>Ga0210400_10002330_pt1 | contig 17808 bp, 18 predicted proteins | sample IncBWH26MmetaG_FD_155456 | JGI IMG/M metagenome (GOLD analysis project Ga0210400, IMG submission 155456) | Forest soil microbial communities from Barre Woods Harvard Forest LTER site, Petersham, Massachusetts, United States - Inc-BW-H-26-M | ecosystem: Environmental > Terrestrial > Soil >...
CCTGTTTGGTTCGGTCACTTCGTCTGACATTGCGGAAGCGCTGGAGCGCAAGGGCTTCAACATCGACCGGCGCAAGCTCCAGCTCAATGAACCAATCAAGAGCCTGGGCGAATTTGAGGTGCCGGTCCGCCTGCATCGCGACGTGATCAGCAAGATCAAGGTCACGGTGGAGAAAGAAGCGGAAGCGTAGTCTTAAAACCAGAACACATCTACCGCGGATCAACGCGGATCAACGCGGATGCATGCGGATCAGACGATCAGATGTGCATTCGCGAAGATTCGCGGTTTGTTTTACGGACCGGGTTGTGATGATGGCTTCATCGGTCCCTGCTCTTCACTGGATGGGCCAAAGCCGCAACGTCCGCGCCAGCTTTGCCGGACTCGTTCCCGCTCCTCCGGGGTCATGTGTTCCCATCTCTCGGCCATGCGTTCTTTCATGCGACGGCGGAAATTGGAGCGACCGGAACGGTGCCATCCAGATCCGCCGAAGAGAATCCGGCACAGCGCCAGAACTCCAATCGCTTGCCAGAAAGTGACCTGGCGGAAGCCGAAGAGCGAGGGCACCAACCAATTCCACAGGCGCATCACTATTTCGCCGCCGATAAAGATAAAGAGCGCCAGCCCCAGAATCGCCGCCGGAGCGATCCAAATCAATCTTTTTCTTCTGCTCATATTCACTCCCTCATGCTTTCGTAAATTCGTCGTAAATACTTTGCAAGCGCCCTCGGAGATGAAGCATCGCATACCGCTTGCGCGAGAGCAGCGTATTCACGCTTACCCCGGTTTCGGCGGCCATCTCTCTGAAGCTGCGCCCTTCCAGTTCGTGCGCGACGAATACTTCACGCTGCTCTTCGGGCAGTTCGTCGAGCGCAAGGTCCAGCTCATCGAGAAGAACGTTGCGGACGTAAAGCGCCTCCGGTCCGGCATCGGGCGATGGCAATAGATCTTCCAACTGCAGCGGTTCGCCGGCTTCGTCCTCGACGGCGCTATCGCTGAAGCTCTCCGGCTTCTTCTTGCGGAAGAGATCGGTGATGCGATTACGCGCGACGCGAAACAGCCAGCCCGTGACATGCTCGATCGGCATCAGCAGGCGATTCGCTTCCACCAGCTTGTAGAAGACGTCCTGCAGAATGTCTTCGGCGTCGCGTGGGTCGGGCACGCGCCGGCGGATGAAGTTGCGCAGCCGGGACTGCTCCCGCTTCACCACTTCGGAGATTCGCTGGTCCTGGTCGAGTGCCATCTGCTGCAGGCTCACCGCATCTTTCCTCTACTGTTGTAGACGGATGACGGGGTGCGGATATTGTAGGCGCGCTAAGTGCTGAGGACGATAACCCGATTTAGCTGTCGAAAAAACAAAAGCGGCCAGCGGGCCGCTTTTGTGGCGCACATTCGCTTTCTATTTCGCCGGCATTTGGGCCATGAAGGTCTTCACCTCTTCGGCATGGGAGCCGCTGGGTTCAAGCTGAAGATATTTGTTGCAGGCAGTTCTGGCGTCGTCAAACTTCTGGGCGCTGAACTCGACCCCACAGAGGTTGTAGCTGAATAGAGCGGAAGAAGGATCAATCTCTGCGGCTTTCTTCAACGAGGCAATGGCCTCATCCGGCTTTTGCAATTTGAGATAGTCATTGCCTTGCGCGGTCAACATTCGGCCAGCGCCTTGCTTGGCTGCGGCGGGATTCAGGCTGGGAATTTTGGGGTCGGCCGGTGAGGAACCGGAGATCAAGGACTGGGCTATCTGAACGCCTTTATCGTAAGTTTGGACTGCGTCAGCAAGCTTGTTGGACTTGGTTTGCGCCTCGCCCAGGGCCATGTAGAAGTCCCAACGGCTGCTGTCTGGCGCAGCCGCGATCAGTTGCTTGAGCGCGTTTTCGGCCTTGGGCCAATCTTGCGCCTGGCGTGCGTTCTGAGCGTCACTGATCAGAGAATTCAAGCCCGCGATTTTCTTGTTGTCAGCCTGGATTTTGGCGAGTTGTTCTTTGGTGAGCTTGGGAGCAGCGGGTTCAGGAAGGCCAAACTTGTTTTCCGTCATGGGCTCTTTACTGGCGTGGATATCCAGAATATTGCTGCTGGTTGTGTTGTCAGTGCCAAGGGTTGTCTTGTCTGAAAAAAGCTTCCCCCCCTTTTCATCCAGCACATCCACCTGGTAGGTGCCATAGGGGACGCCCAATATCCTGAATTCACCGTTCTTCTCAGTCTTGGTCTTGTAGATCTTGCCGGTTTGCGTGTTCGTGAACACAACCAGCGCATTAGGAAGGGGGCTTCCTTCCTGAGTGACTTTGCCTTCCGCTTGCGCGCCAACGCTCTGCGAGTGCGCCGGCAAAAACCCCACTGCAAATAACAGAGTGGCCAGCGCTAGAACAACAGCATTTCTCTTCATTGTGGTTGTTTCCTCCAGTGTGCTCGCTTTGAACTCCCGGTGCTGTTTCTCTTCATCAGATTTCGGGATCCTGGCTTACTTTTTCTTTCTCTCGTGATAGGTGGTCTCTATCTTTGCGCCGATGTAATTCAGCATTTGCTTGACGTCATTGGCATGAGGCCCGTCAGGAGCAAGCTCCAGGTATTTATTGAGCGCTTCCGCCGTGCCGGCAGGCGCTTGCAGTTTTCCATCTTTATCCTGCTTGCTTTCAGCCATCATGAGAGAGCCTTTGATGAAATAAGCGTCCGCCCGGTTGGGGTCGGCGGAAATGGCTTTGTCGCATGCCACCAACGCGCCCTGCGTGTTGCCGCTGTTGTATTGCGTCGCGCAAATGTTGAAGTACGCGGTTCCAGGATTGGGGTCCATGGCTGCGGCTTTGGTATAGGCTTCAATCGCCTTATCATTCTTTTTCAACTTAAGATACGCGTTGCCTTCATTGGTGAGCATCTGCGCCACACCAGCTTTGGCCTTCGCGGGATCGGCTTTGGGATCGGTCTTGGTGGCGTTTTCGGCTATAGGAATTGCTTTGTCGAACGTTGCCACGGCCTCGTCGAACTTGCCCTCGCTGAACTGCGCATTACCCAATGCCTGCTGATAGTCCCAGCGATTGGGATTCATCGCGATTAGTTTGGTTAGGATCGGCTCAGCGGTCGCCCAGTCTTTGGCCTGCAATGCCGGATTCAACTGAGCGATCAACGTGTTTTCGTTTACGGCCTTGTCCCGCTCCGTTTTCATCTTTTCCAGTTCTTCTTTGCTGGGGCCGGCACCCGGCTTGCCGGAGGTCATCTCCACGGACACGTCATCGACGGCACCGCCCTCGCCTCTGATCTGTACCTTGGTCTTAAAGTGCTTGTCTCCCGCGGTAACCTCTTCGTCATAGACCCCGAACGGAAGTCCGACACCATTAAATTGGCCATTCTTATCGGTCTTCATCTTGAAGGCCCGGCCATTATCGGCGTTGGTCAGGGTGACTTGTGCGTCGGCCACGGGCTTGCCGCCATCGGTAACTTTTCCCTGGATCTTGCCTGCGGTGGCCTGGGACCATGCGGTCGCTGTAGCCGCCAGGAAAAGCAGCGTCGTCATCACTGCGTATGTCAGTTTTGTTTTCATTTGTGTCGAGCCTCCGGCTTCAACTTGAATCTAAATTTTATGGCCTGCCACTCTTGGCAAACGTTTCCGATGGCAGATAAGGAATCGGATCATGCGCTTCAGCTTCAGCAAAGGCGCGCTGGCGCAGCACGCAACTTTCACACACCCCGCACGCCTTATCTTCACGGCTATAGCAGGACCAGGTCAAATCGAAAGGAGCGCCGAGTTCGATCCCCAGCCGCACAATTTCAGCCTTGCGCAGGCCTATCAGCGGGGTAGCAATCTGGATCTTACCCTCGCGCGTACCAGCTTTTATCACCGCATTGAACGCCCGATAATATTCGGGACGGCAATCCGGATATCCTGAGCTGTCCTGCTCCACCGCGCCAATATAAATCTTCTCCGCGTCCAGCACCTCCGCCCAACTCACGGCAGCCGAAAGAAAATGGGCGTTGCGGAAGGGAACGTAAGTCACGGGAATATCCTCGCCAATTTTCTCCCCGGCCTCCGGCACGTCAATGTTCTTATCGGTCAAGGCCGATCCGCCGATGAGGCCCAGTGACTCGTTCCTGATTGCCATCCGGCGGTTTATGCCCAGATGATCGCAAATCCGCTCAAATGCCCACCGCTCGCGTTCCGCTGTCCGCTGTCCGTAGCTGATGTGCAGGGCGGCGGCCTCTGAATCTCGCGCTGCCAGCGCCGCGCAGACGCAGGAGTCCATGCCTCCACTCAACAACACCACCGAGCGCGGTTTTTCGCCTGCCAAAATAAACCCCTGATGTACGGATATACTAGTTTTCAGATGGCCCGGCAGCCGGAATAGCTGCCCTCTTTATTTCTTAATTATCGCAAAACTTCAGTGTCCATGCTGGGTTCCGGGCAATCTTCAGACACCCTTCGTCGCGGGCTCCCATATGAATTTATGAATCTGCAATCCCAGGCGAACATTGAGTCCGTCTGCCAATATCCATTCCGCCAAAAGACGCGGATCAAGCTGGCAATTGCTTGTATCGCGATCCGAACTTGGGCTTTTCAAAAATACCGGGGAAAACAATACTGCCCCCACTTTATCTACTAACCCGTGTTGGCGAATGAAGTCGCGCGCAAACTCATAGTCCACGCGGTCGGAAAGGACAAACTTCACTTCGTCGGCGGCGGCGAGGGCGGCCAGATTGCTCATGCGAAACGTTCCGCCTTCGCCCGAACCGGGGCACTTCACGTCCACGATCTTATGGACCGCGCGCGGCACGTGCTCGAGCGGACGCTCGCCGCTGGTTTCAAGCAAAAGAGTGTAACCGCGGGTAAGCAGGCGATCCATCAGTGGCACCAGTTCACGCTCCTGCAGCATGGGCTCGCCGCCGGTGAACTCCACCAAACCCGCGGGCGCAAGCTTCAGCACTTCCTGTTCGACTTCTTCGGTAGGCATCTTCCTGCCGCCGGTGAATGTGTATTCGCTGTCACACCATGAGCAGCGCAGATTGCACGCGGCCAGCCGAACAAAGATACATGGGACGCCCGCGAAGGACGACTCTCCCTGGATAGAACGATAGATTTCGATGATCTGCATGTACCGGGGAAGCCAGGCGATATGTCAGCCTGCGCTTGAGAACCTCTTTATTCCGAATACCGCGCGGTCGTGGTGTCCGTTTCCCAGATGGTAACGTCTTTCACCGCAACGCGGCCGCTGGTAAGCGATTTCAGGCGGCCATTCGTCTGGTCGTAAAAATATTTTGCCAGATTTTCCGCCGAGGGGTTGAGGGCAATGAAAGGCTCAATTTCATTCAGCATCTGATGGTCCAGACGGTCGATCACATGCTTCATGACCTCTTTCAGGTCTTTAAAATCCAGCAGCAGGCCGGCTTTATCCAGAGTTGGCCCCGTCAGCGTGACGCGCACTTTGTAATTATGCCCGTGCGGGTTCTCGCATTTCCCTTTGTAATCGCGCAGGTAATGCCCCGCGGCAAATGAATCTTCAACCGTTACCTCGTACATCCGCTCCCCTTATCGCCCGTGGCGTGCTCACGGCCATTCTCTATTGTAAATGCCACGGTTGAAGGCGGGAAGCCACGCACGCCAATCAGCGATTAGCCTCGGCGAAGGGGCCAAAAGCGATGCCAGATTCGACCGATAACCTACTGTTTATTCGAATCCAATCTGGACGAGTTGGCCAGGGCCGATAGATTGAAGTGCGACAATGCAGGCCGGTAGCTCCCGAAGAAGATCATCGATTTCTGACGACCTAGCCCGAACGATTAGGACGGCTATCTTTCGGCCAGAGAGGTTCTGCTGATAGCGGATATTCTTATCGATTGTCACGAACACATCAAATTTGCCTTCGGCTAAAGTGAGCAATTCACCGTTTTTTCTGCCCGCTAATCCAACCTCCGGAACCGTGAAACATTCATGCCCGTGGGTCGTAAAACCTGCTTTGAACAGGCGGGACACACATTCGTCGAACAGCAACTTCATTTAAGGCCCGCAAAAACAAATGCCTTAGCCTCTTCAAGCCCGGCAATGGCCGCCTCACGAGTCACGGTTGGGAATTCGTCCAGAAACTGGTATAGCGTTTTTCCGTGCTCCAGATAGTCAAGCAAGGTCTGAAACGGCACGCGCGTGCCGCAAAATACCGGCTCGCCGCCAAGGATGTCCGGATCTTTGACAATGACACTCATGAGTACCGTCCGCAACGAATATGCAAGCTCATTGTAGGTCTTTTTTACGCTAGCCGACAGGGGTTCGTTCCACTTGGTTTACCAATCACAGGCACACTGCTTCTTAGCTCCAACGTTATTGCCGGTCCAACGTATTTCTCTCACTTGTGCCGGAAAAGAATTCGTCCACGTCGGCTAAGTCTTTGGTCTTTTTGTAGGCGGGCAGGCTGTCAATAAAAGTCTTTCCGTAGCGTTGCTTCAAAAGACGGTTGTCCAGCAGAGCAAGCACGCCGCGGTCTTTCACTGAGCGGATCAGCCGGCCAAAGCCCTGCTTCAGCGAGATGACGGCCGCGGGCACCTGGTATTCAAAGAAAGCATTGCCGCCCGCCGAGTTAATGGCGCCTATTCGCGCGGCAACTACAGGATCGTTGGGAACCGCGAACGGCAGACGGTCGATGATCACGCAGCTTAACTGCTCGCCCTGCACGTCCACGCCCTGCCAGAACGATGCCGTCGCAAACAAGACGGCATTGGGCGTAAGACGAAATTCCTCAAGCAGCGCGTTCTTGGGCGCCGAGCCCTGCAACAGCATAGGGAACGGCAATTCGCCGAGCAGACGGTCATGGATATCATGCATCTGCGCGTAGCTGGTGAAGAGGCAGAAAGCGCGGCCTTGCGTGATATCGAGCAGGCGACGGATTTTCTCGGCCGCAGCGCGTCCGAACTGGGTGGATCGCGGATCAGGCATGTCCGGAGGCACGTAAAGTATGGCCTGCTTCGCGTAGTCAAAGTGCGACGCCACCACCATCTCGCGCGCGTGTTCCAGTCCTACGCGCTGGCGAACATAGTCAAAGCTGCCGCGATCCGGGTTACCGGCCACCGCCAGCGTAGCGGAGGTTAGCACGGCGGTTTCAAGATTTTCAAACAGCGTTTGCTTGAGGATTTGCGAAACGTCAATCGGCGTTGCCTGTAGAACGATGTGAGTCTGTCCCCCGCGCGTGCGGCGTGCTTCACCACGGTATTCGATCCAGAAGACAGTGTTTTTGTCTGTTGATTCCAGAATGAACGCCAGTTGTGCCTGCAATTCCTGCGTACGACGCGAGAAACCAAAGACTTCTTCCGGCTTTTGCGGCAGCAACTCAAGCTCAGCGAGGACGCGGGCCAGCGATTGCATCACCGCGTCATAGTCGTCGCCATGCTTTTCCAGAAATCCATCACGATTGGTGAAAGCCGATCGGCCTTCTCCTGGCGGCAGCAAGCCAAAGAAAAATCGCGAACGCTCGCGCAGCCGCGCCAGCGCCTGAACCACTCCCGGCGAAATGGCTTTCTTCTGCTGCAGCGTGGCCTCAATGTCGCGCGCCAGTTCTTCAAAGCGCAGATTGCTGACGCTCACGCCAAAATAACTTCCTGCCACGTCTTCCAGTTCGTGCGCTTCGTCAAAGATTGCGGCAGAAAAATCCGGCAAAACGCCCGCATCCGGGCCGCCGGATTGACGCAGCGACAGGTCGGCAAAGAAAAGATGGTGATTCACGATAATGATGTCACTCTCCGCGGCGCGGCGATGCATCTCCGTGATGAAGCAGCGGTCCCACTGCTGGCATTTCTGGCCGGTACAGCGTTCGCTGCGCGCGTCGAGCTTCTGCCATAGCTGCGTGCTCTCGGGAAGGCCCTTCAACTCGGCGCGATCGCCGCTCTCGGTCGACTCTTCCCACTCAGCGATCTGGCGGTATTGCTCAATTTCCTGAAGTCCGCTCAGAACGGGCTGATTGGTAAGGTCATACAATTTCTGACGGCAGAGATAGTTATTACGGCCTTTCATATAGCAAACGCGCAGTTTGCCCAGGTGCTGCTCCAGGAATGGGATATCCTTGAAGAACAGCTGTTCCTGAAGGTTCTTTGTGCCGGTAGAAATGATCACGCGTTTGCCGCTGCGGATCACCGGCAGAAGATACGCCAGAGTCTTACCTGTTCCGGTGCCGGCCTCAACGATGAGGTGCCGGCGCTCAACCAAAGCTTTTTCCACCGCTTCCGCCATTTGCAGCTGCCCACGACGGAATTCGTAATTGGGATGCGCCTTGCTGAGCAATCCTCCGGGAGCAAAGAACTCATGCAGCGTGGGCAACCGGCGCGTGGGAACGGTTTCGGGCTGGTAGGAAGAGGCCATGGCGAGGGTGTTTTTATAATAGCTGGGAACGGCACTAATTGGTTAGCAATCGGCGTCTGGCAGCGGCAAAAATTGTTCACATGTGGAGAAGTATTGGCACAAGTTAGAAACAAAACTTTGGCACCTCTTATCGCGATCGTTGGCCGGCCCAACGTGGGAAAGTCCACGCTCTTCAACCGGCTGACCGGATCGCGGCGCGCCATCGTAGGCGACGAGCCCGGCATTACTCGCGATCGCCTCTATGGCGAGACCACCTGGCAGGGGCGCCGCATGCGCATCGTTGACACCGGCGGCATCGTTCCCGACGACAAGGACTTCATCCCCGGAGAGATTTTCCGCCAGGCGCGGTTTGCATTTGAAGAGGCTGCGGCAATCGTGCTGGTGGTGGACGTAAGGACTGAGCTGGCTGCACCGGACATGGAACTGGCGCGTCTGCTGCGTCGCCTGGGCAAGCCTCTGTTTCTGGCCGTAAACAAAGTTGATTCCACCAAGCTGGAAGCGGAAGCGGAGAACTTTCGCACGCTCGGCATCGAGAACCTTTACACGGTGTCTGCCGAACACGGCACCGGCTCAGCGGAGCTGCTCGACGCCATTCTGGACGCAATCCCATCTTCGCAGGAAGAAAAGGATGAACGCGCAGAAGCGACGGCTGCCGAAAACGAACCCGCGCCACTGGACGTCGACTCAGAAGATGCCGGTGAAGGCGACCACAAAGCGCGTTCACCCAGGCTGGAGACGCGCGTGGCAATCATCGGCCATCCTAATGTAGGCAAGTCAACGCTGCTGAACATGCTGACGGGCAGCTCACGGGCCATTGTTTCGCCCATCGCGGGGACCACGCGCGACGCGGTAGACGAACTTATCCAAAAAGACGGCAACACTTATCGCTTCATTGATACGGCCGGGATTCGCCGCAAGGGCAAAACCCATCTGATGGCGGAAAAACTCTCCGTGGTCATGGCCCGCAAGCACCTTGAGGCCGCCGATGTCGCTCTGCTGGTGATTGACGCCGTGGAAGGAGTGACCGGCCTGGACGCGACCATCGGCGGCTACGCGCATGAAAGCGGACGGTCAGTCATAGTCATCATCAACAAGTGGGACCTTGTGGGGCCGGGACGAACTGACGGCAAACCGCCCGCTGACCGCGAACTATATGAAAAGCAGGCGCGCCGTGCGCTGAAGTTTCTGGACTATGCGCCGATGCTCTTTATTTCTGCTTCGCTGGGCAAGAATATTGACAAGATTTTTCGGGCGCTGGAACTGGTTTCCGCCGAGCGCCGCAAGCGCATTGGCACCTCGCAGATGAACCGCTTTCTGGAAACGGTGGATTTTGATCGCGCCTCAGTCCCGCACCGCCAGCAGGTCAAGATTTTCTACATGACGCAGGCGCAGGCGTCGCCGCCCACGTTCATCCTCTTCACCGATAAAGACGTGAAGCTGCACTTTTCCTACGAACGCTTCCTGCAGAACCAGATTCGCCAGAAGTTTGGCTTTGTGGGAACGCCCATCTGGATCAAGAACCGGCCGAGAACGAAAGTTGAGTTGGGACCCAAAAAATCAAAACGGAGAAGCTAAAGCACTGGACGCACGCCGATGATTTGTGGTTGGGGCGCCGGCAGAATTGGCTGCGGCCATAACAGCACCGCCAGCTTCGGGTAGCGTCCGCCAAAGAAGTAAAGAGCATAAGACGTAAAGAACACAGAGACAGGCGCAGTCAGAATCAGCAGCAGGCAAAAGAACCCGGCTATGGCCAGCAGTACGGCAATACCGCAAATAATGATTCCCACAGCGGCGCCGATGGTCTTGAACGCCAGCACTCCAAGCGCCACCAGAATTCCCACGGGAATTCCGATCAGGATGGCTGCAGGAAGCATGGCGACGACAAAAGCGATGGAAAGGGCGATGGAGCTCCCAATCGCGCAAAGCACCTTCATTCCCATGTATGCTGCCCATGCTCCCGGCTCGGAAGCTGCGACGCGCCACACCGCAGACCATGCATCGCCAAGAGAAAAGTCATCGAGCGCCAGCACTGGCATCACGAAATCTTTAGCCAGTGTGGACACTACGGCGAAGGCGACGCCGACGACAAGCGCGCCCAGCGCAAGCGAGGCAATAATCGCGAAGAACATGGGCAGAGAGTTGTCACCACTGAAAAGGCCGCTTTTGTATGCTTTCCACAGCGGCAAACCCACAATCAGGACCAGTGCTCCCCAGGTGACCAGCCGGAACGCCAGCCAGAACCCGAAATAACGATTGGCCTGAGACTCATATTTCCGCCATCCCCGCCCGATGTCGGGCTGCCCCGTAACCACCGAATCGAACAGAATGAAACGAAAGCGGCAGAACAGGTAGAGAAAAATCAGTGCCAGGACAGCAATCACGGCGATTACGATCACAAAAACATGGAAATAGTCAGCGAGATGGATGGAGCGAATTGCGCGGAAAATATCTTCCGCATCGGGAGGAAGGCCACGGTGTGGCACGTTGCCAGGAATGACCGGGGCGCGAAAATTCAAACCACCGCCGGCGACCACCGTACCTCCGCCAAGAAGTCCGATCAGTCCCATCTTCAACCACGTGCCCAGGCGGAACGGACGAAACAGCATTGCTCGCGCGTGTGCAAATGCGGGCCCAAACGCATCAATCGCGGATAGACGGTTCATAAGTGTCCGCAGGAGCATGCGTGACTGCCGCAGCACTCTCCTGAAGCCACGATGCTAGTCTCTCCAGCGCTTTTTCACAAACCATTTTGTGGCGTTGCTTTTTGTCGCGGACACGCCGTCGCGTAGGTTCATCCAGTTGCGGCAATAAATCAAACGTGATGTTGGCCGGCTGGAACTGTTTGAGATCAGCATGGCAAATGTAGTGCACCAGGGAGCCCAGCGCTGTTTCGCGCGGCGGCGGAATTGCCGGCAGTCCCTGCGCAATGCGCGCCACGTGAATGCCTGCAAGCATCCCCATGGCGATGGACTCTGTGTAACCTTCAACACCGGAAATTTGCCCAGCGAAAAAGACTTTGGGATGTTGCTTTAGGTTGAGCAGTTCGGTGAGCAGCGTAGGCGCATTAATGTAGGTGTTGCGATGGATCTGCCCATAGCGCACAAACTTCGCATTTTCCAGCCCAGGAATGAGCCGCAGCACGCGCGCCTGATCGCCGTATTTCAAATGGTTCTGGAACCCCACCAGGTTGTAGGAGTCAGCGCGCAGGTTTTCCTGCCGCAGTTGCACCACCGCATACGGCCACTTGCCGGTGCGAGGATCATCGAGCCCAACCGGCTTCATCGGACCAAAGCGCAGGGTGTCGCGTCCACGCCGGGCTATCTCTTCGATAGGCAGGCAGCCTTCAAAGTAGTTGAGGTTTTCCCAATCGTGACCTTCCACCATCTCTGCTGAAGTCAGCGCATCGATGAAGCGGTCATACTCTTCCTTGGTAAACGGACAGTTGATGTAATCCGCAGTGCCCTTGTTGTAGCGCGCCGCCATGTAGACCTTGCTCATGTCAATGGAATCGGCCTCAACTATGGGACTGATGGAGTCGTAAAAGAAAAGATGATCGCTGCCGGACAGTCGCCCGATTTCAAGAGAGAGCGCATCAGAGGTGAGCGGCCCCGTGGCGACAATGGTGAATCCGTCACCTTCGTTGATGTGCGCAACTTCCTGGCGGATGATCTTGATATTGGGCTCAGCGGTGATTGCATCGGTGACTTTGGCTGCGAAGGTTTCTCGATCCACAGCCAGAGCATGTCCGGCGGGGACGCTGGTTTCCTTGGCGATGCGCAAGAGCAACGAATCGATGCGCCGCATCTCTTCCTTCAACAGCCAGGGCGCGGTATTTTCACTTTCTGACTTGAGCGAATTCGAGCACACCAGCTCGGCAAACTTGTCGGTCTGGTGCGCGGGCGTAGACTTCACCGGGCGCATTTCATACAGCTCGACTTCAACGCCGCGACGTGCACATTGCCACGCCGCTTCGCAGCCGGCCAGACCGGCACCAATGATTTTTATTCCGGCGGTCACTTCTTCGAACCGCCTTTGGGTTCCCCGACCGCCTCGTGAACATCAGCAGATGCCAGTTGCGCCAGCGCGGGACCGCGCAAGAGCATAGTCTCCCATTCACCCAACAGCTCTGCGCCGAGCGACTCATAGAGCTTCAACGCTGGTTCGTTCCATTCCAGCACCATCCAGCGCAGGCCATAACAGTTTTCCTCCAGGGCTATCTGCGCCAGGCGTTGCAAAAGCGCTTTGCCAATGCCCTTGCCACGCATCTCGACGCGAACAAAAAGGTCTTCCAGGTAAAGACCTGCGTGGCCGCGCCAGGTTGAATAGTTGTAATGAAAAAGCGCGAAGCCGGCGGGAGCGCCGTCCCATTCAGCGATCAGGCAGCGATATTTGGGCACCGGGCTAAAACCGTCGCGGATGAGGTCTGCTTCGGTCGCGACTACGGCGTTTGGCTCGCGCTCATACTCAGCCAGCCGGCGGATAAAGTCGAGGATCAGGGATGCGTCGGTGTCCGTGGCGTTGCGGATGGAAAGCATACTGCTTCAATCTTACTAGGAATGAGTCAGGCTGGAAGAGCTAAGCGGTCGCTTTGAATTGCGCCAGCGCTGCGTCTTCAGCGTCATAGTCGAATTGCGCGGTTGGAGCGGCCGGCGGATTTGCCCTCTCCCAGGCAATCGTCCGGCGAATGGATTCTTCGCGCGGCAACAGCTCACGGTAGTTTAGTTCCTTGCGGATGCGCTCAGAGGATGCCACCAGATGCTGGGCGGTGTTGCCGGGCCAGAGCAAGTGCTTGGGCGTGCGGTCATACGGCAGAACGAAAAACTCTCCGGTCCAGTTGGTTGCGGCGCCAATCTTCCTCGCCCAGTCCAATTCGCCGAACGGCTCGGCTTCGCAGACGTTGTACACGCGGCCCATCGCCTCCGGAGAAGTGGCGGCCAAGGCAACGGCCGAAGCAACATCTCCCACATAGCCGCGAGGAGTGCGGATAGCAGCAACGTCATCGGCAAATATGATCTGCTTTCTTCCATCGTCAATGCGTTTCAATATCGGATAAAAACGATGTAGTGGGTCGCCTGGACCGTAGATCATGGGCAGGCGCAGAACAGTGCCGGGCAGCTTAGTGTCACTCAACACTGCCTGCTCGACGGGAATCTTGTCATATTCGTCGTCCACCCAGCCGTAAACGGCCCGTACGTTTTTGAGAGCTGCCGGCGAGTACACATTGCGGCTTGTTCTGAGGTCGGAGACCTCTGTCAGCGGCAATTCCTGCAAGCCGCCGGCCTCAAAACCATAAAACACTCCCATGGCGCGATATACATCCATGCTGCTGAGCGCGACCACTCGTCCGGCAATGCTGCGGAAGGTGTCCATCAACTGCTGCGCCTGACGGCCCGAGCTCAGCACGAAATCCACGATCACATCGAACTTCTGCCGCCGGAATTCAAGCTGGTGGTCCTGAAGGAATTGGCGGTTCCCGAGAATTTCCGCCCCGCCCTCAGGCGCTTTGGTGTTGCCGCGATGAAACACCGTGACGTGATGGCCGTTTTGCAGAAGTTGTTCCGCAGTAAAGCGTCCGATGAAACCGCTGCCGCCGATAAGAAGAACTTTCATGGTTTCAGGCCTTCTTGAACAAGCGCCTAAAGAATAATACGTTCGTCCCCGACCCGGCGAGTAATGCGCTGCTGGTCGAGATATTCGAGGAGCGGGATAGCGTATTTTCGGGTAACGCCGAGCATGTCTTTGAAGGTGGCAACGTCGATTTTCGGCGTTTTAGCTTTCTGCGTAGCCATGAGGTGGCGCAGGCCCTGCAGCGCGGTCTGGTGAAATACCAGGTCGTCCGCAAGCTTAATCAGCACGCGATCGCGAAGCAGGAGCGTTACCAGTTTTTGCGCTCTCGCCTTGTCGACGGGAAGTTTGTCGAGCACTTCTTTCATCAGCGGAACCTTGAGGCCGGCATCGGCGAAGGCCCTTTCGATTTGCTCTTTGGCTTTGGCCTCTTCGTCCTTTAGCTCCACGCCCCGGCCGGCGAGGCGGACCTGCTCGCCGGAGACTTCGGCTTTCTTATCGCGCGTGAGCTGGGTCAGCATGGCTTCCATCACGGTCTGATGAAGCCCAAGTTTTTCCCGCAGCTCTTCTTTGCTGATGCCTGCAACCAGCGGATTGGCTTTGTGAAAAGCCTCCAGCGTGGCGATGAACTTGTCGCGGGCCTTCTGCATTGCGTCGTTGGCAAGCAGATACTCAGCGACCTGGATGATCTGTTTTTCCTGCACCAGCGCAGCGATTGTGGGCTGCAGGACTGACTGCTTCAGGCCGGTTTCGCGCACGGCCGCTGCGACAGATAGCCCTTCATGTCCGCGGCGGGCGATGCGAGCGAGCAAAGCCTCTTGCCGGTTTCCTGAAGAAAGCGCCTGCAAAAAGCGCTGCACTGCGTCCTGCTTCTGGCGTGCCAGTGGGAAGGCATCCAAAACAACTGCTCCGCCGATGGTGACGACCGGTGAGAACTGGCGCAGAATGGCGCGATCTCCGGGCAGGAGCAACAAAGGCTCGGCGGTGCGCAGCTGCGCGAAAGCCGAGGCACCGGGCTTGAGTTCAGTCACGCCGCGCAGCGCGACTTCGGCGATGGTCTCTGAAGTAAAAGCATGGAAGTGAACACGCGCGCGGTTCTTCAGCGGCTTGGCATCTTTGAGCAGCGAAATCTGGACTTCAAATCTTTGCGTAGGCTCGAAGGCTCCAGGCGCAGCCAGCGTCATGCCGCGAGCCAGCTCCTCCATCTGCACGCCGGCCAGGTTCAGCGCCGTACGCTGCCCGGCAATCGCCTGGTCCGCCATGCTGCCATGGACCTGTACGCCCCGCACGCGCGCCCGCTTTCGGGCAGGAAAGACTTCAACTTCCTCTTCTTTTTTCACTTTGCCAGCGATGAGAGTCCCGGTAACGACTGCACCAAAACCTTTCATGGTGAAAACACGGTCGATAGGCAGACGGAAGAGCGCTTCTATATCGCGCGCGGGCACGTCGGCCGCGAGGCGGATGATTTCACGCTTCAACTCATCCAGCCCCGTTCCTTTGAGGGCGCTGACGGCGACGACCGGCGAGCGACTGGCATCGAGAAACGATCCGCGCACGAAATCTTCAATCTCCATGCGCACGACACTGAGCGTATCTTCGTCCACGATGTCGGATTTGGTAATGACGGTGATGCCGCGCGGGATGGAGAGCAGCCGGCAGATTTCAAAATGCTCGCGCGTCTGCGGTTTGATGGATTCGTCGGCAGCAATGACCATTAGGACCAAGTCGATTCCACCGACACCAGCCAGCATATTGCGCACAAAACGCTCGTGGCCGGGAACGTCAATGAAGCCAAGCCTGAGCTTGGTTTCATTTTTGTCGCTTCGCTCCGCACCGCTTGCGATTCTTCTCCTCGTAAGTTGATCCTGCTCCTGAAACACGCGGCTCGGCGCGTGGTCGGCCTCGCCGCCTTGTCTTTCTAAGCTTTTGGCGGTCGGCTCCAAACCGCCCGGCATGGCAAGCTCCAGGTGGGCGAAGCCGAGATCGATGGTGATGCCGCGGCGCTTTTCTTCTTCCAGACGATCGGCGTCAATGCCCGTGAGGGCCTTGACCAGCGCGGTTTTGCCGTGGTCGATGTGTCCGGCGGTGCCGATGATGATGCTTTTCATTGAAGTTAGTTTAGCGAATCCTTGCTCGTTTCAAATCGAGGCACCGGTTTATAATATATTTTATATAAAATATGAAAGGTTCCTGTTACAGTGGGCGGTGTGAGAAAGCCCACGACACACAAGCCCGCGGAGATTCACTGGGAAGGGGACTCGCGTGAGGTGCTGACTGGCTTTCCCGCCCCGATCCGCGCGGACCTGGGTTTTTCGCTTTGGCAGTTACAGCAGGGTGAGATGCCGGCTTCAGCCGCGCGCCGGATGGAATCTGTTGGTTCGGGCGTCTGGGAGTTGAAAGAGCAGGACGACCGGAAGTGGTATCGCGTTATCTACCTTGCAACGATCGATCATGTGATTTACGTGCTGCATTGTTTTGAAAAGCAAAGTCGAAAGACCGACAGGCGCGACCTGGAGACTGCAAAAGAAAGGCTGGCTCGAGTGCGCCAGCGACTCCAGCAGCAGATGAAAGGCTCAAAAGATGTCCGGAAAAACGAATAGACCAAGCCACATCACGACGACCGATGTCTTTGACGATCTCAAGTTTTCCGAGGCGGAAGCCTCAGCATGGAAGATCAAAGCGAAGATCCTGGCTGCTCTCCTGGAACGGATTCGGCGGCAAAACTATTCGCAGGCCAGGCTGGCCGAGATACTGGATGAGTACCAGCCCAACATCAGCAACCTGCTCAACGGTAAGATATCCAAAATGAGCATTGAGAAGCTGCTTGCATATGCGCATCGCTTGAATCTCAACGCTGACATTATCTTGAAAATCAAGCCGGGTTCTGTGCGGTCAAAGAAGGCCCAGATAGCTTGATGGCGTAATGTGTTGCCAGCCCCAACTCGTGCGAAAATAGAAGTACCCCCATGCCCACGACACATGCTTCCGCCATTACTCCAGAAATCATCAAAGATCACGGCATCACGCCGGAAGAATATGAACGGATCAAGGCCTCGCTGGGGCGCGAGCCGTCGCTGACCGAGCTGGGCATTTTCAGCGTGATGTGGAGCGAGCATTGCTCCTATAAGTCGTCGCGCGTGCATCTGAAGCGGCTGCCCACGCGCAGCAAGCTGGTGGTGCAGGGGCCGGGAGAGAATGCCGGCATCATCGACATTGGCGATGGCTGGGCCTGCGCGTTCAAGATTGAGTCGCACAATCATCCTTCTTTCATTGAGCCGTTTCAGGGCGCCGCGACCGGCGTAGGCGGCATCCTGCGCGATATCTTTACCATGGGAGCGCGGCCTTTTGCCGTGATGGACTCATTGAGATTTGGACCCATTACCCCAGGAAAAGGCGCTGATCAGGCGACGGTGCATCGCAATCATTCAGTGCTGGAAGGCGTGGTCAGCGGGATAGCTTCGTACGGGAACTGCTTTGGCGTGCCCAACCTGGGCGGCGAGACGAAGTTTGAGCCCTGCTACTCAGGGAACCCGCTGGTGAATGCCTTTGCCCTGGGGTTGGTGCGGCGCGACCAGATCTTTTACGCCAAGGCAGCGGGCGAAGGAAACCCGGTGATTTACGTCGGGGCAAAGACCGGGCGCGACGGCATTCACGGCGCGACGATGGCGAGCGAAGAGTTCAGCGAGGGCTCCGAGCAGAAGCGGCCAAATGTGCAGGTGGGCGATCCGTTTCTGGAGAAGCTGCTGCTGGAAGCCTGTGTGGAAGCGATGCACACCGGGGCGGTCGTCGGCATACAAGACATGGGCGCTGCCGGTCTGACCTGCTCGACGTGCGAGATGGGGGCGCGCGGCGGCGTTGGCATTGAAATAGAACTTGATCTTGTTCCGCAGCGTGAGACCGGCATGAACGCCTACGAGATCATG
>Ga0210400_10002332_pt1 | contig 17806 bp, 23 predicted proteins | sample IncBWH26MmetaG_FD_155456 | JGI IMG/M metagenome (GOLD analysis project Ga0210400, IMG submission 155456) | Forest soil microbial communities from Barre Woods Harvard Forest LTER site, Petersham, Massachusetts, United States - Inc-BW-H-26-M | ecosystem: Environmental > Terrestrial > Soil >...
GCATTGGCTGGCAGGGGCTATTCCGGGCACCCAGCGCAGGATGGAATTCAAGGACGCCCGCATCTTCTTTCCGGAAGAACGCGCCAGCGAATTCAACCAAGAGGTCAGAGCGCATTGGGTTGCCACATCAGGGGGCCCCGCCGTTGCGCGGTGAGCCGCGGGAGGGTTTACGGCTTCGCGAGCTCATCAACCATGGAGATGATGCCCGCCAAAACCGCTCCTCCCACCCGCAAGCGGCAGCTTTCAATCTCCGCGCGGCTAAACGAGCGTTCCGCAGTTCTGCCCTTGACGACGATTTCGATATTCGATCCGCTGGGTACGTGATCCACGGGGCCAATGTCAATGAACCTGATGCTGCCAAAGAAACCATGCGTGACAAGCCGGCTTTTTATTTCATGCCTAATCTTGATGAGCCCGGTGTCGAATTCCTCTCGATTTTGATTGTCTTCCATAGGCAGCCAGATTACGCCGATTCCAGCGCACGGGTTGCAGCAAAATCGCTTCGGGTGGGCTACTCTGAGTTGCTGACCCAGTCGCTTTGATGGATGGCGTGAATGAAAAGAAGAGACCTCTTGTGCAGTACGCTGGCGTTCCTGGCTTCACCAGCGCTGGCCGAGAGAGCTCCGCTCGCCGCAATAACGGACTATGAACGAGACAGTGGCGGCCACATCGGACTTTACGCAGAAAACCTGCGCACGGGTACGAAAGTAGCCTGGAGGGCTCGTGAACGCTTCGTCATGTGCAGTACATTCAAGCTATCACTCGCCGCCTGCGTCCTGGCCAGGGCCGACCGCGGTCAGGATCGCTTGGACGAGCTGATTGCTTATGGTCCCGATGACCTGATGGAATACGCGCCTGTCGCCAAGCAGAACTTGGAAAAAGGCGCCATGTCAGTGGCTGACATGTGCCAGGCCGCCGTCGAGCTCAGCGACAACACCTGTGCTAACGCGCTGCTGGCGCGCGCCGGCGGACCGTCCGCCCTCACGGCATTTTGGCGATCCATCGGCGATGCGGTCAGCCGCCTGGATCACAACGAACCGGAGCTGAACCGCTCGCCTCCCGGTGATCCGCACGACACCACCACACCGGCCGCCATGGCCGGCAACTTGCGCAGTCTCATACTCGGAGGGGTACTGTCGCCAAACTCCCGCGAGCGCCTCACAAGCTGGATGCTGGGTTGCAAGACCGGAGACAACCGGCTGCGCGCGGGCCTGCCCAACGGCTGGCGGGTCGGCGACAAGACCGGCAACAATGGCAAAGACGCCGCCGGCGACATCGCCGTGACCTGGTCCACACGTGCTGAGCCGGTGTTGATCTGCGCGTACACGCGGGGTGGTACGCCGACGCCTCACCAGCTCGAGGTTGTGTTTGCGGGGATCGGCCACTTCGTAGGGACGCATCTCTCTGTATGAGTTGATTTCACCCTGAGGGGCGGCATCGTGATTGGCAAGCGGACGCGGCTCGGCGCGGTTCATCTTGCTCTTTTAAATGTCATCACCCAATTGGTTTCCCAAGTCTGGCCTTCATCGTCCGAGAATGTCTGTTCGAAACGCGCCGAATCCGGCGTGATGTCCATGAAACTGTTTCGAACGAGAATTACTCGGTCGTTAAATTGTTCCTGATCGACAAATACACCACGGCCATTTTCAAACTCCCCTATCGTTGGTACGCCCAGAATGCCCGTCTTGCCATTGGCCCAATTGAGGCTCCACTGATGGGACTGGGGATTGTAGAGACGTAAGCCAACACCCTCGATATGACCCGCCGGACCGTCGGCCGTGAGCTCGAACAGATTGGCGTGGCCATTCAAAATCTCCCGGACAACTGAAATACCGTCATATTCGACCCACGCAGTGGAACCGGTCAGCGGATTCTGCAGGCGCGATATGTGAGTCTTCCAAGTACCCACACTGAAGTCGAAATCGCGTTGCCCGTCCCGCGCCGTCCCCCGATGCCGAGGTCCTGTTTCGGATGCGGCCGGCAATGTTTGTGGGAATGCCGGCGCAGATTGCGCGAGAAGTCCGAGCAGGCTCGCTAGAAAAACGGTTCCGACCCGCTGAAGCGATATCATCGTTGCCCCCAAGATGTGTGTGTGCCGATACTCTGCTGGACGGAACGGCTATCCTGAAGGGTCACTTCGAATGAAATTGTGGGGCCACTCTCAATCGTGGCGCGGGTACCGCCGCGCATCTGAAGGCAGCACGTTTGACGGCGGGTTGCTGCGTCGGGCTACGGCACGACCGCGGAATAGAGCTTCGAAAGCTCCGCCGTGCGCCGCTTGATCATGGACGCTGCGTTGTCGACCAAAGCGGCGCCGTCTTCTAACTCGATGCCAAGGGTTTTTCGTTCCAAAGCTTGTGGGGTATCCGTAAAACCGCCCTTGAGAAACGCCAAGTACCGAGGTGGAAATCCCCGCGGATCGTTCTCAAACTGCTGCCAATACTCGAGCGCCAGCAAGCCCGCAAATAGATAATTCACGTCATACAGAGGGTCGGTAAAATACAGACGATTGCGGGCCCAATCCACTTTCATCATCGGTTCAATCAACGATGCTCCTTGGTAGCTCGCGAAGACCCGAAGTGTCAGTGTGTCGAGGTCCGAAGCGGTTCGAATATTGCCGGCAAGGGCGCCGGCATAGATGGACTCTTCCAAGTCCGTCTCCCGCGCCGAACCATAAATTTGGAATACCACGTCATCCAGCCATTTGCGAAGGTAGTAGGCTTTCGCCGCCGGTGAAGGTGCCGACCGGTACAGGTGCTCCAAAAACAACAGTTCGTTAAAGATGGCGACCGACTCGAAGATGAACTTGGGTCCGCGATTGTACACAGCCAATGGTTGGTTCTCGCTCATCAGTTGCCGGTGAACCGCGTGACCCGCTTCGTGGGCCACTGCGCGCATGCTCTCGGGTGTGCCCTGGTAATTTCCGTAGAAAACCCCGGACGTAAGGCCAGCAAAACCGACCGAGAAGCCGGCGTCGTCGCACTGTGTTTCGTGGCACCACTGCACTCGGTGCGCTGTCGGATCGAATAGCCGCGCATATTGGCGTGCGTACTCGGCGCCCATCGGCCGCTCCGCCAACAGAATTATCGGCGCGGCGTCTGGGAACGACACCAGCGGCGGCGAGAAATCATTCGCGGCATCAAGGTTCCAAACCTTCACCTCGCTGGATGCGATATGCAGCCGCTTTGCAGCGGCTTCTGCGACCATTGATTGGTAACGGGTTTGCGCATCCGAGTCTTTTACGGCCGTCAGTACCGCATCGACTTCGGCAACCGACAGACCGGCCTGGAAATAGGCGCCTTCTGGCGCACCCGTGAAACCTTGGATCTTGGCTTTGCCATTCTGCAAACTGACCACGGGCAGTAAAAGGGCGGCGAACGCATCTTCGTCCCGAAGGTAGGGTGTCCACCGCGCACCGTATTTGGTCTCGCCTGCCGGCCCTGCAGCGGGCGGCTGCGCAAGCGCGTGCTGCCGCAATGTCTTGTAGGCATTGGCCAGACTGTCAAGCGCCGGACGTGCCAATAGAGTCACGGCTTCTCTGCCCTTGCTCTCATGCGCGGCTCTCATGAGGCCGTCGTCAACGAAGTGAGCATATCGCGCGAGTTCGGGATCCTCCCGCAGCAATCGACGCACTGTCGTGGGCCCGAGATCGTCCAGCGTCCCTTGCACGGCCGCGTCCAATTGAAGAAGCGCGCCGCCTAGCACCTCGTCGGTCGTCGCATCCGCTCGATCATCATGATTTGCTTCGGCGCGCAGATACACGTACGCATCGTGCTTTTGCAAATTCTTGCTCAGGCTGTCGTAGGTCCCGAGCCAACCAGCGAATGCCGTCGGCGTCGCAAGACCCGCCGCCGTTTGCGCCTCGAAGGCGGCGACGTTTGCCAGCACGGTTGCCCGGTCTGCCTGTTCCGCCGCCTGGTTGGGAAAGTAGCGCGTGAGATCCACGGTGTACGGAGTTGCGGCGAGGGCGGCAGCCGAAATCAGCGTCACCAATGCATTCATGATATTTCGCTCGACATCAAATCAAACGACAACAAACCGTACCTGGATCGTCGGTCGCCTCCCCCACCGAGGCGACCGATCGCTACATGAATCAACCAAACTTATTCGTCACTCCCATCAGCGACGATCCCAACGAACGTCGTGATCGTAACCCCAACGATGATGGAAGCGATCGAAGTCATGCCGCCAATACCGGCCGCGCTCATAGTAGTACGGACCGTAGTATGCTGGGGCATACGCGAATGGTCCAACCACTGCAACGCCGGGCAAGCCAATTCCGACGCTGACGTATGGATGAGCCTCGGCGGGAACACTCTGAGCCACACCAGCGACCCCGAGAGCGGCAGTCAATGCAACGGCTGAAAATCTGTACATGGCGAGTACCCTCAATAATGATGAAACCTACATGAAAGGGAACGCGACGCTCGGTGGCGCGTTGACGCCTGCCGGGCACGAACTCATCGTTTGAGCCGGTTGGCCGGTCGAATTCGATTACATGTGCGTAATGGCCGCCGTGGGCGCGAATCGAGTCGAAGATCGACGGTCGGGATCGCGTATCCTGAGGCCTTATCTAGGAGGAGTACGATGATGATCAAGAACCTATTGTTGGTGCTGGCTGCAATGACCTTCGGTGCAACGGCATACGCCCAGGTGGAGCCCGCTGTGAAGGAGAGTGCCAAGGCCGTCTCGGAGTCTGCGCAAGAAGGCGGCGACAAGGTCAAAGCCGCGACCGCCAGCCAGCCGAACAAGTCCATCGATAAGGGCAAGGCGCAGGTCCACAAGGCCAAGGCGCATGCGCACAAACATCAGGCCAAGAAGGCAGCCGACGCCATCGCGCACTAGCATCGATCCACGATGGGACGATTTGGCGCCTCGACCCTCGAGGCGCCGAGTCGCACCGTCCCCTACCCCCTCCAGCTTTCGTTCTTGCCCTTTCGCGGGCCCGTCATCCTTATGAAACAGAGGGATGCCCTATTTGACTGCGGCGGCCTCGCCACCAATTCTGCCGGTGGTACAACCACTGCTGCAGTTCTGCCTGGGCCACGGTGCGCGCAGTTGCGTCGTATCCCAGGAAAGAAAAAGTGCCGGCCCTCAACTCCAATACCAAGCCATTGGGATCATTGCAGCGCAAAGAGAGACAGGTTTCCTGATCCGTGAGCACGTTCCTCACGCCGGCCGCGTCCAGCTTGCACTTGAGCTGCCGCAGCGCCCCGTTGCCCTGCACTTGGAGCGCAACTTTTCCATGAAAGCCGCTGCGTGCAGCGAAGTTCTTGGGATGAAACAGCGACGTGTGTTCAAAGAACGCCAGCACACTACCGTCCGCGACCTCGAAAAACGTGTGGCAGTACATTGATCCATCGGCGCGCAAGGGATCTTTGTGCACGATGGTCGCGACCAGCGGCATGCCGAGAACGTCTTCGTAGAAATGACGGGTTTCCTCGGAATCCCAACAGGCGTACGCATGATGATGGATCTGCCTGACGGAAGGGGTATTGTTCTCGTGCATCATTCGCTCTTCTCTCCGCCCCTCGGGTATCCTTCCTCGTTCGTCTATCGATCCCTAGCCTAAACGCCGGACATCGAGACGTGGGAGTGACAAAGGTGACGGGATTCCGATGGACTCGATGATCACAGCCGCGGCGCGCGCACTCGCGGCCGGTGATCCCCTCGGCGCATTGAACCGGGTCGCTCTGCGCGACGACGCACCGGCGCTCGCGCTACGAGGCATTGCCATGGCGCAGCTCGGCGATCTTTCGCGAGCCAAAGCTCTGTTGCGGCGCGCCGCGCGTGCGTTCGGTCCGAAAGAGGCCGTGGCCCGCGCCAGATGCGTGGTGGCGGAAGCCGAAATCGCGCTCGCCTCGCGCGATTTGGGCTGGCCGGAGAAGGCGCTCAACGCTGCGCGCTCGACGCTCGAAGAGCACGGCGACCGGGCGAACGCGGCACACGCGCGCCACCTCGAGGTCCGGCGCCTTTTACTGATCGGGCGCCTCGACGAGGCCGAGCGTCGGCTCGACGAGCTCGACCCCGCACCCCTGCCGCCTGCATTGAGGGCTGCCCACGAATTGGTGGTCGCAGGGATCGCGATGCGGCGTCTTCGTACCAAGGTGGCGCGCGCTGCACTTGTCCGAGCCGACAACGCAGCCCGGAGCGCGCGTATTCCGGCGCTGAGCGCCGAGGTCGAGACCGCCCTTCTGGTCCTGAATACGCCCGCAGCACGACTGATCGCGCGTGGCAAGGAGCGGCTTCTCCTGCTCGAGGAGGCCGAAGCGCTGCTGGCATCCAAAGCACTCGTCGTCGATGCCTGCCGTCACGTCGTGCGTGAGGCTCGCACGGTGGTCTCGCTGGCGCGTCGCCCGGTGCTGTTCGCACTCGCGCGCGCGCTGGCCGAGGCGTGGCCCGGCGACGTGGCGCGGGGCGCGCTCGTCGCGCGCGCATTCAGAGCGAGGCTCGCGGATGAATCGCATCGCGCGCGGCTGCGAGTCGAGGTCGGACGCCTGCGCACCATGCTGCGGACTCTGGCCTCCGTCAGCGCGACCAAGCGAGGGTTTGCGCTGCTGCCGCGCCGGGCACGCGAAGTCGTCGTGCTGGCGCGGCCCGTTGACGAAGCGCATTCGGCGCTGCTCGCCTTTCTCGGCGACGGCGAGTCGTGGTCGAGTTCGGCGCTGGCGATTGCTCTGGGAGCGAGCCAGCGCACCGTGCAGCGCGCGCTCGACTCGCTCGCGGGAGCAGCCAAGGTGCGGTCGTTCGGCCGCGGTCGAGCTCGCCGTTGGATGAGCGCGCCGTTGCCGGGTTTCACGACGACCTTGTTACTCCCCGCTCCTCTACCGATGGACTAGAATCTGCGGATGCGTCGCTCAACCGCCGAGGTCGTCCGAGAGTACGGACCTTTTCCTGGTGCCGATAACGTGGGCGGAGTCACTTATGACGGGCAAAACGTCTGGTTTGCCGCCGGGGGCAAGCTGCAGGCCTTCGATCCTGCGACTGGCGAGACGCAGCGCTCGCTCGACGTTGCCGCACACGCGGGAACGGCCTTCGACGGCCAGCACCTGTTTCAACTCGCTGAAGATCGCATTCAGAAGATCGATCCGAACACCGGTCAGGTGCTCGCCACGATTCCGGCGCCCGGCCACGGCGGCGACTCCGGTCTCACGTGGGCCGAAGGGACGCTCTGGGTGGGGCAGTATCGGGACCGAAAGATCCACCAGATCGATCCCCACAGCGGCGCGATTCTTCGCACCATCGAGTCCAACCGCTTCGTCACCGGGGTCACCTGGGTCGACGGTGAACTCTGGCACGGCACCTGGGAAGGTGAGCAGAGTGACTTGAGGCGGGTCGATCCTCGAACCGGAGAGGTCCTGGAGAGGCTCGAGATGCCGCCCGACTTGATGGTCTCTGGGCTCGAGTCCGATGGCGGCGAGCGATTCTTTTGCGGAGGCGGAGGGAGCGGCAAGGTAAGGGCCGTTCGCCGGCCCAAGCGCAACACCCCGCGGGCCAGCGATGACGCCTCTCGATAAGCCTTTGAAACGTGCGCTGAAGATCGATGGGCGCGACTACGTGGTCACCCTCACCCCGGATGCACTGAAAATTACCCGCAAGGGGCATCGCCTCGGCGTGGAACTCGAGTGGCTGAAACTAGTGAGCGGAGAAAGCGCTCTGGCCGTGGCGCTGCACGCCTCCATCGGGAAACCGCGCAACCCGCAAACGCAAGGTGCCAAAGCCTCGCCGATGAATGCCGGTTCAGGTTGGATGGCGTGGCCGCCGCTTTCCAATACCGGTAGCTTGCTCAAAGGCGCTTGCCAGCTGTAGCACGCCGAAATCGTCTCGATGACGTCCAACGATTTGGATACCGACGGGTAAGCCCTCGGCAGTAAAACCGGCCGGAACGGAGATTGCGGGATGAAAGGTCGCGGTTATCCAGTACGCGGATTTCATCCACGCGATGTAGTGTTCCATGGCGCTGCCCTCGATCGACGACGGCCAGTGAACGGCGGCATCGAAAGGCGGCACCTGGCTGACTGCGGCGACGACAAATTCGTAACTTTGCTGGAACCGGCGCATTTGCTCCACGAGTTGGCCGTGTCGGACCATCGCCGATGAGAGTTGCGCGGTGGTGAGACGTGCACCGTCCTCAATTTCCCGAATGGCCTCAGGCTTCAAATCCGCGCGGTGAGCGGCCAGGAGTGGTCCGAGATTTATCCACGATCGAAATGCCCGCATCGTCAGAAATACTTCCTCCGCGTCGGTCAGGTCGGGATGCGCTTCTTCGACGGTACAGCCCAACATCTCAAAAGCATGACGTTGCGCCTCGAGAACGCTGCGCACGCGATGATCCAGAGCGAGCCCGCCCAAGTCGGGGCACCACGCCACGCGCACCCCCTTGAAGCTGCGCTCGAGACCGGCTGCGAATACCGCCGGATCCGATGGTGCGCACTCGGGGTCCCTTGCATCGGGTCCGGCCATCGCCGCCAGCAAATAGGCCACGTCGGATACGGAACGCGCCATCGGGCCCTTCACCGAGAATCCAAAGAAAGGCAGAGTACTGGGCGATGTCGGCACCAGCCCAACGGTCGGCCGGAAGCCGACGACATTGTTGAAATTGGCGGGGTTTCGCAAGGATCCCCCCAGATCGCTCCCATCAGCTGCCGGCAGCATCCCCGCGGCGACGCCGGCAGCGGCACCACCGCTCGAGCCACCCGCGGTCTTGGTGAATTCGTACGGATTGACCGTCGTGCCGTACACATTGTTGTAAGTCTGCGAACCCAGGCCAAATTCCGCGGTATTTGTCTTTCCGATGGGCAAGACTCCCGCGCCGCGCAGACGCTCGACCAGCACCGAGTCAAAGCTTGGACGATCGTTTCGAAAAATAGGCGAGCCCCGGGTCCAGGGAAATCCAATGGCGGGCTCGAGATCCTTGAATGCCCACGGCAGTCCGTGCAGCGCGCCGAGGGAGTCACCGCGAACCGCTCGCAGGTCGGCCGCATCCGCCAGCGCCAGACAGTCGTCATCGTCCAGTTTTGCGACGATTGCGTTGAGCTGCGGATTCCATCGCCGGATCTGCGCGAGATGAGCCGCCATCACCTCACGCGCCGACAACTGCCGGGTTCGCAGTAGGCGCACCATATCGCGCAGGCTGAGGTAGCAGATATCTTCATTGTACATACGGCAATTCACAGTATATCGATGCGGCAATTCGTTGTTGGGTTCGAGATATACTGGGTACACCATCATGACAATCAAAGTAATCATTACGGGCGCGACCGGGATGGTCGGGGAAGGCGTTTTGCTGGAGTGTCTGAGCCATCCCGACGTAGCGCAAGTCTTGGTCATCAATCGCAAACCGGGAGGCGTATCGCACCCCAAACTTCGCGAAATCATTCATGGGAATTTTTTCGAACTGGCGAACATTGAACCGCAATTGACCGGATACGATGCTTGCTTTTTTTGTCTTGGAGTATCCTCGGTCGGCATGAAAGAGGAGGAATATAGGCACCTCACCTACGACCTCACGCTCAACGTAGCCCGCACGTTAGCCCAGTGTAACGCCGACCTGGCCTTTTGCTATGTCACGGGCGCGGGAACCGACAGCAGTGAACGAGGAAGAACGGCCTGGGCACGCGTCAAGGGTTCCACCGAAAATGCCTTGATGCGTTTGTTCAAGCGGGCGTACATGTTCAGGCCCGGTTTCATGAAGGCCACGCCCGGCCAGAAAAATGTAAAGAGCTATTACACCTGGTTGGCGTGGCTGTACCCCCTTGGCAGGCGGCTTTACCCGGCCGGCTTTTGTACCTTGCAGGAAGTGGCGCGCGCCATGATCATCGCTGCGGGCAAGGGCTATCCGAAAACGATCTTGGAGGTAAAGGACATTGTGCAGTTGGCGAATGCTTGAGGGGATGAGCGGCTTCCGAAACGAAGGCCAAGTTTGGGCCGCGTCAACGAGTTGCTGCAGACGGATCATCGCCCGCCAAGGTAAATGTTCCGTCCATGACGGCGACACACGTGCCGCCGATGTGCACCGAAACCACGTCACCCTGGCGTGACACAGTGCGTCCGAGGAGTAGGCTCGGGCGCCCCATGTCGACCCCCTGGTGAATGCGCCACAGCCGTTCGACGGTGGCGGAGGAACTCCTCCCCACGTTCGGATGGCCCGCGAACGGCACTTCGGCGCGCGCCGTGAAAATTCGCACTTGCGCCGTGTGGGTCAAATCACGCGGCGGCAAGACAAAAGTCGTTTCGCCGTAGTTGAATTCGAGGGCGATCGCCTGCATCTGAGCGGTCGAGAGTCCCGCGGCGTCGAGCACGACCGCCAGCGGGTTACCGCCGAACATCTCTCGAGTGAACACATCGGCCGTGACGTAGCTGCTAGCGCCACGCCGGCGGCTCCCCCTTCACGGAACAAATCAACAGCATCAGAAGGACTGTCGCCACGACAAAGCACAGAAAGCCAACGATATGCGCCGGCATGAGCGCCACCGCGGCGACGATATTCGCCGCTAGAATTCCGAAGAGAACCGCCCATCCCTGCCAACCGGTGGGCGGCCCCCAGCCCCATCCGCGGCGTTTCGCCGGAAACCAATACCGATTGCGATCTACCATGAAAGTACTCCTCCCGATCCTTAGGAGCGCGTAGTGTAGCGCCCGCCGGCAATCGAGCGAAAATTTCTTGCCTCTCGGCCGCTGGTGGCGTTCCGAGCGCGGCGTCCATAAGTGATCAAAAAATCAACAGGCCGCGCAAGGGATTGATTGAACGGTTTCTTTTGGCGAAGTGCGCTGCGATGTGCACAGGCTTATCCACCGGGACTGGGGATAGTTTGGGTGAATAGCGCTAACGCATTGCTTGCAATGGCGAACAAAATGCAGCAGGTCGTTTTCCATCGTCCACATCCAGGGAGCAATTGAATGGTCAGGAACAGTCGATTTGGCTTGGTACTAGTCGCCGCGGCCTTCGTCGCAGGTTTTGCAGTTGCACAGACCACGTCGCAATCCGGCCGTGAGCCTCAATTCGAAAATAGCGCCGCGAAAGTATGGAAAAGCGTCGTGCTCCCGAATGATCCACTCCCGGTGCATCGGCACGCGCATCCGCGTGTAATCATCGCGCTGCGTGGAGGAACGATGAAGGTTCTGGACGAGAACGGCAAAAGCGAGATCCATGAGTGGCAAACGGGCAAGGCATACTGGCTCGACTCCGACCCGGCGGGACCGCGACATCAGGACATCAATGTCGGGGATGTGCCCATCGAAGTCATGGTCGTTGAGCTGCAAAACGAGAAATAACGCCGGGAGGAATCAATAGTGGTATTGACGGGCGGCTGCCTGTGCGGATCGGTGAGGTATCAAAGCGGTGCGTCAATCCGCTCGACGCTCTGTCATTGTTAGTCATGCCTGCGTGCGTCAGGATCTCACGCGCATGATCATTTGCGTCAATACGAGACGGATCGCCCGTAGCGGCGCAACACTTTAAGGCCTTGCTCGATTGTAAAAGTGCGCGTTGCAATGCGAGCTTCGACAAAACGCACTTGCTTATGCGCCGCAACTCGATCGCTGCATGAACATTTTACAAACGTGTCGCCAACCACGGTCAGTTTCATTTTTTATTCGCATTGACCGACAATGGCGATGCGCTCGCTACGTTCACGTACCGGTGTGCCGACTCATTCACGTGTCCATTAGCTGTCGATGGAGGTCAACACGATGAGCGATCCAATCGTCCGGTTTCCCGTAAAATGCCCGTGTTGTGGTCAGGAATCTCTGGCCCGCGAAGGCTTGGAAGTCATCATGAATAGGTTTTCAGATGACCGCCCGATCAAATTGCACGCCGACTGCGAATACCATCGCCTGGTGTGGGTCGCCAGTGAGATCGAGCGGAACCAAATTCAAGACTACGCGACGGTAGTTCACCTCTATGTGATTAGCCGATCACACGCCATCCGGCGTTTTGTACGGTGGCTCACGCTGCCGGTTCGAGTTCAAGGTTCGGCATCGAACGACCCCTCATAACTTGTAGCTTGACGCCGACGGCGTTGATCTGGCCCGGTCTCGGGCGGCCGCGGCACGATGAGCCGCCGGTACGATTGAGACGTACGTCTCAAAATCCCCGATTTCACTCGAAGGTAACGTGGATAACTCAGTATTGTCTCGCCGAGATACTGAATAGGGGGCTCCATGAGGTCACTCATTAGCTTGATATACGCTAGCCGCTCGACCGAGTACTTTCACGAGCATGAGATCCCCGACCTCTTGCAGCAGGCGCGCATCGCGAATGCAAGGCAGGAAATCACGGGCATGCTGCTGTATATCCGCGGCTCATTCCTGCAGGTCCTGGAGGGTCAACCGGAAATGGTTGACGTCGTCTTCAGCAAGATTGCTTGGGACAAAAGGCATGCACAATCAAGGTTGATCTCGAGGGAAACCATACTCGAGCGAGCATTCGAGGGCTGGACGATGATGCACAAAACCTTGGATGTCGTTGAGGCAGGCGAACTGATCGGAGAGGCCGACTATTTCACGTCACCTGCGTGGCTTACCCGGTTGGACCATGTTCGCGCGACGAAGCTGCTCTCCGCCGCCAGCTTGCGGTGGCAGATGGAACACCGTACCGGAAAGTATCGAACCCTCGGCAATGCATCGTAAGATCGATCACGCTACCCGGTACGGAGCCCCTTAAAACGTTTCCTGCCCATCAATGAGCAATCGGCGGGCAGCCGCCGTCGTCGCATGTGATCAGATGGCCGATTCAGCAAAGTCGGATGATCGACCGATGCCAGTCCCGGCGCTTTTCTGGGGATCGAGGCCCGCGTTCGGGAACCGTGACAGCCCGCCGCCGCATACGGTAGGCTTACCGACAACAACAACAACGAGCCGGCGAGAGTCGCGCCAGCGCAGGGATACCAATGGGACCAAAAGCTGGTTGGACATGCGGACTTTTACTGGCGGCTCTATCAGCGGGCGCCGCGCAGGCGGCTGATCTTACGGTCCGAGTTGATGCGCGCGAGGTCGCCAGCAAGCGCGTTCACACCGAATTGACGCTCGCCGTCAAGCCCGGGCCGCTCACGCTCGTCTATGCCAAATGGATGCCGGGCGAACACGGCCCGACCGGCCCACTCGAGTCCATGATCGGCCTCGAGATCAAGGCCGACGGTGCGCGGCTCAGCTGGTCGCGCGATCCTCTGGACATGTATGCGCTGCGGGTCGCCGTACCACCGGGCGTTCGCCAGCTCGAGGTATCGATGGAATCAGGCCTGGCGACCGAAGGCGCCGGATTTACAGCCGCGCCCACCAGCTCGGCGCAACTGGCTATCCTGTCCTGGAACCAGTTTCTGCTGTTTCCGAAAGGCGTGGACGCCGACAAGGTGTCGGTCAGCGCAAGCGTCATTGCGCCCCCGGGCTGGACCGTTGTCTGTGCGCTCGAGTCACAGGCCAAACCGGGCGGCACCTACGAGTTCGAGGCCAGTTCACTCGCGCGGCTCATCGACTCGCCCGTGCAGATGGGGCTCTATGCAAAGCTCGTCGAACTCACGGGTTCGGACCCGCTCGCCGACATCAAACATCGTCTGTCATTCATGGCGGACAGCGCAGCGGCACTTGCCGTTCCCGGCGAGCTCGGGCCGGGTTACAGCCGCCTGGTCGCCGAGAATGGCTTGTTGTTCGGTTCGCGAATGTATCGTCACTACACGTGGCTGGTGTCTCTATCCGCACATCGCCCACTTTGGGCTCGAACACCACGAATCGAGCGACGACCGGGTCGACGAGAACGAGCTGCGCGAAGTCGATCTGCGGATGGATTTGGCGGAACTGCTTGGCCACGAATACGTCCACAGTTGGAACGGCAAATACCGTCGCCCGCAGGGCCTGTTGAGCCCCGACTATCAGAAGCCCATGGATGGGTCGTTGTTGTGGGTGTATGAGGGGATGACGGAGTTCTGGGGTGAAGTCCTGCCGACGCGCGCCGGTCTCATCACTCCCGAGTATTTCCGGGAGATCATCGCGAATTCTGCGGCCACCTTCGACACGGAACCGGGTGCACGATGGCGCCCTCTGGCAGACACCGCCACAGCGGCACAAGTGCTGTACGACTCGCCCCACGCCTGGCAGTCGAGCCGTCGCAGTGTGGATTTCTACGACGCCTCAGTCTTTCTGTGGCTCGACGTTGACGCCGAACTACGTGCCCGGAGTCAAGGCCACGCGACGTTGGATGACTTCGTGAGGCGCTTCTATGCCGGCGCGAGCGGTGCACCGCAGCTCAAGTCCTATGCCGAGAAAGACGTGTACGACACGCTCGCCACCGTTGCGCCAATGGAGTGGCGAACTTTCATTCATCGTCACCTCGATTCGACCGGCACTGCGGCACTGATGGGCGCGCTCGAGCGCAGCGGCTGGAAACTGACCTATTCAGTGCAACCGAACGCCTCCGGCGAAACGCTGCAGAAGCGTCACAAGGAGACTGACCGTCAATGGTCGATCGGCTTGAATCTCGACAAAGATGCGAAGATCATTGATGTGATTGCAGATCGAGCCGCCGCGCGAGCAGGCGCGAGTCCCGGGATGTCGGTGATTGCCGTGGATGGTCAAAAGTACACGGCGACAGTGCTCGATGCGGCGATATTCGCGGCACAGAGCACGCACAAACCAATCGCGCTGCTAGTTGAGGACAGCGATTACTACCGTACACTCTCGGTTGAGTACTACGACGGACCGCGTTATCCGCACCTGGTGCGCCTCGACGGGTCGCCCGACACGCTGTCGGCGCTCCTAACGGCTCGTGCCAAGTGAGCGCGGCCTCGACTAAAGCTTCAGCTTGGCCTTGGTCCGCCGGTGCATCATTCCCACGATCAAGATGCCGAATGGCACGGCAAATCGACACAGCACTGCCGCGAATTGAACGAGTTGACGCGGGATCTCGGCGTCAAGATCTCCGCTCACGATAGCCGCCGGGGCAGTCGCGAGGACAACGACGTGGCAGACCGCGAACGAGACCGCGGCCGCCATCACCACCGACCTTGACCTCGGAGCCGAAGCCAGATGCAGCAAGTCATCGACTACCGGAGACTTATGCGCCATCGAACTGATCCTTGAATTTCCAGGCGCTTCCATTGTGATCGGCTTGGCGGACATCGACCGCGAATCAGGTCTCAATCGCCGCTTTGCCGCTAAGCAACATCGTTTCGGGATGCTTGACCCGGACCTTGGGTCATACCGTAGGCTGCCCAAACTCGATGGCGAAACCGAAGAAATCAGAGTCGATTGCCGCGGCCGAATGCGCGCGTCGCACCGGACTCACAGTGCGCGCGTTGCGCGTCTATGAACGTCAGGGACTCATACAGCCGGCGCGATCGGCGGCGGGCTGGCGGTGTTACGGACCGAAGGAGTTGGCGCGACTGAACGTCATCGTGACGTTGAAGGCCTTCGGCCTCACGCTGACGCAGATCCGCAGCGTTTTGGCCGCAACTCCACCGCCGTTGGCGCGCGTCCTGCAACTGCAACTCGAGGCATGGAAAACGAGAAAAGCCGCGGCCGAGAGGGGGCTGGGGCTCGTTCAAACCGCATTGGCGAGGATCGAATCGGGACACCGCTTGTCGGTCGAGGAACTTTGCAATCTGACCAGGAGCATGGACATGAACAATCAGCAGGCAATCACTCGCGAATTGATCAACGATGCCATCACCCCTGACGAAGAGAGAGCCTATATGACCTGGTGGGCAGGACGCCCCCCGAATGAGGCCCTGGCGATGCGCGAGTACGGCGCTGCGATGCGCGAAATATTTCGGTCTCTGCACGCTTTCATGGAGCAAAAAGTCGACCCGGCTGCGGCCAAGGTCCAGGCGTTAGTCGCGCAATGGAATGAGATTGCGCTGCGTTATCGGCTGCGCAACACCATGCTGGAGCTGATGCAGTGGAATGCCGCCGTCGCTCGCAAATGGCTCAATGTGGGTGAGCGCGCGCTGTCACGGACTCAGAATCCAACAACGCCAGTCGCGCCGGATCATGGGCTGTGGAGCTACTTCGTGGCGGCGGTGAAGGCCTCCGGATGGCACCAAACGCTCATACGAATCGTCGATGAGGCGGGAGTCCTGATGGAAAAGAAATCAGCGCCGGCATCGGCACCGGCAAAAGCACTGGCGGAGCGCCTGGCGCAGACCTGCGTCCGTCATTCCCTGGGAGAGCCTGCGGTTTATGCGCGATGGAGCTCGGCCATGCAGGAGAATACGGATGCTGGCCCAAGGAGAAAGGCTGCCTGGGCGTGGTTGGCGCGCGCGCTCGAGACTGCCCCGGGTTCCCGTTAACTACGCGCGACGATGACGGTCCAGGAGACGAGTCCGGCAAAGTCCCACGAACACTTGGGACCGCGGCCTATGGCCGGCTCTTCGCGGCATGTTTCACCATTCATCACGTTTTTATCACTATCAGGCCGAAGAGCAGGCGGCGTGAAATCATGGCCACCAAAAAGAATCTAGCGAGTCGCAAGGTCGAGCGGGCCATGCACGAAATGAAACGTGGCGAGCTCAAGAGCGGCCGATCGGGAAAAAAGGTCAAGGATCGAAAGCAGGCGATTGCCATCGGTCTCTCCGAAGCCCGCAAATCCGGCGCGAAGATTTCAAAAAAGAAAAACGCCCGAAAGAAATAGAAATCGCAGGGATGCCCATCGAGCTTGGCGGCCCTCAAGGTTGCCCGGCACCTCCCGAAGACCCATAGATCTGTCCGGTTGCGAAGCTGCCGTGATTGTCGGCGAGCTGGACATAAATGCCGGCGAGTTCGGCCGGCATTCCGGCGCGCCCGAACGGTGTCTGACTGCCGAACCTCTTCTGTTTCTCCGCCGACGCGCCGCCGCTGACTTGCAGAGGGGTCCAAACTGGGCCCGGCGCCACGCCGTTGACCCTCACACCCTTGGCAGCGAGTTGCTTGGCGAGAGACTTGACGAAATTCATCGTTGCCGCCTTGGTTTGCGCGTAGTCATAGAGGTCGGGCGTCGGATCGTAGGCCTGCTCCGAGGTGGTCGCGATGATGCAAGAGCCGGGCGGCATGCTGGGCAACGCCGCCTTGATGATCCAAAACGGAGCGTAAATATTGGTTTTCATGGTCCAATCGAACTGCTCGGTCGAGATATCCAAGATCGATGCGTGCGACTGCTGCCGACCCGCATTACTCACCAGGATGTCGATGCCTCCCAACTCGTGGATAGCTCGTTTGACGAGATCGCTGCAAAACACCTCGTCGCGAAGATCGCCGGGAATGCCGACGCCCTTGCGGCCCGCGGAGCGAATCAGCCCGATCACGTCATCAGCGTCGCGCTGCTCATCCGGAAGATAGTTGATGGCGACATCCGCACCTTCGCGCGCGAAGGCGATCGCGGCGGCGCGTCCCATTCCGGAATCGCCGCCCGTGATCAGGGCCTTGCGCCCGAGTAGTCGACCGGATCCCTGGTAGGTGGATTCACCGTGATCCGGTACCGGCTGCATTTTCGCGGCAAGTCCCGGCCACGGCTGGTGCTGCTCGGGGAATGGGGGTTTCGGGTACTTGCCTCGAGGGTCTTCCAAAATCTCGTTGCCTTTCATTTGCCTACCTCGCCAATGACGGATCAGCAGGCTGGCACCAATGCCAAGGCGGCGGCATCGGAGGTTGTCGTGAGTGCGTGCGAGCAAAACCCTCGCGCCGCGCCGGAATTGCCTGACGCCGATCAATGAGGTGCGAGCGACCGTCAGTGCACCCGGTGCGCCGACAGTCGGGTCCATGCTCCTCAATGAGTCGTCGATTCGTGCGAGTAAATGACTCGCCAACCTTCCGCACGCTTCTGCCAAACTGCGGACACGGC
>Ga0210400_10002333_pt1 | contig 17799 bp, 13 predicted proteins | sample IncBWH26MmetaG_FD_155456 | JGI IMG/M metagenome (GOLD analysis project Ga0210400, IMG submission 155456) | Forest soil microbial communities from Barre Woods Harvard Forest LTER site, Petersham, Massachusetts, United States - Inc-BW-H-26-M | ecosystem: Environmental > Terrestrial > Soil >...
GTGGTGCCGGCGAGCGGCTCGACGCGGGAAAAGTCGATGTGGTGGCCGCCTTTGCCGCGGAGCCCAGTCTTGAGGAGCTCGTCGCGCCATTCGGCGTGGCGAAGAGTTGGGCCTTTGCGGGCGACTGAGGCATCGAGGAGTGGTGAAGATGCGTGACGAAAGTCGGCGAGCGATTGCTGCGGCATATTCGGCGCGCCGGGGATGATAATGTCTTTCTCGATGTCTTCGAGGGAGCGGACCGTGGGGGCAGGGACGGCTTCGACGGTGAAGGGGCCGGTGACGCGGACGCGGGACTTGTCGGTGTAAGGCTGGTCGTAGAGGGTCTCCAGGTCGGCGTATTTGGCGATGGCAGCGTCGATTTGTTCGGGGGTCATGCCTTCGCGGATTTCTGGGTTGTTGGCGATGGACTTGAGGGTGACGTGGGGGACGGTTTTGTAACTAAAGCCGCTGCCAACGCCTTCTTCGGGGTGGGCGAGTTCGTAGTAGTCGAATTGCGCGGCCATGAGGCGCTGCTTGGCGAGGGTGATAGCGACGCGCGAGGTGTCACAGGTGATCCACCGGCGGCCCCATTGTTCGGCGACATAGGCAGTGGTACCTGAGCCGCAGGTTGGATCGAACACAAGGTCACCGGGATCGGTGGTCATTAATAGACAGCGCTCGATAACGGTCGGAGTTGTTTGGACGACAAAGATTCTCTTTGCAAATTCGATTGTATCAGGCCAGGAGTTGGTAAGCGACGCGTACGGAAAGTCGTTGAGGTACATCTTGTAATAGATTTTCTCCCCGAGCACGAAGAGCCGGTTCACTTGCTTTAGCTTCTCAACACCGTTCGGAGTGGTTCTCCAGCTCTTCCCGCTGGTTGTTGCAAAGGTTTTCGCATTGAAGTCAATAGGGAACGTACATGATGGTGTATAACCTGAGGAGGCTAAGTCTGATCGCTTGAATACATTGATCTTACTGGCCGTGGCCGCAAAGTCGTGGATTTCGTCCGAGGTCAGTCTGCGAAATCCATTTCCGCTGGAATCTGTAAAGACAAATTCGGAACCTTCGCCGACGTTTTTGGGCACGAACAAGTTTCGATACTTGAGTTTTTCTTTGTTTTTCGTGTACCAGCATACGTAATCAAACACGCTTTCTATTTCCCCCGACTCCAAGGGCATCATCGATCTGAAGTTTAGGAGGGCCACAAAATTTTCGGGTCCAAAGGTCTCGTCCAGGATTTCTCGAACGTAATGCACGTTCTCGTCCGAGATCTGGACGAAGACGGAACCGGATTCGTGGAGGAGTTCGCGGGCGAGGAGGAGACGGTCGCGCAGGTACGTGAGGTAGGAGTGGATGCCGAGTTCCCAGGTGTCGCGGAAGGCGCGAATCATTTCGGGTTCTTGGGTGAGGTCCTCGTCTTTGCCATCTTCGACTTTGCGCTTGTTGACGAACGGCTGAAAGTTGGAGCCGTACTTGATGCCGTAAGGCGGGTCGATATATACCATCTGGACCTGCCCAGCCATGCCTTCCTTTTCGAGAAGCGAATTCATGACGAGGAGGGAATCGCCTGCGATGAGGCGATTGGACCAGCCGTGGGCGTGCTTGTAAAAGTCAATGGCGTCGCGCAGTGGGAGATTCTCTTCCGGGCGCTCGAAGAGGGAAGGCTGCACGGGGAGTCCGTTGCCGTTGCGACGGCGGACGGCGTCGACGATGGTGCGCGGGTCGATGGTCTCGTGAACATGGAGAGAGACGGTGGGCACCTCGAACGAGGCGTGCTCTTTCTTGCCGGCCCAAACGAGCTGCGGGTCGAGATGCGGGTCGTAGTCCAAATCCTTGCCGGGCCTTACGGTGGGGACGGGCTGGATGTAATCATAGATTTTGTGAGTAGGAACGAGAGGATCGGTTTCGGGGGTGACTAGGCCGACGGGAGGATTGTTGATCCGCTTTTTGCCTTTGTGGTCGTACTGCTCGATGGGCCGCTTGTTGGAATTGGATTCGTGCTTGTTCTTTGGTCGCTTCTCTTTCGGCACAAAAGGCCCCCAAGAGCAAGAAAGTAAAAACCAGAAAACCAGATGCGCGCGATTTTACTCGTCCGTTAGCATAATTGCTACTGACATAGGGCAGCGAGCGGGTGAAGGGGGAGACGTGCGGGTCTTTTTTTAGGGCTCGCTCACCGCGAGACCAAGACGTATTTTGCCGCCCATTAGAGAGAACCTGCACCGTCAAGCACCGAGAGTGCGGCAGCGGTCGGGTCTTTTTTCAGGGCTCGCTTGCCGCGAGACCAAAGCGTATTTTGCCGCACGCCGGGGAAGGTGAAATCGGATGCGGGGGGCGCGATCTCCCCTGACCCTTCTAGGCTCAGGGTAAACTGAAAGTCAGGGGCTTCCACCATTTAGGGTGGCCCGTGTGGGACGAACATGGGGCACCCGAGCAAGAGCAATTCCAAGAGTGGAGATATTTACGTCAGTTCTTTCTCTACGCGGGTCAGCTGAGAAAAATACTCATAACCTAACTACTGAAATCCTCGCAATTTTATTCCCGCCTCCTACGCATCCCCTGGATCGAGGAATTATCCGAGAGCATAAGGGGTCTTATACGTTGAAGACAATGAAATGTCTTGTAATTCAAAACTGCATCGAACAAGGAGATTTGAGATGATCTGGGCTCGACATTTGAAATTAATTACGAAGGCAGGCGTGGCTGCTCTTGCACTGGGCGCTTTGGCGACCGGCGGCGACGCGCGGATTGCACTCCAAGGCAAATTCACGCTGCCATTTGAGACTCGCTGGGGAGGCGCCACGCTGCCAGCTGGCGATTACACTTTTACTCTGCCATCCGTGGGCGCTCCCTACACACTTTACATCCGGGGAGAGGCAGCCACCGCTATCGTCCTGACCCCTGCAGCTGACGAAAAAGTTGTCTCAGGCCACGCGCAATTAAACCTGGTGGAGATCGGAAATGTGCAGACTGTCACGACGTTCGAGGCGCCGGAGCTAGGACTGACTTTTGTCTACCTGACGCCCAAGCAAAAGCACATGGGACCAAAGGAAGCCCGTCAAAAGACGGCGCCACAGACCACGCCTGCGTCACAGTCCAGCGAAAACAGAACATCCATCGAAGTCCGCACTGTGAGTCGATAAGGAAAGAAGCCGTGCCAGTCACTGCAGACGCCAGGTGCAGAATGATGGTGGTTGGATCCCTGGCGAGGCCCAGTGTAGAGAAGCGGCGTAGCCTAAACTCGGATGCGCGTCCCAGGACGGAACGCATCTCGAAGAAGGCTGCGCCGCCAACCTCTACCATCGCCAGCGAAAAGCTCAGCGAAGCGGCTATTGAGCGGAGACCATGCGGGCGATGGCGTCGTCAAACGTGACTTTGTTTTCCAGATAAGGCTGCCAGAAGCGGTTGAGCAGCTTCAGATATTCTTCCCAGCCACGTTTGTATAGGCCTTCGCGTACAGCGTACGGAGTGTAATCCGGTGGCGCTCCACCGTTTTCGCCCGCGCTTGCGGAGATGACCACTGGCCGGACCACTTCTCCCGTGGTGTAGAAAATCAAGGCGTGCCAGAGATCGCGCGGAATGGGTTTATCGCGCTGGCGGCACTCGCGGATGATGGCTGCCTGCACCGGCTCGGCGATGCTGTGGGACGCCTCGTGAAACAAAACTTCCAGAGCGACGCTGCCCTGATTGCCGGGATCGGTGCTGGAAATCGTGACGCGGAGAGGATCGAGCGTGGTGTACGCTCCCGCCCAGTTCGCGTAGGCGGTGACATCCACGCGGATTTTTTCCGTTGGCCACTTGGCCTGGTAGATTTCCGCCAAGCGCTGGGCAAGGTCGAGTCCCTTGTTGCGAACCAGAGGAGCCACGCCCGCGATCCATTTGCGGTTTGCGCGATCGTGCTCGGGCCACCAGTGGGCACGATAGATGGGAGCGGCGGAATCGAGGACGGGGGTGATGTTGCCAGGCAAGCCCGCGTCACAGGTTTTCTTTTTCGCGCCGGAGAGCTCGTCGCAGTCTTCGAAATCACCCAACTGATTTTTCAGGAGGATCATCTCGGTGCTGAAGAGCAGATCTTTGTTGGCGAAGTTGGCCGCGTAGTAGGCGACGGCGGCGTCCCAGACGCGGCGCTCGGCTTCGCTGAGGCGCGGGGCATTTGGGGAATTAGTGCCGCCGACGCGGCTATCGCGTCTTTCGCGCGCTTGAAAGTAGAGGGTATGGTGGAGATTCATCCAGAAGCCGCTGTGAAGCTCGAATACCGGGAGAGGGCCGAAGGAAGAATCGACTTGCTGATGGGCGAGCGCGGCGGGAGACGTGAACGCTGCGGCAATCGCGAGCAAGACCGCGAATCGGTTGAAGAGATGGCGCATGACGAATCGCACGATGGTATCGCCAAGTGCCCCGGCACACAAATCTTGCTGGGCCGCAAAATTTGCTATTGGAGCTCTCAGCCGAAGGGCGCAGCGGTGCTACGCCCCTACAAGTGCCGGCGAGTGGAGTTCGTTATTTCAAGTGAATCGCGCTATCATCCCGGCACAACTTAGACGATAGCGAGGTCTCATGAACAGAAAGTTTCGATTCCTTGCGCTTGTTGGCGCAGTTCTTCTGCCGGTGGCTCTGCAGGCGCAGCAGGCGGCGTCACTTGACGAGCTCAAGCAGAAAGCGGCTGCGGACATCGACGGCATGCAGACGTTTACGCAGCAAATGGTCGATCAGATTTTCAGTTTCAGCGAGCTGGGCTTTCAAGAGTTTGAAACTTCGCGCTATATCACCGGGATCCTGGAGAAGAACGGCTTTCAAGTGCAGCGCGGCGTGGCGGGCATCCCCACGGCGTGGGTGGCCACATACGGAACCGGAAAGCCCGTGATTGCTTACATCACCGATCTCGATTGCATCCCGCGCGCTTCGCAGAAGCCCGGCGTGGCGTATCACGACCCGATCGTGGCGGGCGCGCCGGGCCACGGCGAAGGGCACAACTCGGGCATGGCGGTGAACGTGACAGCCGCGTTGGTGCTGAAGAAATTGATGGCGGAGCATCATCTTGCGGGCACGATCAAGATTTTCCCCGGAGTTGCGGAGGAACTCCTGGGGAGCAAGGCGTTTTACGTGCGCGCCGGGCTTTTCAAGGATGTGGACATCGTGCTTGGGTCGCACGTGGAATCGGAATTTTCGACCGCCTATGGCACGGGCAACGGCGAATGGAGCGGACTCGTGTCCGTGCAATATTTCTTTCACGGCAAAGCGGCTCACGCGGCCTCCGCGCCGTGGGAAGGACGCAGCGCGCTCGACGCCGTGGAGTTGATGGATACGGGCTGGGACTTTCGCAGGGAACATATCCGGCCGGCGCAGAGGTCTCACCGCGTGATTATCAATGGAGGAGACCAGCCAAACGTCGTGCCTTCCGAGGCGGCCGTCTGGTATTACTTTCGCGAACTCGATTACAAGCACATCAAAGACCTGTACGATTTGGGGAATACGATGGCTGACTCTGCCGCGAAGATGACCGGCACCACGGTGGATCACAAACTGGTGGGTTCCGCGTGGCCGCCGTTCTACAACAAAATAATCGCCGAAGCGCAGCAGAAAAACATCGAAGAAGTGGGCATGCCGAAATGGAACGAGGCGGATCAAACGCTGGCCAAGGCGCTGCAAAAAGAAATCGGAGCGAAGGTGGAGGGGCTAAAAGAAAAAGTGGAGCCGCTCGCTGAACCGGTGAAGAATCCCGCGGGCGGAGGATCCGACGATGTGGGTGACATTTCCTGGAACGTTCCCATGGTGTATCTCATGTATCCGGCGAACATCCCGAATCTTCCGGGACACAGCTGGCCGAACGCTGTGGCCATGGCTACGCCCATCGCGCATAAGGGCTCCACGGCGGGAGCAAAAGTGCAGGCGCTCACGGCGCTGGATTTTCTGCTCCAGCCGCAACTGGTCCAGGCGGCGTGGGATTATTTCCGCAAAGTGCAAACGAAAGACGTCCACTACGAAACGTTTCTGGGTCCCGAGGACAAGCCGGCCATCGAGATGAACAAGGAAAAAATGGAGAAATTCGTGCCGGAGTTGAGGAAATTTTATTACGATCCTGCGCGCTACAAGACGTACCTGGAGCAGCTTGGCATCCAATATCCGACCGTCAAACCGCAGTCCTGATTCGTCCAATGCGATGTTCGCTGAAGGATCTTTAACTAAGACGTCCTGCATGATTCCAAGATTGAGATCCTTCGCCCATCCTCATCGGATGGACTCAGGATGACAATGTCTTGCTGAATTACCCCACTGGATGAATGGTAGTTTATGAGAAAGCGCGGTTGGTTATTTGATTGGCGGGTCCGTCTCATTGCCGACGGCACCTTGCCGGTCGGCGGCGTGCAATCCGCCAGTGCCATCTCGAAAGAAGGAACGCGTGCCGGTGCGCCCGTAGGTGAGCGGCGTGGCTGCGAGCTCGTACCTGGCCTGCGCCCCCAGAGAGCTGCCACCGAGAATGACGTAACGGAAGGCGTACCCGTTTTTCATTCCCGAAGCCAGATCGGAGTCCAAGAGATCCGCGGTTTGCGCGCTGGCCTGGCGGGCGCGAGACGGGCCCAAATTGGAGAGAGATTCCGGGAGCCGGGTGTAAAGCTTGCGGTACGTCTCGAGGGCTTCGGCGATTTTCTTGAGAGCCTCTAGGGCAGCGGTCTCGTTGGGAGCAATCTCTGCTTGGTCCCATTCGGCTTCGAGGGATGGGAGATCGAGGAAGAGCACACCGAGGGACAAGAGCTTCCAATCTCCACTTTCGCGCACCATCCCGAGGGTGACTCGGCGAACTGTGTCGCCCGTGGAATCGGTGGCATCACGTAATTCGATGGGCAGAAAAGCGAGGTTGTCGCGGATTTCAGCGCCGCCAATCTGCATTTCCGTGGTGACGTCGGGCGTCTCGCACCGCACCGTGGGGCGCCCGGCGGGATTTGTCGACACGCTCGCTTTGCCCGGCTCGTTCAGGAGCACAAAGCGCTTTATGAACGCCACTCGGGATGCGGGTGTGAGCCTGATGAACGATTCTTTGTTGCGCGCGGTCAAAAAACGCACGAACTCCTGCTGGCTTTGGCTGCACGCGGCGAGAAGAAAATCGCGGAGAGCTGCTGTTGGGCCGGTGGTGGAAGCGGGTGGGGCAATGGGCTTCTCCGCGCTGCTGGAAGAAGACTCTTGGGCGTTGCCGAGGCCGGCGAACGAGGAGAGCAACACCGCCAGGAAAAACAATCGCCAGAATCGGCTCATAAACGGTTTCGTGGACACGGCCGTTTTTAATCCTTGGCGCTGCCGAGGATGGCGGCTAGATTTTGCGTGAAGCTCGAGCGGGGCATCACTTCACTGCAGCCCGCCTGCTGCGCCTGCACGGCAAGTTCGCGTTGAACGTGGGACAAGAAACCCACCACGCGCAGAGTCGGATGCGTGGAACGCAAGCGCGCGATGGCGGACACGGGCTGGTTCCGGGCGTTGAGATCCACGATCACCAGTTTGGGTTCAGGCTCCATCAGTTGTTGGAGGGCATCGCCATTTGTGGCTACTTTCACTTCCACGCCGAGCTGTTTGGCGGTTTCCGCCAGCTTCATTTGAAAAAACAGATCGTCCATCAGAGCAACCACTCTTCCCATTTTGCTCGCCTCTTTTCAACCGCCCCGCAACGATGGCCTTGCTATTATGCGCCCGTTCTTCCCAGGCGTGCGCGCTCCCCGGTAAGATGCCTAATCGTGGATAAACGATGAGCGATCATTCCGAAGACTCGCGGCTTACTGCTGCGGGGCCTCGCGAAGTGACGTTGTACACGCGGCCGGGCTGTCACCTTTGCGAGGAGGCCAAGGCGGCGATGGCGCCGCTCCTTCGGGAGTTTGGCGCTACGCTGCGCGAAGTGAATATCGACGAGGACACAGTGCTGCGCGAGCGTTACGGATGGGATGTACCGGTGATTTTCCTGGGCGCGCGCAAAGTTGCGAAGCATCGCGTGGATTTGGAGCAGTTCCGCCGGCAGCTGCACGAAGCAAAATGAGTTTTGGATGGTGATCGAAGATCTGAAAAAAAATTGCCGTCAGTGCTCTGCACCGGGGCTATGTGCGCCCACCGTAGTGTCGGGCACGTCGCCTTTGCGGCCTTTGACGCGGTCGTAGACACTCACTTGGCTCACGGAACCCAGAGCTTCGTTGTAGAACGTGGGCACGCCCAGCGCGGTGCGCAATTCTTCGTTAAATTTGCGCAGGTTTTCGAGGTGGTGCGCGATGGCCGGGAGCTTCAGTCCCTCATCGGTGAGAAGAAATTTTTGGTACCCGGCATCCCACAAGCGCGTGAATTGGCCTTTGACCATGATGGTGGGGAGAATGGTCATCTGAAAACTGTCGTCGGCGCCCTTGCGAAACTCAGCGCCGCAACCGTATTTTTCCACGCGGATAACGCCGCGAGTGCTGCCGACGGAAAATCCCAACGCTGCCAGGCTTTCCATGGCTTTTTGCGAGAAACGATCGTTGACATTCCACATGGCGTAATCAGGGTAATGAATGCGCGGGCATCTGTAAAGGCGCGCGCGGACCGGATGAAAAATTCGATCTGCCGATTGAGAACTTGCGGGGCTCCGCCCGCTTCAAATACACAGAACTGTAACAGTTCATTCCCCTTGCATTCATCGGGGTTTTCTATAAAGAGTCGCCATGTCCTCAGGGGCGGCGAATATCCACAGGAAAGCAGTCGCCTTGGCCCATAAATCTGTGATATATCCACGGGCAGAATTGGTCTGAGACAAGGGGTGTATTCAAATGACAAAAACGATGCGTTCCGTTCTGGTTGTGTTCGCGAGTCTCCTGCTGGCGGCCTCGTCCGCGCTGGCGCAACAAACTCTCGGGTCGATCAACGGCACGGTAAGCGACAGCAGCGGCGGCGTCGTTGGCAAGGTCGCGGTGAAAGCCCGCAACCTGGGCACGAACCTCACGGAGACAGCCACAACTAAGGACGATGGATCCTTCAGAATCGTGGATCTTCCGATCGGCACTTACGAAGTAAGTTTTGCCAAAGATGGATTTAAGACGGAAGTCCACTCGCAGATTATTGTGCAAGGAGGGACTACGACCACGGTTAATGGATCGCTGCTGCCTGGCGAAATCACCACGTCCGTGACAGTGCTGGGGACTCCCCTCCTGAACCAGACCGACACGACGAACGGCTACACGCTCGGGACGGACTTGATTGAGAACACGCCGCTTGGGACGGGAAGTTTCACGCAGTTGGCCCTGCTGAGCCCGGGTGTGAATGCGGACTTTCTGACGGGTTCCGGGAGCAACGCGGGCCTGGGGAACCAGAATATCTTTGCCAATGGGCAGCGCGATACCAGCAACAGCTTCATTGTGAACGGCGTGCAGGCAAACAACATTTTTAATGGCAAGTCGTCGAGCGGCGTCGCTGACAACCGCGCAGTGTTGAATACAGGGGAAGTTCCTTTGGGCAACTCGCTCGGAGGAGAAGTACAAACCCTTACAGCGGTTTATAGCGCGATCGGCCAGGCACTGCCATCGCCGCCACCAGAAACGATCGAAGAAATTCGCGTGAACACTTCGATGTACGACGCATCCGAGGGCGGTTACAGCGGTGCGCACATCACCACGCTAACGCGCAGCGGAACAAACGAGCTTCACGGCCAGGCCTATGAATACCACCAGACCAGTGCATGGAACGCCTCGCCTTTCTTCTTCAACCAGGACCCCACACTGCGGGCCTTGGGCAAGACTGTGCCGGAGCTCAAGCGCAATACATTTGGCGTGACTGTTGGCGGGCCAATCCGCAAGGACAAGCTCTTTTTCTTCGCGTCCTATCAGGGCCAGAGGGCTACCGACGAGGACAGCTCCATCTCCGAGGTAAACACATTGCCAGGGCTGACAGACACGAACAGGGACGCCGCAAGTTTAGCGAATTTGGCAAACTTGGCCTTTAATCAGAATTGCGGCACGCCCCTGAATACGACCCCGTGTATCAAGGCCACCGATCTTAGCCAGGCAGCCTTGAACATCATGAAGCTCAAGCTCCCCGCCGGGCAGTTCAGTGAACAATTTCTTATTCCTTCGGAAACGATCTCTGACCCGAACCAACAGAATAAACTCGGCTATAACGCACTCGTCATCGGCCCAAAGACAACCTTTAAAGCGGACCAGGTGAACGGAAATATTGATTACAACTGGAGCACGAAAGACCGGCTGGCGGGGAAATACTATTTCCAGAATGATCCTACCACCGCGCCGTTTGCCATTAGCCAGGTCGGGAATTTTCCGCAACACTTGACCGCAGGCTCGCAGGTCTTTTCGCTCGAGAACACCACCACGATTTCGCCCAATGCCGTATGGACGCAACATTTCGGCTTCATCCGGGAAAAGGCCTTCGCGCACACAACCGACGGATATACGAATTCGGACTACGGAATAAACATCTTCGGATTGTCAAGCGTGCCCGGAATATCCATTACGCACGCAAATCCGACTACTGGTAAAGGTTTGGCTACGGGTCCGGCCAGTAACTTCGCAAACGCGGGTATCTTCCAGAACGAATTTGAAGGCTCGACGAAATATTCCTGGACCGTGGGACGCCACACCCTGGCCTTTGGCTTTCAGTGGGATCACACGCAGCTCAATGTGGAGAATAGAAACAATCAGACGGCCGAGTTGAATACTAATGACTTTGCGGCATTTTTGACGGGCACGCTGTGCACGCCTGCGGCCCAGTTCGGATGCGGTGAAACGGGCCCCTCCACGTTTATCAACGGAGCGACAAATCGGTACTACCGCTCGAATCAGGTGGGCACCTACGCGAATGATACTTTCCGGTTCAAGCAGAACCTCACGCTCACCCTCGGCGTGCGATGGGACTGGGATGGCCCCTTAACGGAGAAAAACGGCTTGCTGGCGAATTTCTACCCGCAGGACTATAGCTATAACCAGTGCCTAGTTAATGGAAAGCCGGGCGCTCCTAACCCGACTGTTAATCCTCCTACTGTTTGTGATCCCGGAACAGATGTCATCACCGGCACAGGCATTGTCGTCGCGGGAAACAATAAGCTGTTCCCAACCAAGGGCGTCAGCGATTCCACACTCAAGGGACGCCAATGGGGTTTCGCTCCGCGCATCGGTCTTGCATGGACGCCTGGGTTCGTGAAAAACCTCGTCGTTCGGACGGGTTTCGGCATGTACTACGACCGCGGCGAATACCTGGCCGAACTCTCACCAGGCGCGGGTGGGAACTACAACGGCCCATTCGGCGTTACTGTCGCGCCGCCGTTCGTTGTGCCACTGCTCTCTCAACCAGGCGCAACGCTCGCCGTTCCGTTCGGGAACCAACAGCCCCCGAAAGCGCCCACAAGCCTTGCCGGGATCGCCACGCTACTTCCCAACATCACAAACCTTGTCAATCAAACGACGCCGTTGTGTGCGAGCATCACGGCCGCCACCGGGCAACAGTTATTTTGCACTCCAGTTCAGTTTGCCGGCTACGACCCCAATAACAAACTGCCTTACTCTGAAAACTGGATGCTCGATTTGCAGTGGCAGCCGAAAAACGACATAGTCATGACACTTTCCTACGTCGGCAATCACGGCGTCCATGAAAACATTCCGGTTCCCTTTAACCAGCCGGGCATCGCTACTCCCAGCAATCCGATCCACGGCCAGACCTCCACGTATGGCTACAACATAACAGCCTCGGAATACATCAACAGCCTCGTGCAAGGCTTCTCGTCGGGCAACGTCGATCTACGCACTCCCTTCATTGGTTTTGATCCCAATTCTGCGTACAACAAAGCCGCGGGGATTTCCAATTACCACGCTTTGCAGTTCCATATAACCAAGCGCGCCAGCCGCGGCCTCACGCTCTCTGGCTCGTATACCTGGTCGCACGCTATGGACGAGGAGAGCGGTGAGCAGCTCTTTTATAACGGCAACAACCCGCAGAATCTTCGCACCGGCTACGCCAATTCGGACTTCGACCGGCGGCACGTGTTCATCGTGAGCTACCAATACGATTTTCCGAAGGTGAATAAACTACATGGGTGGGCGAACCAGATCATCAACGGCTGGGGTACCAGCGGTGTCGTCTCGGCGGAAAGCGGACAGCCTTACAGCGTTATTGACTTCAGCGGTGGCGCTGGCAGCATCTTTTTCGGCGGCGGCAATGACTTTGCGACGAATCCGCTTGTTCCCATCGGGGGCGTCGGCAGTGTTCCAGGCGCCAAACCCGTCTTGCAGGGCACGCTCGGTGTTGATCCGGGACAGCCAGTTTTGAATCCTCTAGCGTTCGGAATTCCCCTCCTGACGCCGAATCCGGCAACGAACGGGATTCCCATCGGTGACAACCTTGAAACGGGATTTGGCGCCGCTAGCCGCAACATTTTCGTCAGCCCGTTCCAATCCCGCGTGGATATGGCGGTTTTCAAGAATCTTAAACTCACGGAGCGATTCCATCTGCGTTTTGACGTGCAAGCTTTTAATATTTTCAACCACCCCAGCTTCGATACGCCAAACAACAACGTGGAATACAATCCAGCCTTCGGTAATCCGCCTACGTACGGTCCAGGCCAATTTAACTCCTTGAGCCCCGGCCAACACAACTGCACTGTTGACCAAGGCTACGTTTGTCCGCCAGTGGGATCGCTTGGGGTCATCCAGCACACTATCGGCAGCCCACGGTTCATGCAGATGTCGCTGCACCTCATCTTTTAGCTGAAGCCGGGTTTGCTGGAACGCAGGTTCAGAACGGGGTCGCAAGAGCGGTCCCGTTTTTCTTTCTCCACTCACGTAAATCTGCTCGCTGGAAGTGCGAGTTGGTGAAATTCCACTAAAAGTAGGGTGATTCGCCTAAGTTGAGGTAAAATAAGCGCATACCGCCGAGATTGGCCATGGCATCCAATGAGGAGTAAGCTGTTCACCTTTCGGGGGAGCGGAGGCCTGGTCGGGCTGGGGCGGTAGGTCAAAAGGGCGGAAGGATCAAAGATTTAGAGGCATGGCAACGACCGAGCGCATCACTGCTGCTCTTAATCATTCTGCTCAAACGGAGCGGGCGGGGCAGTCTGTGCATGAGCGCATCGGCAATACGCCTCTCCTACGGCTTGAGCGCATCGCCAAAGAGTTTCCCAACATTGAGTTTTGCGCAAAGGCGGAGTGGTTCAATCCCGGAGGCTCTGTCAAGGACCGCCCGGCGCTCAGCATGATTCAGGCGGGCTTGGCCAGTAGCAAACTGCGCCCCGGCAAGACGATCATTGATGCCACCAGCGGCAACACCGGCATTGCCTACGCTATGATTGGCGCTGCGCTCGGCTACCCCGTGAAGCTGTGCCTGCCGGATAGCGCTTCCGCGGAACGCAAGCGCATACTCACCGCCTTTGGCGCGGAACTGGTCTTCACGCCGGGGGATGAGGGCACGGATGGGGCCATCCGCCGAGTGCACGAAATTGTGGCTGCCGACCCGGAGAGCTATTTCTACCCCGATCAGTACAGCAATCCAGCGAACTGGGAGGCACACTACCGCACGACGGCGCGGGAAATCTGGGAGCAGACCGGCGGCCGCGTTACGCATTTTGTCGCCGCGCTCGGCACCAGCGGCACGTTTGTCGGCGCGACGCGCCGCCTGAAGGAACTGAATCCCGCTATTCGTTGCATCAGCTTGCAGCCGGACGCTTCCTTTCACGGGCTCGAGGGCTGGAAACATATGGCCACGGCGATTCGTCCGGCGATTTACGATGACACGCTGGCGGATGAAAATTTGCCGATCTCGACCGAGGAAGCCTACCGCATGGTGAAGCGGTTGGCGCGCGAAGAAGGCTTGCTTGTAAGCCCAAGTTCCGCCGCGGCGCTGCTCGGCTGCTTCCAGGTCGCCGCGCGCATTCCGAAGGGCGAACACGCAGTCATCGTCACGGTGTTTGCCGATTCCGCTGCCAAATATCTTACGGAGCGTTTTTGGGAAGAAGCTTAAATGCCAGAGAACGCATCTATTGCCATCAGCGATCAGCTTACCGAAAAAATCGGCCAGCATGGAGTGGAGACTTATCCGCACGAATGCTGCGGCGCGCTGCTCGGGCACGATTCGGGCGGCGTGAATCCGGATTCCTTGCGCGAGGTGCTTGGGTTGCATCCGCTCGTCAACCGGCGCGACGATTCGCCGCGCAATCGCTTTTCCGTCACCGCGGAGGATGTGCGTGACGCGGAGAGAGCGGCGCAGCAGCAGGGACTTGAAGTTATCGGCTGGTATCACTCGCATCCGGATCATCCGGCGCGGCCCAGCGACTATGATCGCGAGCACGCCTGGCCGTGGTACAGCTACATCATCGTCAGCGTGAACGGCGGTGTCGCGCAGGACATGACTTCCTGGCGATTGAAAGACGACAGGCAGGAATTTTCACCGGAAGCGATTGAGGTACGCCGGCACACCGCGGCGTGAGACGCCTGACGCCAAATTCGCGCACGAGCATCTAATGTTGGTGGACTTAGGGGATTTTGTGAGGAGAGAAGAAATGGCAGTCAAGGTCATCATTCCCACGCCGCTCCGGGCCTACGCGGGCAAGCGGCACTCCGCCGAGTTCAAGGCCGCGACCGTGGGCGAAGCGCTTGGCCATCTTACGACACAGTTCTCCGAGCTCCGCAAACATCTGTTCACGGACGACGGAAAACTGCGCAGCTTTGTGAACGTGTACGTGAACGACGAAGACATCCGCTACCTGGCGAAAGAGAATACTCCTACGAAGGATGGCGACACGATTAGCATTATTCCGTCTATCGCCGGAGGCTGTGACCCGCTCCATTCCTCACGTTGTTGTTTTTAGCAGATGTCCTCGCGAAAGCGACGATCCTAATTGTGAATAGTGCTCATGAACGACGACGCGATTGATCAGGCCATTCTCACTATGCTTTCCGTCGCCGGAGGTCGTTGGAGGAAAGTTGCAATGGTGATTAGTAGGGTTGCAGATCGAATGGGCAACGATTTGCCAGAGGAAGACGCTCGTTATGACCGAGTTGCCCAACGTATTGAGGCCCTCGTGCGTGACGGTCGTTTGATGGCGCAGGGAAATATTAAGGAGTGGCGATTCAGCGAAGTTCGGCGCTCAAATTAGCCCGTTTGCGCAGCGTTTCTTTTCGTTAGTTTTTCATCTGATTTGAACTAGACTGATGGTTCAGAGGAAATTTTATGGCAACGAAGGTCCAACCCATGACTGGCAGGCCGGATGAGAAAAATCCTTCGGCGAGTCTCTCGAACGAAGAGATTCTGCGTTACAGCCGGCACCTGATCATGCCCGAGGTGGGCATGGACGGTCAGCTTAAGCTGAAAAACGCGAAGGTACTGCTGATTGGCACGGGAGGGCTGGGCGCGCCGCTCGGCTTGTATCTGGCTGCGGCCGGCGTCGGCAGGCTCGGGTTGGTTGATTTTGACGTCGTGGATTTCACCAATTTGCAGCGCCAGGTGACATTCGGGTCGAGCGACGTCGGGAAATCAAAAACCGAGGCCGCCCGCGCGCGCTTGTCCAACCTGAATCCGGACATCGAGATCGAATCGTACGAAACGAAACTCACCAGCGAAAACGCGCTCGAACTTTTCAAGGATTTCGACATCATCGTGGACGGCACGGACAATTTTCCCACTCGCTACCTGGTGAATGATGCTTGCATTTTGCTCGGCAAGCCCAATGTGTATGGTTCGATCTTTCGCTTCGAAGGGCAAGCGACCGTCTTTGGCATGCCGGATGGTCCTTGCTACCGTTGCTTGTACCCCGAGCCGCCTCCTCCCGGGCTGGTTCCATCCTGCGCGGAAGGCGGAGTCCTCGGCGTGCTTCCGGGCATCGTGGGTTCTATCCAGGCGATGGAGACCATTAAACTGATTTTGGACCGTGGCGATAATCTCGTCGGCCGGCTGTTGCTTTTTGATGCGCTGGCGATGAAGTTTCGCGAGCTGAAGCTTCGTAAGAATCCTGATTGCCCGGTTTGTGGCAACCATCGCACAATTACGAAACTCGTCGATTATTACGAGTTCTGCGGCGTTCGCGGCGAGGAAGCGCCCGGGCCCAATGTCCAGGTTCCAGAAATCACCCCGCGCGAACTGAAATCGCGTCTAGATCACGGCGACGATCTCTTCATCCTGGACGTCCGCGAACCGCACGAATACCAGATCTGCAATCTCAAAGGACACTTGATCCCGCTCGGCGAGCTTCCGCGCCGCGTCCACGAGCTGGATTCTTCGCGCGAAATTATCGCCCACTGCCGCAGCGGCAAGCGCTCCGCCGAGGCCGTCGATTTCCTGCGCAAGGCAGGGTTCCGCAAGATCCTCAATTTAAAGGGCGGAATCTTGGCCTGGTCGGATGAAGTAGATCCGTCCGTGCCGAAGTACTGAGCATGCCGACAACGACCTCGGGCAAACAATTCACCGTGTTTCGCCGCGTTATCTGTGAATGTTGTTGCCGCTACGGGGCGGCGCCTGGCGGATAGCTTTAAGTCCGTCCGGTCTTTCAGCCGCCGAGCCCATTTGGCTTGGCGGTTTCTGTTTTTGAATGGTCGAGATCCAAAATCCAGCGAGGAGGCAATCATGGGAATCTACGAAGAGAATCTGGCAGCGAATCAACGGTACGCGGAGAAATTCACGCTGGGGCATTTGCCGATGCCGCCGGCGGGAAAACTTGCCATCGTCGCTTGCATGGACGCGCGGTTGACGGTCGAACAATTTCTCGGCCTCAAGACGGGAGACGCGCACATCATCCGCAACGCCGGCGGACTGGTGACCGAAGATGCCTTACGCTCGCTCATCATTTCCTCCCACTTGCTGGGCACCCGCACTTACTACGTGATTCAGCACACGGACTGCGGGATGCTTACATTCACGGATGATAAGCTGCGCGAAAAATTGAAAGGCGAAACGGGGCACGACGCTTCGCACCTGCACTTTCACTCCTTCCCGGACCTGGAGAAGAGCGTGAAGAAACAGCTTCAGACCATCCGAAGCAACGCGTTTCTCCCGCGCGACATTGACGTTCACGGTTTCGTCTATGACGTGCGAACGGGAAAGCTGCGAGAAATCCGTGAAACCTCGGAGGACGTGCGCGCCGCTACCTTGAGTTCTCGCTGAACTCTGAGTACCCTTGAGAGCGCGCCCGAGGTTCGGGCCGCTCTTATTTTTTCCGGAGGACTGGATGGCTGCGACTCGCATCACCGTAAACACGAACGGATCGATCCGCGTGGAAGGCGATTTTGAAATTGTGGACCCGGAAGGCCGTGCCTTTGGCCTTGCAGGACGAACCTTAATCAGCCTGTGCCGCTGCGGGCATTCGGCGAACAAACCCTTCTGCGACGGTTCCCACAAGACTTGCGGTTTCGCCGATGCCGTTTCGGCACGCGAGCTCCCCCCTCCAAAGCCAAAAGTTTGATGGCAAGGAGAGTTCTCACCAGTGAGACTGTTTCAAGCTGAGACTGTCCTTCTGTTCTGACACAGCCTGCTCATTTGTCCGGTAACTATCAGGTATCAAACATCTTACCGCCAAGCATGAGCATAAGTTTGTTCTAACGCCGCGTCTCGCATCCCTCCTCACTCTAGACAGCGCTTCTCGCCATCGCCGTAACTCTATTAAAATCAATTAGTTATAACCATACAATTTGCCCCAGGAAAGGGCACTAACTTGCTGTTTACCGGAGTTGTCCTGTTTTTGTCGGCATTTGGGGGTTTTCATGGGGGGTTGGGACCAAATCGTGGGATTCCTCGGGGTTGGCCAAGTTGCGGCCGACTCCAAGAAGCTCAGGTCAAACCTCGCTTTTGCTCTTTATCTCGCTTTGGCCGTCCTCTTCTTCGCCC
>Ga0210400_10002334_pt1 | contig 17799 bp, 10 predicted proteins | sample IncBWH26MmetaG_FD_155456 | JGI IMG/M metagenome (GOLD analysis project Ga0210400, IMG submission 155456) | Forest soil microbial communities from Barre Woods Harvard Forest LTER site, Petersham, Massachusetts, United States - Inc-BW-H-26-M | ecosystem: Environmental > Terrestrial > Soil >...
GCAGTTTATTTTGCTCGACGGAGTTCAGACGCCGCTTAGCATCACTCGCGCGCAAAATGGCCGCAGGGTGTCTCAGACTTACCTTACCGGCTGTAAGTACAATTCAAACCTCTCTCCGCAGCTCTTCACCCGCGCCTCGCTAGAACAGCGTATGGCCGAGGTCAGCAAGAAGGGCTACAAAGATAGCAAGGGCAAGAAATAGCCTGCCAGGGCCTTCCGAATGCTTCGTTTAAATCGGGCCACGGTTAGTACCGTGTTATGAACTCTGTCCGGAGCCCGTATTGGGCGGCTGCTGAGGCGCCGGCGGAGTCGGTTTGTACACCGGAGCCGGTCTCGACGGCAGGCTGGATGGCTTAACCTCCTTCTTCTTCGGCTTTTTCTTTTCTCGACCTCGTGTATCTCGATTGCCCATGGCTTAACTCCTCCTGGTGTGACTCATGAATTTGGGTTGCGCCTTCTGCTCAAAGTTGTATCCAATTAACTTGACAGTTGTAAAAGAAGTATGACACTTTCGCGGACGATGAGTCCAGTAACTTACACCACGAAGGAGGCGGCTGCCAAGGTCGGGATTTCTCGGGTTACCTTGCAAGCTTGGATCAAGGCGAAGAAAATCACGCCTCCAAAGCCCACACTCGACGGTGCCAGAAGTAAGCGCCTTTGGACAGCGTCGGATGTGGCCCTGCTTCGCGCGACGAGAAAACAGATCTATCGCAGAGGTAAGGGTCGAGGTCGCAAGCCCAAGTTGAAGAAGTAGCGTGACCGTACGCGGGTTCGTGACGCGCGCTATGCGCCATTGGGAACTGCGTCGACGAGAGGTGAAAAATGAAAATACCACCGAGTAAATCCCTCCGGCAAATCCTGCTCCAGACTGCGCTGGCGTTAGGTTTCATGACGCTGATGACTCCGTACGTTTGCGCCGACCAGATTCCGGCAGGATGGGAAGCCAGCAATATGACGCCGATCGGATATAGCGACCTGGGTGGCCGCGAGGCATTTAAGATGGCCATCAAGCACGTAGGCGATCGCTGGTATCTATATCTCGGCCATTTCACCGCTCACGGGTGGAGCATCGTTGACGTGACCGATCCCAAGAACCCGCAGGTCGTGAAGTTCATCCCTGGCCCTCCAAACACCGCGACGGGCCAAGTGGATCTTCATGACAACATCATGGTTACACCGCTCCAAGACAGAGCTGGTTACGGGGGCGACCCGAATAAGGAAGTCAACGAAGGCGTTCTCGTTTGGGACATTCACGATCCGGTGAACCCGAAGCAAATGTCGTGGTGGAAGACGGGTGCTACCGGAACTCATCGCGACGGCTACCCTGGCGGCAAATACGTGAATATGTCCGCAGGGATGCCCGGATACAAGGGGCAAATTTTAGTATTTCTTGATATCAGCGAACCAAACCAGCCAAAGGAAGCAGGGCGTTGGTGGATGCCAGGTCAGAAGGATGGTGAACCGCCACTGCCCGCTCCCATCTACGGATTCCACGGACCAGCCGTGATTGAGGGAGACCGAGCTTACTTAGGGTATAGCCCGGCCATCGTGATCCTCGACATCAGCGACATATCGAAACCCAAGTTGATCGGACAGCTGACTGTCAGCCCACCCTTCGGCACGAACATCCCCGTGCACGATGTGATGCCGCTCCCGGGCAAGTCCCTCCTGTTCGCACATGCGGAGGGCACCGGAGGAGGCGACACACCGGATGGTGCGCTGGCCTGTAAGGGCGCGCTGTTCCTGACGGGGCTGGTCGATATAAAGGATCCGACAAAACCAAAACTCATATCGACCTTTCCGATACCGGAGCCTCCCAAGGATGCGCCATACACCGATTTCTGCGACAAAGGCGGACGGTTCGGGCCTCACAACACGAACATTCTGCAGCACAATCCTGACGTCGAGAAGCAGGGCGATCTGATCTATCTCACCTACTTTAACGCTGGTCTGCGAGTCTATGACATCAAGGACCCGCGCTTGCCAAAGGAAACAGGATGGTTTATTCCTCCGGCTCCGACAAAGCGCCGAATGCCGGCTCCGTACGACAAGCTCGTAAGCCAGACGGAAGACGTTCTGGTAGACACGCGCGGTAATATCTACATCAGTAACAAGCAATGGGGACTGTTTGTCCTTCGCTACACAGGTCCGGGTGAACCCGCGCCGACGGCCAAGTAGGATGGTTCGATCGAGTCTCGCTCAAGTGATAGGTAGCGCTTGGTCATGCCTGACGCATCGATAGATTAAGCCCCGGCGTGAGACATTCGAGCGACCGTATTCCGTAGGGTCTCGGCGCTGTGCTGAAGGCCCTGTCGTTCCTCCTCGGTCATCTCCGGTTCAAAGATTTGGTTTACACCGTGTCGACCCACGACACTTGGTAGAGAAAGTGTGACCTGGTATTTCGGATTGAATGAGCCGATGGGAATAACTGCCCGTTCGTCGCGTAAGATTGCCTCCGCGATGCGCGCGGTAACCATGCCAATCCCAAGCTGGCTCGCGCCGGTACCTTCGATGATGGTAATGTTTGCGTAGCGGACATCTTGCTCTACAGTTCTCCGAAATTCGTCACTGGTCTGGCCACTTTGCTCCAGCAATTTAGATATGGGCGTGCCAGCGACACGTGCCGAGGACCACAAAAACACCTGGGAGGTGCCGTGCTCTCCGACAACCTGTGCCTCCACATACATTGGGTTCACCTTCAGCCGGCGTGCTAAATGTAAACGGAAGCGCAGGGAGTCCAGAAACGTGCCCGTGCTGACTACGCGCTCATGCCCAGCGAGATGGCGAGCAAGATCGGCCAGTGGATCGGGCGGATCGGTGACGACCAGAAGGAGCGCCTGCGGCGCCACGGCAACGACCTTGGGGATAATATCTCGGTAGACGCCCGCATTGGTATCGAGAAGCTTCAGCCTTCCGGCAGGGTCCCTGCGATCGGTGGCGCCACCAGTTTTTTCGTTAATACCCGCCGTGATGATCACGAGCACTGCATCGGCAAGGTCAGGATACTCGCCGGCGTGCAGTTCCACCGCCGGAGACAGCGTGGCGCCGTACTGGAGATCGGCTACGACGCCCTTCGCTCGGGCCAGGTTCTTGTCCATCACGACGACTTGGCACGCAATTCCGCGCATGACTAGAGAAAGAAGAGAAGCAGAGCCTACGCCGCCCGCGCCAACGATACCGACTTTCATGAAGAGCCTCCTTCGATCCCATTTCGCGCACAATAGAGTATAAGTACCAAGAAGACGATGACTCAAGCCACCGCGGCCTCACCAGCACAAGTTCAGAGATTGCTGACGGAGGAAATAGCCTTCAATGAGGCGAATAATTTCGTGGCTGTAATAGCGATGGAAGCGGACTTGCTACCATCGGCGTGGCGTTTTCATCGCTCGACTAGCGTAAAACTTTTCGGGAAAAGCTCTCAGCTTAACCTTCAAACAGCTGCGGCAGTACTCTTCCGCCGGACCAAAATCGTCGAAAGACTATCGTAGGCCACTCTCACTTAACTGGGAGAAACCTCTGCACTCGTTCACCCGCGAACACTTCACCGGTGTAGATGTCGCCCCTAGTGTCCACGGCGATCATGTGCAGCCCGAAGAACTGGCCGCCGTTTTCGCCCATGCTGCCCATCTGGCCCATGACTTTGCCATCCTCACGGTTAAGGAACCAGATGTGATTATTCGTCAGATCGGAAATGAACAACAACAGTTGCTGCTTGTCCGGCGAAAACATCACGCCCCCGGTGGAACCGCCCACGCCCGTCCATGGGGCCAAGATAAATTCCTTCACGAACTTGCCTTGCTTCGTGGTGACGTGAATGCGGTTCGCCATCCGATCCGCGGCGTAGACCAACCCATCGTTTGAAATGTTCAGCGTGAGGTGGCCCCTGAACTCCTTAGGCATAGGTCCGCCGGGAGTATACGCACGGTCTGCATCATCGGTGGTGATTTCCGAAAGTGCGTGTCCATAGGCGCCCCAGCCCCGCTTGAACTTGAAAGTGTCCAAGTCAAACACCATCACGCGTCCGCCCAGGTAACTATCAGCGGCGTAAAGTTCGTGAGCGGGTTCGTCAAGGCGAACCTCTTCGACCTGGCCCACGATCATCGGCGTCGTCGGGGGATACTTGGCGCGAAAGGCCGCAATCGCTTCCGCCCGAGCCGCCCGAGTCGCCGGATCGGGTTGAGGGCGCCCACCGGGTGGTGTGAGAAATCCCGCAACTGGCCCGCGGCTGCCGCGACCGGCAGTGCGGGGACCCTCAGGAGCGGCGTCACCTCCACCGCCGCCCGGCTGCGCCTCTGGAGCGCGAGGCAGTTCGGCGACAAGTTTACCGGTACTAGGATCGTATTTGCGGACAGTGTTCAGTCCGTGGTCGGTGTTCCCGATGTAGACGAATCCTTTACTGTCCACGGTCATGCCGTGCCCTTGCGGTGGGTCAAAGGAGCCGATGACGTCGCCTTTCTTGTCGATGTGGATCATCGATGGAGGCCTAACGCAGCAATCGGCAATCGGTGGAGTAAGCTCTGCCTCGAGCTCAATGTCTGTCAAATCGTTCGGGCGATCCAACACCCAGACATTGTCGTCCTTATCCACGGCCAGCCCCGTGACGCCCCCCATCTTCCACTTGCTCGGCAGGGGTTTGGGCCATTCGGGATCGAACTTGTACTTTGGCGCGGTTTGCGCGTGTGCTCCCAGGGCAAGACACAAGGCCACCAAGCAGAGACAGGCCGATACGCCAAAGGCCACCGTTCGCAGGCTCCGATCAGCATTATTCATGGGATCGATCCTCCGTCACATCAAGGTGAGTGAGTTCGCCGCAAAACCGAGCGGAGTCTAACCCTCGATAAAAGCCATGTCAACAAGCCCCATTTCACCAAGCAATGCAGGCAGGAACGCCGACACATCGTGATCGGTGCGCGGCGCAAAATGTAAATCCGCTTCACCCTTGAATCTTTTCCCGTACGGGACCAGTCTCATGTCTGCGAATGAACGAATGCCCCAAAGGTCCCAATGCTGGCGGCAAGGATGACCTCGTTCTGATCGAGTCGGTGTTGGGTGGAGCTCGTCGAGCCTTTGAGCCGCTCGTGCGAAGACATGAGCGGCGCGTGTTTCGCGTAGCCCTGGCTGTGTTGGGAAACGTCGAGGATGCGGAAGAGGCCATGCGGGACGCATTCATCAAGGCGGACCGGCATCTCGACCAGTTCCGCGGCGAATCGAGATTTACGACCTGGCTGACCAAGATCGCGGTCAACGAGGCGCTTCAGAAACGCCAGGCGCGCCAGGGGTCTGTTTCTCTGGACGAGGCACACGATGTGGAGAGCAAGTCGCTCCCAGGACGATTTGAACCCTGGACTTCCAATCCCGAAAAGCCGTACGGCAAACAGGAGAAGAAATAAACAATCGCCGCAGCCAATTCGGTCGATGCAAAATATGGTAAGCAAGTTGGTCGGCCCTAAACACGGGAAGGTGCTTGAAGAATGAAATCTTTTCGATCGACGACGCATATCGCTTTCGTGATTTGTGGGAACGCTTTCATGAGAATTGCGTCGGGTGCGAGCGGAGTTCTTGTCGGTTTGTACCTTGCCGATCTCGCGAATCGCGAGTTCCGCGTGAAGGCAGCTCTCGTGGGAACGCTTGGAGCAGCTTCCTTTGGCGCTGAGCTAATCGCCAGTGTACCGATGGGGCTTGCCTCAGATGCACTCGCGCCGCGCGCGCTAATGACAGGCGGCGCGCTTCTCGGTGCCATCGCGACGCAGCTCTTTGGCATAAGCAGTCAGACAAGTATTTTCTTCCTCAGCCGAACCGTCGAAGGCATGGGCGCGGCTGCCGTCACTCCATCCCTTCTTTCTCACCTCACAGATGCTACTGATGGAAACCATTCGCTGCGCGCCCGAGTTATGAGCTATTTCGAGCTCTCACTGCTCGCGGGACTGGCCCTTGGCGGTCTCACGGGAGCACAGCTATGGAGTTTTCTCAATGCGCGCGCGTTCAGCGCGGTGGCCGCGATTTACGTGTTGGGCGCGTGCCTATTGCTTCTCGGCGCCGTGGGAAGCAGAGGACACGGATCGGCACAGGCAATCTCCGGCTTTTACACGGCGCTCAAAGAACCATTCTTGCGACGCTTGGCTCCCGTATGGTTGTGTGTAAACACGATCGTTGGCTTGTGGCTCGGGCCGACTCTACCGTTCCTCCTCACCCATAGAGGAGGCGGCCAGCAATTCTTGGATGGCAACTTCTCGAATCAACCGGAGCGCATTGGCTGGCTCTTGCTTGGGTACTCTTTGATCTTCGGCATTGGTGTGACAGCCTGGAGCATCGTCTTACCTCGCATGACGGAACAACGGGCGCTGAGAATTGCGCTCGTCGCGATGGTTGGGGTCTGCCTCGGTTTGTTTCTGCTAAACCATTCCGGAGCGGAATCGCCCTTCGTTCGGCGGGCAATCGGGACCTTGACCGCGCTCTGCATCATGGTCGAAAGCGGCTTCACTCCTGCGGCACTCTCCTTGCTTGCCGGATCAATAGGAGCCCAGGCGGGACGCGGCGCGGCAATGGGAATTTATTCAGTCCTATTGAGCATCGGTGCCATAGTTGGTTCGCTCCTCGCAGCAGTGCTGGGACAGGAATTCGCTGTTGATGGTCTGATTTACAGTACGTTTGCGATGGCCGTCATCGCCCTGTTTTTCGTACGGTGGTTGAGGCCACAAAGTCTAAGGAACTCCTAAATGGGGAAACGACAGTATGACATTGTGATCATCGGGGCTGGTGCTGGCGGCTTGATTGCGGCGGGATTCGCTGCGAAGATCGGGGCAAAAGTGGCACTCGTCGAAAAAGACCGCATCGGTGGAGATTGCACCTGGACTGGCTGTGTGCCCAGCAAAGCCCTTTTGAAAGCGGCCAAGATTGCGCACCATGTGCGCACGGCTTCGCAGTACGGAATCATGTCGCAAGCGCCTGTAACAGACATGACCAAGGTGCACGAATATATCGACGCAGCGATTCAACATATCTACGAACCTACCGCGCCGGAAGCGCTGCGCCAAAAAGGAATGGACGTTTACCTTGGCCCGGCGCGGTTCTCCGACAAAGAATCGATTATCGTGGGTGACCATACCCTCCGGTCGAAGCATTTCCTGATCACAACAGGTGCCCGGCCGTATCTTCCACCGATTGCCGGCCTCGATAGCGTTCCCTATCGAACCTATGAGCGTATCTTCGACAATAAGCGGCTGCCTCGATCGATGATTGTGGTCGGCGGCGGGCCCGTCGGGGCAGAGATTTCGCAGGCTTATCAACGGCTCGGCTGCCAAGTAACAGTCATCTCCAAAAGTCTCCTGCCGAAGGAGGACGCAGACGTTCGCCAATTGCTGCATGAGGTTTTCGAACTGGAAGGGGTCCGATTTGTATGGGGACGTGCCACTTCTGCCCACAAGGATGGAGAAACGATCGTGGTCTCAACAGGTGGGGAGGAAGCGCGCGGTGAGTTACTGCTCATCGCTTCCGGACGAAGACCAAATTTGGAAGGACTCGATCTTGAAAAAGTGGGTGTGCAATATTCGGATAAGGGAATCACCATCGACCATCGTCTGCGAACGACCGCAAAAAACATTTATGCTGCCGGCGACGTCGTTGGCGGCTACCAATTCTCTCACTTTGCCGGATGGCAAGCTTTTCAAGCTATTCGCAACGCGCTTTTGCCGGGAAATAGTTCAGGTTTCACCGACATCGTCCCTCGGATTACGTTTACTGACCCCGAAGTTGCGCACGTCGGGCTGAGCGAGGAGCAGGCACGTTCTCGATTTGGTCAGGAGATAACTGTTTCCCGATGGGATCTGAGCCGGGTGGATCGAGCCGTCTGTGACAATGAGCGGCGCGGATTCATTAAGGTAATCGCGAAGAGCGATGGGACGATTCTCGCAGTTACAATGATTGCCGAACGCGCCGGCGAAACCATCAACGAAGTGGCCGTGGCGATGAAACACGGACTCAAGATCAACGATGTCGCGGGCACGATTCATGCTTACCCGACTTATTCTACAGGTCTCCAACTATTGCTCACGGAGATGTCATTGGGGCGATTTCTTTCGGGAACATCAGGGAAAATAATTCGCAGTCTCTGGTCTCGGTGGAACTGCGAAAAAGGCGTAACCAACAATGGACAATCATGACACGGTCACCGCACAGCACGCGGCAAGCACCATTTCGCCAAGGAAAAAAGATGCCGATTACGTCTTCTACGAACTGACACGCAGCATTTGTCCCGAGTGCCGAAGAGTCATCGACGCACAGATCATTCTGCGCGACAACAAGGTTTACATGCGCAAACGCTGCCCGCATTGCGGACCGTTCGAAGCACTCGTTTACGCCGACGCGGAAGCTTACACGACATTTGGAAAATTCAACAAACCCGGCACCATTCCGCTAGCCTACGGGTCCGAAATCCACGATGGTTGCCCCCACGACTGCGGGCTGTGCCCCGACCATCAACAACATACTTGCCTCGGCATCATCGAAGTGAATAGCGTTTGCAACATGAATTGCCCCTTGTGCTTTTCGGAGGCCCGACCGGGCTTCAACTTAAGCATGGAAGAAGTCGAACAGATGCTCGACGACTTCGTTCGGACCGAGGGTATTGCTGAAGTCATTCAATTCTCTGGCGGCGAACCAACCATTCACCCGCAGATTATCGATTTCGTCCGTGCCGCAAAGTCTCGTGGCATCGGCTCTGTGATGATCAACACGAACGGAAAGCGGATTGCAAAGGATGATCATTTTCTCGAACAGGTAAACGAGGTTCGGCCCTCGCTTTATTTCCAGTTCGATGGTTTTGACTCAGAAACCTACCGCATCCTGCGTGGTGAGCCGGACATCCTGGAGGAGAAACTTCGGGCTCTTGACCGGCTCGCCAAAATCGGCTTAAGCGTTACGCTCGTTCCCGCCATCGAGCGCGGCGTCAACGAACACGAAGTCGGGAAGATTATCGATTTTGCGATTAAGCATCCGGCTGTCAGCGGTATTAATTTTCAGCCGGCATTCCACGCCGGTCGCCACACCAGGCATGACCCAATGACGCGCATGACCATTCCTGACGTTCTGAGACTTATCGAATCTCAGACGTCAGGAAAATTCCTAGTCAATGACTTTGTTCCCGTTCCTTGCTGCTTTCCGACGTGCAATTCCGTTACCTACGCCTTCATCGATGGGGAGAAAGTCACTCCGCTACCACGCATTGTGAATGTCTACGACTACCTCGACTACATCTCGAATCGGGTTTTGCCGGATTTCAGCCTTGAAATAAAGGGAGCTTTGGAGGGTCTATGGTCCTCTTCTTCTGTGGCGGGCTCGCCTAAATTGGCTGACCAACTGGCACTCTCGTGCCAAACCTGCGGCCTGCCCGAAAGTCTGACCATCGGCGATATTGCCCAGCACATGATCATGATCATGCTGCAGGATTTCATGGATCCTTGGACTTTCAACCAGAAAAATGTGATGAAATGCTGCAAGGAGTTCCTCCTGCCGGGCGGAAAACAGGTGCCTTTTTGCGCGTACAACACGGTCGGGTATCGAGAACAGGCAAGGGTCCAGCTGGAAGCCATGGAACCGGAAAGAATCCGTGCACGCGCCACCGGCACAACCTTTCAGCCACGGCCCGTAATCTTCCGCTTCAACTCGGCCGGGGAGACCGGAACTGAGGCGCCGCTTACAAATCCTACCCTGGGCAGTCCGCGATGACAGATCACGTGATTTCTAGAAATATCTCATCTGCCGCGAATCGTCAGAGCGTGAAACAGTGTTGCGCAAGGCTGTACGAGAGCGATTTTGCTAAATTGCTCCTTGGCGACTCTTTCCATCCCGGCGGTTTAAAGCTAACCGAAAGATTGGGCATTGTTCTGGGACTTAAAGCAGACACCCGCGTCCTCGACGTGGCTTCGGGAAGGGGTAACAGCGCAATCTTTATGGCTGAACATTTTGGTTGTGAAGTCCTGGGCCTTGACTACGGAGGCGAAAACGTGAGACAGGCAAACGAATTGGCGGCCTCGCGTGGGCTTTCAGCGCGTGTCCGTTTTGAACGCGCCGATGCCGAATCTCTACCAGTGGGAGATGCCACGTTTGACGCTGTTGTCTGCGAATGTGCTTTTTGCACTTTCCCGGACAAAACGTCCGCCGCGAAAGAATTCTCCCGTGCCCTTCGCTCAGAGGGGCAAATCGGACTGAGCGATCTGACGCGCGTCCCCGTTCTTCCAAAAGAATTGAATGGGCTGCTTGCGCACATCGCTTGCATTGCCGACGCGCAACCGATCGACGGCTACAAATCTTCCCTTACTGGAGCGGGATTTGACGTTACGGTCGTGGAAGATCACGATGACGCACTCCGCGAGATGGTCCAGCAGATACGAGGAAACCTGCTCGCCGCGGAAATCATGGTTGGACTGAGAAAGCTGGATCTTCCTCCCGAGGATCTCGCAACCGCAAAACAGATGGCAAAGCATGCGTTGGAAGCAATTCAACGAGGTCAGCTTGGGTACGCTCTCATCTGTGGCCTGAAGCCATAATCGCCCCTCCTTTGGTGATCTTGTTCTTTGCCTGCGGTTTCGCCAAGTCCGGAGCAACTGCTTCGAAAACCGGTCTCGTGAAGGAGGCCACCTCCTCGTCTTGCTGCAACAACACACGAAGATTGCGGCGATCACGCGGCTGCGAGAAAACTCCTTTCGCGGGAACGTGGCCTAGCCCTCCATTTTGAGACTTTCCCCAGAAGGGAGAAACTCACACTAATGCTGCAATTTGTAATCAGCAGCCGGGGGTTTGTGTGTTACCTGCGACGGCTTGGGAAGTTGCGAACGGTCCCATCCACCCCCCAGCGCCTCGATCAGGCTCACTGCCGAGACCATCTGCTGAATTTGCAGCCCTGCCAGGGTCTGCTCATCCAAAAGTACCGTGGTCTGTGCCGTGAGCACATTCAGATATGGATCGACACCCGTCTCATACCGGCCGATCGCCAGATTCAGATACTCCTGGGCGGACTTTAGCGCTTCTTGCTCGCGCAGAACCTGCTGCGAATAGATACGCACGGCGGCGAGATCATCCTCGACCTGCTGGAAAGCGGTGAGGACCGTCTGACGATACGTGGCGAGATCGGCGTTATACGTGGCGGTATATTGGTGGAGCTCCGCGCGATAGAGTCCTCCATCAAAAACGGTTTGGGAGATGGAAGGCCCAACCGACCAGAAGTGGCTTGGCACGTCAAACCAGCGAGTGAACGTTGAGCTTTCAAAGCCTCCGCTGCCCGAGAGGGTGACGCTCGGGTAGAACGCGCCGTAACCAATTCCAATGATGGCGTTGTCCTTCGCAAGCGTGCGCTCGGCCGCGGCAATGTCTGGTCGGCGCTCCAGCAATTCCCCAGGAACGCCCACAGGAATGGGTGGGGGCCCGGTGAGCAAAGGTTTCGCAGGGAGCGAAAAATCCGTGGCCACTCTGCCAAGCAGCACGGCAATGGCATGCTCGTACTGCGCACGCGCGACCCCGACGTTAATGGCCGCGGACTCGGCGCTCTCCAACGCGGTTCGGGCCTGGACCACGGAAATGTAATCGTCAACCCCCGTGTCATAGAGCGCCTGCGTCAGGTCCAGAGTCTTCTGGTCTGACTCGACTGTGTCGTTGAGAATTTTCTCGAGGGCGTCCTGGCCGCGGATCTCGAAATAGAACTGCGCGAGGCTGGCCTGCTCGACGAGCCGCTCGTTTTCCAGATCGGCGGCGCTGACCTGCGCGGCATATTGGTATTCCCGCACCTGGTTGCGAATCTTGCCAAAAAGGTCGGGCGCCCACGATATATCTACAGGGAAATCCAAGAGGGTGAAGATCCGTCCTGTATTGGCAAAAGTCGAGTTGGTCAGGTTGCTGGAGGTTTGTGAACGTGTCGCGGAAGGGGCGACGGTAACCGTAGGCCAGTATTGGGAGCGCGCTTCGGCGATCAGGGCGCGGGCTTCCATGAAGCTCTCGAAGAATTGCTTGATGTTTTGGTTGTCGATATTGAGCTGTTCTTCGAGCCCGTTTAGGTCAGGTTCGTTGAAAATCTCCCACCATTTGCCGCGCAGCACGGCATCTTGCGGCCTGGCAACTTTCCAGCCTTCGGCGTCCTGGAAATTCACGCTGGATTCTTTGTAGTCCGCTGCTGCGGGCGTCGGCGTGGTGGGAGCATGGTATTTCGGTCCCACGGCGCATCCAGCAAGCATCAGCAGGGGCAATAAGGCAATGGCCCGAAGAAGTGTGTTGCGGTTAAACATCATCGTGGTTTTCTCTTTAGAAGAAGATCGAAAAACAAAACCTCAGAACCAAGAAACGACTGGTCTGCAAGGCTCCAGGGAACTTGATCTGCTGCCTTCTCTTTCGAGCTCATGGGCACGTTCACAGAGCAGGTCCTTCCGTTTCCGGGTTGACGCGATCTCGACGCCGGCCGAGCATCCGTAGACGCAAGCGATCGAGCGCGAGGTAAACCACCGGCGTGGTGTAAAGCGTAACGAACTGGCTCAGGAGCAAGCCGCCTACAATCGTGATGCCCAGCGGACGGCGCAACTCCGATCCTGTCCCGCTGCCGAGAGCAAGTGGCAACGCGCCAAAGATCGCGGCCATGGTGGTCATCAGAATCGGACGGAAGCGCAGCATGCAAGCTTCGAAGATCGATTCCTCCGTGCTTTTGCCTTCCAGGCGCTCCGCCGTGAGCGCAAAGTCGATCATCATGATGGCGTTTTTCTTCACAATGCCAATTAGCAACACGATGCCAATGATCGAGATGACGTTCAGGTCCATGTGAAATAGCATGAGCGCGAGCATCGCGCCCACACTGGCCGACGGCAGCGTGGAGATGATCGTCAGCGGATGAACCAGGCTCTCATATAAAATGCCCAAAACAATGTAGACCGCCAGCAAGGCGGTTATGACGAGCACCGGCTCGGTCGAAAGCGATTGCTGATAGGCCTCCAGAGTGCCGGCAAAATATCCATGAATGGAGGACGGCACGCCAAGACGCCGCTCCATTTGCTGAACCTTAAGCGTAGCCTCGCTCATCGATACGTCTGGGGCCAAATTGAACGAGATGGTGACCGATGGAAACAGCCCAGAGTGATTGACCTGCAGCGGGGTCGTGTTCGTGCGGTTTGTTGTCGTGGTAGAGAGCGGCGCCATAATGTTCGCGCTCACGGTCGAGGTTGTCGTCGAGGAGCCGACCACTGCCGAGGACGCGTGCAAGGTTGAGGATGCGGTCGAGCTTGAGGGAATCGTCGAAGTCGAGGAGGCGCCCGATTTAATATAGATGTCTCGCAAACTCGCAGGGGACTGCCAATACTGCGGAGCAACCTCCAGCACAACGTAGTATTGGTTGAGCGGCGTGTAGATTACGGAGACTTCCGATTGGCCAAATGCTGAATACAGCAAAGTGTCTAGCGATTGGGCGGTCTGTCCCAAGCGTGCAGCAGTAACACGATCATAGAAAAGCATTTCTCGGAGCCCGCCATTTTGCTGATCGCTGTTCACGTCCTGGAGACCAGGGATGTTCTTCATATTGGCGAGCAGGATAGGGCCCCAATGCGCGAGATCGGAAACGGTGTCCGACTGAATCGTGTACTGGTAAAGAGCGTTGCTCGAGCGGCCACCAATGCGGAGATCCTGCACCGGCTGAAAAAAGACAGAAGCTACCGGAAGTCCATTGATTTTGGGGCGAAGCCGGGCGATGACCTGCATGGCGCTCACCTTGCGCTCGCTAAGAGGCTTGAGCGCGATGAAGATGAGGCCGCCATTGGTGGGCCTTTGCCCGCCAGTGTAACTGCTTACATGTGCGACAGCGGGATCGGACTTGATGATGTCCACCATTTGCAAGATGGAATAGTTCGTGAACGGAAAGGACGCATCCTGCGGCCCCTGTACGCCACCGACGAGCGCACCAGTGTCCTGCTGGGGGAAAAAGCCCTTGGGGATTTTGACAATGAGCGCGATGTTCAGCGCAATTGTCAGGATCAGAATGATGATCATGAGCGGCGCATTGTCCAACGCCCAGCGCAGGGAGTCCCGGTACACCGAAAGCATTCCATTGAAGAATTTTTCGCTGAGTTGGTAGGCCCGACTGTGCCTTGCTTCGAGATCGCGCTGCTTGAGAAAGTGGGCGCACATCGTCGGCGTAGTGACCAGCGAGATGACCATGGAGACGAGAATCGCGGTCGAGAGGGTGATTGCAAATTCCCGGAAGAGCCGCCCGACGATTCCGCCCATCATCAGGATGGGAATAAACACGGCTATCAACGAGATGCTGATCGAAAAGACCGTGAAACCGATTTCCTGCGCGCCTTTTAAGGCCGCGGCGAAAGGCTCCATGCCATTCTCGAGATGCCGGGCGATGTTTTCCATGACCACGATGGCATCATCGACAACGAACCCCGTGGAAATGGTCAGGGCCATGAGCGAAAGATTGTCGATGCTGAAACCGGCGAAGTACATCCCCGCGAAAGTACCAATGAGCGATATGGGCACGGCCACGCTGGGAATGAGGGTGGCACGCGGACTGCGGAGAAAGACAAAGACCACGACCACTACAAGACAGACGGAAATGATCAGAGTTCTCTCCACATCCCTCACGGACGCACGGATGGTGGTCGTGCGGTCGAGAACAATCGTGAAATGAACTCCGCGGGACACCACGGCCTCCAGGAACGGCAACTGCGCGCGGATGTGGTTGACCGTGGCGATGATGTTAGCGCCGGGCTGGCGAAAAATAATCACGGTTACCGAAGGTATTCCGTCCGAATAGCCGGCGGTCCGCAGGTCTTGCGCCCCGTCGACGACATTGGCGACATCCGAGAGGCGCACCGCGGTCCCGTTGTGGTAGCCCACGACCAGCGGCTTGTAGTCGGCGGCATGAGAAATCTGATCGTTGGTGATGATGTCCGCGGTTACGGCGTTGTTGGCGATCTGACCGCGCGGCGCAAGCGAATTCTGAAGGCCGAGAAGGGACCTTACGTTGGCAAGCGTGAAGCCGTAACTTTCCAATTTTGTGGGATTCACCTCGACGCGCACGGCCGGCGTGGCCCCGCCGCCCACGACCACCTGGCCAACCCCCTGAATCTGCGAGAGCTTTTGCTCGAGAACCGTGGAAGCCATGTCGTAGAGCTTGGTGGGTTCGTATTTGTCCGACGTAAGGCTCAGGATCATGATGGGAGCATCAGAAGGGTTCACTTTGCGATAGATCGGATTCTGCGGAAGGTTGATCGGCAGATACGTTCTTGCGGCGTTGATGGCCGCCTCTACATCGCGTGCGGCGCCGTCGATGTCGCGGCCCAAATCGAATTGCAGAGTCACCGAGGTGGTGCCAAGCAAACTCGAGGATGTCATTTCCGAAACACCCGCAATGTGTCCGAACTGGCGTTCGAGTGGTGTAGCTACCGAAGAAGCCATGATCTCGGCGCTGGCACCGGGGAGGCTGGCGCTCACAGAAATCGTGGGGAAATCCACCTGCGGCAAGGGAGCTACCGGCAACACCACGAAAGCGACGGCCCCCGCAATAGCCACGGCTACCGTCAGCAGCGCGGTGGCCACGGGACGCTCGATAAATGGAGCCGAGATGTTCATGCTGGATGGTCCGGAGCTGGCGAATCGCGGAGGGCGCCGTCGCTCGGCCTCCTGCCCGTGAGCCGCTGGCCCAAACGGTCAAAAAAGATGTAGATGATCGGGGTGGTGTAGAGAGTAAGAAGCTGGCTGATGAGCAGTCCGCCGACCATGGCGATGCCGAGCGGACGGCGCAATTCGGAGCCAAGGCCGCGACCTAGGGCGAGCGGAAGTCCACCGAGCAACGCCGCCATGGTGGTCATCATGATGGGACGAAAGCGCAGCAGGCTCGCTTCGTAAATCGCATCAGTGGAGTTCCTCCCGTGCTGGCGCTCGGCTTCGAGGGCGAAATCGACAATCATGATGCCGTTTTTCTTGACGATGCCGATCAGCAGGATGATGCCGATAATAGCGACCACACTGAGGTCTTGGCGGAAGAGCATGAGAGCCAGCAGCGCGCCGACTCCTGCGGATGGCAACGTCGAGAGGATCGTGATCGGATGAATAAAGCTCTCATAGAGAACGCCGAGGACGATATAGACGGTCACCAGCGCAGCAAGAATGAGGAGCACTTCATTGGAGAGCGAATTGCGGAAAGATGCCGCAGTTCCCTGGAAATCGGCCTGCAAACTGGGCGGGAAATGGATCTGACTGGCAATTTTGTCGATCTCGGCTATGGCATTCCCTAGCGCGGCGTTCGGACCGAGATTGAAAGAAACCGTGACTGATGGAAACTGTCCCTGATGACTGACGGTGAGCGCTTCGGTGCCCGTGGAGGCGTGTGTGAAAGCGCCCAGCGGCACCGCGTTTGGAGCCGACGAACTGGTGATCAGATTTGAGGCGCCGGCGGTATTTGTCGACAGCGCGTTCGCGGGCGGAGCAAGTGTGGCGGGAGAAGGTGTGTACAGCACCGAGGTTGTGACACTGTTCGATCCGGCTGCCGCGGAAGCAGACGACGAAAAAGAGTTGACCGCACTGGAACCGGAAACTCCGTTGGACGCATTGGCTTGGATATAGAGAGCACTGAGATTGGCGGGATTCTGTTGCCACTCAGGTTGGGTTTCGAGCACCACGTGATATTGGTTGAGCTGGGTGTAAAGCGTATTGATCTGGCGTTGTCCGTAGGCGTCGTAGAGAGTGTTGTCTATAGTCGACGGGGCGATTCCCAGCCTGGATGCGGTGACGCGGTCGATGGAAAGATATAGAGCCCCCGCGTCGGTCTGCAGGTCCGTAGCGACGTCCTCAATATCGTTGAGGTGCTGGAGTCTCGCTACAAATTTGTTGGTCCACTGATTTAGCTCGTTGCTGTCTGGATCCTCAAGTGTGTATTGGAACTGCGTGCGGGTGACGCGGTCGTCGACAGTGATGTCCTGCACCGGTTGCATGTAAAGGGTTATGCCTTGCACCTGCTGCAGCCGATTTTTCAACCTGCGAATGACCTCCGCGGCACTGAGGTCGCGCTGGTTTAGCGGCTTGAGATTGATGGAGATACGTCCGCTATTCAGAGTGGTGTTGGTGCCGTCGCCGCCAATAAAAGACGAGAGGCTCGCAACGGCGGGATCCCGGAGAATGGCTTTTGCCAGCTCCTGTTGCTTTTGCGACATTGCCGCGAAGGAAATGGATTCCGGTGCCTGTGAAATACCTTGAATCACGCCGGTGTCTTGCACGGGGAAAAAGCCCTTGGGAATCACGATGTACAAAACAACGGTGAGCAGCAAAGTGGCGAGGGCGACGAAAAGCGTAAGGCCCTCGTGGCGGAGCACCACTCTTAACGTGCGGCCGTAAAAAGCAATCATGCGATTGAAGGCGTTTTCGGTGATCCGGTAGAAACGTGTCTGCTGCTCCTCGGGAGTTCGGCGCAGGATGCGCGAGCCCATCATCGGAGTGAGGGTCAGCGAGACAAATGCGGAGATCACAATGGTGACAGCCAATGTGACCGCAAATTCCCGGAAGAGCCTGCCTACCACGTCGCCCATGAACAGCAGGGGGATCAGCACAGCGATCAAGGAGACGGTAAGAGACATGATCGTGAAGCCGATCTGTTCGGCGCCTTTCAGCGCGGCCTGCAGGGGCGGTTCGCCGGCCTCCAGATAGCGGGAGATGTTTTCGATCATGACGATGGCGTCATCCACGACGAAACCCGTCGAGATCGTCAGAGCCATAAGGGAGAGATTGTCGAGGCTGTAGCCCAGGAGATACATCACGCCAAAAGTGCCGACC
>Ga0210400_10002335_pt1 | contig 17797 bp, 8 predicted proteins | sample IncBWH26MmetaG_FD_155456 | JGI IMG/M metagenome (GOLD analysis project Ga0210400, IMG submission 155456) | Forest soil microbial communities from Barre Woods Harvard Forest LTER site, Petersham, Massachusetts, United States - Inc-BW-H-26-M | ecosystem: Environmental > Terrestrial > Soil >...
GAAAAGCGTGCGCACCGAGGGCCTGTGGGTAAAGTGCCCGGGCTGCCGGCAGACGATCTGGAAGGCTGACCTTGAGGCCAACATGAACGTCTGCCCCAAGTGCCAGTACCACTTCAAGATCGGTGCGAAACAGCGGTTGGACCTGCTGCTGGAACCGGGCTACGAGCTGATTGATGGCGGACTTCGCTCCACCGATCCGCTCAACTTCACCGACATCAAGCCCTACAAGCAGCGCCTGCGCAAAGCACAGCAGGACACCGGCCTCAATGACGCGATCCTCAACGCGAAAGGCCTGATAGGCACACACTCTGTTGTCGTCAGCGCCATGGAGTATGGCTTTATCGGCGGGTCGATGGGCGCCGTTGTGGGCGAGACCATCGCCCGGGCCGTCGATCGTGCGCGCACCGAAAAGAAACCCCTCATCGTGGTCGCCGCGTCGGGTGGAGCACGCATGATGGAAGGCGTTGTCAGCCTGATGCAGATGGCGAAGATCTCTACAGCGCTCGCGCAGCTCGACGATGCTGGCATCCCTTACATCTGCGTGCTGACCGACCCCACGACCGGCGGAGTCACTGCCAGCTTTGCCATGCTGGGCGATCTCAACATCGCCGAACCGGGCGCTCTGATCGGCTTCGCCGGACCCCGCGTGATCGAGCAGACAATACGGCAAAAGCTTCCTGAAGGCTTCCAGCGCTCCGAGTTCCTTCTTGAAAAGGGCTTCCTTGACGCTGTTGTACACCGCCATCAGCTAAAGAACTACCTCATGCGCGCGCTAGACTTCATGAAGGTGCCGGAACAAGCGAAGGCAGCCGCGCAGTAATCCTTTCCCCTGAATCTTCTGTTCAACACAACTATTTTGTTGCACAAAGAGAAGAGGCGCCCGAAGGCGCCTCTTGTCGTACTGGGTTGTAGTTCCGGCTTAGAAGAAGAACTTTCCAGATAGCTGGGTTTGACGGGCTGACGCCGCAGAGCTTATCTGGCCAAAGCTGCCGGACCCAAAGGTGCTGGTCGGGTTGACGAACTGAGTGTGATTGAACACATTGTCGCTTTCCAATTTCATTTGCAGCCGCAAGCCGCGCTCCGCTGACAGGATGAAGTTTTTGGCAACAATCAGGTTAGTGTTATTGATGCCCGGTCCGTGATAGGGATTGCGATGGGTATTTCCAAAGGTCCCGATCGGTTCGGCGGACCAGTTAGATCCATTGAACCAGGTGCTGTTGCCATTCGCGAGACGAATCCTGGGGTTTTCGCGAACCTGTGGACCGTTCTGCTCGGGTACGTCGGGGCATGCGTAGAAGTTGAAATCGACCGTGCACCACAGCGAACGAGAGGTTGAGCCTGCGTACGAGACGTCATACGGGAAGCCCGTCGCCACCGCAGTGATGCCGGAGATCTCCCATCCGCCGAGGGCCAGGTTTCGCGCTGAGAACTGGCTTCCGCTGAACTGGGGAACGATGTAGATGGGCGAAAACACCAGGCGCTGACGCACATCGTATGCAGAGTCGCCATAGTTCAGCGATGGGACAAACTGGTTGTAGCCGCGTGCACCGTTTGAACCAAAGCCCGAGTTTTCAAAGCTTGACCCGCTGTCGAGCGCGTGTGCATAGGTGTAGCTGAGCTGGAAATACAGGCCATGCGTCATGCCCTTTTCCATGCTGACTTGCATCGAGTGGTAGCTGCTGCTGGCGCCGGAACTGACGGTGCCTGCGCTAACGATCCCCGGACTGCCAGTGTTGGGATCGATCGCGCCTGCAATGGTGTTCTGCGGATAGAAGTAACTCTGGAGGTTGCGGTTGGCTATACAGCTGGGAGACGCGAGACAGGCCGCGTGGCCAGCGGCGGTTTCGTAATTACCCTCAGGCGTGATCTGGTTCTGACGCCCAAGTGAACCCACGTAGCTGATTCTTGCGATCAGACGCGAGGGGAACTCCCGTTCCACACTGAGCTGTATGTTGTTAGCATACGGAGCGCGGAAGCTCTTCCCGTAGGTGCTGATGTCAAGCGGTTCGAGCGGTGCCCAATTGATTGCCTGCCCCTTGGTGGGGAATTTAAACGGAAACTTGTTTGCGTTCACAGTCCCCACATCGAGATCCGCCCAGGGATTGGCGAATTGCGGAGCAGCGCCACCGTAATCGGCCACGCCATTGGAACTGATGCCGAAGGGAGGCGTCTCAAGAGTCTGAAGCGCTGACTCCTCCTCTGTCCGGTTGTAGTAGATGCCATACCCTCCACGGATAGAGAACTTGCCGGCTCCGCCCGAGATCGGACCAAGATCCGGAGACCACGCAAATCCGATGCGAGGTCCAAACTCGCCGTATCGTGTTGTGGCCTGGCCCGAATTGTTGCAACCAGGGTCACCCGGGTAAACAACAGAAGTGGGCGCGGTCGGGAAGATCTTCGATGTTTCCCCTGGGATCAGGCAGGCGATACCTAAACCGCCATACTGGTTGTTATGAAGCGGGGTGTCGATAGAGTAGCCGAGACCGTAGCTGAACGTGAACGTCGGCGTCAGTTTCCAGGTGTCTTGAGCGAACATATAGTTAAGGAACGCGTCTGCCTGGATCTGGGCTCCCGATCCCTGAGCATAGCTGCCTGGAACTCCCAGGAGGAAGTCAAGCGTCGGGTCGCCCGTGGAAAACACGCTGCTGCTGTTGTTGAAGCTGTACGATCCGCTGTTATTCGCGAAGAACGGATTCGAAACGTTGAAGCGCCGGCCATCGTAGCCAAACTTGAACGAATGGTTGCCGACCACCTTGGAGATGGTATCGTCCAACTGATAAACCTGGTCGATTCGGGGCTGCGGGCCGTTTGTGCTGAAGCCCAGTGTAAAGTATGAGCCACCGGTGCCGACCGAGATCGTTGGGAGGCTTTCGGCCGTTGCATCCTGCGGATTAATGTTGAATCCGAGGCTGGAGGGACTGAGGGTATTCTGCGGCTCAACCGCCTTATAGTTGAAGCGGGTATAGTGCGCAGCAAGGTCGTTCACCGTGGTTGAGTTGAACTGGTGAACGTAGTCGAAGGTGTATTGATTAATGGATTCCTCGTTCAGGTCGCCGAATCCAGGCACCGTCGCCCCGGTGAAAGGAAGCGTATCAGTTGCGGTCTGCTGGATGTTGATGCCGACGAACGTGAACTGATTGGCCGGGTTCATGGAAAAGTCGAGACGACCAAGCCACTGATTCGCTGAAGTAACGGTAACCGGACTGAAGATGTATCCGTAGGCGCCATTGTTGGCATGGGGCACATACTTTGAGACAACCGTAGCCGCCAACGAGTTGAACGAGCTGGTCGGAATCTTCCCACCGAGGGGAGTCAGGCAACTTGTCCAAGTCTCGCCCGCTGCGCATCCGGGGATAGCGTTGTTGAGTGTTCCCGGGATAACGTTTGTGCTAAAGCCGGTAAGCTGCCCCGGATTCGAATTCGCGTTGAAATCGGCCGAGAAGTCTCCGGTGAGATTTGCGGCTGAATATACGCTCTGTGATCCGCCAGCTTGCGGGACGCGCTGACGCGTCGCCTGGTAACCGAGAAAGCCGAAGAACTTGTCCTTGAGAATCGGACCGCCGACGGTGAACCCTGGAATATTCTGGTGATAGGGGCTCACTACGGCCTGTCCAGTCGTCACGTTGTGCTGATAAAAGTTAGCCGTGTTCAGGAACGTGTCGCGATAAAACCAGAAGGCATCGCCGTGAATGTGGTTCGTTCCTTGCTTGATGGTCGCGCTGACGATGCCGCCGGAGTTTCTGTCATACTCGGCGTTCAATGGACCGTCGATCAGGTTGAATTGATCGATGGCGTCGAGGTTGGGAGAGATCACGAGCGTGTTCAGCGCGATGTCGTTCGTATCGGCGCCGTTGATGAGGTATTCCGATTGCTGCGTCTGTCCGCCACTGACCGAGTAATTGCCGCTGAAGCGGTCGCTGGAGCCTTGCACGCCCGGCAGAGTCAGCTCGAGACCGGTGAAGGTGCGGTTGATAAGAGGCAGCTCGACGATCTGTTCGGAGTTAACCACATTGCTCAACTCCATGTCCGTGGTGTTTACCTGGACAGGAGAAGCCTCGACCTCGACAATTTCGGCGGTCGAACCGACATCCAGTTTTACCGGCTCAATGTACTCCTGATCGATGTTCAGCACGATGCCCTTCGCGGTGAAGGATTTGAACCCGGTAGCCGAGACATTGATGGTGTACGTTCCGACTGGCAACTGAGGGAAGTAGTATCCACCGTCGCCTGTGGATACCGTGTCAAACTTCACGCCGGTTGCTTCGTTGGTCGCGGACACTTTTGCGCCCGCCAGTACGGCACCTTTAGGATCCGTGACAGTGCCCTTGATTCGGCCGTTTACATCGGCTGCGTGGCCAATGCTCAACGCGCCGAGCAGAACGATACAGAGAGCCAATACCTTCAGCCTTGGGAGATTCTTCATACCCATTGTTCCTCGAAGTTGAATTTTGTGGTTCGGGTGTCGGCGCCAGCCGTGTCGCCCTGGCTTTCTCGCTTGTTCGCCGTTGACGGACAATTCAGCCGACTCTGTTGTTTTCACTCAGACAGCGCTTGGACTTGAAACCGGGTTCCAACTCTGGATCAGGTAAGAAACTACAGCCGTCAAGAGGAGACGGTACGGCCAGAATGCTTCTCGCCAGTGGCCTTAAAAGCAGAAGGGACAAATGAATGAGGGGAAACGTATGTGTGACTGTGCTCACAGTTGCAATTGAAATGCCAAACTGTGCCAGAGTTGGAGAGCCTGTTCGTACGCTTATTTACAATAACTTAACAAGCATGAGTCCACCCGGCGACTCCTCGCATCAGAGTCTTGAAATCCGTTTTTCAGCAAAGTTCTACTGAAAACGGTATAACCGTAACCTTTCCTTCAATATCAGGGATTTGTCTCGTTCCGCGGATTTGCCGAAAAGGCAGAAACCCTCAGACTCCATTCGTTTTGCTGCCGTTCGCGGCAAACACGTAGACTGGTTTCTTGGGGAAACACACATAGAGGATCAAGAACGATGTGGCTTCGCGCATTCAGCCGGATTGCCTTCATTTTCGTTGCTGCGACCTCACTGGCTCAAACGTCTGCCTTCAACCCCCTTGCCGCCATCCCATTCGACAGCAGCGGCCCTGTGATTCGCGCTCACTCTGAAACCGAGAAGCCCTTTACCGTCGCTGGAGAGCGCGGCGTGGTTCTTGGCCAGCAGAACGGCACTTTTGAAGCCTGGGTTCTTCCGGTCAAGCTGCTCTCGCACCTCAGCATCGAGGCCGATATCGAGGGCTATACCGTTCCTATTGATGTGAACCAGCAGGCCGCCGAAATTGAAGTGCGCCCCGATCGTACGGTGATTACTTACAGCCACATCGGCTTTACCGTGCGCCAGATCATGTTCTCGCCCAATAACGCGGCAACCGGAACCGGCCCCATCGTCCTGTTCGAGTTCGATTGCCTGCACCCGACCGAATTCATTTTTCGCTTCTCGCCGGAACTGCGCTGGATGTGGCCCGAGCGTAACGAAGGCGTTCCAGGGGTGGAGTGGGTTTCACCGGATCCGCGCACACCCTCGGTTGCGGGTGGATTTTATGTACTTCACGCCGACTATCCCGACCTTGCAGGCGCCATCACGATTCCAGGCGCAAAGCCGGGAATCCTCGCTCCCTATCAGGAACGCCCGCAGGTCCACCCTGTCGAACTCCATTTGCACATCGATCCAGCTCGCGACCGCGGCCGGCTCTTTCCGCTCCTGATGGCCGTAGGCATGAACAAGGCGTCCGCGACAAGCGCTGCTCTCGGCGCGACACTCGCCAAGTTGAATGCCACCATCCCCGATACTTACAAGACCCACGCCGACAGCTATACGAAACTGCTCTCGACCGCTACCTTGATCAAGACGCCCGACCAGCGGCTTGACGAAGCATTCCAGTGGGCCGTTATTTCCATCGAGCAGCTCAAGACCAAGGCTCTTCCCGACGATGAGACCGCTCTCGTCGCCGGCTACTACGCTTCGGCCGACTCCGCGCGCCCCGGGTTTGGCTGGTTCTTCGGACGCGACGCGCTCTACACTCTTTTTGCGGTGAACGGATATGGCGACTTCTCGCTTACAAAATCGGAACTTGAGTTCCTGATCAAGCGCCAGCGCGAAGACGGCAAGATCATGCACGAGTATTCGCAGACTGCCGCGTTTATTGACTGGCGCCAGTTCCCGTACATGTATGCCGCAGCCGACGCCACTCCGTTGTTTCTTCTTGCCGTAGCCGACTACGTTCGATCGAGCGGCGATGTTGCGTTCCTGAACACGCATCGCGACGCGATCGAAAAGGCCTGGAGCTTCGAAACAGGTCACGCCGATGCCAATGGAATCTACTCCAATGCACAAGGGACGGGCTGGGTAGAGAGCTGGCCCGGCGGCATGCCGCACCAGGAGGTCTATCTCGCAGCTCTGGATCAGCAGGCATCGGCCGCCATGGGGCTGATCGAAAATCTCCTGAACGACCGCGCGAAGTCTGTTGCGGCGCGCCGACGTGCCGAGGATATCGCCGGCACGATCAACCAACAGTTCTACGACGCGAACAAGGGTTGCTACGCTTTCAGCCGCAACACCGATGGCTCTCTAGACCGCACAACTACCGTCTATCCGGCGCTAGCGTGGTGGACCAATCCATCGGTCGAGTTCACGAAGGTGTTTGACGCCCCCGATGCCCATGCCAACTCGTCCATCTTCACCCATCCGAACGACTGCCTGAAACAGTTCGCGGGGCACGCGCTCAATACCGACTGGGGACTGCGCGACGTCTCCAACGACGAAAAGATCTATGACGGTATGAGCTACCACCAGGGCTCGGTGTGGCCGCTCTTCACGGGCTGGGCCGCGCTAGCTGAATATCGCGGCAACCAGCCCCTCGCCGGCTATCAATTATTGATGGAGAACGCAAACCTTACCCGCGCGCAGGACCTCGGCGCCGTGACTGAACTACTCTCTGGCGATTTTTTTGTTCCTTTTGGACGGAGTACCAGCCATCAACTCTGGTCATCGGCCATGGTGATTACCCCGACGCTGCGCGGCCTCTTCGGACTTGATATCGATGCGCAGACGAAGACCATCACCGTCAATCCGCATCTGCCGGCGAGCTGGGATAGCGCCGAGATCCTCAACCTGCAACTTGGCGGCGGTCCTTCAGCTCTTTACTTCACGCGCAAATCCGATCACCTCGAGGTCTCTCTCGGTTACGCCTCCACCGAAAACTGGCACCTGAAGAGCGATCTGCCCGGCGCCTCGTTTGGTGCGCTCGACGCCGAGAAGCCTTCCCAAAAAACGAAGAACCCGGTTGAGCGAGGTTTGCGAATTCCTGTTCCCGCGCTGGAGATTGATCCACTACTCTCGAATCTTCACAACGTCACGGATGCGGTCGGAGCATCCCTGCCGGACCGGGCTCCGCTGCCTGGATCGCGCACATCGCGCTTCCGCATCGTTCATTCAGAGTACGCGGACCACAAGCTCACGCTTGTCGCCGAAGGTCTTGCCGGAACAGAAGGGTCTGTCAGCCTTGTCCGCCACGGACGCTTCACTCCGAAAATCGATACAGGAGAGGCTTCGGCAACTGCCCCGACGGACGCAAAAATCTCGATGCGTGAAGCCAGCGAAGATCCGGCCGTTCCCGTTCTGCTCGTCTTCGACTTTCCACAAGGCGAAGGCTGGAAGACGGTCACCGTAACCCTTACCTGGTGAGGACGATGGGGTGCCCGTCTGGCTGCGGCGCCAGTGATCGTCACAGGTGAAGTCGCTCCGAAACTGAAAGTGGGCGTCTAACCACTCACTTCTTGTGCTTGCGATAGAGATGAATGAGGTGATTCGTCGAACTGTCGTGGGCCAGTTGCGGTTCCGAAGGATTCTCCAATTCCGGAATAATTTTCTGCGCCAGTGCCTTGCCGAGTTCCACACCCCACTGGTCAAACGAATTCACTTGCCAGATCACGCCCTGGGTGAAGACGCAGTGCTCATAGAGTGCAACCAGCTTGCCGAGGACTGCGGGCGTCAACTCTTCCGCGAGGATCGTGTTCGACGGCCGGTTGCCTTCAAAGACGCGATGCGGAACCAGCCAGCTTGCCGTGCCTTCCGCCTTCACCTGTTCGGCCGTCTTACCGAAGGCCAGCGCTTCAGTCTGCGCCAGGACATTCGCTATCAGGATGTCGTGGTGGCGTCCCAGCGGATTCAATGTCTTGTAAAACGCGATGAAATCGCAAGGGATCAGCCGCGTGCCCTGGTGAATCAATTGGTAGAAAGAGTGCTGCCCATTGGTGCCCGGCTCGCCCCAGTAGACGGGTCCGGTGTTGTAGCGAACCTGCGCGCCTGAGAGGGTTACGTGCTTGCCGTTGCTCTCCATCGTGAGTTGCTGCAGGTAGGCCGGGAAGCGCTTCAGATATTGCTCGTACGGCAGGATCGCGATGGTTTGCGCGTCGAAGAAGTCTGTGTACCAGACTGAGAGCAGAGCCAGCAGCACAGGCAGATTCTTCTCCAATGGCGCCGTGCGGAAGTGCTCGTCCATCTGGTGGAATCCGTCGAGCATGGCGCGGTAGTTCGCGGGTCCGATGGCAAGCATCGTCGACAAACCAATCGCCGAATCCATGGAATAGCGGCCGCCAACCCAGTCCCAGAAACCGAACATGTTGGCGGTATCGATGCCGAACTTCGTCACTTCGCCGGCATTTGTCGACACAGCCACGAAATGCTTGGCGATTGCCGATTCATCGCCGCCCAGCTTCTCGAGCAGCCACGAACGCGCGGTGTGCGCATTGGTCATGGTCTCAAGAGTCGTGAAGGTTTTGGAAGAAACGATGAACAGCGTCTCTGCCGCATCAAGATCTTGCACAGCCTCCGCAAAATCCGTGCCGTCGACATTCGAGACAAACCGGAACGTCATCGCGCGATCGCTGTAGTGCTTCAATGCTTCATAGGCCATTACAGGCCCAAGGTCCGAACCGCCGATGCCGATATTGATCACGTTCTTGATGCGCCTGCCGGTGTGTCCCTTCCACTCGCCGCTGCGCACGCGATCAGAGAAGGCGGACATGCGGTCAAGCACTTCGTGCACCTTGGGCACAACATCTTCGCCATCGACAACAATGGATTGGCCCTTTGGCGCGCGCAAGGCAACATGCAGCACGGCGCGCTTCTCAGTGATGTTGATTTTTTCGCCGCTGAACATCGCGTGGGTGCGCTCGCGCAGCTTCGACTCCTCCGCCAAAGCGAGCAGTAACTTTATCGTCTCGTCCGTAACGCGGTTCTTCGAGTAATCGAGGAATAGACCGGCACCTTCGGCGGTCATTCGCTCACCACGCTTCGGGTCGTCGGCGAAAAGCGTCCGCAGATGCACCTTGGCGACCTCGCGCGCGTGAGACTTCAAGTCTTTCCATGCCTTCAGGCTCGTCAGCGGCTTCACCTTGATCTCAAACTTGCGGCTTTTTTCGGCCCTTGCCATTTTCATCCTCCAGTTCACGGCTTTTCAAATAGGCATCTGGTACAGCGTTGCAATGTCGCGTGGTTCTTCACAACCGTGCTGTCTCTGGGATGCGCAATTTTCAAAGCCGTTTCAAAATTCTGTGTCGGCCCAACAGCCCATTATCGTCGGCCCGGCTCCTCGCACCTGTGGATGAAAACCGAGACCATCTTCCGCAACCACGCGACTGGTGCGGTGAGTCGGGGGCAAATCTTGTTTTCCTTGTCGGCCAGCACCAATTTGAGTACTATTCCAGCATTCTCAAGGGGTCCCGAAGGTCAATTTCAAAACAGCTTCCTTGGTCGTCTATTTCAGCCACGGAGAACCGCTATGCGAAGCGCTGGTCGTGCCGGTAATGCTACGTTTGCGCTTTTGGTTTTAGCTTTTGTGTCCCAGGTTCACTCGCTCTCTCCGGCGGTTGCATCGGTTGAAGCGCGCCGCCAGGCGATGAATGCTGTCTTTCAGAGTTTCTGGGAAGACGCTCTTGAGCACGCACCCGAGTTCGCATCGAGTATTGGCGACAAGAGATTCAACGACAAGATCGCGGACCGTTCCGTGAAAGCGTTCCATGAAGGACTGGCACGCGAACACGCATTTTACGAGCGGCTCGCTGCGATCGATACTGCGGGATTCACTGAGCAGGAAAAAATCAGCCGTGATCTGCTGATGCGCGATATTGCCTGGGACGAGGAGTCTGAACAGTTCAGGGAATGGGAATTGCCCGTAAACCAGTTAAACGGCATTTACGCCGATTATCCGCAACTCGTGGAGCAGCTGAGCTTCACCACGGCGAAGGATTACGATGACTGGATTGCCCGCCTGCATGCGATCCCGACGGCGTTCAACCAGGTCACGACCAATATGTCGCTGGGCATCCAGGACCATCGGATGCCTCCGAGATACCTGCTGGAAAAGGCGCTGGCACAGGTGAATGAGCTGGCAAACCAGAAGGCGGAAGATTCGCCATTGGCAATGCCGCTCAAGAAGTTTCCAGCAATAGTTTCTGCTCGGGACCAGGAGAGAATCAAGCGTGAGATGTTGGCGGCAATCAGCAACGAGGTACTTCCCGCCTACGTGCGTTTCGCGCATTTTATGGAGACGACCTACATTCCCGCCGCTCCGCGGGAACCAGGGCTTTGGACCATGCCTGATGGCCCCACATACTACCAGTTCTTGCTCCGTCGCACTACAACTACAAATCTGAGCGCGGACGCGATCCATCAGATAGGGGTCGAGGAAGTGAGCAAGGATGAGGCTGAGATGCTCGCGATTGCGCAGAAACTCGGATTCAAGGACCTGGTAAGTTTCCGCGCCAGCGTAAAGACGAATCCAACCCTGAAATTTGCATCAGCCGAGGCCATGCTCGAGGCATTTCGCGGCTATCTGAAACCGATGCAGGCCAGGCTTCCTGGACTCTTTGGGAGGCTTCCGAAAGCTCCATTCGAGGTTGTGCCGGTACCCGAATACCTCGAGAAGAACGCGCCCACTGCGGCATATCAAGCTGGAACGCCGGATGGCAGTCGTCCCGGCCGTCTCCGAATCAATACATACAAAGCCAGCGAGCGCATGCTGCTGACGGCCGAAGCCGATGCATATCACGAAGGGCTTCCGGGGCATCACATGCAGATTTCAATTGCCCAGGAACTGCAAGGGTTTCCGGAATTTCGCAAATATGAGGGCTACACCTCTTTCGATGAGGGCTGGGCGCTTTACGCGGAGCGGCTGGGCAAGGACATCGGATATTACCAGGATCCCTATTCCGATTACGGCCGACTTGAAAATGACATCTGGCGCGCTATCCGCCTCGTTGTCGATACCGGAGTCCACTCGCAACATTGGACGCGCGACCAGATGGTCCAGTACTTCCACGATCACTCCTCGGTGGACGAGACCGCCGTGCAGACAGAGGTGGATCGCTATATCGCGTGGCCCAGCCAGGCTGTCGCCTATAAGATCGGTCAACTCAGGATCCTGGAATTGCGTGACCTCGCAAAGAAAGAACTCGGGGATAAATTCGACATCCGGGCCTTTCACGATCAGGTGATCGATAACGGTTCCTTGCCGCTCGACGTCCTGGAGAAACACATCAATGCATGGATCGCCAGCCAGAAGTAGTTCATCAATCGTGCGGTCCGCTGGAATGATCCCGATTGTTCCGGGTCGCATCTGCGCCAGCTAAGAGCAGCCCGTTGTCGGAAACTTCGCGCCCTGTAACGACTCCAAATGCAAGAAGGCCCGGCATCCCTGCCAGGCCTTCTTGCATTCACTCCTACAACAACATCATCATCACAGATTCCCTGTGCTTTTCAGATCCGCATCGGCATCAATACATACCGCGATTTGTACTCCGCGTCAGGATCTTCAGGCCGCATCTGGCCGGCGCTTTGCGAGTCCTTGAACTCCAGTCGCACCTCGCCCTCGTTGCCCAGTGCCTTCAGGAAATCGATGATGTAGGTCGAGTTGAAGCCCACCACGATGGGGTCGCCTGAGTACGGCGTGTCGATCGTGTCTTCGCTCTCCCCGCTCTCGGTCGATTGCGAACTGATCTTTAATTCGTTGCCTTCAAGCCGCAGCCGCACCGCACCTGACCGCTCATCGGCAAACTGCGCCACGCGCTGGATGGCGCTCGACAGCTCGCTCGATCGAACCACCGCAAACTTTGTATTGTCGCGCGGCATCACCGCTTCGTAATTGGGAAACTGCCCCGACAACCGCCGCGTACTCAGCGTACGGTGACCAACCTTGAAGAACAGCGTGTGCTCGTCGTCGGCGAATTCCACCTTCTCGACATCGGTGTTCGAAAGCAGCCCCTGCAGCTCCTGCAGCGCCTTGCGTGGGATCAGCACGCGCTTTTCGCCGCTGATGCCTTCCATCGCTTCGCCCGGCTTTTCGACAAACGACAGGCGATGCCCGTCGGTCGCTACCATCGCGATCGACTCAGCTTTCAGTACCAGCAATGCGCCGTTCAGCGTATAGCGCGACTCTTCGTTCGAAATCGCGAAAATGGTTCGCGCGATCAAGGTCTTCAGAGCCGCCGCCGGAATGCTCGTCACAGAGACAGCAGGGAACTCGGGCACCTGCGGATAGTTTGCCCGCGCCATGCCCACCATTTTGGTATTGGAGCGGCCCGAGCGAATCTGAACCCAATGATTCTCGAGCAGCTTGATGGAGATGTCTCCATCAGGAAGCAGCTTGATGTAGTCGTAGAGCTTGCGCGCGGGAATGGTGCACGAACCAGGCTTTTTCACCTTCACAGCAGCACTGGTCCTGATCGCCTGGTCCAGGTCAGTCGCCGTGATGTTGAGACGGTCGCCTTCGGCTTCGATCAGGAAATTCGACAGGATGGGAATCGTCGTTTTGCGCTCGACCACGCTTTGTGTCGCAGTGAGTTCCTTCACCAGTTCCTGGCGGCTTACGGTAATCTCCATCGCTGCCCCCTGTGCTGCCGGCTTTTCTACTTCAGTTTCCACAATCGGCATAGTTCCTACTCCATCTCGGTTGCCGTCGCACCCCGCGCTACGGCAAACCAGGCCCCAATTTACGTCCACCCACGCGATCTACGCCGGAGTCCCGCTTGGCCCAAGCCTACACTACACGCGCTACGGCAAGAAACCGCTGCTGTTTGTTGCCTTTGATTGTATGCATCTTGACAAAATGTGGTGCGTGGAAAACCGGTGCACTTCTCTGGATTCCGCAGACGCTATCGCGGAATTGGGGCCCTGGTGTCTCCAGACTCGATCACCGGGCCAGGCCTAAACCCCAGGCCCAAACCCGCGGTTAACGCGCTTGTTTCGGCAGCGACCATTTCGCCTGTCTCCACCCGTTCCAAGGTCAGGACGGTGATGTCATCTTCCTGCCCAAATTTCAGTGCAGCCGCCGCTATCGACTCCGCCGTCTCGCCGCTGATCTCCCGCGTCCTCTCGAAGCCGAACAACGCGCCATGGGCATCCCGCGCTTCCAGCACGCCATCAGAAAGCAACGTCAACCGATCACCCAGCTCAAGCTGGAATGCGCGCTCCTCGTATATTTCCTCCGGCGAAATCCCCAGCGGCAGATCTGTGCTCACCAGCAACTCCTCTCCATTCCGATACGGCGCCAGATGCCCGGCGTTCGCCAGTGTTACTTCTCCGTGCTTGGTCAACCGCGCACAAATACAGGTGATGAATCCGCCATCCTGCGTTTCGGCCTGTTGGCGATTCAGCCTGGTTAGGACGGCTCCTGGCCCCCACCCTTCCGCGGCCAAGGCGCGCAGCGCGCCCAGTGCCAGGGTGCCGGTCATCGCGGCCTTCAACCCTTTGCCGCTCACATCTCCGACCACCACCAGTTGCGCTCCATCATTCTGCTCAACGACCTGGTAGAAATCCCCACCCACTTCCTGCGCCGGGAAATACGCGGCTTCGATCACATACCCCTTCACTTGTGGTAGCTTCGCGGGCACCAACCGCTGCTGTATCTCACGCGCTGCCTCCAACTCCGCGGCGCCCCGCGCCTGCTCCCGGCTCACTTTGGTAAACCGAAAGAACATGACCACGCCGATCGCCAGCACAAACAAAAAGTCGCCTAGATCGGGGATCTGCAGGGTTATGGGACCAACCTGGACCGGATTGGCCAGAAAGTCTGCGCGCCCCCAACCAGAGTCGATGGACGCGGTTCCGATATCAAAAAGCGCGGAGGCCGCCGCCGGCAAAAGGCTCGGTAGAATCAACCATCCTGCTTCACGGTTCCCGTGCCGGTACCACACCAGCAGCAACACAGGCAGCGACAGAGCTGCGGGCAAGATGACGATCGCTTCAAGCGACACGTAAAGCCCGTTCGGAAACCCGCCAACAATCTCCAGAAGCACAAGAGTCGGCATCAGTAGCAGCGCTATTTCATACGCTCGCCAGATTCGACTCACTCGCCGGCCGGCAAAGCTGAAAGTAAACTCGATCTGCATGATCGTGAAAAAGTAGATCAACGGATCGGCAAGCAGGGTATTGGCCGCGATGGGCGCCAGGCCGGCCACGGCGCAGAACAGCAAACCATTCGACAGCCCAAGAAGAAAAAGATAAGCGCCCAGCCACAAGTATTCTTTGCGGGCGCGCTGGCTCCAGTGCAGCGCAAATGCTCCGATGCTTGCCAGTATGAGCATGAGGTTAATGGCGATGGAAGGAATTGCCGAGTAAAGACGCTCACTCTCCATTGCCAGCCTCTCATTTTCGATCGCTCCGGGCGTTCCCACAGCCACCGTCAGGAACAGTGGCAGGTGCCAAAGCGTGTACATGGTTGGAGCATGTGTCCGCAATGCGATAGTGACATCACTGTCCTCATCGCGCAGCATGAAGATTTGTTCCGTCGGCCGGGTCACACCCCACATCGACTTCAGTTCAGCGTCCTCAGCCTTCTCCCCATTGAGATAAACCTCGTATGTCCCCGCGCCACCGGCAATCAGGATGTGCAGATGCTCGCGCCCCGGGTCGAGCTTGATGTGTATGCGATACCATCGCCACCCTGGCTCGGCACCGCCCAGGTCGTCTAACTCCACCGCTTGCCATCTGCTGTCGTCAAATCCCGGCTGAACCCACGCCATGTCGTCACCGTCATGCTCACGCCAGCCCTGGTTCAGAGTCATGGTTCCTGAGTGCCAGCGCGTAGCATCAACCGCCTGCCCCAACGCAGTGGTCGCGACAAGACACAGCCATGCGAACACCCACCTCGCGCGCCAACGCCGACGCCGCTGCGCAATCATCAACACCGATTCACCCGACCTCCAGCTTCCCGCGCGACCTCAGAACTCGACTCGAATGGGAAGCCTCAGTCTAGCGAGTCCTTCCTGCGACCAGCAATACGTCCCCCGGCTGCGCGGAACTGGTAATTGATAGAACTGCGACGGCTATAGGTATTTCCGTTGTTTAATTAATAAAAGAACCCGTAGTCACCGTAGTTCACTTCGGAAAAGTGGAAACCTGGCTTATCTTGTTCATGGCTTTCCGCTTCACCATCGCCCCCGATTTCCAAAACTCGCCTGTGCATCTCCGGACATTTGGAAAACCCGCTCAATCCACCTCTTAAACCACCCTCATTTCCCACGACTCCCACAGACCCCGAAAAACCCCCTGTGAAAACCTTGCGCCTTATGTGCAATGTGCGTCCCCACCCGCGTCAATCCAGCTTCTCGAAACCCCGCGTCCTCCACATGTGACGCGTCTTCCACATCTTTCACAGAGCCAAAAAATATCGAGGAAAACCCAAACAGAATTTGGTTGTCTGCGGGTTGGCTAACTAATAACTGCCAAGAGACTCCACTCTCCATATCCGCTGCGCATCCCGAAACGGGATGTACCATCAATCGAGGTACGATGAACCTTCGTCCCCACACGTTTAACCACGACGGCCTCACACTCCGCTATCTCGATACCGGATACTCGGATGCTTCGATCGCCCGACCGCCGTTGCTCTGCCTCCATGCGCACCTGATGCAGGCTGCCACGTACGCCGCGCTTGCCGGCTTCCTTGCGCCGGATTATCGAGTCATCGCTCTCGACCAGCGCGGCCACGGGGACTCCAGTCACGCCACCACCTACACCCGCGAAGATTATCTGGGAGATATCGAGGCCATGCTTACACTTCTCGACATGCCGCAGGTGGTTATTCTCGGCAACTCCCTGGGTGGGGTTAACGCGTACCAGTTCGCCGCGCGCCATCCGGAGCGTGTCCGCGCACTCATCATCGAAGACATCGGGGCAGTTGTCACAGACGACATCAGCGACATCCTGCCCTGGCAGGGCGTGTTCCGTACACGTGAAGAACTCGAGGCGAAGATCGGTTCCCGCTTCGTGCCCTATTTACGTGAATCCTTCCGCCAATCTGGCGCCGGCTGGCGCCTTGCCTTCGATCCAAGCGATATGGTTCGCTCGCAGCAGTGCATGATTGGCGATCACTGGGAAGACTGGCTCGCCTCCGGCTGCCCCGCGATCATCATCCGAGGCCGCGAAAGCCGCGTGACGTCGCAGGAGCACATGGAGGAGATGGCATCGCTCCGTCCCCATACACATCTCCTCATCCTCGATGGCGGCCACGCTCTACACGTCGATAATCCCGGTGCCTTTAACTCCGTCGTCCGCGGTTTCCTCGACAACCTCTGATCTTCACCCTGGTTTTCCGTTACCATAATTTCTCCCGCCCTGTTGCCGGGAGGTTGCCCATGAAAAAATTCGTCCTCATCGCAACGGCGCTTCTCGCCTCATGCGTTCTGGCGGCACAAAAGCCTTCGACCAGCCCCACATTTCAAGTCGCCACCATCAAGCCGGTTGAATCCACTCCCAAATCAGCTCGCTATATCGTCATGCAGGGTCCACACCGGTTCGTCGAGAAGGACTATACCCTCAAGCTGCTCATCGCCGCAGCCTATAACCTCAACCCGAAGGCTGTCTCCGGCGGTCCGTCCTGGATCGAAACGGATCACTACGACATCCTTGCCCTTACCCCTGGGAAAACGCAGCCCTCGCACGATCAGCAGATGGTCATGCTGCGCACTCTTCTGGCCGATCGGTTCAAGCTCGCCTTCCACCATGAGTCCAAAGTTTTCTCCATCTACTCACTCGAAATCGTCAAGGGCGGTTCGAAGCTGAAGCCGAGCGCCGCTCCAGCAACAGACCAGCCGGCTCTCATCAGCACCGTCTACCCGCAGCGCATTCTGATGCCCGCGCGCAACGCGTCAATGGCTGACTTTGTATCCGTGATGCAGCGTGCCATCCTCGACCGTCCCGTCGTAGACAAGACCGGCCTGACGGGCAGATACGACTTCAACCTCGAGTGGGCTCCGGATGAAAGCCAGTTCGGCGGAGAGGTAGCGGCGGCTCCCTCCGACGCGCCGATTCCCCCTTTCTTTACCGCCATTCAGCAGCAACCCGGTCTCAAGCTCGAAGCCACCCGAGGTCCTATCGAGGCCATTGTCGTCGACCATGCCGAGCGACCCTCAGCCAATTGATCGAATCGTAGATCGCACGGAACGCCGGCTGAAGACAAGATCTTAATGTTGAAAATTAACGCCTTAGCGCGCACAAATCCCCCTTTCAGTGCTTATAGAAGATGTTTTTGACGCAGCGCGCCGCTGTCTTCAGTCCGCCCGTATCGCCATCCAACTCATTTAGAGTTGAGGCCACGTACCAAGCTGGGTGCTAGAAGGTGGAGCCAGCGGCTTCTATACTGAAGCTTCCATGTCTTACCAGTCCGCGATCGATCATCTCGCCGCAATGGCGCCTGAGCTGGCTACCCAGACCGGCCAAACCCGTCGCAAATTCTCGCTTGAGGAAGTTGCCATTCTCCTCGCGGCCCT
>Ga0210400_10002336_pt1 | contig 17796 bp, 6 predicted proteins | sample IncBWH26MmetaG_FD_155456 | JGI IMG/M metagenome (GOLD analysis project Ga0210400, IMG submission 155456) | Forest soil microbial communities from Barre Woods Harvard Forest LTER site, Petersham, Massachusetts, United States - Inc-BW-H-26-M | ecosystem: Environmental > Terrestrial > Soil >...
TGGTAAAGATCATTGTCGGCTTTTTCGTCGAGCTTATTGGCAAGCACCGCCCGTGTTACATACTTGGCCGGTTGATCCGGAGGCGTGCTCTGAATGTATTTGGAGTCGAGAGTCGCCCCCCCGCGCCAAGTTCATCCGCAGGGCAGCGCGGTCGGACGGCTTGAGGGAGCTGTATTGGGTTTGCCATTCCGCGCGTAGTGGCTTGTTCCAAGGAACCGTGATGGCCAAGTCTTCAAGTGGGGCAAGGGTTTGCTTAAGTCGCTCAGGATGCCAAAGCGCCTGGGCCCACTCTCTGTATTGCTCTTCGTCGTCCGGAGGGGGCTGCGGAACGACTAGTCGATCGAACAGGACTGTCTCTGCAACGAACGCGCGCGGACGTAAATGGTCGTCCACTGCAAAGGTTCCCCAAAGTTCATCATTTGGTGACACGGCGGCCTGCGAGTTGTCGATCGCGCTTATTCTATTTCGATTAGTGTTGTCGAGAGCCTATTCCGTTTCATCAAAGATCTATTTGGCGTCAAGTATGTGCTGCGGCGATAGTCAGACGGACTGTGACTCGGCACTACGAGCCGAGCGACGCGGCCAGTCTATGGCGACCTACGGATGGTTCGGGTTCACTTTTAAATAGGCGAAGAGCAGGGATTTGCCGCTTGGCTTATGACTTTGTCCAACGGGTTCCAGAGTCACGAAGACGGCATCAATCTGGTCCAGCATCTTGGAGTCATCGAACTTCAGGACCCAGCGCTTTTTGCCCAGGGTATCCTTATAAAAGATACCCAGGTTCAAGGCCTGCTGGGTGTCCGGTCCGCGACGGCCCCAGGCTTGGAAGGTGGCATTCTTGGCGCCGGCCTGGTGGTCGAGGTCGTAAGCGTAGAAAACCAAAGACTTTCCCTTGGTGTAGAAAACCCGGCCATAGGGTCTCTGGCATCAGATCCCGGATGTCGCGGTCGTGGCCAAGGAGTTCCTCCTGCCGGTCGATGGTCTGTTCGCGGTCGCGCAGCAGGCGGGACATACCCGTAATCTGTGCTTCGAGGTTCGTCGCCTGTTGCTGCTCCTCGGAGCGTTCGCGGCGCAGGGAATCGAGCTTGCCCTGAGTCTTCTGGAGAGAGGCTTCCGCCGTTTCGAGTTTCTGGTCCAGGCTCTTGCGTTCTTCCGCGCTCTTTTGTTCCTCGGCGGTCCTTTGTTGTTTCTCCACCTCGCTGCGCTGCAAGGAATTTTCGAGGTTTGCCTGGGCCAGTCGAATTTCGCTCAACACGGAGGTTTGCGCCTGGATTTGGCCACGTAGATTCTTGATGACGTGGTCGCGCTCCGCCACTTGCCCTTTTAGAATTTCGCGATCATGTCCGGCATCGCTGATCTGTTGTTCCAGGGCTTCGAGGGTGGCGCCGGATCTAGAATTGGCGTTCCATCCGCCGCGAGCCCGGGCCAATGCCCACACGGTAAGGCATAAATTCCAAGCGCCGCAGTAGGGAGGATCGAAGCTGCAAAAGGGGCAGCGTTCCGCAGCCGACAAACAGCTCGAGGCAAGCGATTCATTACTGCCCTGTCGGACGAGAGATGTTGGCGAAAGCTCGTTGCGCATGGGGTGAACCCAACATGCCCGGATTGCTGCCATCCATCAGCGTAGAGGAAAGCAACACATGCGCCTCGAACCCCTAATCCTAATATATAGATAAGCCCTTACAGCATTCCGCGAGGGTAAGTAAGGGTTCCTCCTTATTACACTGTCCGAAATGCCCAGGCAGAATAAAGAGCCGCCCCGTGACCCTCAAGCCGTGAAGCCCAAGCCAACATCCTTGTCCTCAGCGCAGACGTCAGTTTCTACCGGCGGAGTTCCGGTCAAGTTGACGCTGGATGGCCGGGGAGCCCTAAGAGAACCGGTTGCTTTAATCGGTATGGCGTGTCGATTTCCCGGAGCTGATTCCACGCAAGATTTCTGGAATCTTCTCCGGAATGGGTTGCACGCAATTCGGCAGATGCCGCCGAACCGGTTTGATATCGATTCCTACTTTGATCCAACCCCGAACACTCCTGGCAGGATCGTAAGCCGATGTGGCGGGTTCTTACGAGACATCGATCGGTTCGACCCATACTTCTTCGGAATCTCACCTCGAGAAGCGGAACGGATCGACCCTCAACAAAGGTTGTTACTGGAATTAGCATGGGAGGCCTTTGAAGATGCCGGGTTGCTGCCCGAGCGATTAGTGGCTAGCCGCACCGGAGTATTTGTTGGGATGTGGACCAACGAATACGAAGATTGCATGTTCAACGCCTCCTCTGATTGCGACCTGTACACCACTACTGGCGGAGGCCGTTACGCAGCCTCGGGTCGGCTTTCTTATGCTTTTGACTTACGAGGCCCGAGTATGACCGTGGACACGGCGTGCTCTTCTTCACTTGTCGCTGTTCACTTGGGTTGCCAAAGTCTCCGCTTGGGTGAGAGCACCATGGTTTTGGCGGGCGGGGTGAACCTGATATTTCAGCCGCACATCTCGATTGGATATTCTCGGGGACGCATGCTTTCGCCCGATGCTCAGTGCAAATTTGGAGATGCTAGCGCCGATGGCTACGTCCGCAGCGAAGGTGCGGGGCTGGTTCTTCTTAAGCCCCTTTCGCAGGCGCTGGCCGATGGCGATCGTATTCATGCTTTGATTCTCGGAAGTAGCGTAAACAATGATGGCGGAGCCAGCGGCTTACTTGTTGCCCCGAGTGCAGACGCCCAGGAAGAGATGCTCGCACGCGCTTACGAGGATGCCGGTGTTTCTCCTGGGCAGGTCCACTATGTAGAGGCGCATGGAACTGGCACGCGTGTCGGCGATCCCGTCGAACTGAAGGCTCTAGCTGCCGTACTGGGGCGCGAGCGTCCTAGTGACCGCCCTGCTCAGCTCGGCTCGGTCAAAGCAAACATCGGTCACACAGAAGCGGCGTCCGGAATTGCCGGATTGATTAAAGCGGTCCTTGTCCTGAAGAACCGATTAGTTCCTGGAAATCCTCATTTTCTAGAGCCTAACCCGAACATTCCTTGGAGCACGTTGCCGATGCTCATGCAACGTGAATTGGCTCCCCTGCGGGTGACGTCCGACCCGGCAATTGCCGGAGTCAATTCTTTTGGCATAACCGGCACGAACGCACACATCGTTCTCCAGGAAGCGCCAGTGCGTGAAGCGAGAAATGAAATGCCAGAAGCCGACATGCCCATGGCGAAGCGCGAAGTACGCCCTCCATTCCTAATGCCTCTATCGGCGCGCAGCGCGGAAGCACTTCGAGCATTGGCTCTTTCTTATGATCGCTGGCTAGGCCGGGTGGGATTGCCCGATCTTTACGATATCGCTCGCAACGCCGCCCTTCGACGCACCCATCACGAATATCGCCTGAGCTTAGTCGTCCACTCGGTAGAAGATTTGCGAGAGTGTCTGCATTCATTCTTGGCGGGTGAGATCCGCGCCGGAGTGACTCAGAGCATAAAGCGAGCAAAACCCGATAAGTTGGTTTTTGTATTCCCCGGTCAAGGATCACAGTGGCTTGGCATGGGCCAGGTGTTGCTGGAACGCGAGCCGGTTTTTCGTAGCGCATTGCAGGAGTCTGAGCAAGCTCTCAGGAGATACGTCGATTGGTCCCTACTGGAGCAGCTGGCTACTGCGGGTCCTGAGTCAAGATTGGATGAGATCGATGTCGTACAGCCCATGCTGTTTTCGATCCAAGTTGCGTTGGCCGCGTTGTGGTCGTCTTGGGGAATTCGGCCTGATGCTGTGGTCGGTCAAAGTATGGGTGAAATCGCCGCTGCTTACGTAGCAGGTGCCCTGAATTTGGACGACGCAGCTCGCGTCATTTGTCGGCGAAGCCAGGTCATGCGCCACGTCAGCGGCAAGGGTGCAATGGCCGTGGTGGACCTTAGCTTCGATCAAGCTTCTGAAGCCATCCGAGGGTTCGAGAACCAGTTGTCGATCGCGCTTAGCAATAGCGCCCGCTCCACAGTATTGGCCGGAGACCCTGCGACACTGCAATCACTGATCGAACGGCTCGAGCAAGAATCCATTTTTTGCCGGCGAATCAAAGTCGATGTCGCGTCACACAGCCCTCAAATGGATCCGCTTCGTCCTGATTTGCTTCGGGCAATAGAAGGCATTACACCGCAAGCTTCCACCATCCCAAGCTATTCGACTGTAACGGGACAACGAATGGAGGGTTCAGGTTTCGATCCCCAATATTGGGCGGATAACTTACGGAAACCTGGCCTATTCTCCGCCGCTACAAAGGCGTTGCAGGCCGACGGATATGGTGTTTTTGTCGAGATCAGCCCGCATCCGCTCCTCTCGCCGTCAATTCAGGAAGATTTTCGGCTTTCTGGACATGAGGCGATTACGATGCACTCCTTGCGCCGCGGTGAAAACGATTTAGCGGTGATGCTCGAATCCCTCGGTGCTCTTCACACGCACGGCCACGTCGTAAATTGGAACTCTTTGTATTCAATTCCAGGGCCGCATGTCGACCTTCCTAAGTATCCTTGGCAGCGCGAAAGATTCTGGTTTGAAAGCTCTGCTGCAGGTGCCGCTCGCAGGAAGGTGCCCGCCGCGATGCCTCAAGCGTCAGAAGAAGTGCGTTCCGAAGTCGAGGGAGCAGAGGGTGCCACCCGAGCGAAAATCGGAGATTTGCTCTATCGATTTACCTGGCAGCCCCAAGTTCTCGAAACGTCTCGGCCATTCCTTGCCTCGGCTGCCAATGGAGCGCGGGGCAAGTGGATTCTCTTCGCCGATACGCGAGGCGTTGCGCATTCGCTTGCGGCTGAATTGAGACAGTCTGGCTATGAATGTCTGTTCGTGTTCTCTGGGGAAATCAGTAGGGACTCCGATGACGGTTCATTCGTGCTCGCGCCCAATGATCTGCAAGGCTTTCATGACTTCTTTGGAAGAGTTCACTCGCGGACATCACCGCCTTGCAAAGGCATAGTCTTCCTTTGGAGTTTGGATTCGTGTCCGTCGGGTGAACTTACTGTCGACAGGCTCGATCTGGCAAATACAACCGGATGCGAGACATTGCTCCATTTGACTCAATCTTTGTCTCGCGACGAAGCAAAACGCGCTCCCCGCTTGTGGTTGGTGACATCCGGAGCACATCGCATTGTTGATGAGGACAGATCCGAGGGAATCGCTCAATCTCCTCTTTGGGGAATGGGCCGCGTAATCTCGAATGAGCATCCTGAGCTTCGCTGTGTTCGGATCGATTTGAGCACAGCGATCAGCAAAGACGAGATCCATTCACTTACCGAAGAGTTCTGCGGGGATTCCAATGAGGAAGAGGTCGCTTTTCGAGGGGGGACCCGGTACGTTGCGCGGCTGAAGCCGTGGGCCATTTCGGGTCCACCGCAACCGCTTGGAAGTGCCTCAACGGTGCCGTCGAACATCGGACGCCCAAACCTAGAGCAGCCGAGCAATTGGTCGAAAGGCACTTATCTCATTACCGGCGGTTTCGGTGGTCTGGGTTTAGAGGTGGCAAAGTGGCTGGTCGCGCAGGGCGCGAGACACCTCGCATTAGCGGGACGTAGAGGAACGCCCGAGAACGCGCACGCGGCATTGGCCGACTTGAGGCGTGCCGGCGCGGACATTTTGGAGGTCAGAGTTGATATATCAGAATCCGATCAAGTCGAGCATCTGTTCGCGCAGATTGAACAAACGATGCCTGCCTTGCGAGGTATTTTTCATGCCGCGGGTGTTTTGCAAAATTCTCTCTTGTTGCAACTCACTCCCGAGCGCCTGCGGGCCGTAATGGCCCCAAAGGTTCGCGGGGCTTGGAATTTGCATTTGATGAGTCTCGGGAAGCCTCTCGACTTCTTCCTCCTTTTCTCTTCGGTTATGGCGTTGCTCGGCTCTCCGGGCCAAGGCAACTACGCGGCAGCGAATTCTTTCCTCGACGCCCTGGCTTCATATCGTGAATCCGTTGGATTGCCCGCCTTAAGCATCAATTGGGGTCCATGGTCGGAGGTCGGCATGGTTGCAGCCAAAGCCAGCGTCGGCGGCCTGGTTGCGTTTCGGGGAATCGCGAGCACGTGCCCGCAGGATTACCTCGCGGCTCTGGCTCTACTGCTAAATCAACCGCAACCTCAAGTCGCGGTTATGCGGTTCCAGTTGGCTCAGTGGCAGGAATTCCATCCCAACGCAGCAAGTTCAAGTTTCTTTGCCGAACTGCGGACGGTCTCAAGCGATGCGTCGGCGAAGTCCGGGCCGGCTGGAAAAGAGCCTTCCAAAGCCCTGCGCGATTTACTTGCAATGCAGACTGGCAGCCACCGCAACTCAATCATTGAAGAACACGTAAAGGAACATCTCTCGAAGATCGTGAGAATACCCCCGAACCGAATTGACGTAAACAAGCCTTTGCAATATTTGGGGCTCGATTCATTGATGGGTCTCGAGCTGAGGAACAGTCTCCAAGCCAGTTTGGGTGTTCCGCTTTCGGCAACTATGGTATTCAACTATCCCACCGTTGCACTGCTTTCGCAGCATCTAGCAGACAAAATTGCACCTCAACAGGACGATACAGAATTGACGCAGGTGTCTGAGTTCGCACCTGCCGCACTGCCTCGAACGCCCGAGGCAAATGAACAGGTCCAAGAAATGTTGGCAGAGATTGAGCACCTTTCTGATCACGAAGTGCGCCGACAAATGTCTGACTAGGTGAGTTAAGTAAGAGCCGTTTCCATATGGACGATCTATTAAAAAGGATCGCCAACCTATCCGCTGAGAGGCGTGCTTTGCTTGAGAAACGGCTTAAGGGCACGTCTCCTCCTCCTTCCGTTCCCCGAACAGCGAACTCAATCGCAGTGATTGGGATGGGATGTCGCTTTCCCGGAGGCGCGAGCACCCCCAATGCATTCTGGGACTTGCTGACCCGCGGATTTGATGCCGTTACGCAGACTCCGCCTCAGCGGTGGGATGCCGAAGCTTTTTTCGATCCCGATCCAACAGCGGCGGGCAAAGCGAATACTCGATGGGGCGCTTACCTAGGTGAGGTGGACCAATTCGATGCGGGTTTTTTCGGCATTCCACCCCACGAGGCCGCTCGCATGGATCCCCAACAACGTCTCCTGCTGGAAGTAGGTTGGGAGGCATTCGAAAACGCGGGGCAAACCCAAGGGAGCTTGGCCGGCAGCCGGTCAGGAGTATTCGTCGGAATCCTTAGCCACAGCAGCGATTACTACTGGATGCAGCTTGCCGACCTCGACGCGGTCGACGTGTACACCAGCACGGGCACCGCACACAGCATCATGGCAAATCGCGTGTCCTATCAATTCAATCTTCAGGGACCGAGCATGGCGGTCGACACCGCATGCTCCTCATCCCTGGTCGCCGTGCACTTGGCCATTCAAAGTCTGCGAAACCGCGAATGCGACCTGGCGTTGGCGGGCGGGGTTCATGTTCTTCTGGCTCCGCAAAATACAGTCGTGTTGACAAAGCTCAACATGATGTCGCCCGATGGCCACTGCAAAGCTTTTGATTCGCGTGCCAATGGATTCGTCCGCGGCGAAGGTTGCGGATTGGTTGTACTCAAACGGCTCGCCGATGCCGTCGCGGACGGCGATCATATCCTTGCGATCGTCCGGGGCTCAGCGGTGAATCAAGATGGGCGGTCCAACGGCATTACGGCGCCGAATGGCTTATCTCAGACAGCGCTGGTGCGCGACGCCCTAAAAAACGGCGGTGTGGACGCTTCGCAGATCACCTATATCGAAACTCACGGGACGGGAACAGCTCTGGGAGATCCGATAGAAGTGGAAGCTCTCAGCGCGATTATCGGGAAAGAACGTCAATCCGGGTCGCCCTGCTTCCTAGGTTCCGTCAAGACCAACATTGGCCATCTCGAAGGCGCTGCGGGAGTCGCCGGCATGATCAAAGCTGTGCTTTGTCTCCAGCACAGATGGATTCCGCCAATCGTTCATTTTAAAAAGCTGAACCCGCACATCACTTTGGAAAATACCCGTTTTGTGATTCCCACGGAGGGAAGCGCATGGAGCGCCGGCTCAGAAAAGCGCTTCGCAGGGGTGAGCTCTTTCGGGTTCGGCGGCACCAATGCTCACGTGGTCTTGGAAGAAGCGGCTGAATTTAGGGAATCCTCCCAGACGGATGCGATTCTTCCCATGGAGACGGCGCCGCCCGAGCCGCAGTTGCTCGCGATTTCAGCGCGTTCACCGCAATCTCTGAAAGCGCTTGTACACTCGTATCGGCAGCTATTCTGCAAGCAGGACTCACCGGGCGCGGCATCCATCTTCAATATTTGCTACAGCGCGGGCGTCCGCCGGACCCACTACAATTACAGATTTGCCGCGGTCGCTTCTTCGCCCCAACAATTTCGCGAACGTCTGGATTCTTTTCTGGCAGATAAAGCGCAAGGGTACTCTGTGGGTCATCTGTCACAGGATGCGCATCGCGAACCGGTCTTCGTCTTTTCAGGACAGGGCCCGCAGTGGTATGCGATGGGGAGGGAACTCCTCAAATGCGAGCCCGTTTTCCGCGACACGATTCATCGTTGCGATGAACGCCTGCGACACTATGCGGACTGGTCGCTTTTGAAGGAATTGTCTGCTAGCGAATCAGAATCACGTTTGAGCGACACAGAATTCGCTCAGCCTGCCATCTTCGCGCTACAGGTGGCTCTGGCAGCTTTGCTCCGTCATTGGGGAGTTATTCCGGCCGCTGTGATCGGACACAGCATCGGGGAAGTAGCAACGGCTTACGTTTGTGGTGCTTTAACTTTCGAGGACGCCGTCCATGTGATCTACCACCGCGGCCGTTTGATGCAGCGCGCCACCGGCCATGGGAAGATGGCTTCAATCGAACTGCCGCTCGCCGAAGTCGAAACGATCCTCGCACCCTACGGCGGCCGACTGTCTCTCGCCGCGATGAATGCCCCCGGTGCCACCGTTGTAGCGGGCGAGGCCGATGCTTTGGAGCAACTATTGAAATCGTTGCAAAGCCGAGACGTCGCCTTCCGAGCCCTGCCGGTGAATTATGCGTTTCACAGCTATCAGATGGATCCGATCCAGCGGGAGTTACTCTCATCACTTGAGAGTATTCGCCCGCAGGCTGGTTCCATCCCCATGATTTCGACGGTCACCGGAGCGCTGTGCGACGGAAAAGCGCTCGACGGCCAATACTGGTGGCGCAACGTGCGCGAGCCGGTGCGTTTCGCGCATGGCATCAATGCGTTGCTGGAAGGGGGGCATTCGCTGTTCCTTGAGGTGGGCGCTCATCCGGTGCTCTCGCCGGCGATCACGCAGTCGGTAAGTAATCACGGGAAAGAAGCCACGGTTACGGCCACACTCCGCAAGCGCCAGAGCGAGCGCGCCACGCTGCTCACTGCGTTGGCCGATCTGTATACGGCTGGGTGCAAACCGAATTGGCCCGAGCTCTACCCCAAAAACTCTCGATTCGTTGATTTACCCTCATATGCCTGGCAGCACAAACGTTTTTGGCTCGAACCCGCACCTGCACCCGCACCCGCTGTGCGGCAAACCCCAGCCGAAGGGCCGCAGCCGGTGTCCGCGCCGATGTTTACAGCACCTACGTCTCTCGCGTGTCCTGCCTCAAAGATACGTTCAACGGAAACACAGATGCTTTCTTCAGGTACTACCAGCAGCGCCCCTCGCAAAGACCGGATTCTTCAAACCCTTGTTCCGCTCTTGCAAGACCTGGCCGGCGTCGAATTGGGTACTATCAAAGCCGATTTGACCTTCGTCGAAATGGGCTTTGATTCGCTGTTTTTGACTCAGGTCAGCCAGGCTTTTTCGAGGGAATTTGGCGTCAAGATTTCCATTGGGCAGATGTGGGAAGATCTGAACACGCCGGAACGCATAGCGGCGTTCCTTGACGATAATCTTCCGCCTGAATCAGTGGTCGAAGAACCTCCTGCAATCCAGACTGCCTCCATTGCGACCGTTCCCGCGCCGCCTTTTACCGCTCGCGGCGCGGGCCTTTCGTCTCCGGCTCCGCTTTCCGAAATGCTTGCTCGATCTGCCGCCATTCCTGTTCCGCCCAACGGGGATCTCGCTGCCTTAGGGCGACTCGTGCAAGATCTGAAGACCGTGACGGGGCAATTGGAAGTGTTGTACGGACATGGCGCGGATCGAAAGGGCAATAATGGCGCGGCTGTCGACGTCGAAGAAAAAGTTGCGCGAGCACCATCTCGGGATGCGTCCGTCCCGGCAGCTCCGCTTACGGCGAATCCAGCACTGCAATCAGACGCAGAAGCAAATTCCTCTGTCATCGCGCACGGCCCGTTCAAACCCATAGCAAAACGTCCGTCGCAAGCACTTACCGAATCTCAACAAGCCTATCTCGATCTCCTGATCGAGCGTTATACGAAGCGCACGCTTGAATCGAAGCGTCTCACCCAGAATCATCGTCCGCACTTGGCCGATCCCCGGTCGGTAGCAGGATTCAATCGGCTTTGGAAGGAGATGGTCTACCCCATCGTTGTGGAACGATCTTCGGGAGCGCACGTGTGGGATATCGACGGCAACGAATATGTCGATTTCACCATGGGTTTCGGAACAAATCTGCTGGGGCATTTGCCGGAATTCGTGAGAGCGGCGCTGGAAGAACAGCTTCGCAAGGGTATCGAAGTCGGCCCACAAAATCCGCTCGCCGGCAAAGTCGCTCAGTTGATTTGTGAGCTCACGGGCATGGAGCGGTGTGCCTTCTGCAATACGGGCTCGGAAGCGGTGCTAGCCACGATTCGCATGGCGCGTACGGTAACCGGCCGCGAGCTCATCGTCTATTTCACCGGCGATTACCACGGCATTTTTGACGAGGTCTTGCAAAGGGCCACCGCCGGCGGGACGGGCACTCTCCCCGTCGGGCCCGGTATTCCCGGACAGCCTTCGAAGAACGTCCTGGTCCTCGAATATGACAAACCGCAGTCACTGGAAGTCATTCGAGCACGCGGTTCGGAAATTGCGGCCGTAATCGTTGAGCCAGTGCAAAGCCGTCATCCGAACGTTCAACCGCGCGAGTTTCTGCACCGGCTGCGGGAAATCACGCACGAGACTGGAACCGCGCTGGTCTTCGATGAAGTCATTACAGGATTCCGTTCTCATCCCGGCGGCGTGCAGGCACTTTGGGGTATTCGCGCCGATTTGGCTTCCTACGGCAAGGTCATTGGTGGTGGCATGCCGATCGGTGCCGTTTGTGGTAGCGCGACCTATATGGATTCGCTGGACGGCGGTGCCTGGCAATATGGCGATGCCTCGATCCCTGAAGTTGGCGTCACCTACCTCGCCGGCACTTACGTTCGTCATCCCCTGGCTCTTGCCTCGGCTCGAGTCACACTGGAACATCTCAAGCGCGAAGGGCCGTCTTTACAGCAGCGCCTGAATGAACGCACCGCCGGCCTGGTGAAAGAACTGAATGATTTTCTTTCCGGCAATCAAGTGCCTGTGCACATCGAGCACTTCAGCTCGCTTTTTTGGGTGGTCCTCAACCCCAAACTGAGATACGCCAACCTCTTATTTTTTCTGCTTCGCGATAAAGGGATTCACATCTTCGAGGGGCGCATCTTCTTCCTGAGCACTGCTCACACCGACGCCGACCTGCAACATCTCATTCGCGCTTTTCAGGAAAGCGTGCAAGAAATGATTGTAGCCGGGTTCTTGCCCGGGCAGATTGGATCTTCCAATCCGCGGCATGCTTCGTTGTTAGCGGTTTCAGTCGCATTGCCAAGTGCAGCAGAGCCGAAGACGTCATCTGAGGTACCGGGTTCGGCGGATTCCGTGCTCTCCGCAAACATAGGCCAAAAGCGTCAAGAACAGGCACCGGAACCTCATGCGCGCGTCCTGCCGCTCTCTGAGGCGCAACAAGGATTGTGGTTGTTGACCAAGATGTATCGGGGCGCCGACCGAGCCTACATGGAATCCACCACGTTCGAGATGCGTGGCCCCCTGAAAGTTGATGTGTTAAGGCAAGCCCTCGAGAAGCTCGTGGATCGGCACGAAGCTTTACGCACCAGCATCGATCCCGATGGCGAACGCCAAATCGTTCATGATCACGTCGCGCTCGCTGTGCCGCTGGTCGATTTGTCCTCTTTGCCGGAGCAGGAGCGGAGATCTCAACTGCAGAATCAATTCAGGGATGTAGAGTCGCGCAGCTTCAACTTCTGCCAGGGCCCAGTCCTTCGAGCGCGCATTCTCAGACTCTCTGAACAGCATCATCTTTTAGTCATGGTGACCCATCACATTCTTGGAAACGGTCCTTCTTACGAAGTTTTCTCCGGAGAGCTGTGCGAAATGTATGCCGCTCTGATCGAGGGCAAGGCGCCCGAGATGGCGCCAGCCATGCAATTGAGCGATTACGCGCTGTGGCGTGAACAGCAATCCCGCGGGCCTGCCTTCGAAAGCGACCGTAAGTTTTGGCTCGATCTGTTCTCGGATTTGGTACCCGTCCTGGAGCTTCCTTCCGATCGGCCCCGGCCTGCCGTCTTGAACTATCGAGGTGGCAGGGAAAGCTTGATCATTGATCGTGGTCTGACGGCGGCCTTGCGGAAGGCCGGCAAGGAACTTCGCTCCTCTCTGTTTACGACGTTATTTGCCGGGTTTAACGTCTTGCTCCACCGTCTGACCGGCCAAAGCAGCTTAGTAGTTGGTGTGCCGTTCGAAGGCGAGGTTCGTACTCAGCCCGGTGGCTCGCAGCTCTACGCCAATACGACGAACATGCTCCCGCTCCGCAGTCATCTCCGACCCGATGCAAAATTTATGGATTTCCTTTCCGCATCGAAATCTTTGATTTTCAAGGCCAGTGAACACCAATCCTATTTTTTCGGGTGGCTTACACGAGATCTCGGACTACGGCATGATCCCAGCCGGGCGCCCATTATCGCAGCGTCGTTCAATATAGATGCGTGGCGCAACTACAGAAAAACTGGCGGAGGTGTGCAGTTCGAGATCATTATGGATGGCGTCCCGTTCAGCAATCCACGCGATGCCTCCAAATTTGAACTCAACCTGAATATCTTCGACATGGCCGACGAGCTTCGCATTGACTGCGATTACAGCGCCGAACTTTTTGAGGCCGCGACCGTGGCACGTTGGCTTCGCCACTACGTGAATTTGCTTCAAGCGATTGTAGCCAATCCTGCCCAAACGCTTGGCACATTGCCTCTCCTTTCCGAATCCGAGCGCAGCGAGCAAGTTGTTGGCTGGAATAAGACGGACGTTGTGTTTCCGCATGAGACTGTAACGGACTGTTGGGAAGCTCAGGCCAAAATTTCACCCGACGCAAGAGCCATCATCTTCGAAGGTGCCCATCTCACGTACAGACAACTCAATAGTCGTGTCGATCTACTGACGCATTATTTAAAGGGTCTAGGCGTCGGGCCCGACATCCTGGTTGGGCTGTTGGTGGAACGCTCCCCGGATATGATCGTCGCACTCCTGGCTGTATTGAAGACCGGCGGCGCGTACGTGCCTTTGGATCCCTCTTTCCCCGAAGACCGCCTCGCGTATATGGTCAGCGATAGTGGAATGGCCGTGCTGGTTACCCATCGCGGGCTAGATGAAAAACTGTCCTCCCGGCCGCCTTCCATCGTGCATCTCGATACCGATTGGAATGAAATCGCCAGGCAGACGCCCAATTCGCGGCTGCCTCGGGTGAACCCCAACGATCTTGCCTACGTGCTCTACACCTCCGGATCAACCGGCAGGCCCAAGGGCGTGGAGATTCCACATTCCGCGTTGGCCAACCTCCTGCAGTCGATGCAACGGGAGCCCGGCTTTACTGCACACGATACGCTGCTGGCGGTAACGACATTATCTTTCGATATCGCCGGCCTGGAGCTCTACCTGCCCCTGGTCAGCGGCGGAAAGCTGGTTCTCGCCAGCCGGGAAGATGCTCGCGATCCTGTGCGATTGATGGAACGCATGCGCGATTCGCGCTGCACCGTGATGCAGGCGACCCCGCCCACCTGGCGGGCCCTGATCGACGCAGGTTGGACCGGCTCGAAACAATTGCGTATTCTTTGCGGCGGGGAATCGCTCCCTCCCGAGTTGGCCAAGGATCTTCTGGCACGCTGCTCCGAAATCTGGAATGTCTACGGACCTACGGAAACCACCATCTGGTCGTCGGTCCACAAAATCACTACGGTGAATGGGCCGGTTCCCATCGGCCATCCTATCGCCAATACACAGTTTTTCGTGCTCGATGGCAACGGTACTTTGCTTCCTCCGGGAGTTATCGGCGAGCTATACGTCGGTGGCGCTGGCTTGGCCCGCGGATACCTGCATCGGCCGGAGTTGACTGCGGAACGTTTTATTCCTAGCCCCTTTGAGCCGGGAGCGCGGTTATACCGCACCGGAGATCTCGGACGCTGGCGGGCCGACGGCACGCTGGAATGCCTGGGACGAGCCGATAACCAGGTCAAGATTCGCGGGTTCCGCGTGGAATTGGAAGAGATCGAAGCCGTACTGGGTCAGCACTCCGCGATTCGCCAGGGGGTGGTTGCCGCGCGCGAGGATCGCCTGGGGCTGAAGCAATTGGTCGCATATCTGCAACCTCGAAACGACTCCATGCCGTCAGTCGGTGATCTACGTTCTTATCTGAAGGAAAAACTGCCCGAATACATGATTCCGTCGGCATTTGTCACCCTTGAAACGTTCCCGATGACGCCCAATGGAAAAATCGATCGCAAGGCCCTCCCGGCTCCTGCCAACCAGCGACTGGAGGTGACTCGGCAGTATGTCGCGCCCCGCGAACCTCTTGAAAAGACGCTTGTCGGCATCTGGTCTAAGATTCTCGAGAAAAGTGTGGGCGTGCGCGACGATTTTTTCGAGCTTGGTGGTCACTCTCTTGCCGCCCTGAAGGTGCTGACGGAAGTCAAGAAACAAACAGGCAAGACCCTGCCGCTGGCTACATTTTTCCAGGCACCGACCGTCGAGGCGGTCGCCGATATCCTTCGTAAGGAAGTTCAAAATCTGTCTTGGTCATCGCTCGTGCCGATTCAGCCGGCCGGATCAAAGCCTGCCTTGTTTCTGGTTCATGGCGCGGAAGGAAATGTTCTCCTGTATCGTCAAGTCTCACGTTACCTTCCATCGGACCAGCCAGTTTATGGACTTCAGTCGCGCATTGGTGATGGCCATGGCTTGGAGAGGCGAACTGTAGAAGGGATGGCCTCTCAGTATATGAAGGAGATACGCGCCGTGCAGCCACACGGCCCTTTCTTCCTGGGTGGGTATTGCTTGGGAGGCGTGATCGCTTTGGAAATCGCGCAACAACTTAGTGCTATAGGGGAGCATGTCGGGCTCGTGATAATGCTGGACACATACAACTACAAGACGGTCTCGCTGGCCAAAGCTCGTCTGGAATCTCCTTTGCATTTCATGCAGAATCTTTGGTTCCACATTGCCAATGCGGCCTCGATTCCCGCCAAGGAACGCAAGCAGTTCATCCGCGAAAAACTAGATATCGAATTGGGCAGATTGGGCGTCAGGCTGCGTCACGCCGCATCGCGTTTCCGTGCCTCCGTGAATGCTGTGCAAAATGAATATCCACACCTGCTTATGAAAAGAATGAATGACGAGGCTTCCCTGCGCTATGTGCCATCGGCTTATGAGGGACGTGTGGCCGTTATTCGTCCCAAAGGTTCTTTCTTGGGACTGGGCAGTCCAACACTAGGATGGGATGGAGTTATTCGAAATAATTTGGAAGTTTATGAATTGCCTGTGTATCCTAAGGGCATGCTGGTCGAACCCTTCTGCCGAACGCTGGCAGAGACTTTGCAGAACTGCTTGCAGAACGCCATAGGCGATTACGGCGTGGAGCACCTCGAGCTACAGGGGGGTAATACATGAAAGAGCGTACAGTGAGAGACGCTTATGGCGTTTGCGGGTTCTCCAAATAGTTCGCTCTGGCGTAAACTAGATACTGCGAAACGGGGCTTCAGGCTGTCTTTCTGTGCTTCGGAACTGGTGGTTTTTTCGACCGGGGACGAACCCCCACAATCCGCATCCCCAACAAGTGGGCCACGGATTATAGAATATATATGACATCGTAGACTTCCGTTATATATAGAGAGAGGTTAGGGCCGTGCCGGAGGAATTTAGGTTCCGGTTCCAAGCGCATTTGCGCCGTCCTTGAAGGTTATCGTGTCTCTGGGGGTGCCGGGGTCGAAGCCAGTTACCGTGGCCGTGAGGACGACCACCGTTCCGGCGAGCGAAGGATTGGCGTTGGAAGCTACCGCGATTGCCGTTTGCGGCCACCCCTCGCTAGACTCAACGTAACTCGTAGTCCACATCGTTCGCGGAAGGCGTGTTAGGAGCTTTAACCTATTAGCGTCCGAATTTTCGCGAGCACCTCCGCCAGTTCGGCCGGCGATATCATCCCTTTACGCTTAGCTCGCCTTTTCCGCCAATCGAGGCTCTTGACCTGATCTGCCAGAACCGCGCTTGGGCGCGCGCCAGCAACCATCACCTCGAAGGGATAATTCTTGATTTGCGTCGTCATCGGGCAGCAGACCATCAGACTCGTTTTCGCGTTATAAGCGGCGGGGCTCAGCACAACTGCGGGCCGGTGCCCTGCCTGTTCGCGCCCGGTGTGAGGATCGAAGCTGATCCACACTATATCCCCAGCGTCGGGCACATAAGACCGCACTGTTACAACGCCTCTTTGCCAACTGGTCTGCCGAAGTCCGCCTCGTCATGCAAATTCTCGCGAGTAATCCCCTTCACAAGTTCGGCCAGATCATATTCCTTGCGCTGTGCCGGCTCGATGATAATGCGGCCGGACTCTTCGCGCACGTCAACGGCCTCGTCCAGATCCAGATGCGCCGCCTGCATGACGGCAGCGGGAATTCGCACCGAGGCACTGTTGCCCCATTTTTTGACCACGGTCCTCATATCATCATTCCCTGTATCTACGTTGTAGCAACATTCTGTCATGGGATTCAGGTATGTGTCAACAATGTAGATACACTACTCAAAATGCGTGCAGCCTTTCTTTTCCGGAGCGTTCCTTTAGCAGCCCCGGTAATGCACGATTTTTCGATGCGGAGCTTGAGGCGATTGCCAAGAAGGCCTCAACTCGCGAAATCGTTTCTCGGTAGAGTAGCTCCACGGCCTGGTACGTAAACATCTGAATAGATGCCCACGGTGGGTGTAGAAGTCTGGCGGAGAGGAGGGGATTCGAACCCCTGTGACCCTTTCGAGCCAAGCGGTTTAGCAAGAGAAGAAGTCCCAGGCCCTGTTGCTTGGAATCAACAACCTACGGCGGCGAGATCCTGTGGTTCGCCAAAATTCTGGCCGACTGTGAAATCAATAACATAGCCGCCTTTCCGCCACTGTTCTGTTATAACTCCTAGCCATGTTTCGATTCATCGGGCTGTGCCTCGGAACGCTGGTTCGACTCTTGCGGGCGCGTCGGAGCCTCTTACTCGAGAATCTGGCGCTACGTCAACAACTCGCCGTCCTGAAACGTCGGCATCCGCGGCCAAGACTAGACCTGCTCGATAAGCTCTTCTGGGTCGTCGTTCGTCGATTCGTCCAGCAGTTGCGAGAAGCATTTCCATTTGGATCCGCCCCGAGGTTCGTCATCTTTGATCGTGATGCCAAGTATCGACTGGAAGTCCCCGCAGCGGTTCGATCCTTGAGGGTGAATCCTGTCCGCACCTCGTTCGAAAGTCCTTGGCTGGAGTTGCAGAGCGTTGGGTAGGGACTTGCCGGCGTGATCTCCTGGATCACATCATTGCAGTTGACGAACGCCACCTGAAACGTCTCCTCTCTGGGTATATTCGCTACTACCACGAGGACCGCACACATCTCGGACT
>Ga0210400_10002339_pt1 | contig 17792 bp, 17 predicted proteins | sample IncBWH26MmetaG_FD_155456 | JGI IMG/M metagenome (GOLD analysis project Ga0210400, IMG submission 155456) | Forest soil microbial communities from Barre Woods Harvard Forest LTER site, Petersham, Massachusetts, United States - Inc-BW-H-26-M | ecosystem: Environmental > Terrestrial > Soil >...
GGAGGGGGCTGCGCGCGGAGTTTTGCCCCCTCCGGCTCGCTGCGCTCGCCACCTCCCCCGTAAACGGGGGAGGAGCCGTGGGGCGTGGCGCTCTTCATTGTTTCGGGTGCCGCCGGTAACGAGGCAGCGCATGATTTCGGGGTTGGCCTGACGATCGGGATCTCGAACTTCGTCATTTGACCGTCTCGACCCATACGGCCGGCGAGCCGGTCGCCGGCCGCAGCTCGATGCGGATCAGATCGTTGAGCATCATGCCGGTCCAGCCGTTGACGGCGTCGTAATCCTGCCGGTAGCGCCACAGCATATCGAGCCGCGCGCCGGACGGTTTTGTCCACGAGAAGCGGTAATAGAGGTTGCGCTGCCATGACGGCGCGTAGCCGGTCATGAAGTTGAACTGGATCAGCGACGCCGGCCAGGAGAGGAGGCTGCGGTCGATCGCGGCCGACATCGTATCGCCCGATGCCGGCGCAAAGGCCGGCATCGGCTTCTCGCCATCCGGCAGCGTGGGGTCGGGCAGTGTGCCGTCGCGCGGGCCGAGCACGAAACGGGCGTCGTCCTTGACGAAGACGAGCCGCTCGTCGGCGTCGACAATGAAACGCGCGACCGATTTGTAATCGGGCCCCATCCCGGTGAAGTCGGCGCGATAGCCATTCGGCACGACCTTGTCGAAGAAGCCGATGCCGATCTGCAGCCACGTGCCGTTCCAGCCGATCGGCGCGGCTTCCAGGCTCGCCAGACGCGGCGTGTAGAATTGATCGACCGCGAGCGCGCACCAGCGCGAGGCGAAGTACCACAGGCCGGCGAGCAGCACGACCGCAACGCCGCCGCGGATCAGGACGCGTCGCATGCCGCCGGGTAGCCGGTGAGACGATGATGGATCATTACAGCCCAATCGATCGCGTTTGCCGCGCTTACAAGCGATCGGGCCATTGCCGCGCGCTGTGGATTATCGACAGAATCATCAACTGTTCGCCGATCACGGTGTAGGCGACGATGTAAGGGGTGCGCGGCACGACCAGCTCGCGGGTGCCTTCGATGCGGCCGGGTCGGCCAAGGCCGGGCCGAGCGGCAAGCCGCTCCACCGAGCCGAGGATGCGGCCCCAGAGGCGCTCGGCCGCGCGCGGATTGTGCTCCTCGACATAATGGCGGGCCTGTTCGAGATCCTCGAGCGCGATCGGGCGCCAGACGATCTCCATAAGCTATTTCGATTTCCGCGGCCTCGGTCTGCGGCCCTCGTTTTCGGCGCCCCAGGATTCGATCCAGCGGACGACTTCCTCATGCGGCACGCCGGGCGCGCCGGACCGCGCCTCGGCAAGCGCTGCCTTGATGCGCGCCACCTGCCAGGCGTTCATTTCGACATAGGAGGCGATCGCTTCGCTAGCGAGATAGGATTTGCTGCGCTTGGTATCGCGCGCCAGGGTCTCCAGCTTATCGCTGAGCTCTGGCGTCAAACGCACGGTCATCGTGGTGGTCTTCGGCATCGCGCACCGCACAATCGATGCGAACACATTAGCACACAACCACATACAAGAGAACTCAAGCGCCTAGCCCGCCAGACCTGAGCGCGGGTCGCGGCGTGATCGATGATCGCGTAGCGCATGACCTCGGGGTCGGCCTGCATCGCGGCATACGCATCGAGATCGCCAGCGCGAAACGCGCGCAGCGACAGCCGCACCCTCACCACCCCCGGGACCGAGAATGTCGTCGTCTCTGTTACCTCAACCCGACCCGTGGAAGGCGTTGCACTTTCTCCCTCCTACGCGGCTGGTTCGTAAATCGCCAGGCGCATCGCGCGACCGGCCTCAGCTTTGGGTGGAAGTGGGACATTCGGCGCCCCTCTGGTCCCTCTTCGAAACCTCGCTGCCGGAGCGGTCATCCTATTACGGGCTCGATGGGAAAGTCATACAGATGAATAAAGGGCTAAATCCAGCACCACTGCAACCCACGCTGAGAAATGGCCGAGAGCTATTCTAATGGAGGATAGCAACTCCGTCGGCAAGAATGGCTTCTGCAAGAGCATAGCATCAAAACGCTTGGCTGCTGAAGCTAGGCTGCGGGTGATGCCGGCTCCTGTTACCACGATCGCCGGCGTGTTTATGCCGTTGTCCCGAAGTTGATCCAGCAGCTCGAGCCCATCGATGCCCGGCATATCCACATCGATGATCAGGCAGCTATCGTCATCCAGGGCGGCTTCACGCAAGAATCTCTCTGCCGAGGCATAGGGGCGAACTTCTATGCCTCCGCATTCGAGGAGCAACTGGACCGAGTCCCTGACCGCCGCATCATCGTCGATGACGTGCGCGATAGGCCTTCGCATGTCGGCACGCCACCCTTCCTTGGACAGGTGCTTTGGGACTAATACATTGGGAAATCGCCTCTATGGATGATCTACCGCAATCCGTACTCCGGCACTGAGGTCAGCGCGGACGGGCAAATTATCTCTTCAGCTGCGCTATGGGTTGCTCGCAAAATTGTCATGCATTTGTTGCTATCCGGGGGCGTATAAAGATGGCGGCTGTCTTGAATGGTCGGGTAGCTGATGGCAACGGATAGGGGCCTCGGCCCCGACAGTAACGAGTCGTCGGGTACGAGTGTTGAGACCGGCAGGCTTGAGCGCGATCTGGTGGAGGCGCTCACGGCGATAGGCAATTATCTCGGCGCGATCAACGTAATGCTGGCTCGCGAGACAAAGCCGGGACCAGAACTCCTTGCCGATGTCCTGGATAAGGCCATGGTTCAATACGAACGCGCTGCGAATGCAGCGCGCCGGCTGCATCTACGTGCCATGGATAGCGGAGATGCCGACAGTCCGCCGGGCGTTCCTAGTTAGGCGATCGCTTAGCGCGACCTCGCATGCGGCGGCAGAATTCAATCAGAATTTAACCGACCTCAGCAACTCGCTTCGGGTTGATAACGGAACTCCGGTTCTGAGGATGCGGCCTAATCAGGCCTCCGGCTTGTAGCGTTCCTTCTTGAAGAGGCCGCGTTCAAAGGCGAGGTAGGTGTCCTTGGTGAAGACGGGCTGGAAGTCGGCGATGATCTGCTTGGCCGGGGCGGCGTCGGCGCAGAGCAGGTCGATCGCGGTCATCGCCAGGAGCTTGGCCGGCGTCAGGTAGGCGTGCTCGGGCTCGTTGATCCTGAAATCGGCGCCGTGGGACTTGCCGCGCGCCGAGGCGACATAGGGGTGAAGGCATCATGTGGGCGATATCACCCATATCGGTCGAGCCGGTGCGGTGACCGCCGATGTCGAACGGCCGTTTCCTACTTCGCTTTCGCCATCAGGCTTGCGAAGCCGGCAAGATTGCTGCGCGTCTCCTCGTCCGTGACCGCCGCCTGGGCTTTGTCGAGCATGGCGAGAATGGTCGGCCGGTCCGCCAGCAGGATGGCGGTGGCCCAGGCCGCGCCGGTGTCGCGGATGGCGGCGCTGACCAGGCGGGCGTTGGCTGGCTTCATGCCCGGGACAATGCACCCCAAGTAGCTGAGCAGCGTTTGCGTCAAGTAGACGCGCATTTTGTTGAAGCCTTCGAGGCGGACCGGAGTGCGCTGCGCCGGCGGGAGCTGGTCCAAGAACATGACCGCCGCCTGGATTTCGCGCGCCTCGGCGCGAAGTAGGAAATCGGTCGCCGCCGCTTGCTGGTCCTCGTAGTCGGTGACGTTGCGCTGGAGCGCAGCCTGATCGGTGAGCGGGTTGACCGGCGGCGCGATGCCAAAAGACAGGATCGATTTATTCACCCCGTTCGCGGCGCTGATCCAGTCAATGAGCCACGGCAGATCGTCGCCTTGAACCGGCGGCAATGCCTCCAATCGCTTCAAGTCGAACACCTGGCCCAACAGGTCTGGGGCCGGCGGCTTTGAGAAATCCGGCTGACCGCCGCTTTTGAGGACGCCGTCGAGATATGCCCGGAGCTGGGTCGCAGCTTGGTCTGCTTCCGCGGCGAGGCTCGCGCCGTCGTCACGCGGAGTTTGCGCAACGGCGGGCGAGGCCAGCCCTAACGCTATCAGCATTCCATTCAACGGCCACATAGCGACCGCGCAGACGAGAAGCGTTATCGACTTCCGCCGCTTCATCGACTTCCCCTGTGCCGGGCTTCGGCTAAATAACGGACCTCCCGTTCTAGATACGCGCCCTACGCCTCCGGCTTCCACCGCTCCTTCTTGAACAGGCCGCGTTCGAAGGCTAGGTAGGTGTCCTTGGTGAAGGCCGGCTGGAAGTCGGCGATGATCTGCTTGGCCGGGGCGGCGTCGGCGTAGAGGAGGTCGATCGCGGTCATTGCCAGGAGTTTGGCCGGGGTCAGATAGGCGTGCTCGGGCTCGTTGATGCGGAAGTCGGCGCCGTGGGTCTTGCCGAGGGCGGAGGCGACGTAGGGGTGGATCACCGGCATCATGTGGGCGATGTCGCCCATATCGGTCGAGCCGGTGCGGTGGCCGCCGATGTCGAACGATCCCGGGCCGAACATCGCCTCGACATTGGCGCCGAAGAATTCGCCCATATTGCGATCGTTGCGCTGCGGCAGGTAGCCGGGGATCGTGTTGATCTCGACCTCGGCACCCATCGCCATCGCGCCGGCGCGGAGACACCGGTCGACCTTCATGTTGGCGTCGATGATCGCGTCGCGCGAGCCGCCGCGCACAAAGGTCTCCATGTGCACCTCGGCCGGCACGACGCTGACCGCGTCGCCACCCTTGGTGATGATCGGATGGATGCGGATCGTGTCCTTGTCGTAGAAGCTCTCGCGCTGGGCGTGGATCGCGTTGAGGGCGATCATCGCGGCGGAGAGCGCGTTGATGCCGAGCTGCGGCGCGCCGCCGGCATGGCTGGCGCGGCCGAAAAAGCGGATCTGCTTGACCAGGGCGCCGTTCGAGCTGTCGGCGATGTAGGAGCGCTTCGACATCTGATCGTGCGAGCCGACATGGATCATCATCGCCATGTCGATGTCGTCGAAGTGCCCCTTGGCGACCAGCTCGGGCTTGCCGAGCAGGAATTCGATCTCGCCCTTCTCCTTGCGCTTCAGGCGCTCGTCGACATCGATGAACTCCTCGGCCGGGACGGCCAAGAACACCAATTCGCCGGCGAGGTGCTCGGTGGCGCCGATCGCCGACAGCCCCATCGCGACGCCGAGCATGCCGGCGATCTGCGCGTTGTGGCCGCAGCTGTGCGCCGCGCCGGTATGCGGGTCGGCCAGCGGATGGTCGGAGGTCCGCAGGCTGTCGAGCTCGCCGATAAAGGCGAGGCGGGGGCCGGGCGTCGTGCCGCGGAGCCGCCCCTTGACGCCGGTCAGCGCGAGGCCAGTCTCGGGGCTGAGGCCGATCTGGCGCATCTTGTCGGCGACCGCGGCGGCGGTCTTGCCCTCGTTGAAGCCGGTCTCGGGGTGGTGCAGGATCGTCTCGCCCAATTCGATGATCTCGTTGCCGTGGCGGTCGATCGCCTCGCACACCGCCTGCTTCAGTTGGTCCTTGGTCAGCCCGCCCTTGCCTGCCATGCCATTCCCCTATCGCCGCGCCCAGATGCTCCTTGCCCGGCCAAATGCCGGGCATCCACGTCTTTCTAGTGAAAAATTCGCCACGAAGACACGCCCAATGGCTCCTTGGATACGCGAAGGTGCCCGCGATCTTCGTGCTCTTCGTGTCTTCGTGGTTTGCTATCCGGACAGCCTCGAAGGCGTGGATGACCGGGACAGGCCCGGTCACGGGGCAGTTTTGGATGCCAATTCCGGGCAAACTCCCGATCGAATGACTAACCGCGCTCGCCAGGCTGTCGCGAGCCCTCCTCGCGGATTTGGTTAGGCGATTTCCGATGAGCGGCTGAGATGGGCGGGGCCAATCGCCAGCAGATGTTTGCCGCGCTGATCGGGCTGGTGACCGCGCTGTTTGTCATGGGCGGCCTGCCCGGGCCATGGCGGCGGCAATTGCGGATTGCGGCGATCGTGGTTTTCATTCTCGCCGTCGGCGTGGTGCTGGTTCAGATCGGGCTGTGGCTCGCCGAGCCCGGGCATTGATTACGCCGGTAGGAACGGAGCGCGCCGCCATCCTGTTGAAAACGCGCGCGTTTCATAAAATTTTCGATAATCTATCGATTACGTTTGCCTCCCTCCGGTATCAAAGAGTAACATTCAGTTAACCAACCGACACGGGTTGGCTTAACGAAATCAGCCGCTGGGGGAGCCCCCGATGGTGTCCGTACATTGCGATACCGTGTACCCGAATATCGTTCCGCCGAACGATCTCCGCCTTCTCGATGCGCTAACCATTAAGCACGGCCCGACGCGGCTGCTCGCCCGCTTTATGCTCGAGGGCGACAAGATGGCGCGGCGCGTCGGCCTCCATCTGCGGTTGCGTCACGATTTCGACGAGCTGCTGTTCATCAACCGGAAAGAGGCGGCGCGGGGCCACTGGTATCCGCTGGTCGACGCCTTCAACCCGGAATGCACCGAGCTGAATCCGGAGAACGCGTTCTGGATTTCCGGCGAGGACGACAGCGGCGAGATCGTCGTCACCTGGGCCGCCCGGATCTACAACTGGATCGGCACCAATTTGGCCGAGCAGGCTCGCGCGCTGTGGTTTGGGCGGGATCTGGGGCAGCCCTGCATCGTCACGGCGCCGGCGGCGCCGATGATTTCCGGGGTCACGGTTTGCGGCGGCGCGTCCTGGGTCCACCCGGATTATCGCGGCAAGCACCTGTCGCGGTTCATTCCGCGGATGGGGAAAGCCTATGCGTGCTCGCGCTGGCCGATCGACTGGTCATTCTGCTACATCGGCCGGCCCAACGTCGAGAAGGGCCTCGCGGCCAATTACGGCCAGAAGAATTTGAGCTACAGCGTCTTCTATCCCGATTCGCCGCGGGGCGAGCAGGTTCTCGCCTACACGGCGGTCGACGACGTTTATGCCGATATGGCGGATTTTCTTTCCACCGCCCGGGAGAATGAGGCGTCAACGGCTTCTTCGTCGATCACCTTCGAGCACATCGAGACGAAGACCTCGTTGGAAGGCGTCCTCCACGGCAGCATCAGCCGCTCGTAGCGGACCGGCCGGCGGGGTTTCCCGTCCTCGTCCTCATATTGCAGCACCGCGGTGATGAAGTCGTAACGCGGCTGGCACGAGAGGGCGACCGATTTGTAGAACTCGGCGGCCCATGCGCCGTACTCCTTGTCCGGCATGTTCTCAACCTTCTCGCCGATGCCGAGATGCTGAAAATCGCTGCCGATCCACTTATGGCCCTCGCCGATAAAGCGCCATACCGGCTCGGCGGGATGCGGCCTGATGCCGGCGATCATCATCCGTGACAGGAACTGGTAGCGCACCGCCAGCGAGATGATGCTGGGATCGAAATGGCCGAAGGAAACCCGCCATTTCTGGGCCAGAGGGCGCAGCGGATTGTCTTCGTCCTGGAACAGGGTGCTGAAGTCCCGCGACTCGATCAGGAAGCGGTCGGTCTGCGGCGGCGTGAAGACCGGAGCGCACAACTCCGACAGGCGGGCGATCGTGCGTTCCGCGGAGGACGAGATTTCCGAATGCCAGCTCGTGTCGAAAAACCGGATGCGGAACAGCTTGATCCGCCGCGACAGCAATTGCTGCTGGGCGGCGAGCAAGGCCGGCAATTCGACATTGCGCGGGTGCAGCTCGATCTCGATGATCGATTGCCCGATGATCTGTAGTTTTATGAAGCCAAGATTTTTGACGGCAAAGGATATGGCGTCATAATCGGGCGCGGGATCCCCGAGCGCCGTAAGGAATTCCTCGCTATTCGGGAACACCCAGCGGCCATCGGGAGTGACCAGCATCGTCAGCCGTTGCACCGAAGCCTCCACCTACGGCCCCCCAATCCTGAAGGAGGGTCCGCAATCCTTGGTTGGGAAGGGTAAAGATATGATGAATGAGATATTTTATCGGTGTGCCGGGCTGATGGGCCGGTGCCAGAGCCTCTGAGCCCAGCTCAAGCGGTCGGAACGGCGCGGGCCGATACGGCATCCGCGCCGTCGCCCTCGGGGCGGCGGATCGCGACCCTCGGCCTGATGATCGCCACTGCGATGCAGGCCGCCGACGCGCTGATCGCCAATGTCGCCTTGCCGCAGCTGCAGAGCGATCTCGGCGGCGGCATCTCGCTCGGCGCCTGGGTGTTGACGAGCTATCTGTGCGCGACCGCGGTTTTCGCGCCGCTCACCGGGTGGCTGCGCCGCCGCTATGGCGCCCGGCAATTGTTTCACGGCGCGGTCGGCGTGTTCATCGCGGCCTCATTGCTGTGCGCGGCCGCCCCCTCCGGCGCCGCGATCATCCTGTTTCGCATCCTGCAAGGCGCCGGCGGCGGCGTTATCCTGCCCTTGGCGCAGGCGATCCTGCTCGATCTCTACCCGAAGGAACGACACGGCCGGATGCTGGCGATCTGGGGCGCCGCTCTGATGGTCGGACCCATCCTCGGCCCGCCGCTCGGCGGGATCATCACCGATCTGGCGTCGTGGCGCTGGGTGTTCGCGATCAACCTGCCGATCGGCCTGCTGGCGATCTGGGCGACCTCGATCCTGCGGCTGCGGGCGGAGCCGTCGGAGGAGGTGGCGATCGACGGCATCGGCATCGTGCTGCTGATGATCGCCGTCGGGGCGCTGCAGCTGACCTTGGAGCGCGGCGTCGGCCGGTCATGGCTGCACTCGCCCGAGCTGATGACCGAAGCGTCGATCGCCGTCCTAGCCATCACCGCGATGGCGGTCCGGGCGCGGCATTCCGGTTTCAGCGTATTCCGTCTCGACGTGTTCAAGGACATCAATTTCGCCGTCGCGGCCTTCTACAATTTCATGACCAGCGGGCTGCTGTTCGTGGCGGTCGTGTTCCTGCCGGCGCTGGGCCAAGGACCGCTCGGCTATTCGGCGACCTTGGCCGGCTCGACGATCGTCCCGCGCGCGATCCTGATGATGGTGATGATGCTGATCACCGGCCGGCTGATCGGCAAGATCAACTATCGCATCCTGCTGGCAAGCGGCTGGATCCTGATGGCGGCGGGGCTCGCGCTGCTTTCGGCAATTCCGGGCGAAAATGCGCTGTTTCTGCTCGTCGCGGGCAGCACGGTGCAGGCGGTCGGCGCCGGGCTGCTGTTCACGCCGCTCAGCACGTTGGCGTTTTCGACCTTGCCGCCGGGGCGGCGGACCGATGCGGCGGGCGTCTACAGCCTGTTGCGCCAGCTCGGCTTTGCCTCGGGCACCGCCCTGATGACGGCGGTATTGGGCGCCAAGATGGGAACCTACCTCGCCGATCTTACCGCGCAATTCGCCGCTTCCAGCGGTCCGATACCGGCGCAGCGCATCGACGCCGCCAATCTGCGGGCCTACGCGGAGTGCTTCAGGTTGATGGCGGTGGCGGCGCTGATCGTCGCGCCCGGGATCCTCTTCTTCCGGCTCGAAGCCGCGGCGAGCGCCGTCAAGGAAGCCGCCTGACTTTCCGATTTCGGCGGCGCTCTACGCGACGGCGCGGTCGTCGCGCTCCTCGCTCGGGGCGCGTGCTTTCGCCGGAGCGGCAGCGGCTGCCGCCATCGCGTGCGGCGGCAGGGTGACGCGAACCCTTGTGCCCTGGTCGGGAACGCTGTCGATCAACAGCTCGCCATCATGGGCCTCGACGAGGCCCTTGGTGATCGGCAGCCCGAGCCCGGTGCCGCCATAGAGCCGCGCCGCGCCGGTATTGGCTTGGCCGAACGGCTGCAACGCCCGCTCCAATTCCGCGGCCGACATGCCGATGCCGCGATCTTCGACCTCCAGCACGAGCCCGCCATTCGGATCGAGAGTGGTGCGGATATCGACCCGTCCGCCCTCATGCGAGAATTTGACGGCATTGGACAAGAGATTGAGGATGATCTGCTTGATCGCCCGCTCGTCGCCCCAGATGCCGGTATCGGTGCCGCTCACCTCGTTGACGAGCTCGATATTGCGGCTGTGCGCCCGCTCGCTGACCATGCGGAGCGACTCGGCGACGATGCGCTGTACGGTAACGATCTCGCTCGCCAGTTCGAGCTTTCCCGCCTCGATCTTCGACATGTCGAGCACGTCATTGATGATCGACAGCAGGTGCAGCCCGCTCGAATGAATATCCTCGATATATCCGAGATATTTCTTGTCGCGCATCGGCCCGAGGAACTCGCTGCAGATCACCTCCGAAAAGCCGATGATCGCGTTCAACGGCGTCCGCAGCTCGTGGCTCATATTGGCGAGGAAATCGCTCTTCGAGCGGTTGGCCAACTCGGCCGCCTGCCAGGCCTGGGCCATCTTCTCCTCGGAAGCTTTGCGCTCGGTGATGTCGGAGTAGACCGTCACGACGGCGCCATCGGGCATCGCGCGGCGGCGGATGTGCAGGACGCGGCCGTTCGGACCGGTCCATTCGCGCTGGCTCGGGACGTTGCGGTAGAAGCGCTCGAGCCGCTTGTTGACGTCGTCCTCGGGATCGATCGGCCCGAAATCGCCCCGCCGCGCCTGAAACAGCAGGATGTCGCGCAGCAGGGTCCCGCGGGTCGGCAGGGAAAAATCGAGCAGTTCGAGGAAGCGCGAGTTCCACGCGACGAGCCGGCCATGCCGGTCGAACACGCTGAGACCCTCGCCCATGTTTTCGAGGGTGCTTTGCAGCAGCGCGCTCTGTTCCTTGAGGTTGTCCTCGCGGTGGCGCTGGTCGGCGAGCGAGCGGTGCTGGTGGTCGAGGGTGCCGGGCAGCAGCCAGGCGAGGCCGCCGGCGGTCAGCACCAAAACCCCGACACCGATCAACAGAGCGACCCCGATCGTCGCGGCCATGTGGTCGAGGATGTTTTCCGAGCCGCGCCAGATCGCGGGGAGCGCGATCGCGCCATAGCCCAGCACGAGCATCATGAACAGCAGGACCATCGCGTGCTGCAGCCGAGCCGACCGAACCATTTCGAGAAGGCGTTTTGCCTGTCGCATCGGCTTGCCTAGCGACCGGCGATTGCGGCCATGCTATCGGCCCGCAGCAAAGCGCTGCGCGCCCCATTTACCGCGCGCCACGGGTTGACTGCTGATAGGCCGCCGTCCCGAAGGTGCAGCATCGATCCTCGCTCTTGGCGATTCGCCCTGGATACCGCGCGGCGCGTTAATTTTCGGTTTACGTTCGTGCCGTACCGCCCGTTTCCGCCACCTGACAGGCTGTCCGAGCACCGTGCTAGGATGCCCCGCTCACAACCCGGTGCTCTGTATCGTGACGTTTCGGCATGCGTTGATCGGTGCTCAGCTGGCGCTGCTTCTGGGTTGCGCCGGCCCGGTCGCGGAATTCTCGACGATCCCTGCCGAGGAGGCGGCCTGGCAGGCGATCGCGCCGCGGCTCGCCGGCATGCCGGCCGCCGCGATCGAGCATTGCGCCGGACCGCCGCGCGCCGCGATCCCCGGGCCGGGTGGGGCCGTGCTGGTCTATCGCGATCAGGATTTGAAGAATTACTGCCAGGTGTCGCTATCGGTGCGCGACGGCCGAGTGCTGTCCTTCACGGCCGAGCACGCCGCGCCCGAATTCCTGTATCTGCGCGACGGCACCAATTATTGCGGCCGCATCTTCCAGCAGTGCCTGCGCTGACGGAGCTAGCTCCGGTCTGCTCCCTCTCCGCCCCCGAGGGGGCGGAGAGGGTTGGGGTGAGGTGGGGGATTCCAGAGCGGCCGCAGAGAGCCCACCTCACCCTCCCATCGCTTCGCGATGGGCCCCTCCCTCTCCGCCCTCAGGGCGGAGAGGGTCAATAAGCGCGGTGTCGTTACAGCGCGAGCTGGCGGGCGAGGCCGTAGCCCTCGGCCAGGGATTTGATCTTGTCCCAGGTCGAATCCTCGACATCGATGCCGTTCTTGCGGCGGTCCTGCTCGCGCTGGTGCTCGATCTCGCCGGGGTACAAGACGCCGCTGCTGCCTTCGGCCGGCGGCGTCTCCTTCAGATATTTGACGAACTCGCCGACCTCCTTCTTGAACTCGGCCAAGGGCCGGAAAGCGTCGACCTTGAACACCGCCATGAAGCAGCCATCGTTGTGCCGCCCGGTCGGCTCGACCCCGAAGCCGAGCCCGGTCAACAAGCCGCACAGGATCTCGACCATCACGGCGAGGCCGGTGCCCTTGTAGCCGCCTTCCGGGCCGCCCAATGGCAACAGCGCGCCGCCCTGGCGCAACTGCCGCGGATCGTTGGTCGGCTTGCCGTCGCTGCCGATGACCCAGCCATCCGGCACCGGCTGGTTGCGCGCGACGGCGAGCGCGATCTTGCCGGCGGCGGCGGCCGAGGTCGCCATGTCGAGATAGAGCGGCCCGTCGAGATCGGACGGGATCGCCATCGAGATCGGATTGGTGCCAAGCCTTGCCTCGCGGCCGCCGAACGGCGCCACCGCTTTCGGCGAGCGCCCGGAATCGGCGGTGATCAGGCCGATCATGCCGGCCCTGGCCGCCATCTGCGTATAGCTCGACAGCCGGCCGATATGGCCCTGGCGGAACACGGTGGCGGCCGCGACATTGCCCTTCTCGGCCTTCTCGATCGTCAGCCGCATCGCCCGCTCGTTGACGACGTAGCCAAAGCCCCAATGGCCGTCGACGACCGTCGTGGTCGGGGATTCCTTGACGATGACCCAGGGCGCGCCGGGAACGATATGGCCGACCTTGATGCGCTCGATATAGGTCGGGATCTGGATGACGCCGTGCGAATCGTGGCCGACCAGATTGGCGCCGACGATGTGGCGCATGACGAGCGCCGCCTCCTGTTCCGGCGTGCCGGCCGCGATGAACAGCGCGCGGCCGATCTCCTCGAGGCGTTCGGCTGGTATTTTTGGCATGTCGGGTTCCCTCCTTGCGGCTCTTCGCCCAAGGCTGTCATCGCGAGCGCGGCGACGCAATCTCGTTCCGACGTTTGGCGGGTTGCGCTGCGCTCCACCCGCCCTACGGCATTTTCGGGTTGGCTTTCGTCCAGCTGTCGCGCAGGCCGATCGTGCGGTTGAAGACGAGTTGCCCGGGCTGCGAGTCGGGATCGCGGCAGAAATAGCCCTGGCGCTCGAACTGCACCGGCGCCTCTGAATTGTCGCCGGCGAGCGCCGGTTCGACGATGGCGCCCTTCAGCACTTCGAGCGAGTCCGGGTTGAGGTCGGCCATCAGATCGCCCTCGGCGCCGGGATCGGGGCGGGTGAACAGCGGGTTGTAGAGGCGGATCTCGGCCGGGAGCGCCTGGGAAGCGGCGACCCAGTGGATCGTGCCGCGCACCTTCCTGCCGTCGGGTGCGTTGCCGCCGCGGGTCGCCGGGTCGTAGGTGCAGCGCAATTCGACGATCTCGCCGGCCGAATCCTTTACGGCCTCGCGGCAGGTGACGAAATAGGCATAGCGCAGCCGCACCTCGCGGCCGGGCGCCAGACGGAAGAAACCCTTTGGCGGGTCCTCCAGGAAATCGTCGCGCTCGATATAGAGCTCGCGGCCGAACGGGATCCGGCGGGCGCCGGCGGCGGCATCGTCGGGGTGGTTGACCGCGTCGAGCTCCTCGGTGTGGCCCTCGGGGTAATTCTCGATGACGAGCTTCAAGGGCCGCAGCACCGCCATGCGGCGCGGCGCGCTCTTGTTCAGGACGTCGCGCACCGCCGCCTCGAACATCCCGACATCGACCAAGCTGTTGGCGCGCGCGACACCGACCCGGCGGACGAATTCGCGGATCGCCTCGGATGGCACGCCGCGGCGGCGCAACCCGGCGAGGGTCGGCATGCGCGGATCGTCCCAGCCGGCGACATGGCCCTCCTGCACCAGCCGGGTCAGAAACCGCTTCGACAGGACCGTGTAGCTCAGGTTGAGCCGGGCAAATTCGTACTGTCGCGGCCGCGACGGGACCGGTAGATGCTCGATCAGCCAATCGTAGAGCGGCCGGTGGTCCTCGAATTCGAGGGTGCAGATCGAATGGGTGACGCCCTCGATCGCGTCCGACTGGCCGTGCGCGAAATCATAGGTCGGGTAGATCGACCATTTGCTGCCGGTGCGCGGATGGACGGCGTGCAGGATGCGGTACAGCACCGGATCGCGCAGATTGATGTTGCCCGAACTCATATCGATCTTGGCGCGCAGCACGCGGGTGCCGTTGGGGAATTCGCCGACGCGCATGCGGCGGAACAGATCGAGGTTCTCGGCCGGGCTGCGGTCGCGGTAGGGCGAGTTGCGGCCGGGCTCGGTCAGGGTGCCGCGCATCGCCCGCATCTCCTCCGGCGGCGTGTCGTCGACAAAGGCGTGCCCGCTCTGGATCAGGTGCTCGGCCCAGCCGTAGAGCTGCTCGAAATAGTCGGAGGCGTGATGCAAATGCTCGCCCCAATCGAAGCCGAGCCAGCGCACGTCGCGCTCGATCGCGTCGATGTATTCCTGCTCCTCCTTGGTCGGATTGGTGTCGTCGAAGCGGAGGTGGCAACGGCCGCCGAATTCCTCGGCGATCCCGAAATTGAGGCAGATCGACTTGGCGTGGCCGATATGGAGATAGCCGTTGGGCTCGGGCGGGAAACGGGTCACGACGGCGCGGGTGCGGCCCGCCGCGAGATCCGCCGCGACGATGTCGCGGATGAAATCGCGCCCGCCCTCCGCCATCACCGCCTCGACCGCGCTCATGCCCGCTCCTTATGCCCTGCCGTTATGTGGCGGATCGCACGCCCGACGCCAACCCTTACCTGAGCCGCGTCCCGGCGAAAGCCGGGATCCATTTTACAGGCGCTCTTGCCGCGGACGAGTGGGTCCCGGCTTTCGCCGGGACGCCATACATTATGACCGGGCGATCAGCCCTTGCGCTTCTTCCTTCAGGGCGCGGCGGAACAGTTTGCCGGTTTCAGTGACCGGCAGGGCGGCGCGGATCTCGATATGGTCGGGGACCTTGTAGCTCGAGGCTAGAGCGCGGCAATGCTCGCGCAATGTCTCGGGGTCGAGTTCGGCGCCTGGCGCCGGCACGACAAAGGCGACGATCGCCTCGCCAAGCTCGCCGGCGGCGGCGCCGACCACCGCTGCCTGCGCGACCGCCGGGTGCTGCAACAGCAGGGTCTCGATCTCGGCCGGCGAGACGTTGATGCCGGCGCGCTTGATGATGTCGGCATCGCGCGCGACGAACTGGAAATCGCCATCATCGTCGAGGCGGCCGAGATCGCCGGTGCGGAAATAGCCGTCCGGGGTGAAGGCGGCGGCGTTGTTTGGCGCGCTGGCGCCGGCGTAGCCCGGCGTCACATAGCCGGCGACCTCGACCGCGCCGGGCTCGCCGGCCGGCAAGACCCGCCCGCTCTCCGGATCGACGATACGCAGCATCATGCCGGGCAAGGGCGGGCCCTGGCCGCGCATGCGCCGGTCGAGCGGCCAGCCGCACGGCGTCACGCAGCAATTGCCGTAGGTCTCGGTCGAACCGTAGATGTTGCAGATCTGCCTGGCGCCGAGGTCTTCGGCGGCGATCCGGACCTCCTCGGGTGAGCCGATCATCAGCCCGGTGCGCAGGCTGTTGACCCGCTCGGGCCGGAACTCGGCGTGGCGCAACACCGCGCCGGTCATGCTCGGCAAGGTGTAGACCGCGGTGCAGCGGTGCCGCTCCACGAGGCCGATCCACTCGCCAGGCTCGAACCGGCCTTGCAAGACCAGGGTCGCGCCGTGGGTCAGAGTCGCCGGCAGCGCGTTGGCGGCGCCGTAGGACCAGAACAAGGGCGGCGCCAGCAATACCCGGTCGTCCGGTCCAAGCCCCATGCGCTCGCCGATGTTGCGGCCGTTTTCGATGACCCCCTTGTGCCGCAGGCGCACCGCCTTTGGGCGCGCGCTCGATCCCGAGGTGTAGAGGATCAGCGCGTCATCCTCCGGGCGCGCCCCTAGAGCCGGTGCTGGGGTATCGCCGGCGCGGAATTCGTCATAGGCGATCCAGCCCGACTGAAGTTTCCCGCCGAGCATCACGATCTGGCGCAGCCGCGGAAATTCGCGCGAACGCCATTCGCCGGGCGGCGCGGCGGTCGCTTCCGGCAGCAGGGCGGCAAGCGCTTCGGCGAAGTTCTGGCCGGCGAACGCGTCGACCGCGAACAGCGCGTCGATCGCCGCATCGGCGAGCAGATAGGCGAGCTCCTGCGGCTTGGACCAGGTGCTGAACGGCACCACCGTGGCGCCAATCGCCGCGGCGCCGAAGCCGCATTCGAGCCATTCCAGGCGGTTGTTGATCAGGATCCCGACCCGGTCGCCGCGCCCGAGCCCTGCGACGCGCAATGCCGCGGCGACGCGTCCGGCGGCATCGGCGAGCGCGCGATAGGTCGCGATCCGCTCGCCGCAGATGACCGCGACCCGCTCGGGAAAATGCCCGGCCTGCTCGCGAAGCAGCTCGAACAGGGTGCGGCTGTCGGGCGAGCTCATGTCAGGACCGAGAACCCGCATCGCCCGTCGATGTTTGCTTCCGGCCTCTGGTGGCTTGACCGGGCCGGCCAATCGGCAACAAATCGCGAGCCATGTCGCCCCTGTCGTTCCTGCTCAACATCCTCTGGCTGATCTTAGGCGGTCTTGCGGCCGCGCTCGCCTGGGTCATCGCCGCGGTGATCATGGCGATCACGATCATCGGCCTGCCCTGGTCGTTCGCGGCATTGCGCATCGCGCTCTACACATTGCTGCCGTTTGGCCATGAGATACGATCCCGCCCCGATGCCGGGGTGCTGAGCCTGCTCGGCAACATCATCTGGTTCGTGCTCGCCGGCTGGTGGCTGGCGCTCGGCCATCTGATACTGGCCGTGGCGCTCGCCCTCACGATCATCGGCATCCCGTTCGCCTGGGCGCATCTGAAGCTGGCCGGAGCCAGCCTCGCCCCGGTGGGCACCGAGATCGTGCCGCGCGGCAGCCCGCCGATGGTGGCGTTCTAGACCACGCCCTTGCCGTGCAGATCCTTGATCGCGGCGGCGTCGTAGCCGAGCTCGCGCAACACCTCATCGGTGTGCTGGCCCTGCTCCGGGGTCGGACGCAGCCGCTCGGGTTGCGGGAAGGCGCTCATGTGGATCGGCTGGCCGACGATGTCGAAGGTGCCGAGGTTCGGGTGATCGACCGGGCGGCGGATGCCGAGATGCTTGACCTGCGGGTCGGCGAAGACCTGGTCGATCGTGTTGATCGGCCCGCACGGCACGCCGGCCTTGTTCAGCTGCTCGACCCAGAACGCGCTCGGCTTGGAGCGCACCACGTCGTTGAGATGGGCGATCAGCGCCTGCCGGTTCTTGGCGCGCAACGGCACGGTGGCGAAATCCGGGTTCGACGCCAGATCCTTGTCACCCGACACCTCGCAGAATTTTCGCCACAGATTGTCACCCGAGGCGGCGATGTTGATGTAGCCGTCGGCGGTCTGGAACATGCCGGTGCCGGGCGAAGTGGGATGGAAATTACCCTCCTGCTTCGCGACCTCGCCCTTCATCGTGTAGCGCGAGGCCTGGAAGTCGAGCATGAAGATCTGCGCCTCGAGCAATGAGGTGTGCACCCATTGCCCCTCGCCGGTGCGCTCGCGGGCGAGCAGTGCCAGGGTGATGCCGTTGGCCAGCAGGATGCCGGCGGAGGTGTCGTTGATCGCGATGCCGACGCGGATCGGCCCCTGGCCTGGCAGGCCGGTGATCGACATCAGCCCGCCCATGCCCTGAGCGATCTGATCGACCCCGGGGCGGCCTTCATAGGGGCCGTCCTGGCCGAAGCCGGAGATGCTGCCGTAGACGATGCGCGGATTGATCTTCCGGACCGCCTCGTAATCGACGCCGAGCCGGTGCTTCACGGTCGATTTGAAATTCTCGACGATGACATCGGCCTTCTCGGCGAGCTTCATGAAGATCGCGAGGCCTTCCTTGCTCTTCAAATTCAGCGACA
>Ga0210400_10002340_pt1 | contig 17789 bp, 11 predicted proteins | sample IncBWH26MmetaG_FD_155456 | JGI IMG/M metagenome (GOLD analysis project Ga0210400, IMG submission 155456) | Forest soil microbial communities from Barre Woods Harvard Forest LTER site, Petersham, Massachusetts, United States - Inc-BW-H-26-M | ecosystem: Environmental > Terrestrial > Soil >...
CGCCGCTAAAGTCTCCCGCTGCTGGCGGTTGGGATAGAGTCGATACTTAAATGTTCTTTGCATTCTTTTTCAACCACTCATCAACGGCTGCTCGGATGCACCACCCCACAGAGAGATGCCGCTCCTTAGCAAACTTCTCTAAGCCTTGGAGTTGCTCAGCTCTTAGCCGGATACTTAAAATCAGCATTCTCATGTATGACTCTGTACTACATAACGATTACAGGTGTCAACCGCAAATTGCCACAACCGCAAAGTGCCGCTCGCTTACCTCCCCCCTGAAGGAGGAGGATTGCGCTCGGGCGCGGTTCACGGTTACTTCCGCCGTCAGAATCGCGCCCGCAGAGGTGCCATAAATGCCGATGTGGTCCGGCTTGTAGGACTTGAGCAGCTCTTCGTAGACGGCTACCGCGTCATCCAGTCCGGCTGGAAATGGATGCTCTGGCGCCAGGCGATACAGGACGGCAATTACTTTTGTTGCTGTAAGGTTGGCGATGGGGATGGACTCCGTCAGCGAGCCGGAATCGGAATTGAAGCCGCCGCCATGGAGGTTGATCAGCACACGGTCGCGCTTTTCCGGCGCTATGGCGAGCGGAGTCACGACGCGCTCCGGCACTCCCGCGATGAAGTCCGCAGTCACGTTTACCGGGTACAGCTTCTTGGATGCTTCACCGGCGCCGGCTTGCCACTTGTCCGTGCCGGTTCGCCGCTGCTCGAGGGTTTGGGGCACGGCTGTGTCGGATTCCACGCGCGCGAGGACTCTCTGCGCTTCGGGGCTGATGGTGGTGGGGACCGGCACGACCCGAGTGACGTAGGCCGTTCCGTCCGGCGCGATCGCGCTGCTATCCGTTAGCTTGCGATCGGCGGGAGCTTGCTGAGCGCTCCCCTGATTCAGCATGAGCGAGATGGCGATGACTCCAAGCGCCAGCTTTCCAGCGTATCTACACATGGGAAACCTCCCCCGTTGGGCAATGCTATCAGGTTCAGCAATGACGTGACAGAGCCGGAGGAAGCACCAGTCTTAGCTAGACGTCAGTTTGGCCCCGGGTGTAGCCTTTGCCGTTGTTCCCCCACGGAGGAGTCCATATGAGCCGCCTTCGATCAGCATTGATACTGGCACTTTCGGTCTGTTTCAGTTGCGGTTGCCAACGGGAAGCAGTGGATACGCGCGCTCAGGACGAGCGCGCCATTCGCGAGGCGGATGCCGCGACACTGAAGGCAGCGCAAGCAAAGGATGCCGACGGTGCGGTCGCCAACTATGCAGAGGATGGCTCCTGGCTTCCGCCCAATGCCCCGATGGTCAACGGCAAGGCCGCGATCCGGGCCGGCTGGTTGAAGCTGATCGGCAGCCCGGGGTTCAACATCGACTGGCAGATCGACAAATTGGAAGTCGGCCGGGCTGGTGACCTCGCGTATACAATCTATACCTACCAGTTGGCTCTTGAGGGTCCCAACGGCAAGCCGATCGCCGACCACGGTAAGGATATGGCGATTTGGAAGAAGCAGGCGGACGGAAGTTGGAAGATGATAGCGGACACTTTTAACTCAGATCTGCCCTCAGTAGCTCCAGCTCCAGCGACGACTCATGAGACCCGCCATGGCACCACCAAACACCGTCAGGGCAAGAAACATCGTAAGACCAGATAGGCGGCAAGAGGCAAACCGCGCGAACGGAATCGGGTGCCGCGCACGCCGGTTTCGCGTGTGCGGGTTTAGAGTTAGCTTCATCGTGACCTACGATCAACATTGCTCCGCCCCTTTTCCCGAGCCTTGGTCGTCAAACAGCCTCCGAGTCTGCTCGGTTGAAGCAACCGACGCCGTGATCCAATCAACATTCGTTTAGGATTTGTCGTCCGGGCCAGCCGCAGTTGGAGGCAAAAGGGCGTATACTCTTAACTGCCGGAGGGCCAAAAAATTAATTCCGGCTCAGGCTGGTGTGCAGCGAGCTCGCTGATCCGTCCTTTCTCTTCCTCGACCAGCCTCAGAAATCCCGAAGTAATGATGATGGGCCACGGGCTTGTTCCTCGCATTTTCATAGTTATGAAAGCCATATTTTAACGCAGACACGGAATCTGCCAGTGACTTTGGGCGGGTTTTAAGGGGCGTTGCAGGCAGGGAAAGCGGGGCCTACGCAACCTACAGTTAGTGTGCATAAAAAGCAGACGTTACGGCACATCTTGCCTGAACTGCGGAGCCGTTTTCAGAAGATGGTTCTGGAAAGTTTGAGCGGGAATGATGCGAGAAGTTGCCATGGAGGCAAAATGAAAGCGAAATTTTTTCTGATAACCACAATGGTATTGTTGTTTAGCGGCGCCGCCTTTGCGCAGAGCGGGACCTGCGGCGGGATGAGCATCGGCACCGGAGCGAACCTCAACGGCTTCGTTCCGTTCCCTGCGAGCAGCCTGTGGAACACCGACATCTCGGGGGCGAATGTGGACCTCAATTCCGCCAACATCATCAACTTCATCGGCTCGACCGTCACGCTTCATCCGGACTTTGGCGCCGGCATCTTCCAAAGGCAGACCATCGGGATTCCCTACCAGGTGGTGGCGGGCACGCAGGCCAAGGTTAACATTTCGCTCGGCACCTTCGCCAGCGAGAGCGATCCCGGGCCCATGCCGATTCCTTCCAATGCGCTGATCGAAGGCTATCCCAAACCCGGCAACGGCGACCGGCACGTGCTGGTGCTCGAGAAAGACGGTTGCTGGCTCTACGAGCTTTACCACGCCACGCTCAGCAAGAACGGAAGCTGGAGCGCCGATACGGCCGTCGCGTGGGACATGACCATCAACGAGCAGCGTCGCTATACCTGGACCTCGGCGGATGCTGCGGGCTTGCCGGTCTTTCCCGGCCTGGCGCGGTACGATGAAGTCGCCGCAGGAGCCATCAACCACGCGCTGCGGTTCACCGTGCCGACCACCCAGAGAGCCTTCGTGGCCCCGGCGTCGCATTGGGCCTCCACGGTGACCAATACCAGCGCCCCGCCCATGGGCACGCGACTTCGTCTCAAAGCGAGTTTCGATATTTCGAGCTTCCCGGCCGATGACCAGGTGATCCTGACCGCGCTGAAAAAATACGGGATGATTCTGGCCGACAATGGCAGCGGTATCTTTATCAGCGGGACTCCGGACAACAATTGGAACAATTCCGACTTGAACCTGCTCAAGACCATCACGGCTGCAAACTTTGAAGTGGTGGCGATGGGAACCATCTATACCCCCGCCAACGTACCCACCGGCGCTGCGCCCGTCATCAATAGCTTCACCGCCAACCCGACTACCGTTTCTAAGGGGCAGCTGGTGACGTTGAGCTGGAGTATTGGCGGAGCTGAATACAACATCATCTCGCCGCAGGTTGGGGCAGTGCGCGGCACTTCCGTATACGTCTACCCGGCCGCTACCACGACCTACACGTTGTATTCAACAAACCAGTACGGCCGCTCCGCGGCAACCGTGACAGTAACCGTGCAATAAGATCGGCGGGGAGAGTCTGGGGCAACCGCTGTGCTATCGGGGCGAGCGGCACATTAGGCGAACCGCGCGAAAGGAAGCGGATGGTATGGGGTGGTGCGCAAGGCAAATTGGAAAACGCCGGCACAACTGAATCAGGTCTATCACAACGCTGACCTGTTAGGGCGGAGAACGGTGTTCAACATTGCCGGCAATAAATACCGGCTCATAGCGCGAGTGAACTACCAGAGCCAGCGAGTTTTCGTCTTGCACATATTGACGCACGCGGAATATGACCAAGGGGCGTGGAACCAATGAGCACTACAACGATCGATCTCGACGAGAAAACCTACGGGCGACTGCTGGGCCGCACACTTCCCCATGTGCTGCACACGGAAAAAGAGTGTGAACGGCTCACGAAGGAACTGATGCGTCTTGACGAACGGGAAGACCTCTCGCCGGAGGAAACGGAACTTGCCGAATTGCTAACCGTGCTGATTGACGAGTATGAGGAGCGCCGATATCCCATCCGAAAAGCGAGCCCGCAGCAAACGCTGCAACATTTAATGGAGGCACGCAAGCTGACGCAGAAAGACCTGTGGAAGACTTTCGGCTCGAAGGGAATTACCTCGGAAGTGTTTCACGGCAAGCGCTCTATAAGCAAAACGCAGGCCAAGAAGCTGGCGGAGTTTTTTCACGTCAGCGCCGAGCTGTTCATTTAGGACCAAGCGCCCGGTCGGGGTGAAAACCAATCCGGGAAAATCAACTCAACCCGGGCGGGAACCGAGCGGGGGGCTGAGAATCTAGTATCAATAAAATCGCTCATCACAGATTTTGGGTGTTCGGTACATCTTCCTGGCACCGTTTCTCCAGTGCGGGTGCGCTGCGTCGCGCTCGGATGAATGACTAGGCGTGAGAAAGCGCTGGTTGCTTGTGTTCCGCAACGGCCGCAAGCGCGGCCTCGATAATGTTAAAGCCTTCGTCGAGCTGCTCGTCGGTGACAACGAGGGGGACGAGGATGCGAATGACGTTGTTGAAGGTGCCGGCGGTGATGGTGATGAGGCCGTGCTCGTAACAAAATTTGGCGATGGCTTTGGTTTCGGAGTCGGCAGGCTCGCGCGTCGCCGCGTTGCGCACCAGTTCGATGGCGCACATGCCGCCGAGGCCGCGAACTTCGCCGATTAAAGGCCATTTTTTCTGCCAGGCTTGGGCGCGCTGTTCGAAATGTTTGCCGATGGCGGTGGAACGGGCGAGCAGGCCGTCCTTCTCGATGGTTTCGATGGCGGCGAGCGCGGCGGCGCAGGAAGCGGGGTGACCGCAGTAGGTTCCGCCGAGGGCGCCAACGCCGGGGGCGTCCATGATTTCGGCGCGACCGGTGACGGCGGCGATAGGCATCCCTCCGCCGAGCGATTTCGCCATGGTGATCAAGTCCGGCTCGATGCCGAAATGTTCGGAGGCGAACCATTTGCCGGTGCGGGCGAACCCGGACTGCACTTCGTCGGCGATGAAGAGGATGCCGTGCTTGCGGCAGATATTTTGCAGCAGCTTGAAGTAGCCGGCGGGGGGAATGACGAAGCCGCCTTCACCAAGAACGGGCTCGGCGATGACGGCGGCGACGGATTCGGAAGCGACCGAACGCTTGAAGGCATCTTCCAGATAATGGGCGAAGGTTTCCGCGGTGGCTCCTTTTTCACCACGGTACGGATAGGCGAAAGGAATACGGTAGATGTCGCTGGCAAAAGGCTCGAAGCCTGCTTTGTAGGGATGCGTCTTGCTGGTGAGCGACATGGTGAGAAGCGTGCGGCCATGGAAGGCGTCTTCGAAACAAATGACGGCGGGGCGCTTGGTGTAAGCGCGGGCGATTTTGATGGAGTTCTCGATGGCCTCGGCGCCAGAGTTGACGAGGATGGTTTTCTTCGGAAAATTGCCGGGAGCCAGAGCGTTTAGTTTTTCCGCGACGGCAACGTAGCTCTCGTAGGGTGTGACAGCGAAGCAGAGATGCAAGTGCTTCTCGAGTTGCTCGCGGATCGCGGAGATCACGCGAGGAGAGCGATGGCCGATGTTGAGGCAGCCGATGCCGCCAGCGAAATCGAGATAGCGATTGCCGTCGACATCCTCGATGGTGGCGCCTTGGGCGCTGGCGGCGAAAACCGGGGTGGCATTCGAAGGGCCGCGAGGAATCGCGGCTTCGCGGCGCGCCATCAGCGCGCGGGACTTGGGCCCGGGGATTTCTGTGCGAATCTGAATGGTAGACATTTTTTGTTTTCCTTGCTTTGAAATCTAATACCAGCCGATCGGTGTCTCGTCGAGATTGACGAAGACTTGCTTGGTTTCCAGATATTCTTCGAGCCCCCAGGGACCCAACTCACGGCCGAAACCGGACTGCTTGTATCCGCCCCAGGGCGCTTCGACGTACGTCGGTTGCATGTGATTGACCCAAACGATGCCGGCGCGCAGGGATTTCACGACGCGAAAAGCTTTGTAGATATCGCGCGTCCAGACCGCGGCGGCGAGTCCATACGGCGTGTCGTTGGCGATGCGAATGGCCTCCGGTTCGCCTTCGAACGGAATCACCGAAGCGACGGGGCCAAAGATTTCTTCGCGAGCGATGCGCGCGTTGTTATCGACGTCGTAGAAAATGGTGGGTTCGACGTAGAAGCCCTTGCTAAATTGTTTTGGGCGGCCGCCGCCGATGGCGACTTTGGCTTCTTTCTTGCCGAGTTCGAGGTAGGAGCTGACGCGATCGTATTGCTCTTTGCTGACGAGAGGGCCCATCTTCGTTTCGCGCTCCAGCGGCGCGCCCAGCTTGATGCGCTTGGCTTTTTCCGTCATGGCTTCCACGAACTTTGGGTAGATTTTCTTCTCGACGAGAATGCGGCTGCCCGCGGAGCAGACTTCGCCCTGATTGATGAAGATTCCGAAGAGTGCGCCGTCAATGGCCGCTTCCCAATCCGCGCCATCGAAGAAGATGTTGGGAGACTTGCCTCCAAGCTCCAGCGTGACGCGCTTGAGCGTGTCCGCGGCACTCTTGACGATGATTTTTCCGACCGCGGCGCTGCCGGTGAATGCGATCTTGTCCACGCCGGGATGAGCGACGAGCGCGGCTCCCGCGGTTTCGCCCATGCCATTGACAACGTTCACCACGCCCGGCGGCAGACCGAGCTCTTCAAACCAGTTGGCGACTTCCATCATGGTGAGCGGTGTTTGCTCGGCGGGTTTGAGGATGCAGGTGCAGCCCGCGGCGATGGCGGGAGCGAGCTTCCACGAAGCCATCACCAGCGGATAGTTCCAGGGAATAATCTGTCCGGCGACGCCAACCGGTTCACGCAGAGTGAAACTCAGGGCGTTGGCGGGCACTGGATTGACATGCCCCAGAACTTTGTTCGCGAGGCCGGCATAGTATTCGAAACAAGTTGCGGCATCGGCGATGTCGTACTCCGCTTCCACAATGGGCTTCCCCGAATTGCGGCATTCCAGTTCGGCAAGTTGGGCGGCGTTCGCGCGAATTTTCTCGGCTAGCTTGTAGAGAAGGCGGCCTCGTTCGGCCGCGCTGGTCTGCGGCCATGGACCGGAATCAAACGCGGCGCGCGCAGCCTTTACGGCGCGATCGACATCGGCTGCGGCACCCGATGCAACCTGCGCGATCACTTCTTCGGTCGAAGGATCGTAAACGGGAAACGTCTCACCGGAAGCGCTCTTGACCCACTGTCCGTTGATATAGTTTTGATAGGCTCGAACGACCGTTTTGGCACTGCTCGACATAACCGCCTCCCAAATTCACTCAGAGCGCAGGAGCCGCCGCCAGTTTCCGCGCGGCCTTGCGCCTGCCGTACACGAAGAAGAAAAATGCGGCGAGGCCGATGAAAAACAACGTGCCACCGAACATCCAGATTTCGTAAGACAGGAGCGACTTAATTTGCTGGGCCGGAAAAAATACCATGGCGATTCCCAGACCGGTGGTGGTGAATCCACTGAAGCCGGCGAGAATCAGCGTCGTTCTGCCGTAGCGCTCTTTTGCAAACGAATCGCTGGAGGCGATTTTCAGCAACGCGCCAAACATATAAAGAAACGGGATCAATTGCAGCACCACGGCGAGGGACAGTAACTTCTGAAATGTTTCCTGCACTCCCACGCCCGTAAAAGAGAAATTGATCACCACTAGAATCATTGATACTACCGCGTGGACGATCAGCGCGGTATACGGCGTTGCGTACTTTGGGTGGACCTTGCCAAGCCAGGACGGCATATAGGAGTCGAGGCCCGCGACAAAAGGAATCCTCGCCGATCCCCCGAGCCACGCGGAGCCAATTCCAGCAATCGAGATGCTCAACAGGAATGCGAAAGGTGCAACGATCCAGCTTACCCCAACGCGGCTGGCCATGTGGCCCACGGCCTGCACGATGCCTTGCAGGACGCTGATGTCATTCTTGCTCACGGCGACAAGAAGCGTCAGCGTGGCTCCGATGTAAAGCAAACCGGATAGAACACCGCCCCAAGCGACGGCTCCGGGAAGAGTTTTTTGAGGATTCTCGATTTCATCGCCCATGACCGAGGCGAGCTCCAGCCCTACGAGCCCGAAACAGATCACACCGAATGAATTCAGAACAAAACGAGGGTTTGCCGGAACCTGGAAATCCGCCGCCGTTACCAATGTACCGAAGCGCAGCCAAATCACAATTCCCAAACCGATAAGGACAGCCGCGGCAACAAAAGTTCCGATCGCGCCGAGATTGTTCAGCCATTTACCGACGCCCAGACCAAGAATGTTCAGCACCACCAGCAGGAATAACAAAACCAGGGAAGCCGTTAAGGTGAAGGATTTGTTGTCGGCGAGCGATTCGTGCCCGGCGCCCAGAACAAACACAAACACGCCGACGAAATAAAGCATGATCGTCGGCACGTACATCATGTTGTTCGTCCAGTAGCACCAACCGGAGAGAAAACCGTGGAAGTCTCCGAAGACTTCCTTGGCCCAGAGATACACGCCGCCCTCGCCCGGAAAGCGATGCGCGAGTTCAATCACGGCGATGCCCTGCGGCCAGAAGAACAGACCGAGCGAGATGACCCACAGCCAGACCGTTACTCCGCCGTTGGCGGCGATGGACGGAACGACGTTGAGATTGAAAACGGCGACAACAAAAAGCAGAACGAGGTCCCACCTTCCCAGAACCCGGCGCAGCCGCGGCGCTTCTTGTGTTATGGCCGCTGCCGGGGCAGTGGTGACCTCGTTCGCCAATGGGTTTCTCTCCTGAGTGACGTGCTGCAGCGGATTAATGTCCGGCTGCACCGACAAATGCCAAGCCTCGCTCTTGCTGCGCTTTCGCAAGGGCTGGCGCGATTTCTTCAAAAACTGCGAGGTGCTTGTCAATGTCGGCTTCCGTGTGCTGCACGGAGATGGTCCACTGCTCGTCCCACCAATAGGGTTGCGGGAGGACGCCGCGATTGACCATGGCGAACCAGTAGTGGCGCCAGAGATCGACGTCGATCTTGGTCCAGTCGCGGTAGTTCTGAACCTCTTTCGGATAGAGCATCAACGCGCCGTTGACACCGGCGCTGGCGACGTAGGCTTGCAGACCGGATTTTTTGACGATGGCGCGATAGCCTTCGGTGAGACTCTTGCTGAGTTTGCCGACGTGCGCATAATTCTCGCGCGTGAGGACCTCACGGAACGTCGCCAGGCCCGCGGCCATGGCCACTCGGTTCGTGTTGTAGGTGCCGCCATGGAAGACTTTGTGCTGGGAGATCAAGTCCATCACTGCGCGGCTCGCGCCGAACGCTCCTAGCGGCAAGCCGCCGCCGATGGACTTGGCCAGGCAGATGATGTCCGGCTTCACACCGAAAAATTCGCTGGCGCCGCCCCAAGCAAGCTTCGCGCCCGTTTTCACTTCGTCGAAGATCAGCAGCGCTCCGTTTTTTGTGCAGATGTCGCGCAGGCCCTGCAAGAAACCGGGTTGCGGCATGCACAGTCCGACGTTCATGAGGATGGGTTCGAGAATGATCGCGGCGATCTGTCCGGGATACTGCTCAAAACGATTTTCGACGCTCTTCAGGTTGTTGAAGCTGGCGACGACAACATTCTCGAGCGAGGCCTTCGGTATGCCGCCGCCCCCGGGAACGGAGGTGGGCGCATCGGGATCGCCGTAGTCTTCGGACTTGGGCTTGACGCTGACGAGCGCGGTGTCATGCAGGCCGTGGTACGCGCCTTCGAACTTCAGAATCTTGTCGCGGCCCGTGGCGGCGCGCGCGATGCGGCAGGCGTGCATGGTGACTTCGGTGCCGCTGGAACCGAAGCGCACCATCTCCACCGGATAGCGTTTGCAAATTTCTTCGGCAAGCTCCCATTCCTGCTCGTGCGGCATCCCGAACGTGGTTCCTTCGTGCAATTTCTGTTCGACGGCCTTCACGACTGCCGGATGACAATGCCCAGCCATCAGGGCTCCGAAACACAGGTTGTGGTCGATGTATTCGTTGCCGTCGAGGTCGTGAATGCGGCTGCCCTTTCCATCCTTAACAAAAATCGGATAGGGCTCGTAGTGGCGGTAATTGCTGGCAACTCCGAGCGGGATGCGCTGGAGCGCCCGCTTGTGCGCTGCCGCCGATTTCGGCGTGCGCTTTTCGTAGGCAGCGATTTCTTTCTGTAGTGTGTCGTGCATTTGAGTACTCCGTGATTACAGGTCTCTTCCCTGCGGTCAGTGTGTGCGAGGAAAATTTCTCGAATTGGTCCTCAACTCTCGATCTTATCAGACGTAGGAAGGCGCGGCGCTCGCGAGCCGCGGCCTCCGTTGATCCCCGCGCGTTAAGTGCGTCCTAGAAGGACAGTTTCAAGGCAAACTGCACGAGTCTCGGATCTCTCGCTCTCTTGACGCGGCCGAAATCCGTACCATCGGTAATATTGCCATCCGGCTGAAAGAACTGAGGATGGTTGAACGCATTGAACAGTTCGCCGCGGAACTCCAGCTTGAACTGCTCGTTCAACGGCGTGGCCTTCACAAAACCAAATTCCCAGTTGTTGATTCCTGGACCGCAACAAATGGTGCGTGGCGCATTTCCGATGGTGCCGGGGGACACAGTCGCTTCGGTAAAACTATTCGGGTCAAAGCCGGCGTTGATCGGTACACACGCGGTCGGGGGGTTCGTTGCGTTCACACCCGCTGTCGGGCCAGTGCCGAATGCACAGGCTCCCTTTCGGGGATCGATCGCGTGAAACGCCGCCCCGGGGCTGAAGTCTGGCTGGCCGGGCGTCTCGAAATCAAAGCTCGATTGGAGTTCGATGTCGTCCTGTTCGGTAATCCGAATGGGGAATCCAGTTTGAAACGTGGTAATTCCGGACACCGCCCAGCCGTTCAGCACTTTGTTCTTGAAGCCCTCATACTTGGGCAGGGGCAGTTCCCAGTAGTAGCTCAAGACAAATCGGTGCCGCGCGTCGAACAGAGATAGCGAGCGGTTGCGCTTCGGATTGAACGGGTCCACCAGGTTCTCGAAGGTCGACGCATAGTCGAGGGACTTGCCAAAGGTATAAGCCGCCTCGAATTGCAAGCCATGCGAGAAGCGTTTTTCAAGGCTCGCCTGGAAGCCGTTGTATGCGGAATTGGCGAGGGTGTTCTGCGTGAAGACGCTGGAGAAGACGTCAACGCCATCCGTGGGGCATCCGGCACCACTCAAGGGCTGGCACAAGGGAGAAGAGTACGGCCGAATCCCGACCAACGTGAGGTGCGTACCGCCTGCCCCGCCCGTTATCATGCAAGCGGGGGGTGCTCCAACGGCCGGACAAGGAATATTCGTTCCGTTGGGCCCGCCGGGAGCATACGGCAAGTGAAAAGTCTGGCCAGCGGGAAGTGCGACGGAATAGGGGTTATCCGCCGCGAAAGGGCCGCAGCTCGTTTGATTGCCGTTGAAATCCTGCACGCTGGTGGGGTCGTTGCTCGACAGTGAGATCAGATCCAAACAGGTCTTCGAGTTGCCCGGGTTCAGATCTTGGGAAGCTAGGAGGCGATGGCCCTGCCGCCCGACATAGGCGACCGTGAGAACAAGGTCTTTCGCAAGCTCACGCTGAACAGTGAGGTTGTACTGCTCAGCGTATTGCGTCCGGGGATTCTTGGCCGCTTGACCGAACAACAGAATCGGGCGGAAGCGCTCCCAATCCACCGGTTGATTCCGCGGAGGGTTCAAGATCCCGTTGAATGGATTCGGGAAACTGGCACAAGATACGCCCGGGCAGGGACCCGTAGCCTGACTCAAGAACGGAGTATTGAACTGCGTGTTGAAGATGAAGGTGCTGCCGCCAAAAGGAGGCTCAGCGCTAAATTGCTCTAGAACGAGTTGTTCGACGGGGTTGTAGAAAATGCCGTAACCCGCTCGAATGCTGCTCTTTCCGGGACCGCCGAACAGCTTGCCGAGAAAGCCGTCTCTTGAGGCGGGGCTCCAAGCGAGGCCGATCCGCGGAGCGATGGATTTATAGTAGGTGTCGGAAAGGCCGTTGGGAATGCCCTTATCGCCCGGAACAACCAGTCCAACGGGAGTTACGCCCGCGCTGTTGCAATCGGTGATGCCATTTGCCGAATCATAAAGCGGGCTGGTTGTTGGAAGGCTACAAGGATAGACGGTGGAGACTTGTCCTGGCCGAAAGGTCTGAACCTTTTTTCCGATGTCAGCAAGAGGCGTATTGAGTTCCCATCGCAAGCCATAGTTCAAGGTGACGCTCGGCTTGATCTTCCAGCTGTCCTGGGCAAATAGATAGACTGATTTGCTGCGCACCAACTCCGCCTGCGCGGAACCTTGCCCGTATTCATCGGGCACGCCCAGCAGGTAATTTGGAAACAAATTGCTGAATCCAGGGTCATTGGGGCCACCACCAAAATAGAAATACTGTCCGCTGATGTCGAAGTAGAGAGTCTGGTCAAACTGCTGATAGCGCACGTCACCGCCAAACTTGATGTCGTGCTTGCCAATGGTCTTGCTGAAGTTATCCGACCACTGGTAGGTGCTTCCGGTTTGCGGCAGCTCACCTTCAAAGTTGTTCCCCATGTTGAAGCCGCCGGATATGTTGATGAAGGGCACACCTTCGCGATTTGCACCGAGTCCGGGATGGATGCCCAGATCCGGATTCTTGGGATCAGCGAAACAATTGGCTGCCGGAACGGTCTTGCAGGAATCCTGCACCAGGTTCGTGTGCTGAGGATGCAGGAATGTGCCCTGGCCCTCGCGAAACAGGGTGAAGCGCGCTTCGTTGACGGCAGTCGCGCCGATCGTCCAGGTGTGGCTGATGTTCACTTGCTGAACTCTTTCGTCCGTCAAGTCGCCAAAGCCGGGAATGTTCGCGCCACCTGACTGGAAACGCGCAAAAGGCTTCGCTAGATAGTGATTCGTCAGGTAGTAGTAGCCAGTGAGGTGCTGATTCCTCGTCAGTTGGTGATCCATTTTCACCGTGAACTGATCGCTATGCTCGTGGCCGAGAGGAACACCTTGAAATAGGCTAGTGCCGCTGTTTGCGTGAGGGACGAACTGATTCAGCAGATCGAGCGCCGTCTGGTCCATGCAAGGCGTGGGGATCTGGTTAGTGGGGAACACAGTGGCATATGGGGTACCGTCCGCGATGGGCGAACTCAGCCCCAAGGCAGTCAGGCAGCCCGGGCGATTATTGAGAATATTCGCGTTCGTTAGCGTCCCCGTGAAAGCTGTACCTTGCGAGAAGTCGCCTGTGCGTTCGAGGTCCGTCGGAACCGTCACGGTGTCTCCTGAGGTGCCGCGCCGAATACGGTCACCCTCATAAGTCGCGAAGAAAAAAGTCTTGTCTTTCTTTACGGGACCGCCAAAGGTCACACCGAACTGATTCTGCAGATAGTCCAATTTTTGGCTGTCGAAAAAGCCCTGCGCGTTCAGACTCTTGTCCCGGAAAAATTCGTAAGCGCTCCCGTGAAAGTTGTTTGTGCCGGACTTGGTCACCACGTTTACCACCGCGCCGGAGTTGCGCCCGTATTCCGCGTCAAATGTGTTCGTCAGCACGCGAAACTCGGCAATGGCGTCAGGCGAGGGTTGAATAGCGGGCAATCCGGCAAACTGGTCGTTTCCGTCTCCGCCGTTCACCGTAAAATTGTTATCGCGTCCCCGCCCGCCATTTACGCTGACCACGCCCGCGCGGTCGCTTCCGTATACTGTGTCCAATCCAACCTGAGACTGCACCCCAGGCTGCAACTGAAGCAATTGATAGGCATCGCGTTGTGCGAGGGGCAACTGGCTGATTGCCCGCTCTCCAACAACCGCGCCAAGTTGCGTCGACGTAGTATCCACCAAGGGAGGCGCGCCGGTCACCTCCACGACGTCCGTCGCGCCGCCCAATTGCAGCGCGATGTCGAGGGTCAGAATCTGGTTCAGTTCGAGAGGGATGCCCTTGCGCACGTACTTTTTGAAACCAGTCAGCTGTAGCTCCACCGTGTAGGTGCCGACGGGAACCTCCAGAAACACGTATTCTCCCGATGCGTCAGACTGAACTGTGCGCTGGCTACCCGTCGCTTCGTTTCTCAGCGTGACATTGGCCGCCGGCACCGCGCCGCCGCTGGGATCCATCACCGTGCCGCGGATGCGGCCCCCGGTGCTCTGGGCGAGCGCGAAAGGCGCCACGACCATCAACGCGAGAGCAACAATGGCAGTAGAGAAGATGCTGCGGCAACACCGCGAACGCAGTTGCCGGAATTGCGCGTCAACCTTCATGAACTCACCCCTTGCCGCGAAGAATCTTTGAGGACCGATTCTTCGAGGTTGCTGTGCCCCTGAAACCTTACTATAATCCTGTAAACTTAGAGAAGGCCGGGACCAGTGTCAAGCAGAAAGAATTTATCCGACATATCGGCGGCACGCAAGCCGCCGCGCACGCTGCGCATCAGCGAAGTGGCGCGCCGCGTGGGCATTTCTTCCTCCGCTTTGCGCGCCTGGGAAGCCTTGGGCCTCGTCTCGCCGCAGCGCACGCGGAGCCGCTACCGCCTTTTTAACGAATCCGATGTGCGCCTGCTGCAGCGCGCGATTTTCCTGCGCCGGGCCCGCGGCCTCAATCCCGCCGCCATCGTCCACGTGCTCAAGCGCCAAGGAATCGTCACTGCCCCTGCGGAAAGTGCGCTTCTTCCCGGACAACGTTTCCGCCGCCTGCGGACCCGCCGCGGCCTTTCGCTCGCTCAGGTGGCTCGCGCTACCGGGGTCTCCGTCGGTTTCCTCAGCGCCCTGGAGCGCGGCCAGATGCGCTCCTCGATTGCCACGCTGCGCCGCATCGCCCGTTTCTATCACACCAACATTCTTTCACTCTTCGAAACCGCCGGCGATAATCCGCGCCTGGTGCGCCCGCACCAGCGAAGAGTCCTGGAGACCACGCCCGGCGTGCGCATGGAGCTGCTTGCCTGGGGCAACACAGCGATGGAGCCGCATCTTTTCCGCATCAAACCCGGGGGCGGCAGCGGCGCATCCTACTCCCACGAAGGCGAGGAATTCCTGCACGTCCTTCGCGGAAATTTTGAGATCTGGCTCGACGCGAAGGAGCATTATCATTTAAAGCCCGGCGACAGTCTCTATTTTGAGAGTTCGACTCCGCACCGCTGGAAGAATCCCGGCCGTACGGAAACCTGGCTGTTGTGGATCAACACGCCGCCAACATTCTGAGTCTCGGGACCAGGTGCCAATGAAAATTCGCACGCTTCGCGCCTTTCTTCAAACTCTTGTGCTCTTGCTTTGCGTCGCCGCCTTCACTCGTGCGCAAGGAGGCCTGATCGTGGAACCGGCGGATATCATCGTCATTCACGGCCACGTTTACACGGAAGACCCCAAAAAGCCGTGGGCCCAGGCTGTAGCGATCTACCGCGGAAAGATCGTTGCCGTTGGAGACGATCCCGAAATTGAGCGCCGACGCGGCATGGGCACCAAGGTCATCAACGCCGGCGGAAAGCTTGTGCTTCCGGGGTTCGTTGATTGTCACATTCACTTCATGGAGGGCTCGGCCAAGCTTGCATGGGTGCGCCTGGAAGACGCCAAGAGTCTTTCAGAGATTCGGTTCAAGTTGCGTTCCTACGCAGCGCAGAATCCTGGAGAAGGGTGGATTCTCGGGCACGGTTGGGATTACGGGATGTTCGGCCCGGGCAAATTGCCGGCTAAGCAAGACCTCGATGACATTTTCCCAAATCGTGCGGTCTCTCTCGAGGGATTCGATGGCCATACCTATTGGGTGAATTCGAAGGCTTTGGCCCTGGCGGGAATCACTCGCGATACGCCCAATCCGCCAAATGGAACCATCGTGCGCGATCCGGCAACGGGGGAAGCCACCGGCGCTCTAAAAGAATCGGCGACCGATTTGGTCGACCGCGTGCGACCACCGATGACCCGCGTGGAAAAACTTCTGGCCCTGCGCGCGGGAATGAAATGGGCCAATAAAAATGGGCTGACGCGCATCCACGCGGCGGGAGGTCACTTCCTCTCCGGTGATTTCGAAGATTTGGATCTCTACGAAGATATGCGGAAACGTGGCGATCTCTCCGTCAGGGTGCAGGCCGCGTATTTCCTCGATCCCCCTGTTCTGCGGCCACAGGACATCGAGACCATCGAGAATGCGAAGAAAAAGTTCTCCAATGATTGGCTATCTGCGAACGAGGTCAAGCTTCGTTTGGATGGCGTGATCGAATCGCATACCGCGGCGATGCTCGAACCCTACACCGACGACCCTTCCCTCAAAGGCACGCTCTTCTGGGAACCAGATAAATATAAGGCCGCCGTGGCCGAGCTCGATAAGCGCGGTTTTCAGTTGTTTACGCATGCCATCGGAGACTTAGCTGTGCGAACTGCGCTGGATGCCTATGAAAATGCCGCAACGCGGAACCACAAGCGAGATCACCGGCCGCGTATCGAACACATTGAAACCATCGCGGCGTCCGACATTCCGCGATTCGGCAAGCTCGGGGTCATCGCCAGCATGCAGCCGCTCCATTCTTATCCGGGCGCCGATGTTCTTGATGTATGGGTGCACAATGTCGGCCCGGAGCGCGCTTCCCGAGCCTGGGTGTGGAAGAGCATTTCCGATGCCGGGGGCCACTTCTGTTTCGGCAGCGATTGGCCGGTCGTGACTCTCAATCCGTGGGAAGGAATTCAGACCGCGGTGACTCGGCAGACTGCCGATGGCAAGCCCGAGGCTGGTTTCGTTCCAGAGCAACGCTTAACAGTCGCGCAGGCGATCGATGGTTACACCCTGGGGGCAGCGTTTGCCGGCCGTCATGAAAAGACGGAAGGCTCGCTCGAAGTCGGAAAATTCGCCGACCTGATCATCGTTTCGCAGAATGTCTTCGACGTAAATCCGCATAGGATTGATGCGACAAAAGTTCTCACCACCATTGTCGGCGGGCGGGTGGTCTATCAAGCGGATGCAAAGTGACCGGGAGGAACAATGAGACCTCGCGCCATTCTTCTGGCGATTCTGACGCTCGCATGGGCATGCAGCGCTTGCAAGAAGAAAGAAGAATCGCTAAGTCTGCTGGTCTGGGAAGGCTATTCCGACGATTCCTTCGTACGCGCGTTCGAAGAAAGCCATCACTGTAAAATCGTTGCGTCCTTTATGGGCTCCAGCGACGAACTCGTCGCGAAACTTCGGGGCGGCAGCGCTTCGAATTACGACGTGATCTCTCCCTCCAGCGACGTCGCCGCCTCCATCGCACGCACCGGCCTCGCCGAGCCGCTCGATCTTTCGAAATTGCCGTCCTACGGGCAGCTCTCCTCAAAACTCCGGGACCTTCCACTTGTCAAAACCAACGGTCAGGTCTACGGCGTCCCTTTCATGTGGGGACCGAATCCGCTCCTTTATGACACCACCGTATTTGCGCAACCCCCGGATTCCTGGGCGATTCTTTGGGACCCGAAATTCAAAGCCAAGATCTCCGTGTGGGATGATCTTTCCACGGTCTACCTCGCCGCACAGATCCTCGGCTTCGACAAGCCGGACCCGTCGCAACTGTACAATCTGTCGGACGATCAGCTCGCTGCCGTTAGAAAGAAATTGGTCGAACTCAAGCCCAACATTCGAAAGATCTGGGCCACCGGCGGAGAACTTACCAATCTCTTCCAGAACCACGAAGTGGTTCTGGCCATGGGTTGGCCGCTGAACACCAATGACCTTCGCAAGCTGAATTTTCCCATCGGCGAGACCATCCCAAAAGAAAATACCACCGGATGGATCGATCACCTTATGATCACCTCCGCGAGCAGCCACAAGGAATTGGCGCACGCCTTTCTCGAATACATGATCGAGCCGAAAACCCAGAAACTGATCACCGATAGGACGCACTACACTCCCGCCAATCCTGGGGCTTCACAGTTCCTGAC
>Ga0210400_10002341_pt1 | contig 17778 bp, 14 predicted proteins | sample IncBWH26MmetaG_FD_155456 | JGI IMG/M metagenome (GOLD analysis project Ga0210400, IMG submission 155456) | Forest soil microbial communities from Barre Woods Harvard Forest LTER site, Petersham, Massachusetts, United States - Inc-BW-H-26-M | ecosystem: Environmental > Terrestrial > Soil >...
TTTTTTTAGCGTATTGACGACAGGAGCGGCATCGTCCACCAACGTGTGCCAAGGTACGAGCCCCGTCAAGACAACAACCACGCCGACATACAAAATCGTGCAAACCACCAGCGTGGCGATGATGCCGATAGGAACGTCGCGCTGCGGATTCTTGCATTCCTCGGCTGCCGTCGAAACGGAATCGAAGCCAATATAGGTGAAAAAGACGATCGAGCCGCCGGTGAGAATCCCTGGCCAGCCGTTGGGGGCGAACGGATGCCAGTTGGCGGGATGGATGAACCGCGAGGCGAAGCTGATGAAGATCAGGATGGCAACTATCTTTAGCAGGACCATCACATTGTTTGTTTCGGCGGACTCGCGAATGCCTCGAACAAGAACCATCGTTAGCAACATCACGATGATGAACGCCGGCCAGTTGAAGCCCAAGTGCCATCCTGGCTCATAGAGCATGTTTCCTTGAAGATCGGAGAGGCCGCCTGGAAGATAAGCAGGAGAGATCCACCGTGGGTTGGGATGAAGTCCGAACCAATCGAGCAGGTTCACAATATGCTGGGAGAAGCCCACACTGACCGCCATATTACTGACCGCGTATTCAAGAATGAGATCCCAGCCGATGATCCAGGCGATCAACTCGCCTAGAGTCGCGTATGTGTACGTGTACGCGCTCCCGGCGATTGGAATCATCGCAGCCAATTCGGCATAGCAAACCGAGGCGAACCCGCACACGATGGCCACTAGAACGAAGGACAGCGCGATCGCCGGCCCGGCTCCAGGACGCCCAAACGAGGGCGAGTGGTAAATTAAATATTCCAACAGAGGCGCGTTCAGAATGGATTTTACTTGGAGTTGTTGTCCGGCAATGGCTGTGCCGATGATGGTAAAGATGCCCGAGCCGATCACGGCGCCGATTCCGAGCGACGTGAGGCTCACCCACCCCAGCGTCTTTTTCAATCGTACTTCGGCGTTCTCGGAATCCGAGAGCAACTGGTCGATGCCCTTACAGCGGAACAGGGGTGACGCCACTCGTACTCTCCGATTCGCATCCGTTTGAGTTACGGCTGCACTTCCGGACACGCTATGTTAGATGGGATTGCGCGCCTCAATGTACATTGAGAGGCGTAGCCGCGCAACACCAGTTGCCTCGCGCTACACCTGTTGTAACTGGGCGTACCGCTCGACGAACTTCTTTGTCCCTCTGCCGGGGAAACTAACTGAGAGCCGACGATCCTCGTCATCGCCTTCAACGCCGACGATAGTGCCGACCCCATAGTTCGGATGACGAACTTTCTGGCCGAGAAGGGGATTCGCGTCCGCGCCGCGCCTCGTGGGAGGGCGCGTAAACGAGCTGGAACCGGCGGAGGGGCGTCGCGTGGTGGAGGGTGGTTGCGACTGGCCGCGTACACGCCTCAGAAATTCTTCCGGCGAGTAGGAATACTCGGGATCGGGTTCATAGCGGCGCGTTTGCCCGATCTCGGCCATAGAGCCGCGCACCGTTTCTACAAGCTCGGTCGGGATTTCCCCCAGGAACCGCGAGGGCAGGGAAGCGCGAAGTTGCTGCTCGTTGCCAAAAATGCGGCGATACACGGCGCGTGTGAGCGTAAGCGATTTTCGCGCACGGGTCATGCCCACGTATACCAGGCGCCGTTCTTCCTCAATGCCCTTTTCTTCATTCAGCGCTCGGCTATGGGGAGATATGCCTTCTTCCATGCCGGTCAGGAACACATGGTCAAACTCGAGGCCCTTGGTGCTATGCAGGGTGATCAGCGTCACGCCGGGCTTGCCTTCAAACGCGTCCGCATCGCTGACCAGTGCCGCGGCGTCCAAAAAGTCGGAAAATGATTCGCCGTTTTCGATCCCTTCAGCAACGGCGCGAACAAGCTCCTCAAGATTTTCGATGCGCGCAACGTCATCGGGTGTATTGCGGTCGCGCAGCATTCCCATGTAGCCGGTTTCATCGAGCACGGCACGAAGAAAATCAGGAGCCTCGCTTGTCGCAAGCGACTCCTGCAGCTTGGCGATGATTTCTTGGAACGCGCGGAGCGGTGCTACGGCGCGCCCGCCGGCTGCTCCGGAAACGAATTTCTCAATCGCTGCCCACAAGCTGGAACCATCAGCGCGAGCCGTGGCTTGCAGGGCGTCTACAGTGGTCTTGCCGATTCCGCGCGGCGGCACATTCAACACACGCAAAAGCGAAATGTCATCTTCCGGGTGCATCGCCAGGCGAACATATGCCAAAGCGTCCTTTACTTCCGCGCGATTGTAAAAGCTGAAACCGCCCACAAGCTTGTAGCGGAGGCCTCGCCGCCGGAACACTTCTTCAAACGCGCGTGACTGGAAGTTGGTGCGGTATTCCACTGCGCAGGTTTGCGACGAGTCTTCGTTGAGAATGCGCTCAAGTTCACCGGCAATGAACTCCGCTTCCGCATGGGCGTCCCTTCCCTCGAAATACTTCAGGTTCGTTCCGGAGCCATTCTGCGCGCTCAAAGATTTGCCGAGGCGTTCCGGGTTATTGGCGACGACCGCGCCCGCGGCATCCAGGATTTGTTGCGTCGAGCGATAATTGCGTTCCAGCTTGATGACGCGAGCCGCCGGATAGTCTCGCGAAAAACTCATCAGGATGGAGACGTCCGCGCCGCGCCAGCGATAAATGGATTGGTCCTCATCGCCCACTACGCAGACATTTTGCTTCGGGCTGGTAAGCAGGCGAAGAAGTTCGTACTGTACCCGGTTCGTGTCCTGGTATTCGTCGACGTGGATGTATTGGAAACGTGTCTGCCATTTTTCGCGAACAGCAGGGGAGTCCCTCAGCAATTGGACGGTGCGAAGCAAGAGATCATCGAAATCGAGAGCGTTGCTTTGATGCAGCAGTTTTTCGTAAGCGGCGAAAATATCGGCCACACGCCGGCTGTCTTTATCGATGGCCTCGCTGCGCATCTTCTCCGCGCTCTGGCCGTGATTTTTCGCATAACTAATCCGGCTCAGAACATTGCGCGGCGTCAGCGCATCATCATCGATCTCCATGTTCGCCATAACGAGCTTCACTGCGGCCAGCTGGTCGTCGTCGTCGTAAATGGCAAAGTCGCGTGGCAAACCGGCGTTGGCGGCTTCGCGCCGGAGAAGTCTTGCGCAAAGAGAATGAAATGTGGACAACCAGGGCTGCGCGGGCGGCACACCTGCACGCAGCAGCAAATCGGAAACGCGCTCGCGCATCTCCTGCGCGGCCTTATTTGTAAACGTAACCGCGAGTATCGCTTCCGCCGGCACGCCGCTGGCGATGAGGTGCGCCATTCGGAAGGTGATTGCACGTGTCTTGCCCGTTCCGGCGCCGGCGAGAATCAGCAGCGGTCCTTCTGTTGTTTCCGCCGCCGCGCGCTGTTCAGGGTTTAGTTCTTGGAGAAGGTTGAGCATGGGTCCCGGGGACAAAAAAGTTTGTCGCACAGTCATGGTAGCCGAGGGGAACGACGCACGCAAACAGGCCTGTGGAAAGCGGTCAAGAATAGTGGCGTTCTGCCGAGTCAATGCCCGAGATCAATGTCGAAGTACGTCAGCGCTCGATTTCCGCGCATCAGTACCAATTCCGGCACGTAGAGGTGAGCCGTGTCGATCAGATCAAACTGATTCTGCAAATCAAAATACAGCAGCCCTTGAACAGTGCTACGCGGTGCGACGACGCCCGTGGGTACGCTCGCTTCCTGGGCTTGCCGCTGCAGTTCATCTGCGTTCTTGTCTTTTCCGCTCTTGGGAATCGGCACCGGAACCGGGATCTTCTTGCGCGTAGCTGTCGGGTCTTTGCCTCCGGGTTTCAGCACTGCTTGAACCAATTCCTCGGCGCTGAGCGATGGAAGCTCCTGAGTGTTCTCCGCGTCGAGGCGCACGGTCAGACGAATCCGAGACAAATTCACCTTAACGCTTTCATCGGAATCGTTGCGAAATGATACCTCTACCACAAGTATTCCCGCGGCGTACGGCGACTTCTTCGGGAATTTGTCTTTGTACTTTCCCGCATCCCTCCACGGAGTCGCGGTAATCGTCAAGCCCTCATGCGATTCTAATGAGGCAGGCCGCAATGGAGTTTGCTGCGCCGCTGCGAACGCGGCGAGAAGAGAAAGGGAACTGGCAACGGCGGGAATTTTAAGAGCGGCTATTCGCATGTGGTTATAATAGATGTTTCTCATCTCGACGCCTTCGATTCCTGAGGGACGTGCAGGGTTGCCCTGCGCCTCGCATGAGTTCCGCGGCGCAACTATAAGGGACCGGAGCCACGCTTAGTGTATTTCATTTACAGTTTCTTGATGGGCGCGGCAGCCCTGTTGCTCTTGCCGTACTGGCTGATCAAGGGGCTGCGTCAGAAAAAGTACCTCTCCAACTTGCGCGAGCGGCTTGGCTTATCAACCGGTTCTCTCGATAAATTGCTTGCAGACCGCCCCGGCGCCATCTGGATTCACGCCGTATCCGTGGGCGAGCTTCTCTCCAGCATCGCCCTGGCAAAGCGCTTGAAAGAAGGGTATCCGGACCGCCCGCTCGTAGTATCGACCACGACGATCACCGGGCAATCACTGGCGCGCGAACGAATGCAATTTGCCGACGCCGTATTCTACTTCCCGCTCGACTGGAGCTTTTGTGTGCGTCGCGTGCTGCGCGCGGTGCGCCCATCGCTTATCGTCGTGTTGGAGACCGAGATTTGGCCCAACTTTTTACGCGAGACTCGCCGGCAAAATACTCCCGTGCTTTTCGTCAGCGGAAGAATCTCGGATCGTTCCTTTGCGCGCTACCAGCGGTACATCGGCAGGTTCGGTTTCTTCCTTCGCCCATTCCTCCAAAGCGCGCTGGGAAATGCAAGTGCGTTCCTGATGCAAAGCGAGAGGGACGCGCAGCGCATTCGCACACTCGGCGCGCCTCCCGACCGCGTTTCGGTCAGCGGCAACCTGAAATACGATATGGAGCTACCCGCCGCAACGCCGTTGTCGAGTTGGCTTGAAGCGGAAGCTCGCCGGCAAGGGCGGTCGCCGATTGTGGTCGCAGGCAGCGTCGTGGCCACGGAAGAGCCGCTCGCACTGATAGCATTTGGCGTTGTGCAGGGGGAACACCCCAATGCGTTGTTGGTCCTCGCCCCTCGCAAGCCTGAACGCTTTGAAGCCGCCGCGGATTTCATTCACGAGTCGCGCCGCAAGTTTATTCGCCGTTCTGAGCTGGCGCTAACCGGTCATGCGCAAGGGACGGCACCCGCCAACAATGGCTCGATCACGCGCGACGTCACTGTAATTCTTCTCGACAGCATCGGCGAACTCGCCTCAGTCTATCGTCTAGCCGATGGGGCGTTTGTTGGCGGCTCTCTGGTGCCCTCCGGCGGGCACAATATCCTGGAGCCTGCTTCGTTCGGTAAAATTCCGGTGTTCGGGCCGTCGATGGAAAATTTTGCGGATATTGCTGCGCGTTTTGTTGCTGCGGACGCGGCCATCCAGGTCGAGAGCCCTGAAGACGCTGGCGTAGCTTGGATCGAACTGCTGCGCGATCCGGAGCGCCGACGCAAGATGGGCGAAAACGCCAAGCAATTGGTAGACAGCAGCCGCGGAGCAACCGATCGCGTTCTTGCCGAAATCGCGAAATTCCTCGGCAGGCCAGCCCAATGAACTTGCCGCGCGTGGTCCGAATGTTTCTCTGGCCGCTCGCTCAGTTGTATGGGTTGTATGTTCGTGGGCGTCGCGCCTTTTATGCTCGGGGATGGTTCAAAGCAAGACACTTGAAAGCGAAGGTAATCAGCGTCGGGAATTTGACGGTCGGAGGCACGGGCAAGACCCCCATGGTTTTGTGGCTCGCAGAAAAATTCCTGGCGGAAGGCAAAAGTGTCGCCATTCTCAGCCGAGGTTATCGAGGCCGGCACGGCAGCAGCGACGAAATAGAACTCCTCAAGCGGCGGCTCGGCGGTAAAGTTTTGTTCGGTGTCGGTCGCGATCGGTTTGCCTGTGGTAGCCGCCTGGAATCCGCGAATGCTATTGATGTATTTCTGTTGGATGATGGCTTTCAGCATCTGCAGCTCGACCGCGATTTGGATATCGTAATGCTAGATGGCTCACGTAAACTCAAGGAAGAATGGTTGCTCCCGGCGGGTACGCTGCGTGAGCCGATTACGGCCTGTCGGTGTGCCGATATTTTGGTGGTCTCAAGAAAGCCCGAGGAAGCCGTCATTGCACAGACAGATGCTGGAACACTCGCCGTGTTCTATGCACAGACCCGGCTACTTGGCTTTCGACGGTTCGGGTTTGATTTGCAGCACGAGTATGTGAGCCAGTTAGCCGTTGGGCCTTTCCTCGCCTTCTGCGGTATTGGCAACCCGGATGCCTTCTTTGACGACCTGAGTCGGTGGCACGTCCCGGTGGCCGATAGAAAGTCGTTTCCCGATCACCACAAATATTCGCCCAGCGAATTGGACCAGCTTCAGGCACGCGCGGAAGCCTCTGGTGCGGCTGGCTTGGTAACAACGGAGAAAGACGCTGAGAATCTTCCCCATACAACCGCGCGCTTGCCGATCTGGATCGCGGTTATCGATTTTGTCTTCACTGCGGAAAGCGAACTGCTCGAGGCGATTGGACGCAAACTCGCGGCCCGCCAGGGTGCGCCGGCGTGAAGATTCTAGTGCGCGCAACAAACTGGGTAGGTGATGCCATCATGGCAATGCCCGCGCTGCAAGCCCTCCGCACGCGGTTTCCAGAGGCGAGGATTGCAATCGTTGCCCGACCTTATGTCGCGGATATCTATCGTGGGCAGAAAATATGCGACGACCTTATTCCTTACGATCCGAAGGGAGCGCACGCGGGCCTCAACGGACGCGAGCGCTTAGCACGTGACCTACGGGCACAGAAATTCGACTTCGCGATCCTGCTGCAGAACGCCTTTGATGCCGCTTGGCTGGTTTGGCGCGCGGGTATTCCCGAGCGCATCGGTTATGCCCGAGACGGACGAAGCCTGTTGCTGACCAGGAGAATCCCCGTTCCCAAGCGCGGCGAGATCCCGCCCCACGAGCAATTTTATTACCTCGAGCTTTTGCGCCGCGCTGGATGGATCGAGTCGCTTCCAACTGAATCCTTTGTACGGCTGGTTGTCACAGAAGATCAGCGCCAGCGCGCCGAGCAAACTCTCTCGTCCGCCGGCGGTCGCCACAACGTCCCGCGAATCGCCATCGGCGCAGGCGCATCCTACGGCTCCGCAAAGTGTTGGCCGCCAGGGCGCTTCGCCGATTTCGTAAACCGTTTCCGCATGCACACGGATGCCGATGTGATTCTCTTTGGGACGGCATCAGAACAGACGGTGTCTGACGCGATTAGCTCCGGAATAAAAGGCGCATCGATCAATTTGGTCGGCAATACCGCAATCGCCGATCTCCCCGCTCTCCTCTCGCAATGCCAGCTTTTTGTCGGCAACGATTCAGGAGCGATGCATGTTGCTGCCGCAGTCGGCTTGCCGGTTGTGGCCATCTTCGGGTCGACGGATCCCAACGGTACGACACCGATCACCCCGCGTTGTACCGTCGTGCAAGAGAAGCCGTATTGCAGTCCCTGCTTCCTGCGACGCTGCCCAATAGATCATCGCTGCATGACGAGCGTCCCGCCGGAAGCCGTGGAAGCAGCAGCACGCATCTCGCTTCGCTCCGCGGAGGTGGCTTCTGGTTGAAGCTGCGCGTCTGCGTCCCGCCGTCTTCCTCGACCGCGATGGAACCATTGCTGAAGAAGTCGGCTACTTGAATGACGTCGGCCGCTTTCGTATGTTCCCTTTCGCCGCGCAGGCGATCCGTCAGCTAAATCGTGCAAATCTGCCCGTCGTCGTGATCACGAATCAGTCCGGCGTCGCTCGAGGATATTTTCCGGAGTCATTAGTGGGCGCCGTTCACGAATTGATGACAATGCAGCTCGCCAAAGAGGGAGCGCACACCGACGCGCTGTATTATTGTCCGCATAAAGGAGACGACGCATGCGATTGCCGCAAGCCGAAGCCGGGAATGCTGGATCGAGCCGCCCGTGAACACGGCCTGGACTTGCGCCGCTCCTTTGTGGTCGGAGATCGCTACGGAGATATTGAGCTGGCGCATCGCGTCGGTGCGCGCGCAATCCTTGTGCGTACCGGCTACGGAGAAGGCGAGGTCCGCTCGCATTCCGCGAACTGGCCCACGCCCCCGGATTTCATCGCCGCCGACCTCGCAGCGGCGGCGGAGTGGATCGTGAGGCAGCCGAGATGACCCGCACTCCTACGCGATCGTCATCGCCTTCTGTCGATCTGCTTGCTCTCGCGGAGTGCGTCGAGAAATTTTCGTCCAAGACGGTCGTGCTCCTTGGCGATTTTGTTGCCGACGAATTTCAATTTGGAGACATCTCGCGCGTTTCTCGCGAGGCCCCTGTGCTGATTCTGCGCCACCGCGAGACGCAAGTTGTGCCCGGTGGGGGCGCGAACGCAGCGAACAACCTTGCCGCTTTTGGAGCGCGAGTGCTTCCCGTCACCGCCTTGGGTCAGGACGCCGCGGGTGACGCCCTGTTCGAGTATTTTCGTGGCAACCGCGTGGACGTTTCCGGGGTTGTTCGCGTAAAGGGCTGGACTACTCCTACCAAGACTCGCTTCCTAGCTGGATGGGCGCACACCGTAGGTCAGCAGGTCCTTCGCGTGGACCGCGAGCCCCAAGTTCCGTTAGCTGAGGCCGCGCGCAAAAAAGTGCAGCAGCTCTTATTGACAAAGATTCGTTCCGCCGACGCGCTCGCCGTCTCGGATTATGGCTTTGGCATCGCCAGCCCGGAATTGGTTCGCGAAGCGGCCCACAAGCGTAACCACAGACTGCTCGTAACGCTCGACGCCCGGTACCAACTCGGCGCCTACGCCAAGGCAGGAATCACTTCGGCTACGCCAAATGAAGCCGAGGTCGAAGCATTGCATCACACTGCGATCGGCGCCGACTTCGACGAGCTAACCCGTTGCGGCAAATCGACCCTCGCCACTATGAAGCTGCGCGCGCTTCTGGTAACACGCGGCCGCGACGGTATGGCCTTGTTTGAATCGCGCGATCGCGTTACGCGCATCCCAGTTCACGGCAGCGATCAGGCGGTTGACGTCACAGGCGCCGGCGATACCGTACTCGCCGCTTATACTTTGGCACTGGCGTGCGGCGCGTCGCCGCTTGAGGCCGCCCATATCGCTAACATCGCAGGCGGGCTCGTGGTGATGAAACGGGGCACCGCGACCGTTTCACGTGCGGAACTCCTTGAAGCGATTCGCCGTGATGCCGGCGGTTCCGGCCAGTGATGATACGGAGCGCCGAATCCAAGATCGTAACGCGCGAGCGTCTCCGCGAATTGCTCGCCGAACATCGCCGTGGCGGGCAAAAAATTGTGCTCGCGAACGGCTGTTTTGACACTCTGCACGTGGGTCACATTCGATACCTTGACGGCGCGCGCCGCGAAGGGGACATTCTGGTCGTCGCCGTCAATTCCGATTCCAGCGTTTGCGCCTTGAAAGGCGCTGGGCGTCCCATCCTGCCCGAGACTGCGCGTGCTGCGTTGGTCGCCGCATTGCGCTCCGCGGATTATGTCCTGCTCTTCAGCGAGCCTAACGTCGAAGCGCTGCTAAAGGATTTGCGTCCGGACGTTCATGCCAAAGGGACGGATTACACCGAAGAGAGCGTCCCCGAGCGCGCCACGTCTGCGCGGCTCGGCATCCGTGTAGCGATCGTCGGTGACCCCAAGGATCATTCGACGCGCGAGTTTCTCGATTCCGTGCGCAAGGCCCCGCATGCCTGAGCCGCGCTTTCTAGTGGTCCGGCTTGGCTCGCTCGGCGATATCCTCCACACGTTTCCCGCGGTCGCGGCATTACGCGAATCTTTTCCGGTGGCTCAAATTGTCTGGCTTACGCATCCCCGCTGGGCGTTTCTTGTGCGTACGAGCGGCCTGGCCTCGGAAGTATGGACTGTTGAGACGCGCTCTCTTTCTTCGTTGCGAGAAACTATTCGCGGCTTGCGGCAGAGTTCTTTTACCGCCGCCATCGATTATCAGGGCTTATGGAAATCGGCCATGTTGCCGTTTTTCGGGACGATACCAAAACGGATTGGTTTTTCTTCGGCCACAGTTCGCGAATTTGCCGTCCCGCTCCTTTATACCGACCGCGTTAAGACCACGAAGGCGCACATAGCGGAGCAAAATGGCGAGCTGTCGCTGAGCGCTGGGGCCAAACGTGGCACCGCTCCGGCGACCGTGCATATTCCTGCGCAGGATCAAGCCGTAGTCTGCACCCGTCTGCGGGCGCTAGGACTGGATCGCTACATTGTCTTCAGCCCCGGCGGCGGCTGGCGGTCCAAATGCTGGCCTCCGGAGCGCTTCGGAGCTTTGTGTAGCAAGCTGCACGAATCTTTTGGCCTGCGCACTATCGTGAATGCCGGACCCGGAGACGACGATCTGGCGGCAGCCGTTGTTCGCGCAAGCGGTGACGCCGCCCCGGTTGTCCATCACGGCAGCCTCGGCGAACTGATGGCGTTATTACGCGGTGCCGCGTGCGTTGTTGCAGGCGACACAGGCCCCCTGCATCTCGCGGCGGCGATAGGCACGCCCCTCGTCGCGCTTTTTGGCCCCACCGATCCCGCGCGGAACGGCCCTTATCAAGTCGGCGAGCCGCACGCTAGCGAGCATACGAATATTGTGTTGCGCGTTCCGGGAGTCCGCACAACCCACGCGCGCGGAGAGCAACCACACGCCTCAATGCTCGCCCTCACTGTCGATCAAGTGTTCGACGCAATGAGCCGTTGTATCGGTGCCGCCAAGTGAGCGCGGCGGCGTTTTTCGCGCGCTGGCGCGTGCGCCTCGGTTACCCGCTGGCTGTTATTGTTCTGTGGCTCGCGCGACCCACGCCCCAAAGCATTTTAGGCGGTGCAATCATCGGAGCCATTGGCCTATGGATTCGCGCGCGTGCCGCGGGTCACCTGCACAAGCAACAAATTCTCACCGTGACAGGACCTTACGCTTATACCCGCAACCCGCTCTACCTCGGCAGTTTTATTCTGATTGTCGGAGTTGCAGTTGCAACGCGCTCCGTCGTGTCCGCGCTGATTCTGTTTGGCTATTTCGCGCTGTTCTATTCTTTTGTTATGCGGCGCGAAGAGCGCGAGCTGTACCAGCATCACGGCGAGGCATTCCAGGAATATGCACGAACCGTTCCTCTGTTTTTTCCGCGGCTGACGCCCGCAAAGGTATCCGCCGAACGCGCTGGCGCGTTTTCACCCGAGCAGTACAAGAAAAATCGCGAGTACCGCGCCTTTTTCGGCTTCTTATTACTGCTGTTGGTCTTCGTGGCGATTTGGTTCTTTCGCTTGCCGTAGGGTTGGCAGCTCTAGCGGCGGGCAGGAAATGAAGCACCGCACCTCCAAGCTCCTGCCGTCCATCAGAATGTGCACCGCGCCATTCTGGTCGGTCCGCAGAACGCGAACACCGGCGTTCGCCAGCCGCTCGAGCAGTTCTGCACTGGGATGGCCGTACGGATTGTCTTCCCCCACTGAAATGATGGCGAGTCGCGGCTTCACCGCCGCCAAAAAGTCGGCGGTCGTCGAATTCTTGCTGCCGTGATGCCCAACCTTCAGCACTTCAGCCTGCAGCTCATCCTCGGCGTTTTCCGAAAGCATCTCGCGCTCAGCTTCCTTTTCGGCGTCCCCAGGCAGCATCAACGCGCGATCCGCATACCGCAGTCTCAGTACGAGTGAATCATCATTTTTCGCAGCGTCCGAGGGAGCCGGTGAAGACTGTTGCGGCCACAAAAACTTGCCCTGCACATCATCCAACGCAAAACCACTCGCGCGCACCTCGTGCTCAATCGGAATTTGTCTGTCCCTCGCCAACTTCTCGACCTTTGCCAGCGCCTGGGAATGTACTTCCTGTCCGATCCACAATTGGCCGACACGGAAATTCTCCAGGACCGCGGCCAAGCCGCCAAGGTGATCCTGGTGCGCATGTGTCAGCGCGACGACGTCAATCCTCTGAAAGCCTCGCGACCAGAGATACGGCGAAACTGCCTCTTCTCCGGGGTCGACTCCGTGATTGCTTTGCCCTCCGAAGCCGCCGAACGCACCCCCGCCATCGATCAGCATCGTTTTGCCATGTGGCGTAACAATGAAAAGTGAATCTCCCTGTCCGACATCCAGAATGCTCAACTCTAGCTTTCCGGCAGACCACGCCGGCGAAAACGGGAACAGCGCAATAAATAGTGAGCACGTCACCAAGCCGCCGCCGAGTCCCAAGGCGATTTGGCGTCGTAGTGGATGTGCTATTCGCATAATTGCCGCCAGCAGGAACGCGAAAGTGAAGAACGCAATCACGAGCCACAGGTGCGGCCCTGGAATGCGATAGCTCCATCTGGGCAAATCAGCAAACCAATTCACGATGTGCAAAAGCAGTAGCGTGATATAGCGGAGCGGAGCTGCGATAATCCTGGCCAGTCCCGGCAACAGCAGCCCGCTGCCAAGCGTCAGGAACCCCAGCGGCACGATAACGCCCGTGAGAGGCACGGCGGCCAAATTTACGATTGGTGCTGCCAATGTAATGCGATGAAAGTCTCGCGCCATCAGCGGAAGCATCCCGATCTGCAAAGCCAGCGTCAGCACCATCAATTCCCAGCCTCGCAGCGTCAAGCCAATGCAGCCTGCAAGGCTATTTTCAACCAGCCCGGCAATCCGCAGTGGGAGCCGCGCCGAAAGCCACCTCGCCGCGCTTCGCAAATCAATCCGAAACTGCGCCGCACGTGGTTCATGTGAAGTGTCTCGCGTCACGTCGCGCCAGCCTCGCAGTGCCCTCGCATAAGGCTGTACATTTCGCTCGAGCCACGGCGCCGCAAGTCCCGCGATGCAGCCAATCGCTAAGAATGTCAACTGAAAGCTGGAATCCCGCAGCGCCAATGGCTTCGCCACCAAAAGGACAAGCGCTGCGACCGCCGCCGAATTCAATACATCAAGCCGTCGATAAAAAAAGCCGCCAACCACGATAATCGCCGCCATCAGTGCCGCACGCAATACCGGCGGTCGTTGCTCAATCACCGCCACATACGCAAAGAGCATCGTCAGCGTGAAGACCATTGTCGCCGATCGAGAAAGCCGCAGTTTCCGGCCGATCCAGTAAAGAAAAAACGCCAGCGCACCCACGTGCAATCCCGCCACAACCAGCACGTGAAATACACCCGTCTTCTGAAAATCCACCGCCTCGTCGCGCTCCACAAAGCTCCGGTCTCCGAGCAGCATCGCGCGAAGCACAGCCGCAACCTCTGGCCGGCCTGCAAAGAGCCTGTCGATTTCCTCTCGTAAGCGGTGCCGCGTCCGCGAAAGAAGGGTGCTGGCAGTGAGCGGCGCCGCAGATAATCGTTCGATCAGCGCGACAGAGCGAAGCGTCGCCACCAAATCGATTCCTTGGGCCGCCAGATACGCGCGGCGATCGAAAGCGCCTTCATCGCGGAAAACCTGGGGTCGCCTCGCCTGCGCAATCACACTCACTTCGTCGCCTGCATGGAGATCTGGCAAGTCCGAATCACTCGGCCCCGGCGCGAAGCTCACTCGCAACCCACCCCGGGCCGCAAGCTGGCGGGTTTCATAGTCCACGCCGGACAACTCAACCTCAAACCCGTGTCCCCAGGGCAATCTTGTTGGCTCGTCGCGCAGCGTTCCCCGCCATCGCAGCGGCGTGCGCAAATCAATTCGGCCGTTTTCGATCAGACAGGTAACGTGAGAGGAGGGAAATGGCTGCTCGCTAATCAATGCCGCTAGCAGCCCTAACAGAATCCAAGCAACACCAGATACACCGGCGGCTGCAGCAAACCGCGCTCGCTTCAGGAGAACCATTCCTATGAACAAGAAACAAACGGCGAAAAGGAAGCCTGCAGCAGGATAGAAATGAGAAGTAGCCAGCCGTAAGATTGGTGGGTACAGCCCGAGAGCAACGCCGCAAGCAAACGCTGCGGTAATCGCTAGGGCCGGAAGCTTCACGGAGCGCGCCTCAGACGCACCAGCGTCTCAATGTGGTACGTCTGCGGGAAAAGATCGAATAGGTGCATATCGACAATTTCATAACGAGTTGACGTGGCTGCGGCGTCCCCGCTCTTCTTTGAGCCGGTCAGCACCGCAAGGTCCCTCGCAAGCGTCGACGGATCGCACGACAGATATACGATTTCCGTTGCGCCCAATTCCGCCAACTTGGCTGCTGCTTCCGCCCCCAGCCCCGAACGCGGCGGATCGAGCACAACAAAATCCGGCTTCTCATTCGTCTTGCGGAGAAATTCTTCCGCATGCTCGCTGTGAGAAACTACCTGAACGCCCGCGCTCTCCGCGTTGACGTGCAGGTCGCGCGTAGCCGCCAGGTTGGCATCCACGCTCACGACTCTTTGGAAAGTCCGCGTCAACGGCAAAGTAAAGAAACCAACCCCGGCATAGAGATCCAGCGCGGATTGCCCTTTCGCGCCCGCGATAACTGTTTGCAATAAATCTTCGACCAAAAATCTATTGACCTGAAAAAACGATAGATGGCTAACGCGGTACCGAAAGCCTCCCGCCTCTTGAAAGAGGAATCCCGGCCCGGTTAGCTCGAAGCGGTCCTTGCTCTCCTCCGCCAGCAACAAACTTTCCAGCTGCGGCAACGCCTCCCGAAAGGCGGCTGCCAACTCCTTCGCCGGCTTCGGAAAACGCTCAAACGCGACGTTCAGTGAAATCTTCGCATCCGCCGAATCGGCGAAAGCTTCGATCTCCAGCGCTCGTTCCGGCAGCCGATTCGAGCGGGCGAGTTCTTGCAGTTGACCAAAAGTTTTCGCCAGCAAAGGTGACAAAACAGGGCACTCATCGATCGGCACAATCACCGAACTCTCCGGCAAGAAATATCCAATCGCCCGCGGCTTCGCATCGCGTATCGCCCACTGCGCGCGATTCCTATAACCGTACGGCTCCGCTGAATGCTCCTGAATCGCTCCGCTCCACTGAATCCCGCCAAGTCGCGAAAGCGTCTCTCGCAATATCTCTTTTTTCAGTCGCAATTGCTCTGCAGCCGAAATGTGCTGGTAGTGGCAGCCGCCGCAAGTTTGAAAATGTGGACAGCGCGCCCCTTCACGTTGCGCGGAAGCAGAAGTCACCTCCAGCAACTTCGCCCACACTAATTTCTTGCGCTTGGACTTGGTCGCCGCGCGCACTTCTTCTCCCGGCAGCACGTAAGGCACAAAAACCGTGTTGCCGTCCGCGTGGGCAAGTCCGTCCCCACCGTACACAAGCTTCTCAATCGATATGCGTAACTCATCTGACATTATATTGTCCTATTCTGCAACGATTCGCGCGGAAAGAAAAGCGCCCGCTTACGAAAAAACTCAAGAAAAGTAGTAGAGGCTCAACCGCGGCAATCCAAACTCTTCCAGCAATCGCTTCTGCGTATACTTCTTCTCCACAACGGCCAGTTGCTCCGCTTTCATTTTCCGCCGGTAAGCTGACAACTGTCCCTCGACCTCCCGCCGAATGCGCATCATCAACTCCTCTGTCGCATGCGTCGTCAAGAGCGCTGAAAGTTTATCGTCGAGCACCGTCAACCGGCGTTCCAAGTCCTCCAAATCGAGCTTTCCGGGGGAATCCACAAGCACGGAACTGGCCCGCACAGAATCCGCAATCTCCGCCAGCCGCACGGCCATTTCGGGATGCTCACCGTCATTTTTCTTTACCGCCGCCGCAATCTGCGCCGCATTGCGCTCAAAATAGGCTTTCAACTCTTCACGCGGAAACGCTTCCTTTGCTTCGCGTCCATTCTTCGGCGCGGTGCCCGCCGCGGCCTCCAGCCCCTCCTCCGCCACCTGCAGCACCGCATCCGTGCAATACGCCAAACTCTTCAGAGGTTTCCCCGCGCCCCGTCGCGAGCGTCCATAGCTTTCAAACGCACGATCAATTCCTTTCAGTACCGCCTCGAGTGGCACTCCCGCGCGCTGCCAGGTCTCCATGATCGCCCAGTCCAGCGGCGACACCAACAGATGCGCGCCCCGCTTCTTCCAGAAATACTCTTCGATTTCCGTGAAGTAGTTGAAGTAATTCCAGCCATCCATGCTTGAAGTCCATCGCGAATCGACCATGGCGCGCCTGTAAGGCCCGCTCCAAGTTCAGTTCTTCGCTTTCTTGATGTCCGCGATCGATCGCGGTTCGCGAATCGCGCCCCCAGTCTTGGCCGTCTCCGTCCCCTGATTCTTGCTCCAGATAATCCGCAATCCCGCCAAAGTCAAAAACTCATCCGTATGCTGAATGTGTTTCGACCCGCGCGCCACCAGCTTGGCTTGCCCACCGGTCGCCACCACCACGGCATCTTTACCTAGCTCCGTCTTAATCCGTGTCAACATCCCGTCCACCATATCCACCGCGCCATAATAAAGTCCGGCCTGGATATGCGTGATCGTATTTGTGCCAATCACTTTCCCGGGATCCTTGATCTCCACTCGTGGCAACTTCGCCGTCCTCGCAAACAGCGCCTCGGACGAAATGCCCAGCCCCGGCGCAATCACCCCGCCCAAATACTCGCAGCGCGCCGAAACCACATCAAACGTAATCGCCGTCCCAAAATCGACGACGATGCACGGCCCGCCATACTTGTGAAACGCCGCCACGCCATTCACGATCCGGTCCGCCCCTACTTCCAGCGGATTATCCACCAGCACCGACATCCCTGTCTTTACGCCCGCCTCCACAAACAGCGCCTTCTGCCCAAAATAAATCCGCGCCATTTCTCCGAGCGTCCAATTCACCGGCGGCACCACCGAACTGATGATCACGCCCCCGATCGCATCGCGATCCAGCCCCGCCAACGTGAACAAATTCCGCGTCAGCACGCCGTATTCATCCACCGTCTGCTGCCGCGCCGTCGTCAGCCGCCAATTCGCGATAAGCTCCTCGCCGCGAAACACGCCCAGCACCGTATTCGTGTTGCCGACATCAATCGTGAGCAGCATCTACGGCGCCTCCGCCACGTCGCCCGCAATCACGGTCGTCACTTGTCCGCTGTCGCGTTTCACCTGCAGCAATCCTTCCGGCCCGAGTCCCGCGGTCGTCCCCGTAAAATTCTCCCGGCCATTGCTCACGCGAACGCGCTTGCCCTGCGCATAACTCGAAACTCGCGTGAATCGCTCGATCACAGTCGCCGGCCCTTCGCTCAAAAAATCATTGTAATCGCGCTCGAATTCCCGCAGTAATCGTACCAGCAACTCCAGTCGAGATTGTGGCCGCCCACTAGCCACCCGTAGTGACGTGGCGGTCGAGGCTAGCTCGCTCGGAAACTTCTCCTGGTTCACGTTCAATCCGATTCCCACAATCACAAATCGCACCTGTGACGGCTCCGCGTGCATCTCCGTCAAAATCCCGCCAACCTTTTTTCCGCCAATCAGCAAATCGTTCGGCCATTTCAAGTCAACCGCCAATCCTGTCTGCGCCTGTATCGCCGTATGCGCCGAAAGCCCGGCCATCATGGTTAGCAGCGGCGCCTGCACTGGCGCCAGTTTCGGCCGCAGAAGCAGCGTCACATAAATCCCCGCCGCGCGTTCCGAATGCCAACCGCGACCAGCCCGCCCTCGCCCTGCCGTCTGCTCTTCGCCGAGGATTACCGCTCCCTCCGGCTCGCCCGCATGTCCCAGTTCCAACCCAACGCGATTGGTCGAATCCACTTTGAAAAAATGATAGATGTGCTTCCCGAACAAGCTGCCCTTCAGTCGCTGCCGCAGCATGTCCGCGGTAAGAATGTCCGGCACCTTCTCGAGAAAATATCCCGTCC
>Ga0210400_10002342_pt1 | contig 17777 bp, 19 predicted proteins | sample IncBWH26MmetaG_FD_155456 | JGI IMG/M metagenome (GOLD analysis project Ga0210400, IMG submission 155456) | Forest soil microbial communities from Barre Woods Harvard Forest LTER site, Petersham, Massachusetts, United States - Inc-BW-H-26-M | ecosystem: Environmental > Terrestrial > Soil >...
TCGATTCCATCACGCGCCTCGCGCGCGCCTACAACACCGTGGTGCCAAGTTCGGGCAAGGTGCTCACGGGCGGCGTCGATGCGAATGCCCTGCAACGGCCGAAGCGCTTCTTCGGCGCGGCGCGCAATATCGAGGAGGGCGGCAGCCTGACCATTCTGGCGACCGCGCTGGTCGATACGGGTTCGAAGATGGACGACGTCATTTTCGAGGAATTCAAGGGCACCGGAAATTCGGAAATCCACCTGGATCGCCGCATCTCCGAAAAGCGCGTGTTCCCATCGATCAATATCAATCGTTCCGGCACACGCAAGGAAGAGCTCATCACGGAGCCCTCGGAGCTATCGAAGATGTGGATCTTGCGCAAGCTGCTGCATCCGATGGACGAGTTGGCCGCAATTGAATTCTTGCTCGATAAAATGAAAGACACCAAGACCAATACGGATTTCTTCGACGCGATGAAGCGTTAGCGGACGCGCGTAGTAACGGTTCGCCAGGGGGTTTGTCATGGAGTGGTGGGCATGGATTGCAGTCGGCGCCGTACTAATGGTCTTGGAGTTGACCCTGATAGCCGCTGATTTCTACCTGGTTTTTCTCGGGATCGCGGCTCTGGTCATCGGGATTTTGACTCTGACGGGCATTGTGGCCGTTGCCTGGCTGCAGTGGCTCGCGTTTGGCGCATTGGCGGCATTCTCGATGGTGACCTTTCGGCGCTGGGTCTACGAGCGGCTGCGGCGCAAATTACCCGACGTGAAATCCGGACCGGTCGGGCAATCCGTGGTGCTGCCAGCCGAACTGAAGCCCGGCGAATCCTGCCGGCTGGAGTACTGCGGCAGCTCATGGAGCGCGGTCAACGGCGGAACGTCCCTCATCGTCGCCGGCGGGCGCGCGCGCGTCGACCGCGTCGACGGCCTGACTTTGGTCGTGCATGGCGAGTCTTGAGATTCGTTAGGAGAGATTCGTGGAAATGTCCGTAGGCGCTTACGCCGTCATTTTTCTCGTCGTGGTTGTCGTTGTAGCCCTGTTTAAGACTGCAACGGTCGTGCCGCAACAGAGCGCCTTCGTGATCGAACACCTGGGCAAGTACAGCCGCACGCTGTCGGCCGGCTTTCATATTCTCGTGCCGTTCATGGAACGGATCGCCTACAAGCACAGCCTCAAAGAAATCGCGATCGACATTGCCGAACAGATCTGCATCACTCGCGACAATGTGCAGGTGGGCGTCGACGCGGTGCTGTATATGCAGGTGATGGATCCGCACCTGGCATCGTATGGCATCACCAACTACGGTTTCGCGATTTCGCAGCTGGCGCAAACCACCCTGCGCAGCGAGATCGGCAAGATCGAGCTGGACCGGACATTTGAGGCTCGAGGGCAGATCAACACCAACGTCGTGAGCGAATTGGACAAGGCATCATCCCCTTGGGGCGTGAAAGTTCTGCGCTACGAAATCAAGAACATCACGCCGCCGAAGGACGTGCTCTCGGCGATGGAAAAACAGATGCGCGCCGAGCGCGAAAAGCGCGCCGTCATCTTGACCTCGGAAGGCGAGCGGGACGCCAAGATCAACGCGGCGGAAGGCGACAAGCAGCGCGTGATCAAGCAATCCGAGGCCAACAAGCAGCAGCAGATCAACGAGGCCGAGGGGCAAGCGCAGGCGATCCTCGCGGTCGCCACGGCGACGGCGGAAGGCTTGCGGCAGGTGGGCATTGCGTTGTCCGATCGCGGCGGCATCGAGGCCATGCAGCTGCGTATCGGCGAAGAGTACGTGAAACAATTCGGCAAGCTGGCGCAAGTTGGCACGACTCTCGTGGTGCCGGCGAATTTGACCGACCTTGCGTCGATCGTCACCATGGCGACCAGCATCGCTCGTAAACCGTCTGCCGGCACGCCGCCGCCGGCCGGCGCGCCTTTCGCAAAAAGCTAAACGATATCCATGGCAGAGAAGCGCGGCACCCAAACGATTGGGTTTCTTGAATTTGTGGTGCTGGCGGCGGCGACGATGTCGACGCAAGCCATTGCCATCGATGCGATGCTGCCGGCTTTCCCGACGATCGTCCGTGTCCTGCAAGTCGGCGACCCGAATTACGGGCAATGGATCGTCACCGCCTACATGACGGGGTTGGGCGTCGGGCAATTGTTCTGGGGCATGCTCTCCGATCGATTCGGCCGCAGGCCGATCCTGCTCGGCGGCTTGACGCTCTACGTCATTGCGGCGCTGCTGTGCAGTCTGAGCGGCAGCTTTCACGCGTTGCTGGCATGGCGTTTCGTGCATGGCTTGGCGGCAGCCTGCGTCACCGTGACGCGCTCGGTGGTGCGGGATCTGTATTCGGGGCGGCAGATGGCGCGGGTCATGTCGCTGACCTTCGTCGTGTTCCTAACGGTGCCGATTCTCGCGCCGAGCTTGGGCCAACTGATCCTATTCATCGCGCCCTGGCGGTATATCTTCGTGGTGTTTGCGCTCTTTGCCGCGCTGGTTGCAGCGTGGGGTTTCTTGCGCCTGCCGGAAACCCTGCATCCCGAATACCGCCTGACGCTGACGCGCAAGCACATGCTGAACGCGGCCAAGCTGGTGCTCGGTACTCGCGCGTCGATTTTCTACACGCTTGCCATGATGGTGATGTTCGGAACCATCATGGCTTATGTCGGCATGGTGGCGCAGATTTTCTCGGAGGTCTTTCACCGGCCCAAGTTGATGCCCAGCATGTTCGCGCTGTGCGCGATTTTCATGGGCATGGCCGCGTACCTGAATTCACGTATCGTCGAGCGCTTGGGGATGCGCCTGATCTCGCATACGGCGTTGCTTTTGTTCATTGCCGTCACGGGGTTGCACGTTCTCATCGCGGCGCTGGGCCTGGAGCAAATCTGGACTTTTGTGGTGTTGCAATCATTGACCATGGCGACCTTCAGCTTGTCGGTGTCCAATTTTGGCGCCATGGCAATGGAGCCGATGGGATCGATCGCTGGAATCGCCGCATCCTTGCAGGGCTTCATCTCGACGTTTAGCGGCGCGTTGGTCGGAATTCTGATCGGCGAGCAGTTCAACGGCACCACCGTGCCGTTGGCCGCCGGCGCGATGTGCTGCGGGTTCATCAGCCTCGGATTTGTTCTGCTGGCAGAAAAAGGCCGCCTGTTCCGGGCCCATCACTCGAGCAGCGATCCAAAGATCACGCAGAGCGCGCACATCGAGGTGGCGAGATGATCGCACGGCCGGAATCGCCCGCTGAGGCATGTGAAGTCCCGCTCACGCCACGCGTTTGACGCGTTGTATCGTCTATGGCATACAAGCAGGCAATAGGGAGCGTATCGATATGAAAGTAGCAGCCTGTTTTTTGGTGCTGTCGGCCGGCGTGTATTCTGCGGCGCCGGCGGACGAGCCGCCGCCCGCAGCGCAACCTGTTGCCGCCCAAGCACCTGCCGCTCAAGCACCCGCCGCCCAAGCGCCCGCGCCAAGCGCACCGTCGAGCGCCGGCGATGCCAAACCCGCGCCAAGCGCACCGTCCGGCACGAGCGATGTTAAACCGGCGCCCGGCACGCCCGCCGCGCCGGCCCCGAAGGCCGGCAAAAGCGAGGTGGTCAATGTGGCCGCCACCGAGGCGGAGATCAAGCAAATGCGGGGTCGCGGCTACAAGCCGGTCAATCGCAACGGCACGCTGGTGTTTTGCCGCGACGAGGGCGAGATCGGCACGCATTTCGCGCGCACCCACTGCAGCACGCTCGACCAATTGAAGCAGGCGGAACTCTCTGGCAAAGAGTACGTCAATTCCATCCAGCAACAAGGCTCGGCGGTACCGTTCAAGGGCCCGTGACGGACCGACCGCTCGGCATCAGAACCGTCACCGCGAGCCGCTACGTCACGCCATTGCGCGAGGGCGGCTCATTGCCCGCCATCGTTGAAGCCGACGATGATGGTTTGTACGTGCTCAAGTTTCGAGGCGCAGGCCAAGGCCCGAAGGCACTGATTGCCGAACTCTTGGCCGGCGAGATCGGGCGCCTCGCAGGCCTGCCTATCCCTGAGATCGTTTTCGTCATGCTGCCGCCGGATCTGGCGCGAACGGAGCCCGATGCGGAAATTCGAAGCCTCATCGGGGCCAGCGGCGGATTAAATCTTGCCTTGGACTATCTGCCCGGCTCGGTTACCTTCGATCCGCTGGTGTTTCAGCCCGACGCCAAGCTGGCCTCGGCTGTCGTGTGGTTCGACGCATTCGTTTGCAACGTCGATCGAACCGCGCGCAACGTCAATATGTTGTTGTGGCATCGGCGGCTGTGGCTCATCGATCATGGCGCTGCCCTCTATTTCCATCACGCCTGGAATCAGCGCGACCATCATGCATTGGCGCCGTTCTCGCTGATCAAAGAGCATGTCCTGCTGAAATTTGCGAGCCTGCTCGCCGAGGCCGATGCCGAGATGCGGGCGCGCATCGACATCGAGAAAATCGCGGGAATCATCGAGCTGATCCCCGATTCCTGGCTGGCGGATGATCCAGGTTTCCAGAGTAAGTTCCACCAGCGGAACGCCTATCTGAATTATTTCAGGACGCGGCTGACAGCATCGGACATCTTCGTGAAGGAGGCCATTCATGCACGCGCTTCGCACATATGACTATGCCGTCGTGCGTGTAGTCCCGCGCGTCGAGCGCGGCGAATTCGTCAATGCCGGCATCATTCTCTCCTGCGATGTGGAGCGCATTTTGCTGGCAAGCATCGAACTTGATGAGGCAGCGCTGCTGGCTCTCGATTCGCGCGTCGATTTGGATCTCGTGAGGAGCGTGCTCAAAAGCATCCCTGCGATTTGCGCCGGCGGAGAAGCGGCGGGTGATCTTGGCAATATGTCGGTGCGCGAGCGCTTTCACTGGCTGGTCGCACCGCGAAGCACCATCGTGCAAACCTCGCCCGTGCACACGGGCCAATGTTCGGATCCAGGCGCGGCACTGGAACACCTGATGCAAACCATGGTCAGGCGCTAGGGCTCCCCTCTAGTTGCCGCCGGAGCGCAGCGCCGCGAAGGCGTCCGCCAGCCCGAATCCGTAACCGGGGTCCCACGCGGCCGGCCCGAGCGGCACGGCGGTGCTGCGCAGCGCCTTCAGCACCTGGGCTCGATTGAATCCCGCGCTCTCGAGCAGCGCGGCAGCGGCGGCGATCGACGGCACCGCTGCCGAAGTCCCGCAGAACTGTTTGTTCGTAAGCGTCTTGCCGTCGCTGAAGGGCGTGGTCACGCAGTCCGGTGAAACCAAATCGGGTTTTGCGACCTGCAGCGGCGTTGCGAGTCGCGTGTAGTCGAATCCGTCCGGCGAGGCCGCGTCCGCGGTGGCCTGGAAATCAACGCGAAACGGGCCGTGGTTCGACCACGCTTCGAGTGTGTGGGGCGACATTGCGAAAGTTGCACCGACGACCAGCGCATCCGGAATATCGCCGATCGTGCCGCCCGCAAGCCCTGAACTAGCATGCGCCAGCGGCCGGCATTCGATATTGCACGTCGCGCTGCCCTCGGTAACTTGCACAACCAGTCCCGGAGCCGAACCTTGGTCCAGCGATACGGCGAGCCGCACCGCTTGCGCCGCAGCCGTCGTATTGGAGTAGTCGAGAACCAATGTCGGATCCGATTGACTGCTGACCTGGGTCAGTATCTGCGAGTTGCCGTCGAGCAGATAGGCGGTGAGTGCATGGTTGGCGGCATCGTGCGGCGGATCGTTCCAATTCAATATTAGCCGCAGACGCTTGGCCGCGGGCGCCGTGATGGCGTTGAACACATCGCTGGCGCCGCCGCTCGCGAGTCCAAAGTCGAGTAGCATCGCCGAAGAACCGGCAATGGCCGCCGCCGTGGGTGTGAAGGGCCCTTGCCAGTAGCCGCCGTTCTGTTCGTTGCCAGAGAGATGAATGAACACAATTCGATCGTTCGCGGTTTCCAACTGCGCCACGGTGGCGGCGGTCGCGTCCGGATAGAACTGGCCGGAGAATAAAATATCGTCGACGATGATGTCGGCGTGGAAATTATTGCCCAAATCCTTGATGCAGCCGTTGAAGTCCAGGTCGACTCCATCGCAGAATCCGAGCACGGCATCCGGCGCATGTTGGTGAACGAGCTCGAGCATCCAGCTGCCCTCATCGAGGCTGCCTGGGGTGTTCTGGCTGATGTAGATTCCGGCGGGCAGCACACCCGCAGCCTGATAGGAAGCAAGATTGACGACGCCGGTGCTGATGACCCCCACGCGCACACCACCGCCGCGAAATCCCGCCGAACGCAGCTGGTCCATGTGCAGGATGGCGTCCGCTTCGCTGGTGATGACGGGTCCATTAGGCGGCGGCGGTGCGGTAGGCGCGCTGCTTGCGCCGCCCGAACCGCCGCAGGCGCTCAAGGCGATCGCCGCCGCGGCGAGGCTGGCTGCCATGCGTGTCGAAATCTGCATTTCTCCCTCGCAAAGTCACGGCATGGTTCAGGTCTAATTGCCCCGGAACACCTTGTTTAGCTCGTTTCCGGATGCCGCATCCGCGAATCCATCGAACTTGCCTTGCTCGACGATGAGTTTGGCGGCGCGCATGAACCCGCCCCAGGCTGCGCGCGCCAGCGCCCCACCCACGCTTACGCGGCGCACGCCTAATGCCGCGATCTGAGGCATGCGGAGATCTGCGTTGAACCCGATCAAGAGATTGACCGGCTTCGGCGCAACGGCAGCGACGACCCTTGAGATCTCTTCCACGGTGCGAATTCCAGGCGCGTACAGGCAGTCGGCCCCCGCATTCGCGTAGCCCTTCAGTCTGGCGATAGTTTGCTCCATGTCGGGCTGACCCACGAGAAAACATTCAGCACGGCCGATCAGCATCGTGTCGCTGCCCGCTTTGTCGATCGCCTTGCGGGCGGCGCGAATGCGATCGACCGCCGTATCGAAATCGAACAGCGGTTTGGACGCGTCCCCGGTCGAGTCTTCTATGGACAGTCCTGCCACGCCCGTTTCCACCGCCAGGCGCACACTGTCGGCGACCCCGGGCGCATCCGGCGCAAAGCCGTGCTCGAAGTCGGCATTGATGGGCAAGTCCGTGGCCTCCACCATTTCGGTCAAATGATCCAGCACCCGATCCCGGGACATGCCTCCATCGCGGTGACCATGCGACCACGCGAACCCGGAACTCGTGGTGGCCAATGCCTTGAAGCCCAAAGTTTGTAGATAGCGCGCGCTGCCCACATCCCAGGGGTTGGGGATGACGAAACAGCCGTCTTGATGCAGGCGATGAAATGCGCGGCGTTTATCGGCGATGCTCGGTCGAACGTGGGGCATGGAAACTCCTAGCGCTGGATGGCGCGGTAGCCGATATCAAGCCGGTACTGCACCAAGCTCCAGTGTATCGCGTGCACCAGATTGTATGCTTGAAGCTGAGCCGTGCTCACGCTGTCGCCCAAACCCACGGCGCAAAGCACGCGTCCGCCGGCCGTGACGATGTCCTTGCCCACCATGCGCGTGCCGGCGTGAAAGACTTTCCCGGGCAGGCGGGCTGCGTCGTCCAGTCCGCTGATCGGATCGCCCGTGCGGTAGGCATCCGGGTAACCGCCCGCTGCCATGACCACGCCCAGTGCCGCCCGCGTGTCCCACCTAACCTCGTGTCGCTCCAGGGTGCCGGCCAATGCCGCCTCGCACAGGTCGATGAGATCGCTCTGCAAGCGCATCAGGACCGGCTGCGCTTCCGGATCGCCGAATCGACAATTGAATTCCAAGACATTGGGTGTTCCGTCGGGGGCGATCATGAGCCCCGCATACAAAAATCCAAGGTACGGATTGCCGTCGCTGCGCAGGCCGCGGAGCGTCGGTTCGATCACGTCGCGCATGATGCGCTGGTGCAGCGCCGGCGTGACAATCGGTGCCGGCGAATAGGCTCCCATGCCGCCGGTGTTCGGTCCTTGATCGCCGTCGTCCCGGCGCTTGTGGTCTTGCGATGTTGCCAGCGCAATGACTTGGCCGTCACTTGCCGCCACGATAAAGCTCACTTCCTCGCCCTGCAGGAATTCTTCGATCACGATGGTGCTGCCGGCCGCGCCAAAACTTCCACCGAGCATGGCGCGGGCGGTTGCAATCGCTGATTCATGCGTATCGGAAATGACGACGCCTTTGCCTGCGGCCAATCCATCCGCCTTGACGACCAGCGGCAGGCGCTGCGCACGCACGTAGTCCTCGTCGAAGGTTGCCGCCGTGAAGGTGGCGAAACTGGCGGTTGGAATGCGATGCCGGGTCAGGAAATCCTTGGTGAAGGCTTTCGAGCCCTCGAGTCGCGCAGCCTTGGCAGAAGGACCGAAGCAGCGCCGGTTGGCCGCGACAAAGCGATCGACGACGCCGGCGACCAGGGGTGCTTCGGGTCCGATGATGGTAAGGCCGATATCCTCGGCAATCGCAAATTGCAGCAGGCCCTCGATGTCAGCCGCCGCAATGCCGACGTTGCTCACCTTGGGTTCGGACGCCGTGCCGGCGTTGCCGGGCGCAACGAAGACATGCTCCACGCGCGGTGACGATGCGCATTTCCACGCCAGCGCATGCTCGCGGCCGCCGCCGCCGACGATCAACACTTTCATGCGGGCGTCTCTAATGTCGGAAATGGCGCATTCCGGTGAACACCATGGCGATGTCGTGTTCGTCCGCAGCCGCGATCACTTCGGCATCGCGCCGCGAGCCGCCCGGCTGAATGACGGCCCGGATGCCAAACTCGGCCAACGCGTCCAGGCCGTCGCGAAAGGGAAAGAACGCGTCGGAGGCAACCGACGCGGATTCCAACGTCAGGCCGACGTCCTTGGCCTTCATCGCGGCGATTTTGCTGCTGATCACCCGGCTCATCTGGCCGGCCCCGATCCCCAGCGTTGCCCGGTCCTTCGCCGCGACGATGGCATTGGATTTGACATATTTCGCCACTCGCCACGCAAAGATCAGATCGTCGAGCTCCGCCAACGTGGGAGGGCGCTTGGTAACGGTCCGCAGTTCCTGCGCTCGAATCGCGCCGCTGTCGCGCGTCTGTACCAAGAGGCCGCCGGCGACGCTTTTGTATTCAAGCAATTGCGTCACCGGCAAGGACAGATCGCCGGTGACGAGCACGCGTACGTTGTCCCTCGTTGCGAGGACGTCCTTGGCCTGGTCCGCGACGCTCGGCGCCAAAATCACCTCGACGAATTGTTGTTCAAAGATCGCACGGGAGGTCGCCGCATCCAATTCGCGGTTGAACGCAATGATGCCGCCGTAGGCCGAGGTCGGGTCGGTCCGGTAGGCAAGCGCATAGGCGTCTGCAATGGTGCTGCAGCGCGCGGCGCCACAGGGATTGGCATGCTTGACGATCACGCAACCTGCGGTGTCGAATTGACGCACGCACTCCAGCGCGGTATCGCTGTCGGCGATGTTGTTGAACGACAATTCCCGTCCCTGGATTTGCAAAGCTTGCGTGACGGAGGCGCCGATGGCGCGCGGGTCGGTGTAGAACGCCGCCTGCTGATGCGGGTTTTCGCCGTAGCGCAAGTCAAGATGTTTTCGAAAGGAGAGATTCAAATCGTCAGGAAACGTGGGGGCCGCGCCGCCGATGGCGCCCGTGAAGTAGGCGGACACCATGGCATCGTACTGTGCGGTGTGAGCAAACGCCTTCGCGCTGAGCTTGCGACGCATGGTCAGATTCGTGCTGCCTTGATTGGCCGCCAATTCGTCCAGCAACTCGCGATAGTCGCCGGGATCCACGACCACCGTGACGGAGGCATGATTTTTTGCGGCAGCGCGGACCATCGCCGGGCCCCCGATATCGATGTTGTCGACGGCATCCTCGTACGTTGAGTTTGGACGGCTCACCGTTGCGGCGAACGGGTAGAGATTGACCGCCAGTAAATCGATCGGCTCGATGCTGTGCTCGCGCATTACTCCCTCATCGAGTCCGCGCCGCCCCAGCAAGCCGCCGTGGATCTTCGGATGGAGGGTCTTGACGCGGCCGCCCATGATTTCCGGAAAGCCGGTGTGTTCCGCGACTTCCTTGACCGTAATGCCGTGGCTCGTCAACAGCTTGGCGGTGCCGCCGGTCGACAACAGCTCGATGCCGCGTTCCTTCAGTTCGCGCGCGAATTCAACGATGCCGGTCTTATCCGAAACACTGAGCAACGCGCGACGTACGGGCGTGAGCACTAAACCTACTCGCTGATGCCGAACTCTTTGAGTTTCTTGCGCAAGGTGCCGCGATTGATCCCGAGTATGGTCGCGGCCCGGCTCTGATTGCCCTGTACGTGGCTCATCACGACCTTGAACAGCGGCTCTTCCACCTCACGCATCACGAGATCGTACAACCCTGCCGGCTTGTGGCCGTTCAGCGTCTCAAAATAACACTGTAAGGCCTCTTCGGCCTGCGAACGCAACGGCACTCCCTTGCCATTGATCTTCAAATCGCGGCCGTTGAACGCCGCCGCGATTTCTCGACGTGATTTCGATCTCTTTTTAGCGACCATGGCCTTAAGTTTAAATCCCCGTTGATTTTTTCTTGTCCAAATGTACGCTTACGCAGCGCGCTCCACACCCGTATCGTAATGCTGCAGCAGCGTGGACAGTTGCTCCCCGGGCGTCTCGATTTGCACGAGGCGATTCCGCAAGTCTTCTTGTCCTGGATGCTGCTGGAAATACCAACTCAAGTGTTTTCGTGCCACTCGAACACCGGTTTGATCGCCGTAAAAGGCGTACAGGTCTTCGAGGTGGGCGCGCATAATATCACGGACTTTTTCCAGCGCTAGCACTGCGCGAATTTCTCCCGTCGACAGAAAAAAATTGACTTCGTCGAAGATCCATGGCCGGCCCTGGGCCGCTCTGCCGATCATGATGCCGTCGCAGCCCGTCTCCTCGAGGACTTGTTTCGCGCGTTGCGCGGAAGCAATGTCGCCGTTCGCAAATACGGGAATCTTTACATCGGCTTTGATGGCGCGTACCGTTTCATACTCGGCATTACCCTGATACATATCGGTCCGTGTTCGACCGTGGATGGCGAGCGCCGCGATGCCGCTGTCCTCCGCAATTTTCGCGATGCGCCGGCCGTTCTTGTGATTCGGATCCCATCCTGTGCGCGTCTTCAGCGTCACGGGCGCCGCGACGGCTTGCACCACGGCGCGCAAAATGCGCGCAACGAGATCCTCGTCCTGTAGCAGTGCGGAACCCGCCAATCGATTGCACACCTTCTTGGCCGGACAACCCATATTGATGTCGATGATCTCGGCTCCGGCATCGACGTTGCGCCGCGCAGCATCCGCCATCATCTTTGGGTCAAAGCCGGCAATCTGCACGACTCGAGGACTGGGTTCACCGGCGTGATCCATGCGGCGGCGCGATTTGGGTGTCTCCCATAGCCGTACGTCGGCGCTGAGCATTTCCGAGGCGGCGAGACCGGCGCCAAAGCGGCGGCAGAGAATGCGAAATGGACGGTCCGTCACGCCTGCCATGGGCGCCAGCAGCACATTGGAGGGCAGCGTATAGGGGCCTATCTTGACGCTCATCGTTTGGGGGCGCTCATCGCTTGGCTTGCGCGGGCGCTTTGTCGTTCGCGCACGAAACCCGTCGGTCTGCGCCGCGCAGACACACGTCGATTTCAAACCCTTCCGCGCTCTTGCCCGGGTCCAAGATGTCGAGCGTCGCGTCGGAGCGCTCGCCGGGAGCGAGCAGCTTGGCGGTTGGCTTGCCCAAATATTCGGAGGGCTCGAAGTCGCGCGTGCCGATACTGCCGCCGAAACGGTCGGCAAGTGTGACACGCAGCAGCGGATAGGGCTCGAGTTGAGCCGCCGTATTGAGGATGCTTGCCCGCACGCGCAAGGTGCCCTCGCCGGCGGGATCGCCAGTCACGCCCCATTGCCTGAGCTGATACGCGGAAAGATTTGCGGGCGGCGCAACCGGGGCGCCGATCGTCGAGTACAACGCGCGAATCGATCCTCCCAGCGGCGCATGCGTCGCGAGCCACTCGCGATTTTGGTGAACGACCTGAACGAGCAGCAGCGCACCCGCGACGATCGCGGCCGCGAGCCAGGGGATGAGGCCGCGATCGGATTTCTGCCGGCCTAAGTCGAAGGGCGAGGCGGAATCCATAAGAGACCGATCCGCCCGCTCCAATGCGAGCGATTCCGGATGGGCCGTGAGCTCGATGTCCGAAAGCTCGATGCCCGAAAGCTCGATGCCCGAGAGCATTTCACGCCGGACATCTTCGGACACGTCGAAACCGCTCGGCGCGGGGGCCGAGCTCGCCGCCGCCGCGGCAGCCACCGCGGGAATCTTAGGCTTAACAGCGGCAGGAGCCGGAATGTCGACAATCGGATCCGCGGCGTTGAATACCTCGATCTCCTCGGGTTCGGCGGACTCGAGCTTCGCCGCAGGCACCCGCGGCATCCGCGGCAGCACTCCCTTCTTGGTCTCGACGAAAATTCGATCCAGCTCTCCCGGGGGCAGAGTGAATTCCAACGACGTCTCGCCCAGGACTTCCGCGGCTGGATCCTCGGCCGGTTCGGAGGGCGCATCGGGGGAGTCGCCCTCGTTCCAATCAAGAATTTGCAAGCGCGCGATTTCCATCCCAGAGGGAGCCGAATCCTCCGGACTCGGCTGCGCGCGTCGCGAAGAGGACGGCGCGGGCGACTGCAATATGCTGTCGGCCCGGGTTTCCAATTCGAACGAGCTCTCGCCGATGGTGAAGGCGCTTGCATCCTCGGCGAGATGCGCCAAGGCATTGAAGATCTCGCCGCATTTGCCGCAACGCACCTGGCCGCCCGCCGCGCGCAACACTTCCGCGGACAACTTAAAGACGGTCTCGCATTTGGAACATTGCGTAAACACGCTAGGGCACTCTCCGCGCGTAGATGCAGCACCACTCATCGCGCTCTATGACCTGCACCATATCAAAACCGGACGCGTATGCGGCCTTTACAGTGTAGGCCTGCGTCTTCAATAGCCCCGAAAGCAGCAAATACCCTCCGGGCCGGCAGGCCGCGGTCAACTTCGGCGCCAATTCAATCAAGGGTCCGGAAAGAATGTTGGCCATCACACAGTAGGCGCTGGGGAGGCTCGCTTCGATGCCCTGCACCGTGATGTTCGAGGCAACGTCGTTACGGAGCGCGTTGTCGCGTGTGGCAAGCAGCGCCTGTGGGTCAAGATCGACGGCAATGACATGGGCTGCGCCGAGCTTCAAGGCCGCTATACCTAAGATGCCGGAGCCGCAGCCATAGTCGATCACCGTTTGGCCCGCCAGGGCCATCGAATCCAGTATTTGCAGGCACAGCGCCGTGGTCGGATGCGTGCCGGTGCCAAACGCCAGCCCCGGATCCAGCCTCACGACGACAGCGTGGCGGTCGCCCGGCGCCTCGGCGGCGCGCGGACAAACCCAGAGTCGCCGCCCGAAGCGCAAAGACTTCCAGCCCGTGAGCCAGGCGCGTTCCCAGACTTGGGTCTGAACGGCGCGGACGCGCGCAGTTCGTGTGATATGCGGGCCCAGCGCGCTCGAAAGCCGATCGAGATTCAGCGCCGCGTCGCTGGATTCTTGAAACAAGGCGCGCACCAGCGTATCGCTCCACAGCCGCATCTCGCCGGGCTTGGGCTCGAGCACGGGCTCGTCGCCGCGATCGACGAATGTAATCGAGCTTGCGCCGACTTCGAACAGTGCTGCCTCGACCGCCTCGGAACTCAACGTTGCGAGCGGAAATTCGATTTCATAAAACGTCATCGATGCAACATCCCGCGATGTTACTTCAGCCCCAATCGCCGCTCTAGATAGTGAATATCGGTTCCGCCTTGCTTGAAGGCGGAATGATTGAATATTTCCTGATGCAGCGGGATATTGGTCTTGATGCCCTCGACGACCATCTCCGCCAGCGCGTTGCGCATGCGCGCGATGGCCGTATCGCGCGTGTCGCCATAGGCGATGACCTTTCCGATCATCGAATCGTAAAACGGCGGCACGTTGTAGCCGGTGTAGACGTGGCTATCGACCCGGATTCCCGGGCCGCCGGGCGAGTGCCAGAGACGGATCGGGCCCGGGCTCGGCGTGAAGTTCTTCGGGTCTTCGGCATTGATGCGGCATTCCACCGCATGACCGCGTATTTGAATGTCGTTCTGGCCATAGGGCAGCGGTTCACCGGCCGCGATCAGCAGCTGTGCTTTGACGATGTCGATTCCCGTGACCAGCTCGGTCACCGGATGCTCTACTTGAATGCGCGTGTTCATTTCGATGAAGAAAAACTCGTTGTCCTGGTACAAGAACTCCAACGTGCCTGCGTTACGGTAGCCGACTTCGCGGACCGCCTGGGCACAGCGTTCTCCCATGGTTTTACGCTGTCTGACGGACAGGCCCGGCGCGGGAGCTTCCTCGATGACCTTTTGATGGCGGCGCTGCATGGAGCAGTCGCGCTCGCCCAAATGCACCACGTTGCCGTAATTGTCCGCCAGCACCTGAAATTCGATGTGCCGCGGCCGCTCGAGAAACTTCTCCATGTAAACCTGGTCATTGCCGAAAGCAGCCAGCGCTTCCGACTGCGTCACGCCGATCGCGTTCAACAGCGAAGCGTCGGTGTGCACGACGCGCATGCCGCGGCCGCCGCCGCCCCCCGAGGCTTTGATGATCACGGGGTAGCCGATTTCCTTGGCGATGCGGAAATTCTCATCGGCGTCCTTGCCGAGCGGCCCGTCTGATCCAGGCACGCAAGGGACGCCGGCCGCCTTCATGACCTTGATGGCGGAGACTTTGTCGCCCATGAGGCGAATGGTTTCCGCCCGGGGTCCGACGAAAATAAAACCGCTCTTTTCGACCCGCTCGGCGAAATCGGCGTTCTCCGACAAGAACCCGTAGCCCGGGTGAATCGCGACCGCGTCGGTGACCTCGGCCGCGCTGATGATCGCCGGCATATTCAGATAAGAGGCCGCGGATTGCGGGGGCCCGATGCAGACGGTCTCGTCCGCCAGCAGGACATGCTTGGTGTTGAAATCGGCCGTGGAATGCACCGCCACGGTCTTGATGCCCAGTTCGCGGCAGGCGCGCAAGATGCGAAGGGCGATCTCGCCGCGATTCGCGATGACGACTTTTTCGATCATCTCGAGCTATTCGATGATGAAGAGCGGCTGGCCGAAATCGACCGGCTCACCGTTCTTGGCGAGCATGGCCGTCACCCGGCCTTCCTTGTCGGATTCTATTTGGTTCATCATCTTCATCGCCTCGATGATGCAAAGAATTTGACCGACTTTGATCTCGCTGCCGATCTCGACGAAGGGCTTCGCGCCGGGAGACGCCGATGAGTAGTACGTGCCCACCATGGGAGAGGTGACCGTGTGCTCATCATTGCGGGGTGCCCGCTCGCCGGCGGCGGTGGCCGCGGTGGCGGGCGCGGCGGCGGCGGCCGGTGCCGCCTGCATGATCGGCGCCGCCTGAGTAGCGACCTGCATCCCTGCCCGCGGGTGGCGGCTGATGCGTACCGATTCCTCGCCCTCAGAAATCTCAAGTTCCGAGATGCCGGACTCCTCGAGCAACTCGATCAGCTTCTTAACCTTGCGAATATCCATCCGCTAACCCCTCAAATCTCGTTTTAGGTCTTCTACAGGCGCGCGACGGCGGCTTGGAGCGCGAGCTCATAGCCGATCGGCCCCAATCCATAGATGCAGCCGACGGCAATGTCGGACAAATAAGAGTGATGCCGGAATGCTTCGCGCGCGAAGACATTGCTCAGATGTATTTCAATGAACGGCACGCCCACGGAGAGAAAGGCATCGCGCAGCGCGATGCTGGTGTGAGTGAAGGCACCCGGATTGATGATCACGAAACCAATGGCGTCGCGCTTGGCGGCGTGGATTTTGGCGATCAATTCATGCTCGGCATTGCTCTGGGCGGCGATGAGTTCATGCCCTGACGCTGCGCATTGCGCACTGAGCTTGCTCTCGATCTCTGGTAGCGTGGCGCTGCCATAGATGGCCGGCTCGCGGGTGCCGAGAAGGTTCAAGTTCGGGCCGTTCAACAACAAAATTCGCGCCATCTTCTGCGTCAGTTCCCAGCGCGGCTGCGCTACAAAGGTCCGCGATAATAACCAGAAATTGAGGTGAAATGGCAAGCTTCGGCGGCGAACGTCGCCTTACACACTATCCTGAGTGCTCATCCGCCATGGCTTGCAGGCCCGCGGCGATGGCGCGCCGCGCTTGCTGCAGCCCAATACGCTCATCATTGAGATTCTGGACCTCCGACAGGATGAAATCGGCCTGGGGCCGATGCAATTCCCCCACAAACAAGGCCACGACTTCACCCCGCCGATCGGTAAATACGGTGAACGGCAACGCGGGCGAGGTCATGCCAAATTTGGCTGCAACATCAAGAGCGTCCTGTTCCCCGATCAGCACCGGGTAGTCAATTTTGAACTGCGCGGCGAATGCCCGAACTTTGTCGGGATAGTCCACCGCGATGCCGACTATGGCGAGGTTCCGGTCTGCCCAATCCGCTGCCAGGGTTTTGAGCAACGGTATTTCCCGGCGGCAAGGGGCGCACCAGGTTGCCCAAAAGTTGATGACCAACGATTTGCCGCTCCACGAGTCGACCGAGATGAGCTTGCCTGAAAGGTCCTTGAGCGAGAAATCCGGCAGCCTCGCGGGAATCACCGGATGGGGCGCAGCCGCTGCGAACTCCGAAGTCTCCGCGGGATCAGGAGCGCTGGCCATGCCCGCCGGTACCGGAACACCAGCCTCAGGCGCCCTTTGAACGGAGTGAAACTTCAATCCCGCCCAAATTCCCAAGAGCACGACCAGCGCGATCCCCAAAAAGCGCAGCCCGCGAGATTTCATGCGGGAGTGTCGAGTTTGCGTCCCCTTCGCAGCACCAATCCTGCGAGCAGAAATGCGCACGCACCCCCGATGATGGCGATGGTCTCCCAGGGATAGGGTGGCACGCTAACCCCAAGGGGAGACGATCCTGCGGTTGGAAAAACCACTTTCGTGATGGGGGGGTAGCACAAACCCGCCTCGGCACAACCTTGGTAGGTCACCTTGATCTGAACGGGGTGGGCGCCGGCGTCGATACGCGAATAGGGCACCACGGCCTCGACCTGCTGCATATAGACCTGTTGCGTGCCCAAATAGGGATCGGTCTTGACCACGCCGGGCGGCAACGCGGGCGCCGCGACCACCAGGTCCGGGCTCTCGGCTTTCACCTCAATTTTTTGACGATACAGATAGTAGCCATCCGCAATGACCCAGCGGACCTTCAGCACGTTGCCGTCGATGCGCGCGGCGACCCGAAATGCGACATCGGGGGGTAGGAAATCCGTCTCGTTGGAATCGATACCCCGCATCCACCAAGGCTTGGCGTGCGCGGTCCCAGCTGTGCCAAGCAGGGAGCCGATCAAGAGAAAGCCGACAAAGGCAGTGGCGCGTGTATGCATGCGGGCACTTTAGTGGCCGCCGTGTAAGCGCGCCAGCTCATGAATGCTGCGATACAGCAAAAAATAGTGCGCCCGGGCCTTGAATCGTAATAATTTGCGACTATGATTAGCAGCCTCGACGGGAGAGTGCTAACAACACATCCCTTTGTTAATCCCAACTCAAGCATTAGGAGTCTTGTCTTATGAAGATTCGTCCCCTTCATGACCGCGTGATCGTGAAAAGAGAGGAAGAGGAGCGTAAGTCTCCAGGTGGCATCGTGATCCCGGACACGGCGACCGAGAAGCCCATCTTCGGCAAAGTCATTGCCGTCGGCAAGGGCAAGATTTTGGAGAACGGCGAGATTCGCCCGCTGGACGTGAAAGTCGGCGACAAGATTCTGTTCGGCAAGTACAGCGGCACCGAAGT
>Ga0210400_10002343_pt1 | contig 17774 bp, 6 predicted proteins | sample IncBWH26MmetaG_FD_155456 | JGI IMG/M metagenome (GOLD analysis project Ga0210400, IMG submission 155456) | Forest soil microbial communities from Barre Woods Harvard Forest LTER site, Petersham, Massachusetts, United States - Inc-BW-H-26-M | ecosystem: Environmental > Terrestrial > Soil >...
CGAGGGTTGCCAATCGGCTGTTAGATTCGTTCCACTTGTTGGATAAAACCGCCCCACAGTGAAACCAGTCTTCGGACTGACCTTTAGGGTAATCTCAACACATGGTCATATGCCAATACATAGTTCAGCCCCGCGAGCGATGGAAAAGAGTCAAACCGACCGTTGGCGTTGGTTCTAGATCAAGCTGCAACGTTTCAAAACAACACCCCTTGACCTGCCCCCATTTTCCGCACAGTGATCTTATAACTTAGCCAGCAGCAGCCGGAGTGGGAAAGTGGAAAACGCATTGGGTGTTTTCCAAGCGCGCATTGCGCGCGTCTTTTCCATAGCCCAGAGCAGCCGCAAACTCTGCCGGTGTCCTGTAGTTCAAACTGCTGTGTGGCCGTTGGTGGTTATAGTCCAAACGCCAACTTGCGATTTTCCTCCTGGCGTCGAACAGGTTATAGAACCGACTTGCCCTCAAGCACTCTTCGCGCAGGCGACCGTGAAAGCTTTCTACCACCGCGTTCTGCGTGGGCTTGCCGGGTTGGATGTGGACCAGCTCGATCTTGCGTTCGATACACCAGGCCAGGAAGTGCAGGCTCGTCAGCTCCGGGCCATTGTCGCAGCGAATCGATTGGGGTTGGACGCGATGGCGGATGATCTCCTCCAGCACTCGTGTCACCCGCTGACTGGCGAAGCTGGTGTCCACTTCCAACGCCAGGCACTCCCGCGTATAAGCATCCACTACGCTCAACACGCGGATCGCACGTCCCCCAGCGATCACTCATGCGCAAAATCAATCGCCCATTCCTGATTGGCAGCCGTGTACTGACGTAATGGAGCCCTCATCCGCACACAGTGTTTCCGCTTCTTCCGCCGCAGGCACAACCCGCTTCCCGGTAGATCCGGTAACAGCGCTTGTGGTTCACAGCCTGACCTTCTCGCTGCAACAGCACATGCAAACGACGGTATCCATACCGCGGCTTCTCCTGCGCCAGCTCCATCATTTTGTTTCGCAATGCTTCGTCTGATTCCCGGGCCACCTCATCCGTCGTCCGGCCTGCCTCAACCTGCTTCAGCGCAACAATGATCTGCGGTTCCGTATGCCTACTCTTGCTCATGGATCGCTCCCTTTTCAAATCCGAAATCATACTCGCTTGTATGCGGATCTAGGGGAGCAGGTCATTTCCAACGATAGCAAGCTGAATGGGCGCTGCTTGCGACTCTTTTGGCCAAACGAATATCCTTAACTCTGGACCGGGTGGTCCGCTGTTTGTACGTCGGCGGTACCAGCCGGCAAGTAGGAAATCACAGATTGAATATCCTGCGATTCAACGCTGCAGCACCAGTCTATTTTGGAGCATGTCGGCTGCTCGTGGGTATTAAGACGAGGCTCTCAGCTCCTTAATATAGTTTCGAATGACATTTCGTCCCTGTTCATTGCAGTATTCACTTGGCCGATCAGGTGGAAATTCTTGGCTCAGTGTCGCGAATCTTGCTCGAATATGCTCCAAATATGGATCTGCAAATGACATTCCTTGCGTGTAATCGTCCCAAGCCCATGGACTGCCTTTACCTTCAAGAAAATCCTCCAAGATTTGCGCCACTTCCTGCTTGCTTAGCGTGTCTCTACGCATCGGTTCAGCCCTGCCTGCTACCTCTGGTTTTGTGCCTTTCGTTTGGTTTCATTACTGTACATAGCAACTTTGGACTATGGATAATAAAACGGAATGTGGCTCCACCAATTCGTGCCGCGTGCTGCTCCGATGCCGAGTCTTATCACGTCACGTCCCGTTGCAGCCGAGCCTTGCCAACTCCAACCAAAACGAACCTTTGAACTGTTAAACAGCGTCTGCGTGCCTCGTCCGAAAAGCGCACCGTTTTTGCCATTAGACACTGCAGCACCAACGGCGCTTGCCGATCCGACAAGTGTCCATCCGACGGTACTCCCAGCAAAGCCTCCAAATTTATAGCTGAAACTCCCTTTTCCGACAACGCTGTCGGCTCCCATTTTGCCTCTGATCCACTCCGTTAGGCTGGTGTGCACGAATGGAAGCATCCTTCCAGTAAGCGCGTCCCCAGCTCCAGCAAAAAAGTTAGACACCTTCTCGTTCAGGATCCAGTCGCAAACAGAATTGCAAGCTGAGTTAATAAAATTGCCGACCCGGACGGACAGGGACGCAGAACTTCCTGCACCTGGTGCACTGTTAAATGCTGCTTCTGCTCCCAGTTGGCCTTTGGACGGCCCCGGCGGAGCGGCATCAAAGCTGCCGCCGCAGCCTGCAATCACACCGCATAACCCCAGGCTGCCAGGAGCGGGGGAGTCACCAAAGCCGCTGGCGGAGCCAGGAAACGTGCCACCAAAGGAGACGCCACTAAAGCTCAGAGATCCAAACGACGGCAGCTTGAACTGGCTACCTGATGAGAAGCCGGTTCCTCCATTGAACACAAAGGGCACATCAATTCCGTAAGTAGTCGGCGAGTCAATGCTCATGCCGGAGGAATCCGTGGCGCTTAATGGACTGTTACCAACATAGGAATAGGAGTTCAAAGATTGAGGATCAGCAGCGTCACCTCCCATGGGATCAACGCTCATAAAGCGCCCATACTGGCTGGTGTAGTAGCGGGCATTGGCAAAATCAAGATTGCTTTCGGCATCCCGCATATAACCTGTGAAGTGTGTAGGAGTGATCCCGGCCGAGGTGCAGCTGAGAGCATCGCCGTAAGGCAAATTCGTACAGGTTTGACGGATGGCACCCGAGTAATCCGTCACGACTCGAAGATTTCCGAGCCAGTCGCGATGATGGAAGTACGCCACATCGCTGTACGTTGCCAAACCGCCGATTTCCTGCCGCAACAGAGTTCCATCCGAACGCATTACGCCGGCCACTTCGCCGCCCAAGTCGTAAATGAAATCTGTAGAATTCGCTCCCACGGTCGCTCTCACGCGCCGGCCGTCTGCGCTGTAAATGTACGTTGCAGTCTGGCCGCCATCGACGGAGATGAGCCTGTTTTCGGCATCATAGGCGTAGGTGTGAGTGCCATCGCTCGTCATATTCCCAGAGGCATCATAGGTGACTCCGGTGGCGCTGATCTGGTTGTTTACGTAGACAAGGGACAAACCGTTGCCGCCGTTCAAAGGGGTCTGGTGCAGCCGGTTGCCATAGCGGTCATAGTCGTAGGCGTACCCGATCGTGGGTGTGGATGCCTGCTGCAGACGGTTCAGGTTGTCATAGAAATAGGACCAATTTCCATTGACACTATCATTGGCCGCGAAGATGGTGCCAGAGGGATCAATGCCGAGGTCGAGGGCGTACACAAAACCGGTGCTTTCGCCAGCCGCACCGTCTGTGCCACCACTCAGAGCCGGGCCGGAGGTTACGACGCCGATGGGTCCACCACTCACAGAAGCTGCGATCGGATAAATCGTGCTTGCACCCGCACTTACACTCCTAATTACTACATTACTGCCTGAAGCAGTGGCGGTTACAGGCGAATTCAGTGTGGTATTGATCGTGTTTGCTACGGCTGATGCGAAGTCAGCCGGTCCTGGGAACGAAGTCGTCAAACACGGAGCATAGACAGTTCCATTGACTGTCAGGTTAATCCCACAGCTAGATGTGGACGAAGACGAGACCGTGGTTCCGAGGCCAAATATTAGAGTTGCTAACGACGAGCTGGCAGCCGACGGATTTGGTTTATCTGCGCCCCCGGTAAGCACAGAGCTTGTCGGGCTCATGACAAAAGAGGCGCTGGGAAAGTGTGCCGGGTCATTACTTACCAGGGAAGAGGCCAAGCTGTAGTTCGTCGCCGATCCGCCATTCTTGGCAATCAACGAAATCTGCACGACGGTTTGTGAATTATTTGAGCTGGCGGCGGCGATCACTGGCGCATTCGGTGCCTGATTGATCGCCTGAACAAGCGCAGTGGCAATACCGGACGCAGTTGAAGGAGGCAGGCTAGGAGTCGGGTTGTTGCAGCAGCCAAAATTGAATGGGTCTTGCGAGCCATAAGAAGTTGACACAGTAAAGGATCCAATCGAAAGCGTTGCTACACCAGTATCGCTGAATGACCCACCCGTATCTAGGCCGCCAGAGAGCATTACACCGGAGGCGCTCACCGGAAACGATGTGCCGGTAAAGTTGCTATTGTTCGTTACCGATGTGACGGAGATAGCATAGTTGCTCGCGGTTCCGGTCTTCTTTGCGATTAAAGATAAAGGACCGTTGCAACATGCCCAAACCGCAGAATTCGGATCGCTGTTGATGGCGGTAGCCAGCCGGTTATAGATACCGGTATTGTCGGCTAAAAAAGTGGAAGTTTGTCCATAATTAATTGTGGTGGAATGCCCATTCACCGTAACCGTGATGGTGCCCGTATCGAATATGCCGCCGCTTCCCCCCTGAAGTGTAGGCGCAGAAGTGACGCTGGGTTGGAATGTGAATGAGGGCTGAGGGAAGTCCACAAGATTGTGGATCATGTTCGGTACATAGGTGTAGTTTGTGTTTGCACCCGGCACTCTCGCAGTGAAGGTCACAATATTTCCCTGCGCACCGGCGGTAACTGACGCGCCCGTATCCTGGTTAATATCTGCGGCCAGGGCCGAGGCCATTGATTGCGGCGTGGCCCCTTCTCCCCAGGTGATCAGATTGACGTGGTTATTGATGCTTACAGAAAGCGTTCCCGAATCATACAGTGGCGTGGTAATCCCATCCGCGCCCCCGGTCAGAGTGGGACCGGAAAGACTTCCACTAAAGGAGGGGAGTGGGAAATCAACCGTATCATAGACAGACGAAACCGACTGAGCAAAGTTCGACGCTTGTCCTCCTTGCCGTGCGTGCAGAGTAAGCGTGCTCCCAGATACGGTAGCGTCTACAGGAGAGGCGCCAACGTTAAGCCCGGTATTCGGATCATTAACCAAAGCCGATGCGATCTGAGCCGCCGTACTGTTAACCAATTGATAGGTAGGCGCGGCTTGGCTCGTGCTGAAGTGAACCATATCTGTGGTTGCGATAAAGACTTGCAGATTGACTCCGTCGAAAAAAGCGGTGACAACAGCCGCTTCCAAAGGAAGGGTTTCCTGTTGCCATCCGTTGGAATCATTCCAGAGGTGATAAATTGCCGTATCCGCATAAAACAAATGCTTAGAACCGTTTGAGCCTTGAAAGGCGACCAGGCTCCTTGGCAGGGTCACTCCACTGCCCACGAAACCTGAATGGCCTGCAAGCGCAAGCGCATCTTCGTCGTGCCAGCCGACTGCATCGTTCCACATATGGTGGATATCACCATCCGCGCCTGAATAGAAGATTTGTTCCGAACCACCAGCATCAAAAAAAACCGCCGGCGAGGAGGGAGGATTCGTCCCGGTGTTTGCGCCCCCCGCGACAGCAGTTAGATCCTGGTCATGCCATAAGCCGCCTGAATCAGAGTACTGTTCACGAATATGTTGGTTCGCATCAACATACAGCAAGTGTTCAGGAGCGCTGGTGTTTCCAGCAAAGAATACAGGATTTGTGTTTTGTGCGACCGCCGGCGTTCCGTATGCACCCGTGTTGTCACGCTCATGCCAATTTCCCGTCGAATCAGCCCATACCTCATGCACATGTCCATTTGTGTCGATATATACCAGATGCTCCGGCGAGCTGGAGTTGGGAGTGGAAAACCCAGAAACACCACAACCCCACGGCGTTGTGGCAGCGCCGGAAACAACCGTGATGTCACGATTGTGCCACTGACCAATCGCATCGGTATATTGTTCACGTATGTGTTGGCTGGCATCGACAAAAAATACATGTTCGAGAGAGCTTGAGCCAGGGAGAGCAAAGCTGGTCACGACCCCGCATGTGTTGGTAACAGAAGACCCTGATGCAATCGTAACATCTTGGTCGTGCCACGTGGCTGCCGAATCCAGCCATTGTTCGTGTACATGCTTGTTTGCATCGGTGAAAAACACGTGCTGTGGAGATACGGAATCGCCGGCAAAACTTGATGGCATGCCAACTGAGATTTGTGCGCCTCCCGTTAGCGTTGTCAGGTCCTGTCCGTTCCATGAGATAGTGCCCGGAACCTGAACTTGCCCATACGGTATGCTCGCCGTGTAATTGCCGACGCTAACCTTGACCGTGCCGGAATCGTAAACAGTATTAGTGACCGCGTCTTTCCCTCCCGTCATAGTGGGGCCAGAAAGGACCGCACTAAAGGAAGCTGCGGAAAAACTCACACTGTTGAACGTCGACGAATTCGAAAGTGAGTAATTCGTACTCGCTCCTGCATTACTGGCTTGGATGCTAATGGTGCTAGAGCCGGCAGTGACGCTGGCAGTTACTGGCGAACCCGCACGATTGAGGCCGTTCGCATTTCCTGAACTGGCAAGGGCGCAAGCTAATTGAGCGCTTGTGCTGTCACCGATCGCACAGCCGCTCATTGCGGCGCAACTTCCACCGGGTCCATAGCATGCGCTGGCCGTGAATGTTGGCCCAACCTTGAGCGTCAATGTTCCGGAGTCCATAACCGCGGGGATTGCGTTCGTGCCGCCGGTGAATGAACTTCCGGATGTGGAAGAGCTGAAGGATCCGCCAGCGAATTGCGAAGAGTTAAACGAGCAATTGCTAGTAAGCGGATAATTACCGGTGGTGCCGGCTGTATTCGCGGTCAACTGAAGAGTGGCCCCGGACACCGTTGCGGTGACGGAACCTCCATTGGAGATTGTGGTCGCGAGCGCGGAAGCTATCGAGTTCGTACTTGAGCCCTGGCCGAAACTCGCTTGATAGGAGGTTCCGTTGATGGTAACTGTGCATATTCCTGCATCATAGATAGTTGGGCCAGTATCTTGCCCCCCAGTCAGCTGGGCGCTGGCGGGATTGCCCGAATAAGCCGGCCCTGAGAAGTCGGCCGTGTCCCAGCTTGATGAAACAGAAAACGCGTAGTTACCCGAGGTACCAGGGCTGCGCGCGGTCATACTGATCGTCGATCCAGATGCGGTCGCTGTAACCGGCGAAGTGGCGGCATTCGTGATCGCGCTCGCTAAGCACGTAGCTATAGCTGTGGACGTTGTGTTCGCGGTCTGACTAAACCCGCAACTCCCCAGGACGCCATTCACCGTAAGGGAAACACTTCCACGGTCATAAATGGTGTGACATACCTGAATATGGTTAACGATGTTGCAGTTGCTGAGATCGACTTTGCTGCGCTCCGCCCCTTGAATGGTGACGCTTCCGGTGGCAATGGTTGCCGGACTACCGGGCTTACTCTGTTCGCTGCCGCTGAAAGCAACCGAGCCAATTGCAGGTATGGCGGCCACTGCAGCCTTTGTCTGCAACGCTCCGTTCACAGTGAATACACCAGTTCCGGCGGACGCCGGTTGGGTTATTACCTGTTTGGATTGCACTGCCCCATTGATCGTAACCGAGCCTGTTCCTCCCACGGCAGGAACCTCCGCGACCTGCTTAAATTGCTCCTGTCCGGATATGGTTAGAGTTCCAGTGCCAGGCGTTCCTGCGCCATTGGAGATAGATCGTTCGCCTCCCGTAATGGTTATCGAGGCGCGGCCGGCCGCGGCGCCTGTGGATTGACGCAAAATACCTTGGATCGTTACAGCTCCTTGCCCGGGCGATGCTGCATTTCCTCCAGGAGAATTGGCGGGAGCCAGACTTCCAATTCGCATGGATTCCAGCCACCCGCGCGCACCGGAATAATCCATGGCTTGCGTTGAGCCATCCCCCAGACTTGCTAAAGTCATTGCGCCGAATGCGTTGTACTTGACGTTTGACAAGATCGTCCCTGGATGTGTGGCGTCAGGAGTACTAACAGTAAGAGACGTTACTTGTCCGGCAGTATTGAAGGCACTGCTAACACTACGGCCCCAGTTATTGCCCATCCCAACAATGTTCCCCATTTGGTCCGTCGTATAAGTGTTTTGGAATACTCCAATGCCGCAGTTCTGTGGGGCGCATTGCGAATCGTTAATAATGTTCCCGGCGGCATCATAACTGAAGACTTCGCCGGTCAGGATTTTGCCGGTTCCATCCTTGGTATAAATTGACGACGGTCGATCCACTGTGTTGCTAAGGGTAACGCCCAGCGCGGATGATTCGCCATAATTGACAAGCGCAGTCGGAGTTCCGTCTGAGTAGGCCGTTGAGGTCAGGCGGCCGCTCCCGTCATACTTATACCTGCTCGCAATGCCCCGGGCGTCTACTCGTTTGCAGACGTTGGACGGATCTCCGCTGCATAACGTTCCATCATCATTGACATAGGAGTAAGTTACGCTTCCTGATTCGGGTGTGGTTACCTGCGTGAGCCGTCCCAGCGGATCATACTGATAGCTTCGGCTCAGATTTCCCTGAATCACCTGTGTCAACTGACCGGCAGCGTTGTACTGATAACAAGTCGCTACGGTCAAGGCATTCGACGAATCTGGTTCGTCCGCTTCAATCAGTTGCCCAAAGGCGTTTTGCCAGATTTGATGCTTTTGACCAAGCTCGTTGACACCAAGAACCGGCGCACCCAAGCCATATGTGGCGCTAGGGCAGAGCTGGGCAGGGGCGCCTCCGGCAGCAGGTACGCTACCGTCGTAGAAAATCTGAGCGGTGCTGCCGTCAGGGTTCTGGCTATTTGTCAACCTGTAGATCACATCATAGGAATTTGTTGCAGCAGCGCCCGTCCCAGTTCGAGTGGGATTTGAGGCTGTAAGGACATTGCCCATGGGATCGTACGACACAGTGCTGGTCACCGGACCATCCGGGTCACTTTGCAATACTGCCCCAACAATGCGGCCTTGCTGATCCAGCGTATTCTTAAGATGAATACATCCTGTACAGCTTATGGAGGGCTGAGTGTCAGTGAGCCCGGTAAAAGCATCGTAAGAAAAGAGCGAAGCGTAAGTAAGGGCTTGCCAACCCTTGGGCCCAACGATCTGTGTCACACGATCGAGCGGCTCCGTGTAGTGTTGAGTTGTCTGCTGGTTATTTTGATCAATATTGTACGCCAGCTTTCCGCTGCCGAAATAATATCCCTGCGTGATCGTGCCGGTCGGTAATATTATGGATGTGGGATATGCATTCGTAGCCACCGAAGGATTGGCATTGGGGGAGCCGAAAGTCTGGCCGGCTCCAGCATCATTGAAGAACCTATCAGCGTAATCAACCGTAGTGAGATTTCCTGCTGCGTCCTGTACGCTGATTAGTTGGCCGCTTGTGTCGTATTTGAGATTAGTACTCAGAAAGGAGCTGCCAGTCCATTGACTGATCTGTGTTAAATTTCCGCGATTCGTACCTATCGACGTATCGTTATTGATGATTGTGTTTGCCGGCGTTGCCAACGCCGTGCCGTCGTAACTGTAATTGGTTTGGCTGATCGGATTGCCCGCACCATCTTTGAGTACGACGGTTTGTATGCGGTTAAGGATGTTTTGCCCGATCACCGGGTGCATGGTTATTGCCGTCTGGTGGTCTGGTCCTGCGGGCGGCGTCGCGCCTGAAAAATAATTCCAGCTCTGTATTAAATTGATGTTGCCAAATCGAGGGTCATCGTAGCCATATACAGTCTGTTTTGTGCCACCGCCATCCGACACTACGCTCTTGAGAAGCCGGATATTGACGGGGCCGCTACATGGATCGAAAACACCGGGGTTGGGATTAGGAGGACACGTCTGGCCGAAGTCATACGTATTGGTAACTTGCTGCACCACGGTATTACCGGTGCGGGTTGTCGCACTTGTGAGCCAGGCACCATTGTTCAGCGTGAAAACAAGCTGCTCTGTCCCACCGTTTCTAGTAAGGGTTGCCTGGATCGTGCCTGGATTCGCCAGATACGCAATTGAAGCATCCATCGTACTTGTTGCCCAGCGGTTTACGATGCCAAAGGGATCAACAACATTCTGATAGTTGCCTGCGACCAATCCGTACCCGGGAGTGAACGACCCGTTGGGGTCTGTGGTGCTTTGATCATAGGTGAAGCTATAGCTATCGCCGCTTGGGAGTAAAATCTGGTCCAGAACGGTGATTATTTCCTGGTCCTCAGCGACCTGGCTTTGGAGAAACAATGTGTGTACAGGAATCTGCTTGGTCGTGACTGTAATGCGAGACGTCGTGCCTTGAGAATTCATCACATCATAGAATGTCTGGCTGCCATTAACGATTTTTCGGACCACGGTTCGTCCCAGCGTGTCAATGACATTTCCGCTGGCGTCAGTTGAAAAGTAATTTCCATTGGTGTCCTCGACTTTTGGATAGACTTGCGTCCCGTCTTTTGCATAAACCTTGGCGTCCGAGTAATTCGTAACATACATGTGGTACCCGGATGAGTCTGTCGCATAGGCATCGCCAGTAGGAGTATCGCCAGCGCAGCTGCCTTGCCATAAAAGTGCAGTGTTAATCGCGAATCGCCGGCGAGTCCCATCTGGTGATTGCCACACGAAGTTAGAAAAGGTGAGGAGTTGAGAGCCGGCATCGTCACAACTCACAAATAGCTGGTCAGAAGTCACAATTCCTGGATCTGCCGAGGTCGCGAATCTCCAGCCACCGATTGAATTAGGTATATTGGTGGGCTTCCATAACAGGTTCCCACCTACCTTGACGATTTGCCAGATTCTACTGTCATAGACCATCTTTGCGGAAAACGCGAGATTTCCGCGCTGCGGAGCCGACGCCAGAGGGATTTCCAAATGCACATTGCCATTGGCGAGATTCACGAAGCCGTATTGCACTGGTTGTGCAACCGAAAATGTTGGACTACCAGTTTGTGACAAATAATCCTGGGCCGTGGCCATGCGACCGATGGAGATCAGTAGCAAAGCAAGCCCGATCCCATGGGAACGCCAATTGAACTGATGAGGCAGGGTGCTCGAACCCTTCAGCTTAACTCCGCGACTCTTTTGATACATAGTTGCCCCCTTGGTACCTGCGCAGCTAGTTCAGCATAAATTCTGAGCCAGTTAACCCTGGGTTCACGACGAATGATTGGATTTGTAGCCCCCAAGTAAGTTGACCTGCAATTTCTTCTTTCACGGCAAAAGGGATTTGTACGCCAGACACAATACGGTAGTCACCATACGTTACCCGGTGTGAAAAAACATCGCGGTCATTATCGTTGGGGTAGATCGAATCCTCGAGCGCAAGAATGGTGAAGGTCTGTTGATCTACGAGGACATCCGTACCGTAGGATGCCCGACCAAATGCCATTGCTTCCTTACGGTCAGAAGCTGTTCTCATGAGCCGAATCCGGTATACCCGCTTCCCCTCCATCAAGACGGATTCAACCATTTGCACAGAGCGCGAAGGCCCATCAAGGATCGCAATCAGTCGTTGGATTGGTAACGTAATTCCCTCAAGAACAACTAAGTTGTGCCGGCCGATCGCGCCGCCCAGACCATTGCTGGTCGTGACAACTCCAGTGCCATCCTTCCACAACCACGTTCTTGTTTCGTGCTCCAGAGTTGCAGTAAGTCGGAACCTCTTAAAGCCTGAGCCCAGCATCGTGGCTTCGCCCCTATCCATGACTAGACCAGCACTGTAAAGTGCCAGTGTGCCTGAAGCCTGGAAATCCTTCATTTGGTTCCAAGCCTGTCTCCCACCGGCCGCCGCAATTACCTGCTCAAGGACCTGAGATCCCTGTGTATCGGGAGCTTGTCCTAGTGCCAGTGGCGGCGGTGACGAGACAAAGGCAACCAACAACAAGATCACTGAAAAGATTTTCATTCCACTGCCTCCACAAGAAAAGTAAGACAGAACGCTCTTTTTAGGCCGCACTTATCTGACCCTCCAATGGAAGCGTTAATGCGGATGAATTTGTGTGAATCCGGTACGGCGGCACTCCCCGGAATGGAGTGGATTGGAGAACAGGAAACAGTGGGCCGCCAGCGGCGGGTTAGAAGTTAGTCTTCAAAGTCTAGAGGCGTTGCTTGTCAATGGGCCGCTAGCTTGCCATGCCGCCGGCCTTGTAGCTTGCAAAGTAACTCACTACAGCGCCTGCGCCCGTAAACTACTGGGCAGAGCCTTAACTATTAGGAACTACGTGAGCAGATTAAACACGGCTCACAAGTCAATTTCAATAGAATTATTTATGAAGTTATCCACAGGCTAAATATTCCCCGCCGAAAGATCGTAGCCGGCGGAGCAATCACAGTCTATTTCTTCCGTTGCACGCCCATTTTGGCTAGTTTCATTTTTTCCTCCATACACGCAGCAACGAGAATGTTTTCTTGGGGGCCTGGACTTACTGCACACACCTCTCGAGCAACACGAGGGTGCGTCTCAAATTCTGGGAGATACTTGGGAATCAGTACGGCGGCACTCCCGAACGGAGTGTATGGAGCTAGTAAGAGGTGTGGCCGCCAGCGGCGGGCTAGAGGTTAGTGTTCACAATCCAGAGCGTTGTTTCTTATTCCACTTCACGCTCATCTTCTTCTCGAATGGCCGCTAGCTGCCCAGCTAGCGGCTCTTGCCACTACATCCGGACCCTGGATGCAGTCATCGAGTTCCACGCGTCGTCCGGAAGACCAACTACGGAACCACGAGAGCTAGTGCACTTGGCGCCGAACTCGTTTCATTCAGACTCATATTTCTTTTCTAGGATCCTTAAACTGCGATTTAAAGCGGGGCCGCGATCAACAGCGGCCCCCGGACCGAGCAGCCTTCTCCTTGGTGGTAAGCGGGTGGGGCTGAGGGAATCCCCGCAGGCGCTTCTAATACGCCTTCCCTGTTGGCGCTTGCGCTTTATCAGGTTCATTTCCCCGCGAGCTGCTTCTTTTCCTCCTCCACGCGGCGGGCGTAGGTGATACCCACCTTTGCGAACAGGAGCCCAAGAACTAGCGCTATCCACACGGACAGGCGTGGCGCCTTCTCAAGTACAGAGTGTGAAGGATTGAGTGGATCGTAATGTGCTTGCACCCGAGCGCCGGCAGGGAATTTGCTCGCAATTGAGGAATTAAAAGGATTGAAACTCTCGGCAGGCCCCCAGGCGCTAAACGACGCGCGTGTCCCGATGTAACGTCTTCCTGCGATAGTGTAGACATAACGCAGGCGCAGTTGATAACTCCACATGCTCCTGCGGACCGACCGCTGGTGTTCCACCCAGCGCGCATCGGATTCAGTGATGATCGCGTCCAGGCTTGGCCAGTTCCTTGCTTCAAACGCCTCGTAGAGCGCAGTTCCAGCGCGAAATAGCAGCACGGCAGCAAGTATCCAACTGAAGACACACCGAACGCTATTGGGAGTCACTGGAAGGCTCCTGGCACGATTCTTCTCGATTCTGAGTGAGCAACTGAACCTGCAAACCGGCAACTACCGCGGCATTTGACCACGTCCGGAAGGTCGCGTAGGTGACTCCCGGCGAGCCCTGGACCAGACCTTTGGCTTATAGTTCTCATCCACGACCAAATCCCTGGTTCCGGGCGGCAATACCTGCAAAGATTTCAGAAATTCGATAAGTGAGTCCTTGTCGTATTCGGGTAGAGCTTCAAAGGCTTTACGAGAATGCAACGCCTCGCCGGCGTGAGCCAAGACTGACGCTCTCAGCGTGGTAAACAAGCCATGATGAAAATAGGGAGGCTCGTTCGCGCTTCCCCATAACCGTTTGGTCAGGAACCTGCGATTGCCACTTGTGAATTTCTCCGCCCACACCGGCTGATTCATGTCCAGCGGCTCATAATAAGGATCATCGGGATCGCTGATGTCGTGCAGTTTAAAGTCAGTAAATGCGGGAACCATAAGCCACTGCGCATCGGGGGTGGCCGGTTTGAGACGGGGCTGGGGCAGAGAAGGATCGTTCAGGTCAACTTTAAGAGTCTCAGTCTGGCCCACTCGCAGATTGGTGGGGGGGTTGTATGGATTCGGTTCGGTGTAGATCCAGTTGCGGCGGCTTAACGGCAAGGCGGGAACGTGGCAGGTTGCGCATCCGATCCGGGAAAAAACCTTATCGCCGTTGAGCACAGCCTGCTCAATCTCTGGATCATTCGGTATAACCTGGCCAGGCGCCTGAAGTACGGCCTGAAAGACGCTGGCCGCGGTGACATCGGCACGCGTGAGCTCATTCATGATGCCATCCCCATCGGCATCACGATCCACTCCGAAACGCTCAGTGCTCTGCATGCCGTGGTGCTGGTTGAACGCGTTATTGGTAAATTCGCGCAGGGAGACAACGTTCCCCGCCTGGTGCCATGGCCGGACGATCAGATTAGGCGGCGTCTGCGGAGTTGGCGCAATGATGCTGGCACGCGGGAGTCCCGTGATGCCGCTTACGTCCCAAGAGTTATCGGCGCGGCGGGCCAGCACCCCGAAGGATATGCCCTTGGAAATCAGTTGCCGGGTTTCGCCGCGCTTCATGCCGTCGCGGATGGCCTGCAAGTCTTCGGTAATCTCCCGCGCCATCATCTCCAGATAGCCGGCCCCAAACATGCCCGTGGTAGCACGGAAGTTGGCCACGTTCTCCAGCGTCACCGGGTGGGCGCGTTCGTCTACCGCACCCCGGGTGGGAAGGCTGTCTTTGGAGTTGAATGTGAGGAAGTCAAAACGCTGGCCCAGGACAAAGACCCCGGTGGCCAGGTCGCCGCCGCCGCCGGGAATTCCGTACGGCTGGTTATGACACCCGGCGCATGAATTCGCGTCCGGGCCGGAAATGCGGTTCCATCCCCGTGGTCCCTTGAGCGGGGCAGTGGGATCGGAAACAGGCTTGCCCGTCCCTTTCGTCAATGGACGGCCGGCGCCATCCTGGTCAGTCCAGTTGGCGCAAAATACCTTTTTGCCGTACTCGATCAGATCGAGCAGCGGGATGCGAAACTCCTCATCGTCAGACAAGCGCCGTGCAATCGCGTGCTCCTGTCCAATCCTCGATGCGTGCGTGGCCGGCGCCTGAGCGGCAAGCGCAACAGCCGCCAGGGCAAATCCCACAACGCACAGTCCGCGATGAGTCGCCTTTCTTATTTTTTGTCGTCTGTACTTGCGCTTCAAGTTCATAGTACCCACGAGTTAGTGGTTAAGGAACTACCGCAATGCCGCCCACCGAGCCGTCATTGCCCGGCAGCGTAATGCTGCTGTCGATTGTATTTGTCGTTGCGTTGATGAGACTCACTCCGGAACTGGTGTGTATCGCAACCTGCAGAGAGCTCGGCAACGCGACGATCTGATGTACGCCAAAGTAACAAGGCACAAAGGACACCGGTATGCGCACTCCCGTATCAGTAACAGCTCCCAGACCATCAATGCTTACGCTGGCCACCTGAGCGTCACAAGAGAGGACAAAAGCTGCGGTGCCATTGGGCAGGAAACTGATGGATTGAGGACCGAAGAAACCTGACAGGACCGAGCCGTTGGCAGTGACCGTGCCATCGGACGAAATCCGCAGGATCCCCACATTCGATGAATTGTTGTTCGGAACCAGCGCCAGCAGCCCATTTGGACTTGCCGCCACGTTGATCGGGCCCGAACCTCCTGCCGAAACAGCGCCCGTGTCGGTCAGGACCCCAGTCGGGGAAATGTTCAGTGTTTTCACAATCCCATTACCAAATGCATTCACCAGAACTTTGTTGTTCACCGTTACGGCGACCCCTTCCGAGTCGACCGGAAGGGCGATTGTGCTGGCGATCCTCTGCGCGGTGACGTCGATCGAGACCACAGTGGTTGAGCCGCCGCCGTCAGTAACCACAAGAAACTTTCCGTCAGGCGTAAAGGCCACTGCTTCTGCGGCTATCGGCGTGCTGACGAACCCTGTGATCACCGGCGGTTGCGAGGTGAGATCGATGAATGTAACGCGTTGGGCGGAGAAGCTCGAGACGGCCGCCCTGGTACCGTCGGGACTTACGGCCACATCGATTACATCCGATCCGATGCTGACCGTTGCATCGAGCGCCAGCGGATTGGTCTTGAGAATCTGCACTGTACGTGCGTCGCGTTGCGCCACAATCAGCTTGCCCCCTACTCGCAGCACAATGTCACCCACGTTGGTGGTGCCCGCCGGAACCGGAGGAACACCCGCCGACGATCCGACCAGGTTGATCCCATTTACGATCGCGCTGGCATGAACAACGATATTACCGTTGATGGTGGGAACATTCGGAACGGAGAACGTGCCGTCGATGGCTGACGTGGTCGCGTGTTGCGCATCCACGTTCACCGCCGCCCCGGGAACGGGCAGCTGATTCGCGTCAATCACTCTTCCCGTCAGCGTTGTACCCGGATCAGCAATCACCACTACCTGCACGTCCTGTGCCGTGCCGATGTTGCCGCCCAGATCCACAGCGTTGGCGCCCAGCGTCAACGTTCCCAAGGTTTGCGGCGCGGTGAAGGTGAACTCATACGGCGGCGCTGTAGCGGTAAATGCGATGCTGCCGTTGACCAGGAAATTGACCGCGGCCACGCGAACGTCATCCGTCGCCGTTACCTGCACCTTGATTGGCGTCCCGGCAATAAAGCTCGCTCCCGGGGCCGGCGCCGTGATGTTTGCCGTAGGAGGAATTCCCTTGTCATCCGTTACTTGCAGATACTGGCCAATATAGATGCGGCTGTCCCCAAACGCTCCACCCTTGTCCAGGTTGCTGTGTTCGGTGGCGATATAGGCGTAATTGGCATCTACTGCAATGCCCATGGCGTTATCGTCGCGCGCGGTGAAGTTGAGAATGGCACGCGGCAGCAAATTGCCCGGGTTGGTGATATCGATGATGGGAATTCCGTTGACGAAGAACACGTCCGCGCCCAGAGCGAAGTTGCCCGAGATCGCGATGTCATTGAGCCGTCCGCCCAGATTTAGCGGCGTGTTCGAGACAACGACGGGAGCTGCCGGGTTGGAAATGCTCACCGAAGTCATGCTGTTGGCATGGTCGGCCACCAGCACAAAGCTGCCATGAATCGCGGCATCACGGGCATCACCGGTGTTCACGCTGCCAAGCACAGCCGGCGCAGCGGGATTGGTAATGTCGACGATGAAGAGACCGGACCCGCCCGCGGCCACCGCCGCCAGATGCTGGTCGGCATCCACGTCAACTCCCCATATAGTTCCGGGAAGAGGCAAAGACTTGATGATGGTCATGGCCGCGGGATTGGCGACATTGACCACAACAAGGCTGTTGCCGTTGGCCACAAAAGCGGTGGCGCCGCGCGGAGCCACATCCAGCGCATTGCCGCCGGTGTTGATCGTCCCCAGAAGTGTTGGCTTAAGTGGATTGGTCACATCCACCACGGCAAGCCCAGCCGAACCCATGGCCAGATAGGCCATATTCCCGGCTAACGCCACATCGTTGGCGTTTCCGGGAATTGCCAGCGTGGCAGCGATGGCCGGAGCGCTCCGGTCAGGAGAGAGGCTGACAATTTGCAGCCCTGCTCCACCCGCAGCCACAAAGGCGAAGTCGCCGGACACGGCCACGGAGTTGGCAAAACCGGGAACCGGCAGGAAGGATACGGCTGTGGGCGAGAAACTCTGGACCACGCCCGCAGTTGTAGCGCTGTGTCCATGGTTGCTGACCGTGACGGTGCAGCTGCCGTTTGAACCCGCGAAGACCGTGCCATCGGGCGCGCCAAAAGTGCAAACCGAGAGGTTGCCTGAGGCGTAGTTGGTCCCTTTTTGCGTGGAGGTAAGGTTGATTGTGGTTTTGCCGTCAATCAGGTGGCCAAGTACTGACAATTGCTTTGAGGCCTGGCCAATGATGCTGTTGACCACCAGCACGAATGCGCCCGGCCTGACTTCGAGTGATTGCACGGCCTTGCCCAGGTCAAAGCTGAGCGGATTCAGAGGATCAGTCCCAGTGGCGATCTCAACGCCATCGGGGATCCCGTCTCCGTCCGTGTCTGCCACCAGCGGATTGG
>Ga0210400_10002345_pt1 | contig 17714 bp, 17 predicted proteins | sample IncBWH26MmetaG_FD_155456 | JGI IMG/M metagenome (GOLD analysis project Ga0210400, IMG submission 155456) | Forest soil microbial communities from Barre Woods Harvard Forest LTER site, Petersham, Massachusetts, United States - Inc-BW-H-26-M | ecosystem: Environmental > Terrestrial > Soil >...
GCTGCGCAGATTGCCAAGAAACGCCCACTGCAGCAGAAAGATCAGCACGATGCCCGCCAGCACATTGTGCGAGACGGTCCGCGTCGTCACCCGGATCAGATCCGAGCGATCGTAGATGCGCTCGATGCGCACTCCCGGCGGCAGAACGCCTGAGCGATTGATGTTGCTGACCTCGGCCTTGACGCGCTCTATCGTCGGCATGCTCTCGGCGCCGCGGCGCATGAGCACGATGCCCTGCACGATGTCATCGCTGTCGCCGATGCCGGCAATGCCAAGCCGGGGTTGATGGCCGATTTGCACCTGTGCGACATCCTCGATCCGCACCGGCAGTCCGTGCGTCTGCGCCACCATGGTGTGGCCGATGTCTTCCACGGAGTGGATCAGACCGACGCCGCGCACCACCGCGGATTGCGGCCCCACCTCGATGGTCTGGCCACCGACGTTGATATTGCTGTTGCCGAGGGCCTGCAGCACCTGGGGCAGCGTGATGCCGTAGTGCTCGAGGCGATGCTGGTCGACATTGACATCGTAGGTCCGGGTCTTGCCGCCCCAGCCGGTGACATCCACGACGCCGGGTACGGCCTTGAAGCGCCGTTCCAGCACCCAATCCTCGAGGGTCTTCAGATCCGTGACCGAGTAGCCGGGCGGCCCGACCACCTGATAACGATAGATTTCGCCGATCGGGCTGGTGGGTGAAATCTGCGGAGTCGCGCCATTCACCAGCGTGGGCAGCTGGGCCAGCCGGTTCGTCACCCATTGTTCGGCCTGGTCGTAGGTGAAGTCGTAGGTGAACTGCACCTTCACATCGGACAGGCCGAACAGTGAGATGGTGCGCACGGAAGTCACGTGCGGAATGCCGGCCATCTGCACTTCGATGGGGATGGTGACGTAGCGCTCGATTTCCTCGGCCGACTGGCCCGCGCTTTGGGTGACGATATCGACCAGGGGCGGCACCGGATCCGGATACGCCTCGATGTTCAATGCATTGAAGCCGACGGCGCCGGCGATCAGCGCCAGCGGCAACAACAGCGCCAGGAAGATGCGCTGCCGCAGCGCGAAGCCGATCAGCGCGTTCAATCGGGTTGCGCCGCGCTGTCAATGAAGAGACTGCCGGCGGTGACGATGCGCTCGCCGGCCGCGAGGCCCTGCCGTACCTCGGTCAATGTGCCGCTGCGGCGCCCGGTTTGGATAGTGCGTTGTTCCAGCACGCCATCGGGTCGGACCACCCAGACATGCGCCAGGTCTCCCTCCCGCACGATGGCGGCTTCCGGTACGCCTGGCGCCAGCGAGTCCGGCGTGGTGATGATTTCGGATGTGCCGAGCATCGCCGGTCGCAGCCGGCCATCCGCATTGGGCACGGTCGCCCGCACCATCACCCGGTGCGTGGCGGGATCGACCTCCGCGCCGACGGACTGAACGGTGGCACGATACTCATGACCGGACAGCCCCGGTATCCGCAAGAGGATTGGCTGGCCCACGGCGATGCTGGCGGCGTCGCTGTCGCGCACGGCGCTCAACAGCCACACGGTGGCAAGATCCGCGACGGTGAACAGGGCGGTTGAATCGCCGGCTTGCACCACCTGGCCGGGACCGATATGGCGGTCCGTCACGAGCCCCGTAATGGGTGACGCAATGGTGGCCGTGGCGTTGACGACCCCCGCGGCCTCCAGCGCCCGAACCTGCGCCTCCGTGCTGCCGAGCACCCGCAGCCGGCCCTGCGCGGCCGACAAGGTTGCTTCCGCGGAAGTCAGATCCGCCTGCGCCTGCTGCCAGTCCTGCAGCGAACCGCCATGTGAGTCGTAGGCCGCATGGCGGCGGCTCTCGGTCAGGCGTGCCAGCCGCGCCTGCGACAGTGCGGTGATCAGTGCGGTCTGGGCGTCCAGATTTTCACTGGCATCCACCGTCACCAGGGCAGCCCCGCTGCGAACCTTGTCGCCGATCCCGGCCAAGACCCGCAGCACCCGACCGGAGTAGGGCGAAAAGACCTGCGTGGTCGCATCATCATTCACCGCGATCTGGCCGTCGGCGATCACGGCATCGTGGAATGCGAGGGCTCCGACGGTGGTGATGCCCAGGGTGGCGAGCTGATCCGGACTCAGCTTCACCTGACCGGCCCGCGAGGCCGCATTGGCGGCGCCGGCGGAGGCGGCGGATTTTCGGCCCAGGACCGTCCAGCCCAGCAGCAGCAGGGCTGCGATGAACGCCACGATGATGAGCGCGCGGACTTGCCGGCCCACCGGCAGGGCCCGGCGCTGCAGGGGGGAGGAGTCGTCTTGCATACTGGTTGGTGTCGGCGCCGGCAGTCGCGGCATCGGAGTCTAGCGGTGCAACGGTTTCCGAACCCTTACACGGTTGGGCCTGCAAAAAACTTCTGTATTCAATGAGTTGACCGCGGGTGGCAGGTGCTCAACTTTCGGTAACCCTACCGACTGCTGGGGCTTCATTTGCCGTCGTCCTGACGCCGGCGAGCAGCGGTGGGGGCGGTCCGCGGTTTGGCGCGATTCTCCTTTAAACGGCGTAATATATAACTCGCTGTATAAGACGAGTTATCAAAGGAATGACTCATAAATCGTCATATATGGCGAGTTGCAGATCATATAATTTCGATATATAATTCGCCACATATGGCGAGTTAACGCTATATGTATCTATAACTCGCCGCTTGAGACGATATATGAGATTAAGCGCTGAACTCACGGATGCCGCCGTCATGCAGGAGCTGGGTCGGCGATTCGAGCGCGCGCGGCTGGAGTCCGGACTCACCCAGGCCCAAGCAGCCGAAGAAGCCGGCATTGCCAAGCGCACCCTGGAGCGCCTGGAGGCCGGCGAGGCCGTCGATTCCGTGACGCTGATTCGTGTCCTGCGCGCCTTGAACATGAGCGCAAACCTGGAGAGTCTGCTTCCCAATTTGCCGCAAACCCCGCTCGCCCTCCTGAAAGGCAAAGGCCGGCAACGTGCCCGCGTGAAGCATCCGCAAAAAGCCCGGCCCGACACTGCAACTCAGGAAGCAGGGCCATGGAAGTGGGGAGAGTGACTGGTGGCGAGCGTCGCGGAGATCAGGCTGTGGGGACGGACCGTCGGCGCGGTATCGCTCGAGGAGGGCGCATCCATCGCGGCGTTCCAGTACACCGCACCCTTTGTTCGAAGCGGCATTGAGCTCTCCCCCCTGGTAATGCCGCTGTCCACGAAGGTGTATCAATTCCCGGCATTGGCGCAAGCGTCCTTCCACGGTCTGCCGGGGCTCTTGGCCGACTCGCTCCCGGATCGTTTCGGAAATGCCCTGATTGATGCCTGGCTTGCGACCCAGGGGCGAACGGCGCAGAGCTTCAGCCCCATCGAGCGGCTGTGCTACACGGGTGAGCGCGGCATGGGCGCGCTGGAATTTGCTCCCGCCGCCGGACCCCAACTGCGCAAATCGGCCAAAGTGGCGGTGGAATCGTTCGTTGAGGTCGCCTCGGAGATCCTCACGCACCGCCATTCCCTGCAGGTGTCCTTCGCGCCGGGGCATCGACACGCGGGGCTGACGGAACTCCTCAGAGTGGGTACCTCGGCGGGGGGCGCCCGAGCAAAGGCCATCATTGCCTGGAATCCGAAGACCAATGAAGTGCGCTCCGGGCAGATCAAGGCTCCGGAAGGATTTGGCTACTGGCTGCTGAAATTCGATGGCATCAAGGACAACAAGGACAAGGAGCTCGAGGACCCCAAGGGATTTACCGTCATCGAATTTGCATACTCGCTGATGGCGAAGGATGCGGGCATAGAAATGAGCGAATGCCGTTTGCTCGAGGAAAACGGCAGGCGCCATTTCATGGCGCGCCGATTTGACCGGCACGATGATGGCAGCAAATCGCACATGCAATCGCTCGGCGCCTTGGCTCACTTTGACTTCAACATCGCTCGGGCGTACTCCTATGAGCAGGCGTTCGATGTGATCAAGAGGTTGGGACTGCCGATGCGCACCCTGGAGCAGCAGTTCCGGCGGATGGCCTTCAACGTGGTGGCACGGAATCAGGACGACCACGTCAAGAATATTGCCTTCCTCATGGACAAAAGCGGGGCGTGGAGGCTGTCTCCCGCGTTCGATGTTGCGTACAGTTACAATCCATCGGGCGATTGGACCTCGCAACATCAAATGACGATCAATGGCAAAGCGGATCACTTCACGCTTGAGGATTTCCGGTCTTGCGCGCAGGTTGCAGGCCTTAAACGCGGACGCAGCACCGAGATCCTGACGGAGGTGGTTCAGACCGCAAAGAACTGGGCTGGGTACGCCGAAAAAGCCGGCCTCAGCGTCCACTATCGGGACGCCATCGGCAGGAATCTGCGTTTGCAGTTCCGCTAGGCCCAGACGTCCAGATGGGCGCCGGCGGAGGCGGCCGAATCGGAAACGGCAGTGCCGGGGTCGCTGCGGGTTGGCTGCAGACGATTGATGTGTTCCTGCGCGGCACTGATCTGGGCTGACAGCGAGCGGATCTCGGCCTGGCCTTTCGGCGTCGTCGCCGATACGCAGGTGACCCAGTCATTGAGCTGTTCGCGGGCGGCACGGATCTGACCTTCGAGTGAAGCCGCCGTGCGTTGTGCGCCGAGGGAGCTGAGGGCGCTCCCCCCGGGATTTGAGGTACCAATGTTGCCGACGGACACAGCTGTGGATTCCCGGCCAATTTACCAACTGGCGCCAGTGTACCGGGACGGGCCGGCATCACCGGTGGCGGACGCCGCATTCTGTGGATTGAGTCTCACAGAACTGCACTTTCGCGGGCCGATAATGAAACAATACACTCGGTGAAAGACGATTCGCCCAGCCAGACCGCCTATACCGTTGCGCTGAGCCGCGCGGCGCACCAGCTATTCGATCTGCCGCGGGTTTTTGAGGATCCGGTGGCCCTCACCATCATCGGGCCGAAGGCCGTCAGTGGCATCCGTGCGGCCGAAGCGCGCTTCAGGCACGGCTTCTCGCGTTATCTGCGGGCCTTCCTGGTGGCGCGCAGCCGCCTCGCCGAAGATGCCCTGGGCGAGGCCGTCGCCCGGGGCGTGCGCCAGTATGTCGTGCTGGGCGCCGGCCTCGACACCTTCGCGTACCGCAATCCGCATGTGCCGAGCGGTCTGCGCGTATTCGAAGTGGATCATCCGGCCACCCAGGAATGGAAGCGCGAGCTCATCAGCCAGGCGCATCTGAAGGCTCCCGGGTCGCTGATCTATGTGCCGGTGAATTTCGAACGCGAGCAACTGGCCGAGCGCTTGGGTGCCAATGGCTTTCGTGCCGATGAACCCGCGTTCTTTTCATGGCTGGGCGTGACCATGTACTTAACCCATGAGGCCATCCATGACACGCTGCGGTTCGTGGCCCGCTCCGCGGTCGGCAGCGGCATCGTCTTCGATTACTTCAATACACCGGCGCGCTGGGATCTGCTGCGACGCTGGGGATTGAAGGTGCTGATGCGCCGGTTCGCCGCCGCCGGGGAGCCCTGGCACACGTTCTTCAGTCCCGCGCAGCTGCTGGGGGAGCTGCGGGGTCTGGGTTTTGCCACGGTCCGCGACTTCGGCCGCGATGAGATAAACGCCCGCTTTTTCAACCACGCCGGCGCGCGTCTGCGCGTCGGCGGGTTTGGTCGGGTGGTACTGGCCCGGATCTGACCCGGATCAGTGCTTCGGCTGCTGCAGCATCTCGAAATGATTGCCGGCAGGATCAATTCCCAAGCCGATCGTGATGCCGCTATTGCCGAAGACAAAGGGCGCGCGGTCCATTTTGCCACCGGCCGCCGTGATGGCAGCGACCGTCGCCGTCATATCGGTGACATTGAGGATCAGGTGCGCCATGGTGTCTTTCTGCTCATCCGAGTCGCGATGCATGATGACCAGCTGTGAGCCCGGATTCGCCTTGGCCGCCGCAACTGAATCGCCGAAATTCAGCATGACCTCGGTGGTCCCGATTCGCTGGACCTCCTGCATGCCGAACGCGGCCTCGTAGAACTTCTCGAGCGCCGCCACATCCACGGCGCCGACTCGCGTCGAGTTGATCGTCACCCCGGCCTGGGCGCTTGCGCCCACCAGCAGTAAAGCGCACAGACCCATCTTGCTCATACCATTCATGCTGCATCCCCGTGTTTGGCGTTCTGCGTCGGCCGCGCATCATAGCGCGGGCCTTTCCAGGGTGTAAAAGCGGCGATCAGACCTTGGGCTTGCCGGCCTTTTCGATGACCTCGTCCGCGACATTGCGCGGCACCGGATCGTAGTGCGAGAACTCCATCGTGTACGACGCACGACCGCTGGTCATGCCACGCAGATGGCCGATATAGCCGAACATTTCCGACAGCGGCACGGTGGCCACGACCGCGACATTGGTCCCACGCTCCAGCTGATCCACAATTGCGCCGCGGCGGCGATTGATGTCGCCGATCACATCGCCCAGGTAGTCGCCCGGGGTCACCGTCTCGACCTTCATCACCGGCTCCAGCAGGATCGGGCCGGCCTTGCGCATGGCCTCGCGGAAGCAGGCCTTGGCGGCAATTTCGAAGGTCAGGGCATTGGAATCCACATCGTGGTAGCTGCCATCGGTCAGCGTGGCCTTGAAGTCCACGGTCGGGAACTTGGCCAGCACACCCTGTTACATCTGTTGGCGCAGACCCTTTTCCACCGCCGGGACGTATTCGCGCGGCACCGAGCCGCCGGACGTCGCGTCCTCAAACTCGAACCCTTTGGATCGCTCCTGGGGCTCGAAGGTGATCCACACTTCCGCGAACTGGCCCGATCCGCCGGTCTGCTTCTTGTGAACGTACTGTTCATCGACCCGCTTGGTGATGGTCTCGCGGTAGGCCACCTGGGGTTCGCCCATGATGCCTTCCACATTGAACTCGGTGCGCATGCGATCCAGCGTCACCTCCAGGTGCAGTTCGCCCATGCCGCGCAGAATGGTCTGGAGCGTGTCGCGGTCCGTCTCCAGGCGCAGCGAGGGATCGGCACGCACCATCTTTCCCAGGGCGGCACCGAATTTCTCCTGCTCGGTCTTGGACTTGGCCTGCACCGACACACTGATCACCGGTTCCGGGAAACGCATGCGCTCGAGGATCACCGGATTCGCGGAGTCACTCAGCGTGTCGCCGGTTTCCGTATCGGTCAGCGATACCAGCGCGATGATGTCACCGGCGCGGGCTTCATCGATCGGATTGGCTTCCTTGGCGAACATCTCGACCATGCGGCCGATCTTTTCGCGCTTGCCGCGCGTCGTGTTCTGCACCGAGGCGCCCTTGACGAGCACGCCGGAATACACGCGCACGAAGGTCAGCGCGCCGTAGGCATCATTGATGACCTTGAATGCCAGCGCCGAGAACGGCTCGTCATCCGAGCACTTGCGCTCGCCGTTCGGGTTGCCGTCGGCGTCCACGGTGTTGATGGCCGACACGTCGGTCGGGGCCGGCAGATAATCGACGACGGCGTCCAGCACCTGCTGCACGCCCTTGTTCTTGTATGAAGAGCCGCACAGCACCGGATTGAACTTGGAGTGCAGGGTGCCCTTGCGCAGGCATGCGCGCAGGGTGTCGGCCGAGGGGATCTTGGCGTCGCTGATGTAGGCCTCCATGGCCTCGTCATCCATCTCCAGGCAGGTATCCACCAGCTCGGTGCGATACTGCTCGATCTTCGCCAGCAGTTTGACATCGCCGGGGTTGGTCACTCCGACGCGGCTGGCCAGGTCCGGGGTGACCTCGAGGACTTGCCACTCGGCATCCTTGTCGTCCGAATCCCACACCAGGGCTTTCATCTCGACCAGGTCCACCATGCCCTTGAAGTGGTCTTCGGAACCGATCGGCAGCTGCACGGCCAGGGGGCGGGCACCGAGCCGCTTCTTGATCATGTCCATGCAGCGCTCGAAGTTCGCGCCGCTGCGATCCATCTTGTTCACGTAGCAGATACGCGGCACATCGTAATTGTCCGCCAGACGCCAGTTGGTCTCCGACTGGGGCTCAACGCCCGCCACACCGTCGAACACCACGACGGCGCCGTCAAGCACGCGCAGGGAACGGTTCACCTCGATGGTGAAATCGACGTGTCCGGGCGTGTCGATGAGGTTGATCTTCTTGTCGCGCCAGAAGGTCGAAACGGCCGCGCTCTGAATCGTGATACCGCGCTTCTGCTCCTGTTCCAGATAGTCAGTCGTCGTGGACGTTTTCAGGTCCTTGGTATCATGGATGTCGATGATCGTGTGCTTGCGCCCCGTGTAATAGAGGATGCGCTCGGTGGTCGTGGTCTTGCCGGCGTCCACGTGGGCGATGATGCCGATATTGCGGATGTCGGCAAGGGCGGTCGTTCGGGCCATGTCAGATTTCCATTACGGTTTCGTGGGCGTTAACACACGTTCCAGCCAACTGCGCTGATCGCTTGATGTCGCGATGCAGTGAGCTGTTCCGGCGCGGGCATAGGTAGCCCACCATCATACACCAAAGATGTCGGCCTGCCGAGTAATGACTCGGACTTGAGCTTCGCCTTAAACAGTCGGTGTCAGGGCCTTCAGGGCTTGGGTGCAGCCGCCGGCGGCGCAGAGCTCGCGGCGCCCGGGGCTCCGATGCGCATTCGGATCCCGCCGGTCTGGGGATCCTGGTACTCCCGGTTGGCTTCGCAGACATATTCCAGAATCTTGTAGCCGGGCTTGCGCACGTATTTCCAGGTGAATTTCCAGGGCTCGGTCAGATATTCCGGATCCGTGACCGTCACCTGATCCTCGAAAATGTCGTGCGCCAACATGCGCATGCGCTCGTCGATCCGCATGTTGGCGCTGTGCGGCACGCCGCGGAAGCGCACCTCCTCCTTGATCCCGACCGTATTGACGATGAGCGTGTCGCCGTCCCAGTGGCCCACGGAGTGGCCCCAGAAGCCCGGCTCGGCATCATCGATCGGGAGCTGCTTCTGGTTCAGGTAAATGCGCCGCACCTGGTTGTAGGCCTCCTCGATGATGGTGATCTGTCCGGGGGTCTGCAGGACTTCCATCGGGAACATGGCCATCATCATGGCCGGCATGCCGTCCGGAAGGCATTGAGCGTAGCCGCCGAACTGAGGCTGGCCGCGCGCATCCGCTTCCCGCGCTGCTTTCTGCTGCGCCTCCCATTCGGCCTTGAAGAGAGGTTTCAGAGGCGGGGCTGACACCGGGGGTGCGCTGGTCACCCGAGGATCGAGCTTCACCGTGCCGTAGCGGTCCCAGGTGCCATTCAGTGCGGCGTGGCCGGGGGCCGCGGCCTGCGCCTGTGCCGCTCCGACATAAAGAGCTGCGGACAGCACTGCCAGCGTCGCAGCGGCAGTGCGAATAGTGGTGCTCATGAATGGCCTCTACTGGATGTTCGGCTTGCCGGCCGGTGCGCCATTTTCGAATTTGCGCCCGTCGGCCAGGGTGACCTGTTTGAGCAATCCCCCGGCCTCCCCGGTGCGCAGCGGCGCGATGATGGTCGTGATCTTGTCGCCGGTCTTGATCATGTTGAACTTCCAGCCGATGCGATCCAGGATCCCGGGATTGGCGCACTCGATGGTGTAGTGCTTCAGTTCGCCCTGGTCATTGGTGCTGTCCAGGTCAATGTAGACATGCGGATTGGTCCACTGGAAGTGCGTCACGGTGCCGGAAATCTTGATCTGGTGATCGTGATCGAACATCGCGAACGAGTGATGGGCCTGGGCCGTGGCGGCCACCAGCAGCATGCCCACCAGCGTCAGATTTGCCAGGCGTTTCGCGAGCTGGAACATACCGGTTTCCCCTTCAACCGCGGCCCGTCCATGGGGCCCAATGTAATTGTGAATCATATCACCACCGGGCCGATTACCTAGTGCGGGATAGCCCGTAATGCTACTGTCCTGAGCCTTGTGGCTCGCGAGGAGCCAGTCAGGCTACAAGGTCAAATAATGGCGATTAACGCCGTGCAGATTCCCGCAAGCGATGCGAAACGGGCGCTGGTGCTGGCAGTGGTTGTTGTGGCCGTCGGCGTGCTGGCGACAACCCTCGCTCAGATGCAGCTGCTGGGCCTGATCCCAATCCGGAATCTGCTCAAGACCACGTTGCATGCCAGCCGTGAGGAGACGGCGAAATTCGTGTTCTGGTCGCTGATGCCGTGGAATTTCAAGCCCCTGGTCGGAATCGTGCAGGACGCTTTCCCGCTGTTCGGCACGCGGCGCAAGAGCTATATGCTGGTCGCCGGCGTTTTGAGCACATTGACCTGGTTGGCATTGGGGGTGACGCCCCACGAGTACAACGCGCTCCTGATCGTCTGCATCGCCATCAATACCGCGACGGTGGCGGTAAGTACCGCGGTCGGCGGCTACATGGTCGAGATTGCCCGTGCCAGTGCCAGCGCCGGTCGACTCACGTCGGTGCGCAATGTTGTGGAACAGGGCAGCTACGTGATTTCCGGAGTTGTCAGCGGCTATTTGGCGGGCATCCGATTTGGCTGGACCTCGATTACCTGCGGTGCCGTAGCCTTCCTCATCGTGCCGGTTGCGCTGTGGTGCCTGAATGAAGCACCGGCGTTGTCACAGACCAGCGCCCAGGTATTGCAGAGCGCAGGCGGAAAACTGCTGCAGATCTTCAAGGCCAAGCCGCTGTGGTTGGCGGCCGCCGTGTCGTTCCTGTTCTATTTTGCGCCGGGAATCCAGACGGCGCAGTTCTACGCGCAACAGAACGACCTGCATCTGACGACGCAACAGCAGGGCAATCTGGTGTCGATGGGGGGCGCTTTTGGCGTGCTCGCGGGTCTTCTTTACGGTGCGTTTCTGGCCCGCCGCTTCCTCCTGCGCAATTTGCTATTCGCCTGCATCCTGATTGGCGCCAGCGCCCAGGCGGCCTACGTTTTCTACTATTCCTATCCCATCGCGCGCATCGTCGACAGCTACAACGGCTTCGGCTTTACCCTCGCCGAAGTGGCCATGATGCACCTGGCCGTCCGGGCCACTCCGGCCGGCTGTGAGGCCATGGGCTTTGCGCTGATGATGTCAGTGCGCAACTTCGGCCTGTTCGGCGGTGATTGGCTCGGCGCGGCACTGCAGGACCACTTTCACCTCACTTTCCATGCGATGGCCGTAATCAATGGTGCTACCTCGCTGCTGGCGTTGCCAGTGGTGCTGCTGGTACCCGCCGCGGTAGTGATGGGGCGGGATGCACAGAAGACCGATCCGCTGACAGATATGTCCGTCGACACGGCATCAGTGAATGCTCACGCCGGGGGCTGATATAATTTCAAGTCCCACTCATCCGCATGAATTCCCGGAATCGAAATGACCACCGCCAAGATCATCTATACGCTGACCGATGAGGCGCCCGCGCTGGCGACTTATTCCCTGTTGCCGATCGTGCAGGCCTTCACCCACAGCGCCGGGATCGTCGTGGAGACCCGGGACATATCCCTGGCGGGGCGCGTCATTGCGAACTTTCCCGACGAGCTGACGGCGCAGCAGCGCCAGGCCGATGATCTATCCGAACTGGGCGAGCTGGCGAAAACCCCGCAAGCCAACATCATCAAGCTGCCGAATATTTCAGCCTCGCTGCCGCAGCTCAAAGCGGTGATCAGCGAACTCGCCTCCCAGGGCTACCGGATTCCGCAGTACCCGGAGGACCCGAAGGACGAGGCCCAGAGGAAACTCAAGACCCGTTTCGCCAAGGTGCTGGGCAGCGCCGTCAATCCGGTGCTGCGAGAAGGCAACTCGGATCGGCGCGTGGCCAATGCCGTGAAGCACTATGCGAAGACGCATCCGCATTCGATGGGGGCGTGGCGGCCGGATTCGCCGACCCATGTTGCGAGCATGAGCGGCGGGGACTTCTACGGCAATGAACAGGCGGCGCTGATCGGTCAGCCGGGAACCTTGCGCATCGAACTGACCGATGCCGCGGGCAAGGTCACGGTGCTCAAGGAGGGCATCAAGGTCCAGGCCGGCGAGCTCATCAGCTCAACCTTCATGCAGACCGCCCGGCTGCGCGAATTCTATGAGACCCAGATCCAGGATGCGAAAGCCCGGGGGCTGCTGCTGTCGCTGCACCTGAAGGCGACCATGATGAAGATTTCCGATCCCATCATGTTTGGACATGCCGTCAGCGTGTACTACCAGGATGCCTTCGCCAAACATGCCGCCCTGTTCACCAGGCTGGGGGTCGACCCGGACAACGGCGTCGGCGACGCCTATGCCAAGATCCAGTCGCTGCCGCCCGAGCAGCGGGCGCAGGTCGAGGCGGATCTTAAGGCGACCTATGTTTCGCGGCCGCCGCTGGCGATGGTCGATTCGGACAAGGGCATCACCAATCTGCATGTGCCCAGCGACATCATCATCGACGCCAGCATGCCCGCTGCCATTCGCACCTCCGGTCGCATGTGGGGTCCGGACGGCAAGGCGCATGACATGAAGGCGATGATTCCGGATCGCTGCTACGCCGGTGTGTACCAGGCGGTGATCGATGACTGCCGGCAGCACGGCGCCTATGACGTGACCTCCATGGGCAATGTCAGCAATGTCGGGCTGATGGCCCAGGCCGCCGAGGAATACGGCTCGCACGACAAGACCTTCCGGCTGGCCGCGGATGGCACCGTGCGCGTGGTCGATGCCCAGGGCCAGGTGCTCACGGAGCACCGGGTCGCCCAGGGCGATATCTGGCGCATGTGCCAGACCAAGGATCTGCCGATTCGCGACTGGGTGAAGCTCGGCGTGAATCGCGCCCGGGCCACCGGCCAGGCCGCCATCTTCTGGCTCGATGAGCAGCGCGCCTATGACCGCCGGCTCATCGAGAAAGTGAAGACCTATCTTAAGGACCATGACACGGCGGGGCTGGATATTCGCATCCTGGCGCCGGTGGCCGCGGTCGCGGCGACCATGAAACGGGTGCGTGCCGGCCAGGATACGATTTCAGTGACCGGCAATGTGCTGCGTGACTACCTGACCGACCTGTTCCCCATCCTGGAGCTGGGCACCAGTGCCAAGATGCTCTCGATCGTGCCGCTGCTGGCCGGTGGCGGCATGTATGAGACGGGTGCCGGCGGCTCGGCGCCGAAGCATGTGCAACAGTTCCTGGAAGAGGGGCACCTGCGCTGGGATTCGCTGGGTGAGTTCCTGGCCCTGCAGGTGTCCATCGAAGAGCTGGCGGGCAAGACCGGCAACCAGGCGGCGCTGTGCCTGGCCAAGGCCCTGGATGCCGCCAACGGCAAGTTCCTGGACAACGACAAGTCCCCGCAGCGCAAGGCCGGCGAGTTGGACAATCGCGGCAGCCATTTCTACCTGGCCTTGTACTGGGCGCAGGCTCTCGCGGCGCAGAAGGAACATCCCGGCCTGCGTGCGAAGTTCACGGCGGTGGCCGCGGAGCTCACCGGTTCGGAACAGAAGATCGTGGGCGAGCTGAGTGGCTCGCAGGGCCATGCGATCGACATCGGCGGCTATTACCACCCTGATCCGGCCAAGTGCCGGGCCGCCATGCGACCCAGCGCCACATTCAACGGCATCCTGGCGACGCTCGACGGCCGGGCAGGCTAGCGGACGCGGCGTACCAGGATCGGTGCAGGTGGCTGAAGATCGATCCGTTCTGAGCCGCAGCGCCGGGGCTGCCGACCGGGTTGTGGCCTATGGTGAGGATCCCGGCCAGATCATTGAAGTGCGCGACGGTCCGGATGGCGCAGCCGCGCGGCCCTTGGTGCTCATCATTCACGGTGGCTTCTGGCGCCCGGATATCGATCGCACGCACGCGCGACCCATGGCGGCGGCGATTGCGGCGGCCGGATGGACGGTCGCACTTCCGGAGTACGCCCGGGTCGCCGGCAATCCGGCGCCGCTGCTCGCGGACCTGACCAGCGTGCTGGCGCAGGCAACCCGGATCGAGGGCCCTCACAATGGCAGCGTCATCCTCATCGGTCATTCGGCCGGCGGGCACCTGGCCTTGTGGGCCACGGCGGCGGGCCTCTGTCCTGCGTTAGCCGGTACCTTGGCGTTGGCGCCCGTTGCGGATCTGCTGCTGGCCCACGAGATGGCGCTCGGCAATGGCGCGGTCGCGCGGTTTCTGGGCGGTGAACCGGTCAGCCGGCCGGACCTTGATCCCCGGCAGATGCCCAGCCCGGTGACTCCGACGATAATCGTTCACGGTAGCGATGATGCGATCGTGCCGCTGGTGATCAGCGAGTCCTATGTGGCCGCCCATGCCGGGGTATCACTGATTCCGGACGCGGGCACGGGGCACTTTGCCCTCATCGATCCGCAGTCACGGGCCTGGCCGCGGGTCATCCGGCAGCTGGATGGATTGGGCTCCCCAGCGTGACGAGAAGCTCGGCCAGTTGCTCGAACGTCTCGCGCAACCCGCCCTCCATTGCGGCGATGACGCCGTCGAGCGCGGCCCTCGAGGGATACCGTTCGTGCATGACCAGCAGCGTCTTGCCGCCTTGTTCCTCGAAGGTCACCGTGGTGACGGCAGGGTCGCCAGTTTCGTCATTGGTCCAGACCAGGCGCGAGTGCGGCAGCACTTCAAGGTAGCTTCCGAAGAACGCAAAAGGCTCTGCGCCCGCGTGGCTGAACTCGAAACGGTACCGGCCCCCGACACGAACATCCGCCTGGCAGGAAATCAAGGCCAGGCCCGAGGACTTCGGTGCCCACCACCGCTTGAGCAGCTCGGGCTTGGTCCACGCCTCGAACACGAGGCGCGCCGGGGCGTTGAAGGTTCGCGTAACGACCAGTTCACGCTCGGACTTGCGGTGCGCCGTCGTGCGGTTCTGGCGCTACGCAAGGGCAGGCCGAACGTGCGCTACGGGGTCACGGTCGCAATCGCTGCATATGCCGACTGCAGCCACGCTTTCAGACGCTGGCGTTCCAGCACACCCAGTCCGGTGGCCTGATCATTGTCCTGGGTGGCGGCCCAGAAGCTGCTGCTGGCGGCGTCGATCTTGTTCAGGGTGCTGTCGTTCAGCCGGCCGATCTCAATCATGCCGGCGTGGTATTCCTGCGCGCGCGCTGCCAGGCCCGATGCCTTGAAGATGCCAAAATCACCGTCACGCAAATGGTTCTGTACCAGCACATAGTTCAGCCGCGCCTGGTGCTGGTCGAGGAGCTGTCGCAGCAGCTCGACCGAATCCCTTCCCGAGTCCATCACATGCCAGTAGCGGATGTGCAGATTCAACTCGGGAGCCACGGCCAGTAACTGCGATTCATCCATCCAGCGGGCCAAGGGCTCGCCGGCCTGTGCGGCCAGATCCACCAGAATGCGCCGTTCGGGTTGGCGGGTGGCCGCCTCGACGATGGTGTCGAGGCTCTCGTACTGGTCCACCTGGACCGGGGCGGCGTAGCCGCCGTAGAAGCGCAGCAATGCCCCATTGGCGCGATCCGCATCAAAACCGGTGAAGGCAATCGAATGGTCGATGAAGTATTGCGCCAGCAGCCGTGCCACCAGCGATTTGCCGACGCCACCTTTATCGCCACCGATCAGGTGAATCTGGGTCATTTCCGTCATGCGCATCTTCGGGCCGTGTTATTGGTTTTGGACGACCCCTGATCAGGGTAAAAGCGCAACGGCGGGCAAGTCAACCGGCTGCACCGAAATGCAGCAGGCCGGGTGAATTTTGCAGCGTCGCAGATCTGACATATTCGTTCTGAAATGAAAATGGGCGACTGTTGCCAGTCGCCCATTCTCCTCGATCGACGTTGCGACGCGATCTGCGTCGTCGAGCTATTGCTCCCAACCCGTCTTCGAGTCATAGGGCGCCATGAAGCCCATCGCCTCGATTTCGTGGATCTCACCGCCGCGCACCTTGAAGATATGGGCCGCGGGCAGATCGAAGGGCTTGAATTTCATCGGCACGCTGGTCACGCCCGGATAGCCGACGATGTCCACGTGATCCTCTTTCATGGGGTGCCGGAATTGCGACAGACCGAACACCAGGCCGGTCTGAGTGTCGGCGATCCACACGCGGCGCGGTTCAATGCGCTTGATATAGCTCATCACCTTGGTGTCCAGCTGGGTCTTGCACCCGAGCTTGGGCGAGCCGTCCGGTGAGCCCATGAGCTTCGAGCCGGTGGTGATCATGCCGTTTTCATGGCGTTCGCAGTCGGCGGCAAACGGCGACAGGGAGCCATCACCCTTGACCAGTGCCTCATAGTAGGTTGCGCCGATCTTGAGCAGCTGCGCATGGGAGCTGCGTTCACCCTTGGGCACGACGCTGAGCAGTCCGGGGCGCGGGGTGTGCAGGTTGGCGAGCATGCTGTCGCGCAGATTGCCGGCGATCAGGTGTTCGGCCTCGACGATCTCACCGTGCCGCACCTTCAGGCGCAGCGCCAGTTCGATGGGTTTGCCGTCGGTCTTGAGCATGCCGATGAAGCCCACCTGACCGGACACCGGATCCGGCACAAACACCGCGAAGGTCGTCGGGCCTTCACTGGCCGTCTTCCACAGCCCCTCCCCGGGCTTCATCGGGGTCACGTTTTCCACGAACTTAAGATCCTTCGCCAGGGGCACCCGGGATGGGTCGTGCGCCACCAGCGCCGCCACATAGGCGCCGGCCAGGTCCTTGAGACAGGCGCGACCGCACGGGTCGGGTGCCGCGGCCGATCCCGTTGCGAGGCAGCCCACACTGAACGCGGCCATCAGGCCCGCTCTGAATCCCGGTGTCATGATCGTTACCCCCTTTGGTTGGCGAGTTGCGAAGTCTACCGGCCCGGTCGGCGCATCACCACCACTTGCGCCATTTGAACCAGAGTATGGGCAGCACGATGCTCAGCGCGATGACGGCGAGGCCCCACTGGTAGCCATACTTCCAGCCGTACTCGGGGATATTGCGGAAGTTCATGCCGTAGATACTGGCGATCAGCGTCGGAGGTACCCCGACCACGGAAACGATGGTCAGGACCTTGAAGATGTCGTTCTGCTGCGTATTGATGAATCCCAGCACCGCATCCTGCAGAAATTGCGTCTTGCCGGACAGGTGATTCTCATAGTCGCTCAAGGAGGCAAGATCGTGGCGCACCGTCTTCAGGCGCGCGCGGACCTCAGCCGGCAGCCAGGTTGCGCTCTCGGTCGCGAAGGTGGCGATGCGCCCCAGACCCAGCAGGCTCTCGCGGATCCGTGAGAGCAGTTCACCGGTCTGCCCGACACTGATCAGGTTCTGCTGCATGGCCTGGTTATAGCGCTGCCGCGCCGGCAGCGGCTGGGCCGGTGAGCCGAAGATCCGCTGCGACACGGCGCCAAGATCCGCGCCGATCTGCTCCAGGCGATCGGCGGCGAAATCCACCATGGCTTCCAGTAGGTTGGCGAAAACCGACGCGCTGCTGCAGTCGGTGTGCTTGCGCAGCAGGGCGGCCTGGACATCCGGGAAGGCGTGGATGTCGCAGTAGCGGACCGTGACCAGTATGTCCGGCGTCAGCACGAATCCCAGCGGCAACGGACCATTGGCAAAACGATTGTCCTGCAGCCCGAGCGGCATGGACATCACCAGTGTCTGGCCTTCAAGGCGCAGGCGGCTGGATGTCTCGATTTCCTGCAGCTGCGCATGGGTCGGAATACGCAGGCCATGTTCGCTCTCGACCAGCGCTTCCTCGTCTGCGGTCGGGCGCAGCAGGTCGATCCAGACGGGCCGGTGTGGCGTGGCGTCCGGATCGGCCGGCACCGGCGGATACAGATTCAGCATCAGGCTTTACGGGGGAAACTGATCGTCGCCGCAAGCCCCGGATGGCAGTCGGCGAATTCCAAGGTGCCGCCATGCAATCGCGCGACGGCCTGCACCAGGCTCAAC
>Ga0210400_10002346_pt1 | contig 17706 bp, 14 predicted proteins | sample IncBWH26MmetaG_FD_155456 | JGI IMG/M metagenome (GOLD analysis project Ga0210400, IMG submission 155456) | Forest soil microbial communities from Barre Woods Harvard Forest LTER site, Petersham, Massachusetts, United States - Inc-BW-H-26-M | ecosystem: Environmental > Terrestrial > Soil >...
TCGTGGCGCGCAAAGCGCAAATGGAAGCGCCCAACCTCATCAATATCGAGACTTACGAGCAGATACGAAAACTGCCCGACATCACCACCGCAGAGGCGGTCCGGCGCATTCCGGGCATTTCCCTCGAGACGGACGAGGGTGAGGGCCGCTACGTAAACATTCGCGGTTTGGATGCCGACCTCAACAGCACCACCTTCGGCGGATTGCGTCTGCCTCCGACCAACAATGCCTCGCCGTTCGGCGGCTATCGCGCGGTCACTTTGGATTCCATTCCCATCGGCTTGGTCGGTGCCATCACCGTCACCAAGTCCAATTTGCCGAGTCAGGACGCGGAAGCGCTCGGCGGCACCATCGAGATCACGCCGAAGACCGCCCCGCAGAACGGCGCCCCCTTCATTCAAGGCAACTTAGGTTCCGGCTACGAGCCGCTGCGCCGAACGGGCATCATCGATGTGGCAGTGACCGGCGGCGGCCGCTTCGGCGGTGGATCGGGCGACTATGGCCAGAAACCATTTTCAGTCGTCTTCACGGTGAGCGAAAACGATGATCATCGCGGCATCGATGACGTGGAGCCGGATGTCTACTTCAACGACCCAATAGGCAGTCCAGGCGCGCGTCCCTACGATGCCCTCGGCGACATACAGCAGCGCGACTACGAGCTGCACCGCAAGCGCCACGGCTATGGAATCGACCTCGGCTTCGAACCGGACTCCAACAACAGCTACTATCTGCGGGCCTTTGACGCGGGTTACACCGAATGGTATTTGCGGCAGTTCCTGTGGCTGCAGCCCGATGGAAATCCGACGCAGTCCGGAAACACCATCACAGATACCCTGAATGGCACGTTCAATCCCGATGGCAGCCCTGCCACCATCGGCATCCAAAAGGCGTTGCGCGACGAAAAGGAAACTTCGCGGGATCTGGTGATCGTGCTCGGCGGAAAAAACAATTTTGAGAGCAATACGCTCGACTATCGTGCGGGTTATACCCAGGGCACGTATTCCAAACCCTGGGACTACAATTCCTCGTTCACCTATGTTCCGCCCGCCGGAGCTGCGGCCAATCCGACCATTGCTTACAGTTTGACCGGACCCGGACACACGCCGTCCTATCAGATCACCGGCGCCCCCGGATACCTGGACCCGGCGAATTATCAGCTCAACAACTTCTCCAACAGTTCGGCGTACAATTTCGACAAGGAACTGTCGTTTGCGACGAATTTGGATGTGCCGCTGACCTGGGGCGGCCTGGAGAAGCAAAGCATCAAAGTCGGTGCCAGCGCACGCCTCCGAAAGAAGCGCGAAACCTCTCAGCCGTATTCGTATCCCAACCTGCCTCCGCTGCTTGGGTCGAGCGCGTCATGCGGCGTCAATGAAGTCTACTATTCGAGCCGGTATCAGAACGGGGTCGACATATGCCCCGGTTACCTGCAATCGGTGTTGGGCTACGGAACCATACAGGCATCCGATCAGAGGTCCGCCGAACAACAGTTCTTGGATGCCAAGGAAGATGTCTTCGCTGTCTATGGACAGTACCAAGTGACGATCGGGCCGGTGGGCATCGTGGGTGGCGTGCGGGTTGAAAATACCCAGGATCGCTCCAATGCGTTCGCGTTCGCGAAGGACGCGAACGGCAACCAGCTCCCCCCCACACTCATTACCGGTTCCAACAACTACACCAATTATTTCCCCGGCCTGCAGGCTCGCTACGAACTTGCGCCGGATCTGATAACTCGAGCGTCCTATTCGTCGACGCTCGCCAGGCCGGGATTCAATCAATCCACTCCTTCCCTGAACGTAGACCTTGGCTCCAGCCAGGCTACGACCGGCAATCCGAAACTGAAGCCGGCAACTTCGAACAGCTTTGACATTTCCATCGAAAAGTATTTGGAGCAGGCCGGCATCCTGTCTCTCGGAATCTTTGATAAGGAGATTTCGAACTACATCGTCGCCAATGTGGTCCCGAATCAAACCGTCCCCGGCTACGGAGGCATACCTTTGAAGCTGTTTACCTTCACGAACGCGAAGAATTCGTACTCGCGAGGCGTGGAATTCAACTGGGAGCAGCACTTCCGGAATCTGCCCGGCATCTTGAGCGGGCTGGGAGCCAGCGCCAACTACACCTTTGTAGACTCGCGCTTCGAGATTCGCCCGGGTGAACACTCGACGCTGCCCTCGAGCTCCAAGAATACTTGGAACGCCGCGGTATTCTATGAGAGGGGCGGCGTGGCTTTGCGCGTGGCCGGATACTCAGTCTCGGACGACTTGTTTGGCATCGGTGGCGATAGAACCGGCGACATATTCAACGCGAAGCGCACGTTCTTGGATTTTGGCAGTAGCTATGCGTTTGCTCAGAATTGGGTCTTCTATTTCGATATCAAAAATCTGCTCAACACACCGCACACGTTTTATATGGGCTCGAGCGAGCGCGTGATTCAGCGTGAATTCTACGGAGAAACTTACAAATTCGGCGTGCGCTTCGACTATTGATGCATCGACGCCCGCGGGTAGGCAGGTGAACGTGACACGGAACGGTCACGCAGTATTCATTTCGGTGTTGTGCGGCGGTGCCTATGATGACCGCCTGTTACATATCGTCGAGCGAGGCGAAAGGTATATGGAAGACGTCGCTTTGCCCCATCGCGCGGGCCGCGTAGGGCGCCTAGGGGTGGTTGTCGCCGCGATTTGCATCGGTCCGGGAATGGCAGGGGCTGCCACGGTCACTGAGACTGATCCGTTTTCCATTGATACAACGACCGGACCCGGTGCGCCGTCGTCGGTGAATCTGTCTTTTGCTCAGTTCAATGCCAATCTCGGCACGCTGACCGGTGTCACGGTGCGGCTAACGGGCAGCGCGCGCGCGGAGCTCGAGTTTGCTAATAGCTCGACCACAAGCGAGACATTCACAAACGGCGAGTCGCATACATCCCTAACGCTCGCCGGCACTGGGTTGAGCACGCTGTCGTCGGGGAATTTAAGTTCCGGGTTGGTGGCCTCAGGGACGATCAATGCCAGTTCGACCGCGGGTACATTCGTTTATACGTACCTCCCGGGATCTGCCTCCTCGCTAAATTTGGTCGGGAACGTTGCCGCCGGCAATTTGGGATCCTACGTGGGCAACGGATCAATGACGCTGAGCAGCGATGTCTTTACGACGGCCTTCTCAGCCAGCTCCAGCATGGCGAGTTTTGCGCCGGCGAATAACCCTTTCTTTATCGGCGTCGGTGGTGGCGGCCAGGCATCGGGCGATGTGGTCGTAACCTACAACTTCACGCCGGTTCCGATTCCGGCGGCACTATCGCTGCTGCTGTCCGGCGTTGCCGGCCTAGGACTTTTCGCCAGCCGTCGCCGGCGGATCAACTTAGCGTATTGACGGCAATGCCCAGTGTGGCGGCCAGTGCGTGAAGGCGCTTGTCTGTGGTCCACAACTGACATCCCTCAATTGCCGCGGCCGCCAGCAAGTGGACGTCTACATAACCAATACCACGACCGTACAGCTCCCGCGCCCGAATGAAGCTCAAGACCTCATCATGTTCGGCCACCGTTACGGAGCGTAGTTGTTGCAGGAGTTCAAGCGTCGCATCGCGGTTCGAGAAGTTTCCGCAAGCGAGTTCACCCACTACGAACGGATGCATCACGACGATGCTGCGACGAAGACGCTCCGCAAGTAGAGGGAGGCCTTCGCGAAAGTAGTCAATCCAGACTGACGTGTCGGCGAGAATCATGTCGCTGACGCCGGACGCCTCCTCGGTACGGGCTCGAGCTGGGGCTGCGTGCCGCCGAGTCTGGCAAGTCGCGCGGCGCTTTCCCGCTCGATCAGCGCTTTGAGCCCTTCGCGGAGCACGGTCGAACGATCAAGGCCCCCAGTCAGCTTGACTGCCTTTGCGAGTAAGTCGTCATCCAATGTGACCGTTGTGCGCATAGACTCCCCAACAGATGCATCGATTATAGCACCATATGATGCGAGTAATGAAGCGACAAAGTCGGCTGATTGGGCGGAAATGGATTGAAAGACCTGATGCCCCAAGCAGTCAGGCTCCGTGCGCGTAGCTGAGCGTTGACGATGGGGGAAATCACCTTAGTCAAGATGCGAACGCAGAGTCGCCGCATACGAATCCAGGGTAGAACGCTCCGGGTTGGTTGGCGGTTGCGGGTAAACGCGCAAAACATTGTCGCCTATGAAGCGTGGATGGACGTGTATGTGCAAGTGTGGAACTTCTTGGAACGCTGCCTCGCCGATCGAGTGCCAGAGACTCAAGCCTTGATTCGGAAAAGCACGACCGATTGCACGAGTTACCCGAGACACCATGGCCATGAGTGCGGCGCCCGTAGTTTCGTCAAGCTCGCGCACGTCATGGAAATGCTGTCGCGGAATGACAAGCGTGTGGCCTGGGTGGAACTGCCGTAAATCAACGGCAGCCAATGCCAAGTCATTCTCACAGACGATGCTGGCTGGTGCGCTGCCTCGCGCAATCGCACAAAAAACACATCCATCCGCCATTGAACTCTCCGGCAAATCGTAACGGGCATTTGGCATTTTGCGCAACGACGGAATCAATTACTCTCGAGTCTTCTGGTTGTAGTCGTCGACGAACGCATTGAGATTCTCGATGACCTTCATGAGTGATTGATGGACTGATGTAAAAGCGAGGCCTTGCGAGACCAATCGCGTCTCGATATCCCAAAGAAACTGCAGTGTCTTCTTGGCTCTACGACGAACGCTTTTCCGCGCTCGTTCGCGGCGGCGATCCTTCAACCAACTGCGCGTGCGATCGAGGTTTGCTCCATGGTCCTTGGTCTCAGGTACGGCCCCCGGCAACTTTCCAATATTTTTTTTTGCCACGCCCTCTACGCCGTTCAGTCCGCTTGCGACAGTAGATCGCGTGATGCTTAGCTCGTCAATCAGAACCCGAAGCTCAGCGTGAGAAAATCCTGGCCGCGATTGGGCTGCTTGATCCAGAAATTCGACCAGTGGTGTATGCCCAGCTCGAGCAGCCTGCCGTGCGAGTCCAGATCAAAGCGCACCGCCACGAGATATGCGAAGTTCCACCGGGTGGTCTCGAGGTAGTCGATCTCAGACCGGTAGTTCGCGCCGAAACCGACGTACAGCCTGCCCGGTGACCGGTGCAGCACCTGCCAACGCCGCATCGCAGTAAATCCCCAGTAAGGGTTGGTGGCGTGGTCGTTTTCGCGGTAGCGTTGCGCGTTCGTCATGCGGAAGGCGCCCAGCTCCCAACGACTCTCATCCAGCTCGAGCGTCAGCGGCACCACGACACCGTCTGTCCAACCGAAGAGTCGATACGTCGTTCCCACGCCAACCAGTACGTTGCAGAGGGCACAGAACCCAATCGAATCTTCCGCGCGCGCAATGCCTGGCTCGAACGCCACAAGCGCAGCCACGCAGATCAGGGTTGGCCAGAGCCGCGTCGGCAGCCTCGCGAAATGAATTCGTACGCTCACGGTGTGATCGCCCGTGGGTCAGCATCACCCCAAGAGCAAGCTGGTGCAAGCCTGTCGCGCGCACCGGGGAGGGGTAGAAGGGGGCAGAATGAAAAATCGCACCTTTGCATCAACCGTCTCGGATTTTTTTCGTCGCGCCAAACGTATGTCTCGATATCGACACATGACGCGAGGCGACAGCGATGCATCACCCTACTGTCAGATTTCCGGCGGCGTGTCCGCAATGCGGAAGGGAGCGACTAGCTGAGTTTCCCCTGAGCGAAGTGGCGGATGCCCTGCAAAGAGGCTCAGACATATGTCTGGTAGCTACCTGCCACGACGTAGTTTGGACTGCCAGCGAATTGGAGTTGGAGCAGATCCGTGAATATTTTGGAGCAGTGCATCGGGGAGGCGATGGTTAACTCAACATTCGGCACTGGGCGGACTGCAAGATGGACTCGGCGGCCGCGCAATTCCTAACACATGCCGCCGAGAGCCACGGTGATTGCCTCGCCGTTCACGCCCCCCGCAGCATCGCTGCACAGGAACGCAATCACCTGCGCCACCTCGAGAGGCTCCAGCACCCGGTTCTGCGGGTAGATGGCGGCGCGTTCGCGCCACACCTGCTCGACGCTGATTCCGCGCCGTTCGGCCTCCGTCTTTGCCGAGCGCTCGGCCATGGAGGTTCGCACCCAGCCTGGCAGAACTGCGTTGGATGTGACTCCGAAGGGCCCTGCATCCTGGGCGACCGCTCGTGCGAGCCCGATAACCCCATGCTTGGAGGCGGTGTACGCGCTGCCGGAACGCTCGGCTTTCTCACCGGCCGTCGAACTGGTGAATACGAGCCGGCCGAAGCCGCGCTTGCACATACCGCCCGCCGTCAACCGCGCGAGCTCGAACGGACCGTCGAGGTTGATGCGCATCGTCTCGCGCCACACCTCGGGATCCTGCTCCCACACGAGCCGCTCGTGCGCGGAGCCGATGCCGTGGTTCACGATCAGCAGGTCAATCGGCCCCAGTCGTCGCTCGGTCTCGGCAACGGCCAGGGCGCAGCCCTCGGCGGTGCCAAGGTCGGCCGCGACGTAGTCGAGTCCAACGGCAGCCAGTTCCGCAGCGCTGCGCGCCGCGACCATCACGCGCGCTCCCGCCGCCGAGAGCAACAGCGCGGCCTCGCGCCCGATCCCCCGGCCGCCGCCCGTAACCAGTGCCACACGTCCTTTCATCCTTTAGCTCTCTCATTCGTGTTTGGGAAAAATCGTCCGGCGCTCGCCATGGAGATACTCTGGCCAGTGGTGCCCGGTCGCGGGTAATATCATCCTATGACGGCCAAGAAAAATCCGGTAAATCGTTACCCCCCATATCTGCTCGCGCGCCAGATCGCCGCGCTCAAGCGGCTCTCGGACGACTCGGGGACACCCGTGATGTACCACATTCGAGAGGCGGTCGACGAGTACCTGGAGAGACGGAAAAAGAGAAAGAAAAAGTCCGGCCACTAGCATCCGCCTCATCGTGGGCGCCCGCTGAAATCTCGCACGATTCAGGAATGCTTAACAGTCGTTAAGAAGGTTTTGGCTCGCACCGATTCCACGGGCGTACCTTTCAGGCGTGGTTGGCCCGAGCTCGCGCGCTTCGCCCGCAGCCGGCCAACCGAGCAACGAGGTCGCCCATGTACGCGAATTCACAGCATCGTAACGCCGCCGTGCGAGGTTCCGTGTACTACGCAGCCGCCAGCAGTCGGCCACTCTTTGCCTATGCCTACGCTCCACACGGGACAGAGGAAACCAATATTGAGTTTGTGGAGCATGTGGTCGAGATACGCGACGTGCGCCAATCGCGCCGCGCGCTTCGGCTCGAGGTGGAAGGCGCGAGCGTGTTGCCTCATCGCAGCGCCGTGCATAGTTTCTATGACGAGGACGAACTGCGTCGCGTAGGCTATCCGGAAACAACCGATCTCATTCGGACCGCAACCGGCGCAGCGGATGTCGTCGTGTTCGACCACAACATCCGAGGCCGCGCGGGGCCACCGAAGGCCCTGGCCGCCGGTGATGTCAAACGTCCGGTCTTTCACGTCCACACCGACTTCAGCGGCAAGTCCGCGCAGGCCAGGGCCGCTGCCGTCCTCGGCAGGGCTCCGCTACCAGGTCAACGAATGGCGGCTATCAACGTCTGGCGGCCGATCGCTGAACCTCTGCGGGACTGCCCGCTTGCGATATGCGATGCGTCTTCGGTTGGCGAGCGGGACCTCCTTGCGGCAGATCTCCTTTACCCGAATCGCACGGGACAGATTTTTTACGTGACGTTCAATCCGGCGCATCGCTGGTACTATGCCTCGGACATGCGCACCGACGAAGCTTGGATATTCAAGAACTACGATACTGCCACGGATGGAAGGGCGCGATTTGCTCCACATACTGCCTTTGTCGATTCGACCCCTCACCCGGTGGTGGCACCGAGAGAGAGCGTCGAGTTTCGAGCGTTCGCGTTCTTCAACGACTAGCATTCTGGACGGCCAGATCTCCTCCGCCTTACTGCGTTGGCCCCAAGAAATCCCGCTTGCCGAGCTCGACCCCGTTCTTTCTCAAGAGAGCATAGGCCATGGTCATGTGAAAAAAGAAATTCGGCAGCACGAAATTCGTCAGATAGGTGAGCCCGGTAAACTTCAAGGTGCCGGATGGAAACTTCAACTCAATATCCCGCGTCTCGGCTCCCTGCAGCTGCTGCGGTTTGATGCTCTTGATGAACTCCAGCGTCTTGCTCACGCGCGCTTTGAGCTCCGCAATGGTCGATTCGGTATCCTCGTGTTTCGGGATCTCCACGCCGGCCAATCGCGCCGCCGCGCCCTTGGCGGTATCGCAGGCGATTTGGATTTGCGCCGATAACGGCAGCATATCGACGATCAGGCGCGTTGCCGGCAGGGCCTTCGCGTCAACTTTCTTCGCTTCAGCGTGCGTTGCCGCCTTGTCGAGGATGGCGGCGAGATTATTGAGACTAAGGACAAAGATCGGAATCGATACATCGTAGATGGAAATGGACATGCGGAACCCCACAAGTTGAATGGATGCGATCGGCGCCCACTTTACCGGCCCATTGTGAAATTTTCGAGCGCGGTGACCCTGGGCCGCGGCAATAGCAGTCGCGCAATGCTTCGCTTTGCAGTTATGATCGCCGACGGGAAGCGTGACTCAAGCCGGGCCTGAGCCGGCACTTCTGCCGCATAAAACCAACTAGAAGCGGGAGCGTTGCATGAATTCAAGGGTCAAATTGTGCGCGGTACTCATCGCGGCGTGCGCCGCCGGCGCCGTGCAAGCGGCGACGGAATACCGTTACACCATGCTGTTCTCCGGGCATGCAGGAGGCGAACACGTCACTCGCATCGCCGACGACGGCACCATCACGACCGACTTCAGCTATCGCGAGAACGGCCGCGGCCCTGACTTCAAGGAAAAGCTCGCGCTCGCGCCTGATGGGACACTGCAGCGCTTTGCGATCACCGGGAAGTCGACCTTTGGTTCGCTGGTCGATGAACGCTTCGAGCGCAAGGGCGGTCGCGCCGCATGGTCGGGCAAGGTCGATCATGGCACGCTGACGATCGGCGGCAAGGCGCTGTATGTGCCGATCGATTCGACCATCGAAGTCACGGGCATCACGCTCCACGCCCTGATCCAGGAAAAGACTGCCAAACTGCCGGGAATTCCGGGCGGTGAGTTGTCCGTCGTCAAATTGATCGATACCAGCGTGTCGAATGGGAAGGAGACGCAGGCAGTGGCGCTCTACGCCATGCGCGGCGCGGATCTGGAACCGGATTACGTGTGGATGACGGCCGATGGACAGAGAGCGTTCGCGACGATCTTTCCCGGCTTCGCACAGTTGATATTGAAGGGCTGGGAAGGCCAGGCGGCGGAACTCGAACAGCAACAGCTGCAGGCCCAGGCCGCATACGAGCGCGACATCGCCAAGCGTGATCGGCACGAGTTGGCGCAACCGGTGCTGATCAAGAACGCGCGGGTATTCGATTCCGAGCATGCGGTGCTTGGCGCCGAACAGGATGTCTATGTGAACCATGGCCGCATCGGGGCGGTTTATCCCGCGGGTTCGCCCGGACAGACGCCGGGCACGGTCATCGATGCCAAGGGGCGCGCACTGCTGCCCGGATTCTTCGACATGCACGCCCATGTCTCGCCCGGCGACTACCTGCTGAATCTTGCATCCGGCGTGACGACGGTGCGCGACATGGGCAACGACAATGCGACTCTGGCGGAGGCGATTGGACGACTCGATCGGCATGAGTCCATCGGACCGCATGTCGTGCCCGCGGGCTTCATCGAAGGCAAGAGTCCGTTCAATGCGAGCGGCGGGATTCTAGTCGAGAGCCTCGACGGCGCGAAACGTGCGGTCGATTTCTATGCGCAGCGCGGCTATCCGCAAATCAAGATTTACAATTCCTTCAAACCGGAATGGGTGAAGGAGACTGCGGCGTATGCGCATCAGCGCGGGCTGCGCGTGAGCGGTCATATCCCGGCGTTCATGAAAGCCGAAGACGCGGTCAAGGACGGCTACGATGAGATTCAGCACATCAATCAGGTGCTGCTGAACTTCTATGTCAAACCCGATACCGACACGCGTTCGCTGCAGCGCTTCACGCTGATTGCGGAAAATGCCAATTCGCTCGACCTCGATGCGCAGCCGTTCCAGGATTTGGTCAGGCTGTTCGTCGCGCACAAGACCGTGCTCGATCCAACCCTCACGGCGTTCGAAGCGCAATTTACCCAAATGCCGGGCGAGCTCAATCCATCGCTCGCCGCTGCCGTGGATCATCTGCCGATCAACCTGCGCCGCAGCCTCTACAAGAGCGAAAGCGAAATCACCAAGGAGATGGCGCCGCGCTGGCGCGCGTCCTACGCCAAGATGCTCGCCGCGGTGGCGCGATTCCACCGTGCCGGGATTCAAATCGTCTCGGGGACCGACGATGTCGCCGGGTTCGCGTTTCAGCGGGAACTGGAGTTGTACGTCAAGGCAGGCATCCCTGCGAACGAGGTGTTGCGGATTGCAACCTGGAACGGCGCGACCTTTGCGCGCGTACTCTCCGATCGGGGATCGATCGAGCGCGGCAAGCGTGCCGATCTGATACTCATCGACGGCGACCCGACTCAGGACATATCTGCCGTCCGCAACGTCGCCCTGGTTTTGCAGGATGGGGATGCCTATTTCCCGGCCGAGCTGTATGGCGAGCTTGGCGTGAAGCCCTTCGCGGCGGCCTTGAAGCCGCAATAGCTGTCTGGGAGCCGGGCGGGCGGCGATGCGCAAGGGTCCTGTTGCACTGCGATTTGACCAAAACAAGGTGTGATTTAGCGCACACGCCGCCAATTTTTGCGGCAAACACGGCCTTTTTGTGCGGATCGGTCTTCAGTCTTACGGTCGCTAAGCAGGTAGGCTGCGGGGTCAAATGGACCCTAATCTGCACCGATGACACGACACCGACGCAATCCGATTGACGATCCGCTGGAGCCGAGCGACCTGTTTCGCTCCATCAGGTCGAAGCTCGCGCAACGTGAAAACGGTGCGGCGACCGAAGGCATCACCGTCGATGTCTTTCCCGTAACCGCCGAGCCGCTCCGCGAACTTCACCCGCCCGAGCCGCCCGAGCCGCCCGTGCCGCGCGAGTCGGCGAGCACGCCGCCCCTAGGCGTCGGCGAAATCCTGTGCGGCCGCTATGTGATTGAAAGCCAATTGGCCAACGGTGGAATGGGCACCGTCTACAAGGCGCTGGATCGATCCCGCAGCGAACACACCGACGCGGATGCCTACGTAGCCATAAAGGTATTGCATGAGAAAACGCGGTCGCGATCGGACGTGCTCGCCAAGCTTCGGCGCGAATTCTATTGCGCTCAGGCGCTGTCGCACCGAAGCATCATCAAAGTCTACGAGTTGGATTTGCAGCAGGTCCCCTTTTTCAGCATGGAGTTGGTCGACGGAGAAAACCTCCCCAGCTTGATGCGGCGATTTCATCCGGTGCCATTGCCGCGCTCATACGTGTGGGCGGTCATTCGCGAAGTGGGAGAAGGTCTCGCGCATGCCCACGATCGGCGTGTGATTCACGGCGACATCAAGCCGCAAAACGTCATGGTCACGAATTGCGGAGAGGCACGCATTCTTGATTTCGGCACGTCGGGCGGATCCGCCACGGCAATGACGCCGGCCTACGCTTCTTGCGATTTATTGGAGGGACGTGAGGCCGATCCGCGCGACGATCTGTTCGCGCTCGCCTGCATGTCCTATGAATTGCTGGCGGGAGAACATCCATTTCAGCATCGGCGCACGACCGAGGCGCGCTCGCAGAAGATCGCGCCGTCCCGGCCGCCGGGGTTGACCGGACGGCAGTGGAAGGCGCTCATGCAGGGTCTCGCGTGGGAGCGCGCCGATCGTCCGCCGTCGGTGCGCAACTGGCTGGCGGATCTCGAGCTTGGGCGCGCCCCCATGGGCCCGATACCTCAGCCCGAGAGGTCGAGGACTTCACTTCTCGCGAAAGCCGGCGTCGCCTCCGCGCTGATGGCTCTGGCCGCCGCCCTGGTCGTCGGAGGAATCACCTGGGCCGTGCTCAGCCGCCCCAAGGCGCCAACCACCGCCGCCGATGCCGCCGCTGCCGATGCCGACGCCGCCCCGGCGGTGATTCCCGCGCTGACGGAGGCCGATACCGACGAGGCGCCGCCGCCCGCCGATTCGCACGCGCCAAAGGCCGAACTGAAGGCTCGGAACGCTGCGGCCCGACCGATCGACAGAACCGAGACGATCGGCATGGCGGTCAACTCCTACTCGTTCGGACCCGGCCAGAGATTCGCGGAGATCCGCGTGCATCGCTCGACCGGATCCAAGGGCGCGACCAGTTTCGATTGGTGGACCGAGCCGGCTTCCGCGCTCGCGGACACCGACTTCGCGCCGCAAATGCCGGCGACGGTTTTTTTCCCATCCGGCATGCGCACCGTGAGCCTGTTCGTCAAACTGCTTCCCAACGCATCGCGAAAACGAACTGCGCTATTCTATGTGGTCCTCGGCAACACGAGCAGCGGCAGTACCTTGAGCAGCGCATCGAAGGCATCCATCTCGCTCCATCCATGAGACCGAAGTCGCCGCGTTTCGGGGCGGCGCGCGCGATCTCAAAACTAGGCTTGGGCTCCCGTACGCAAGCGGCACAGTGGCTGAAAGAAGGGCGGGTACGCATCAACGGCCGCGTGGTGACGGATCCTGAATTTGCGGTGAGTCACGCCGTCGATCGCATCACGGTGGACGGACTGACCAGCGCGCAGCCGCGGCTGGTCATCATGCTGAACAAGCCGCGAGGCTTGGTGACGACAACCCGGGATGAGCAGGACCGCGAAACGGTGTATCGGTGTTTCGCGGGCACGGGCCTGCCCTGGCTCGCGCCGGTGGGAAGGCTCGATAAGGCCAGCGAGGGCCTCTTGCTATTCAGCAACGATCCGGTGTGGGCCGCGCGCGTGACCAGTCCTTCGAGCGGACCGCACAAGACTTACCATGTCCAAATAGACCGCGTCCCGAACGCCGTGCTCATCGAAGCGCTTGAGCGTGGCGCCAGTGTCGATGGCGAAGTGCTGCGCACCAAATCCGTTCGCTGCCTGCGCAGCGGGCAGAAGCATGGCTGGCTTGAAATCACGCTCGCGGAAGGGCGAAACCGCCACATACGCCGGCTGCTGAGCGCCTTTGACATCGCCGTGCTGCGCTTGGTCAGAGTCTGCGTCGGAGACTTGCAATTGGGACCGCTGCCCAAAGGCGAGTGGCGCGTCCTGACGGAAGGGGAGATCGAATCGCTGGTGCCGGCGGCCCTGCGCTGAGCAACAGGCTTGAGGCTGTCGCTTACTTGTTGGTGCTGGCGCTCGTCGCCGGTGGTGCCGGTGGCGCCGTCGCCGGCGTCGCGGTTGCTGGGATCGCCGCTGCTGCCGGCGCCGCTTCCGCGTTCGGTGCAGGCAAATCGGCCGCGAGGCCCACTGTCGCGATGACACCATCGGCCTTTTGCAGCACTTCGCGCGCATAGTCCCAATGAATGGCCACGGTGGTTTCGCCGACCGCGGTTTTCAACAAGTCCGAAAATTGCTCGATATCGGGTTCAAAGCTTTGCCCTTGTGCATCGACGGGCGGATGCGCCTCGAGCAACAGCTCGCCGTCGATCCATGCGACTTTTACCGGCACGTTGATGAGGCGCACCGGTGTGCCGACCGGAATCAGCGGGAACAGCGCCGCCACGTCATCGGGGTACATGCGGATGCAGCCGTGCGTGACGGCCAGTCCCACGGCAATCGGATTGTTGGTGCCGTGAATGAGATAGGTCCCGTTTCCCGCCGCCAGACGCATCGCATAGGCCCCGAGCGGATTGTCCGGCCCCGGGCCGACCTTCGGCGGCAGGGGATCGCCTGCTTCGGCATGTTCCTTGCGCACGGACTCAGGCGGATACCACGTCGGATTCTTCTCCTTTTGAATGACATGCGTGACGCCGAGCGGCGTGCGCCAGTCCATCTTGCCGATGCTGACCGGATAGGTGATCACCTCGATCGGGCCGCCGCGTTTGGGTTTGGGAAAGTAATAAAGCCGGTGCTCCGGCAGATTGACCACGATGCCTTCGTGGGAACCGGGCGGAAGAATGTGCCGCCCCGGCACCACCAGCATTTTACCGGCCCCCGGCAGCCAGGGATCGACGCTCGGATTGACGCGGATCAGTTCCTCTGAGCCCAAGCTGTACGCGCGCGCGAGATCGTAAAGCGTGTCTTCATAAACCGTTTCGATGTTCTGGTCTTCCCCGATCACGGCGTCATCGGGTTTGGCCAGCGTGTAGGTGGTCGCATTGGCGAAGGGCGCCGCGCCCAGCAAAAGCAGGCCCATCAGGCGCATGAGCGCCGTCCTATGGCTCCGTTCGGCGCGGTGCGCATCGAGATTCAAGGTTTCCACGCGATTAGCCTAGCATGAGCAGAAGGAGTTTGACCCACGGTATCCTGGCATAGGGTTCCATGGGAGCGGGTCACGGTCAAATCAAGGTAGGACAATCTATTTGTCCTTGACCGGGCCCTTCCTTCTCGCCACGGCCTGGCGCAGGACGAACTCGATCTGCGCATTCACGCTGCGTAAATCGTCCGCCGCCCACTTTTCGATGTCCTTCCACAGGTCAGGAGGAATCCTGAGCAGAAAGGGTTTGCGCTGCTCCGCGGACACGTCAGGTGTAGAGCGTGCCGGTGTTGATGACGGGCGATGCGTCTGAATTTCCGCAGAGCACGACCAGAAGATTGCTGACCATCGCGGCCTTGCGCTCATCGTCGAGCTTCACGACATTCTTTTGATCCAATTCGTCCAGCGCCATATGAACCATGCTGACCGCGTTCTGCACAATGATCTTGCGCGCGGCGATGATCGCTTCCGCCTGCTGCCGCCGCAGCATGACCGGCGCGATTTCCGGCGCATACGCAAGATGCGTGAGGCGCGCCTCCTCGACGACGACGCCGGCCTTCAACAGGCGGACCTGCAACTCATCTTTGAGCGCCAGGGCAACTTCATCGGCGCCGCCGCGCAACGTGAGCTCGTGCTCCTCGCCCTGATCGTACGCGTAGCGGCTCGCGATGCTGCGAATGGCCGACTCGCTCTGTATTTCGACGTAGCTCGTATAGTCCTCCACGTCGAACACGGCTTGAGCGGTATTTTCCACCCGCCACACCACCACGGCCGCGATCTCGACCGGATTGCCGCGTTTGTCGTTCACCTTCAGCGCGTCGCTGCTGAAATTGTGAGCGCGCAGCGATAATTTGGTGGAAAGCAATTGCAAGCTCAGCCCGCGCAGGCCCAGCGTGCCGCCCGCGCGGCGGCGCCCGGGTCGATTGCGCTGATCGCCCTCGTTGGATCCGGTGTCCTTGTGCGAATTTATTCCGCGGCTGCGGGAATAGAAGGGATTGGCCCAGTGAAATCCGCTGCTGCGCACGGTGCCTTTGTAGGCGCCGAACAAAATGAGCACCCGCGCCTGATTCGGCTGCAGCGTGAAATAGCCACCGAGCATGATGACTCCAATCAGCATGCTAAAGCCGCCGAGCACTCGCATCGGACCGCCCTCGGCAGCGGTCAAGGCGATCAGAGAAAACCCGCCGGAGAGCAACGCAAAGTTGAGAATCAACATTCCCCAGCCATTCATGGTCCGGGCGATGCGTTCCGATGCGGCGGACTGGGTGGTTCTGGCAGTCATGTTTCGCTCCGGCGTTTGATATTGAAGTGATATCATAATGAAATCTAGGTTAATGTCAACGAGGGGAGCGTCCCGCGAGCGCTCCCGGAGCGAATCCGCTGCAAAACGTGTAATGTTCGACCGCAATCAAGGGTTTAATGAATCAGCGAGCGGGAGCTAAGCGTGGCATCAGTGTTGAACGTTCTGCGCCTGACGGCGGCGGCGGGTTTGTTGTCCTCGGCGGCGATGGCGTCCGCGCAGGTCCCAGCGGCGCTCAAACCCTACGTCAGCGAAGATGCGCCCGTCCTCGTGCTCATGCACGTGCGGGTGATCGACGGCACCGGCGCGGCGGCGGCGGAAGATCAGCGCATCGACATCGAGGGCGGCAAGATCGCGCGGGTGCAAAGCGCAAAGCTTCGCAACGCCTTTCCGCCCAATGCGAAGATCTTGGATCTCAGCGGCAAGAGCGTCATTCCCGGCCTCGTCGGCATGCACGAACATCTTTTTTATACGGCGCCGGACCGCGGCAAGGACGGCCTGCCGTTCTGGATCGAGATGATCGACAGCGGACCGCGACTGTATCTGGCAGGCGGCGTTACCACGGCGCGAACCGCCGGCAGCATGGAGCCGTACACGGATCTGTCCTTGAAAAAAATCATCGATCAAGGCGAGAAACCCGGCCCTAAGCTGCGCATCACGGGTCCCTACATCGGCGATCTACTCGGCATTGCGCCGCAGCTGCATTCGTTGAGCAATCCGGAGGATGCCGGCCGCACGGTCGACTATTGGGCGGCGGAGGGTGTCACCTCGTTCAAGGCCTACATGGGCATCAAGCCCGAGGAACTGAAGGCCGCCGTTGAACATGCGCACGCCAAGGGATTGAAAATCACCGGACACCTATGTGCGGTTGGTTTCAGGGAAGCGGCCGCCATCGGCATCGACAATCTCGAACACGGCATCGTCGTGGACACGGAATTCCTCCCCGGCAAGAAGCCCGGCGTATGCCCCGCGAAAGAGGCGGCCGAAGATTTCGCGAAAAATGTCGACATCGAGTCGGCGCCCGTTCAGGAGATGATTCGCGATCTCGTCAGCCATCACGTCGCTGTGACGTCCACCCTGGCGGTGTTCGAAATCACCGTGCCCAACCGGCCGGCGATGAGCAAGATGCTGCGCGCCAAGGAAGCGCTCAGCCCGCAGGGCTGGTCCACCTATCTGCGGATTCGCGCCGGCATCGCCGAGGACAACAATCCCTTCAGTGCGGCTTCCTTGAAGAAGGAAATGCAATTCGAGCGCGACTTCGTCAAAGCCGGCGGACTGTTGATGGCCGGGTGCGATCCCACCTCATTCGGCGGTGTCTTGCCCGGATACGGCGATCAGCGCGGCGTGGAACTCTTGGTCGAGGCGGGATTTACGCCGCTCGAGGCCATCCACATTGCGACCCAGAACGGCGCGGTTTACTTGGGCGAGAGCGGTCAAATCGGCTCGATCGCCGCCGGCAAAGCCGCCGACATCGTGGTCATTGCCGGCAATCCCGCGCAAAACATCGAGGACATCGAGAACGTGCAACTCGTGTTCAAGGACGGCGTCGGTTTCGATCCGGCGAAACTGACTCAGTCCGTGCAAGGACTCGTGGGCCAACGATAGTCGGTGGCGAGGATGCCGGCTGGGTCAAAACCTCTTGCGCTCCTGGCCGCCGACGAGCCGCCGGCCTTTCAGGAACACCGGATCCAGGGGCGGTCGGACTTCATCGTCGTCGCGGATCACGCCAGTGCTCGCATTCCGCGGCGCCTGGCGAATCTGGGGTTGCCCGATGCTGAGCTTGAGCGGCACATCGCCTGGGACATCGGCGCCTTGGGCGTGGCACGGCGCGTGCCGGAAATCATCGATGCGCCGCTGGTGGCGCAAAATTATTCCCGCCTGGTGATCGATTGCAACCGCGACCCCAGGGTTCTGACCTCGATCCCCCGCATCAGCGAATTGCGCGAGATTCCCGGCAACCTCGGCTTGAGCGCGGCGGAAATCGCCGCGCGCCGCGCGGAAGTCTTCGATCCCTATCATCGG
>Ga0210400_10002350_pt1 | contig 17698 bp, 9 predicted proteins | sample IncBWH26MmetaG_FD_155456 | JGI IMG/M metagenome (GOLD analysis project Ga0210400, IMG submission 155456) | Forest soil microbial communities from Barre Woods Harvard Forest LTER site, Petersham, Massachusetts, United States - Inc-BW-H-26-M | ecosystem: Environmental > Terrestrial > Soil >...
GCTGGTAGCGGGTATGAAAATCACAACCTATAATCAACATTGCTCGGCTCCTTTCTTCCGAGCCCTGGTCGTTTAGCGCAACCAAGTTTACTCGGTCGGGGGAGCCGACACCGTCATCCAATCAGCCTTGAAGAAGAGTGGAGAAAAGCAAGAGCGCTGGCATAAAAGACCAGCGCTACATCGAGGAGTTCAGAGAGGAAATCCAGACACAAAAAAGAGCTGCGGGGCGCGATCGGAAATTGATCGCGCCCCGCAGCTTGGGGTGGCCGGGTGACGGAGTGCTCCCCCCGAACCGCGAGGGCGCACACCCGGATTTTTATTCGGGCGACGATGTCCAGTGGAAGCCGAACGAAACTGTTGGCTTGTAGTATTCGCGCTGGATGGGATAAATCCCGCTGCCCTGGTAGAACCCGAAGACCTCATTGCTGAGGTTCAGGCCGGAAGCCATAAAGCTAAGCCCCTTGTGAACACGGTAGGTGCCCTGAATGTCGTACTGCGTGTGGGCGTAGAAATAGACGTCGCCGCCAGGGCCCTTGAGTCCGAGAATGGGATCCTTGTCGGTGGCTGCGTCAACGTGGCTGTAGTTGTAGGCCGCAATGTTGGCGTCGTTGTGGCTGATGGCGAAGCGGACCGAGAGGCGTCCCCGGTCGTACGTCGGGCTGATGTTCCACGTGTTCGGAGCCTGGCGCGACAGAGGAGCGTTGTCGATACGGCCGCCGTCAAACGTGGACGGAAAGGTGACGCGCGATTGCGTGTAGCTGTAGTTCGCGGAAAGGCCCAGGCCCCGCAGGAGTCCCGGCAGGAACGAGAAGTGCTGCTCGAGGGAGACTTCCATGCCCTGAATATGCGCGCTGGGACCGTTGATGGATTGCTGGAGCTTGTATCCCGGAAAATTCGGATCGGTTAGCGGGATCGTGGTGGTGGTGGGATAGATCGGATCGGACAACTGCTTGTAGAAATATCCGCCCTGGATAACGCCGAGCGGCTGGAAGTAGTGTTCGATGAGGATGTCGTAATTGTTGGCCTTGGTCGGTTTCAAGTTCGGATTACCCTCGGTAACGGCCTTCGGGCTGGCATTGGGGTCGACGGTAGTGGTCGGGACGAGGTCGCCGATATTGGGACGCGCGATGCCCTGGCTGAAGTTGGCGCGCAGGTTGGTGTTCTTTTCGATCTGGTATTGCGCCTGGATGCTGGGCAACGCGTTGAAGTAGCCGGAACTCTGCGGCGGAGCCAGGGCGACAGTGGGAGGCAAGGGATTGCCGCTGCTATCCACATTGGCGGTCACGATGTTTGTAGTGAAGTCCGTGGTAGTGCCGTCAAAGCGAACGCCGGTTTCGAGACGCAGTTTGCCGAACGAGATGACGTTCATCAGGTAGCCGGCGTAGATGCGTTCGTTGGCGTCAAAGAAGGCGCCCGCGCTGCGCGATATGCTTTTCACCTGGTTCTGGGTAAACAACGACTGATTGTTGAGTACGGGCAGGACCGCGTTAAGGATCGAGCTGTAGCTGGAGGCTGGGCCGTAGGACTGGTTGCCGATGCGGAAAAAGTTGTCGTAGTAAGTGGGATTGGTGTAGCTGCCCAGGACGGTTGGGAGCGTAATGCTGTTGCCGTTGTAATCCCAAATCTGGTCGTTTTCGTTTTGCGTGGAGTGCGAGTTTCGGATCTTGAGTCCCATCGAGAAGGTCCCAAGATGCGAGTGCCAGTTGTACTGGCGAGCGACGGAGGCCGCGCCCTGGAAATTGAGCTGCTGCGCGATATAGTGCGTGAACGAAGTGTTCGCCAGAGTGTATTGCGTCGGGTCGAAGAGGCTGGTGTTGTCCTGGGCGACGAATTTGGGCCGGTAGGGATTGCTCTGATCCAAGGTGTAGGTCACCGCTTGATTGCCGTTAAAGTTCGTGGTGGCAAAATCCTGGCCGCCGATGTTGTGCGAACGGGAGGCAGCAAATTCAACGGTGAGTAAGGTGGAAGAAAGATCTCGCCTTGCGCCGGTGAGAAAGCTGTAGACCTGCTGATCCGGACGGCGAATGTAGTGGCGGTACTGATTCGATCCCGTGTTATCGAAGGTGTATTGCGAGCCATTGACGGCCACGAGGTTTCCAGCGTTCGGCGTGTAAACCCAGGCTTCGCCGTAGTCGTGAAAATCGGAATAGAGGCCCTTGGCATAGACGTTGAATCCCGGCTTGATGTTGTAATCGAGGTCGGTAGTGAAGCCGTAGCGCGTGCGGTAATAGTCGTAAGAACGCTGATCCTCGGTGTTGGCATAGGCCACGTTGCGGCCGCCGATGTTGCCGATCGCCTGGGCCGGTTCCAGGTCGTCGATGCCGCGGTTGGTCTTATCGAAGGTGCCGTTGAGCAAGAAGCCGAATTTCTTGCTGACGCCAAAGCGCTTCCCAAAGAGGCCGTTAAAACCGCCGCGGCCGTAGCCATTTTGAAGAGGATTGTAACCGAGGGTGCCACCGAAGGCGTAGATCGGCCGTTCGCTGGCGGTGCGGGTGACGAGATTGACGGTGCCGCCGACGCCATCGGCGTCCTGATCGGAGGAGAGGGTCTTGAAAACTTCGATACGCTCGACGAGATCTGCCGGCACGGCGTCCAGCTTGATGTTGCGGACTGTGCCTTCAATCGAAGGCAGGTTCACGCCGTTGACGGTGACGTTGGTGAGGCGAGGCTCGGTGCCACGGATCTGGACGTACTTGCCTTCGCCTTCGTCGCGTTCGAGAGAGACGCTGGGAACACGGCCGACGGCGTCAGCAATGTTGGTATTGGGCAAGCTGTTGATGACGCGTTCGGGCAAAACCTGCACGATGTCGTCGCTGGTGCGCTCGATGTTGATGGCCTCGGCTTCACCCTGGAGGCGTTCCGCGGTAACGATCACTTGATCGTTCTGCGAGGCCACCTGGAGTACGGGATTTGCGGCGACTTCCTGCCCCGCGGTGACCACTACCGGCACGTTGGAAACTGACAAGCCGACATAGGAAACACTAAGGGTATATTCGCCCGCGGGCACATCCGCGATTCGGAATTTCCCCGTGTCGTCGGAAACGACTTTCCTTCCGAGCGGCAGGAGTTCGACCAGCGCGCCCGACAAAATGGAACTGCCGGAATCTCTTACGGTTCCGGTGACGGCGCCCTTACCAGACTGGGCGGAAACCGGCAGACCCAGGCTGATTGAGAACACCAGTACGAACAGAAAGCTGCAAAACCTTTGCATACTTGCTCCTTCAGATTTGAATTGCCAACAAGCTAACGCCGAGGCCAGAACGAGTTACAGTTTTCGGCTGTCAAAGGGGGGATAGCAGCATGTCGAGCTATGAGGAATCCCCCGAGAATCGCTTAAGGCGAGTAGACGCGGAGTTTGTTACAGAGACATGACAGTGAAATGATCGGAATGTAACTGAAAAGATTTTTGCAATGCAGGGGTCAGGGTTCTTTGGAAGACTTCGCGGGTTATGGAGGAGAACGGTGAAGAAAGAGCTAGCCTGAATGACGAGCGCTGCATTTGGAAAGGCGGAGAAGAAAGCAGGCGGCGTAAAGCCGCCTCTACATGGAAACGAGTTCGGAGGCGGCCTCGGCGAAGATTTGGGTGTGCCGGTCGATGTCGGCCGGCGTGGTTTCGGGACACATGAGCGCCATGTTGTGGAAGGGAGTGAGGAGGACGCCGCGGTTGAGGGCGTAGAGATGGAGGAAGCGCTCCATCTCGAAGTCGGCCGCAGCGGCGGATTCGGCACCGTTGCGCGGGGCGGGCTGGCAGAAGGTGTACTCCGCGCGGGCGCCGAGGCGTTGGACATTCCAGGGCAGGCCGTGCTTTTTGATTTCGGCGGCGACGCCATCGTTGAAGCGGGCGGCGAGCGGCATCATCTTCTCAAAATTTTTCGCAGTGAGGATATTTTCGAGCGTGGCGCGCATGGCGGCCAGCGACAGCGCGTTGCCCGCGAGTGTGCCGCCGATGCCGCCGACGTCGCAATCCTCCAGGTGGATGCGCGCCGAGATGCGCTGGGCGACTTCTTCGGAGCAGCCGTAGGTGGCGCCGGGGATGCCGCTGCCGATCGCTTTGCCGAAGACGAGCATGTCCGGCTCCAGCTTCCACGCCGCGGTGCAGCCGCCGGGGCCGGCGCAGATGGTGTGCGTTTCATCGGCGATGACGAGCGAGCCGTAACGCTTGGCGAGCTGCTGCGCCTGCTTCCAGTAGTTGTCGTCCGGCAGAATGATGCCGACGTTGGTCATGGCCGGCTCGGCGAGGATGCAGGCGACGTCGTTGTGCTTGAGCGCGTCTTCGAGCGCGTTGAGATCGTTGAATTCGACGATGCGCGTGGTTTCCCCGGGATCGACAGACGGGCCGATGTTGCCGCGCCGAGCCCCGACGACGCCATTCTCAACCGTGGCAAAGGTCTCATCCACCGTGCCGTGGTAACAGTAGTGGAAGACCAGAATTTTCGAGCGCTGCGTGATTTCGCGCGCAATGCGGATGGAGAAACGATTGGCGTCGGTGGCCGTTAGCGTGAACTGCCAGTATGGAAGGCCGAAGCGTTTCTTCAGATCTTCGCCGACGAATATCCCATCCTCGGTGGGCAGCATCAGCGTGATTCCCTCTTTCACGCGCTTGGCCACCGCCTCCGCCACAACGTCCGGCGAATGGCCGGTCATCGCGCCTGTGTCGCCGAGGCACAAATCCACGTAGTCTTTTCCGTCGGCGCAGGTGAAATGCGCGCCCTTCGCTTTCGCGACAAAAACCGGAAATTCGCCTGCCCACTTCTTCATCCAGTTCATGGGAACGCCGCCGAGCAGCGATTGCTGCGCGCGCTTGTAAAGTTCCGCGGAACGCGGATGTTCGGCCACGAAGCGCTTCGCTTCGCGCTCGTGCAGTTTCTTCAGCTTGTCTTGATTGATCGTTGTCATGTGCCCTTTTGCGGATCTTGCTTGCACGGCTAAAGCCGTGCGCCTACATCACCGCAGTTCGTGGATGATTTCCTTGGCGGCGTTTGCACCGGAAGCGCCGGTCAAGCCGTTGCCCGGATGCGTTCCGTTGCCGCAGAGGAAAAGGCCTTTCACTGGCGTTTGATAACGCGCCCAATCGAGAATCGGCCGCATGGTGAAGAGCTGATCGAGCGCGAGTTCGCCGTGGAAAATGTGGCCGCCGGTGAAACCGTAAGTCGTCTCCAGATCGAGCGGCGTGATCACGTGCGCCGATTCGACGAGGCGCGGAAGTTTCGGCGCGTAGGCGGAAAGCGTCTTGATGACGGTGTTCGCGAGTTCGCCGCGGCGTTCCTTCCAGGTTCCGGTCTTCAGCTTGTAAGGCGCGAACTGGAAGTACGCGGAAAGGACGTGCTTCCCTTCGGGCGCAAGCGACGGATCGAGAATCGTGGGAATCGTGACGTCGAGAACGGGCGCGGCGGAGATTTCGCCGTACTTCGAGGCGTCGAACGCTTTCTCCAGGTAGTCGATTTCGTGGCCGATGTGAATGCGGCCGGAAAGCGAAATGCGGAAGCTGTCCGGCGCGACCGTATCGGCGAGCGATGTGAAGTGCGGCAGATCGCCGAGCGCGAGATGCACTTTGGCGACGCTGCCGGAACTGCGAAAGTTCTTCATGCGCATGGCGAACACAGGATCGAGGTTCGCGGGATCGAGGAGTTGGAAGAAGGTGCGCTTCGGATCGACGCCGGAAACGACCGCTTCGCAGTCGATTTCTTCGCCATCGGCAAGGACGACCCCAGTGACGGCGCCGGCCTTGGTGAGGATCTGCCGCACTTCGGCATTGGTGCGAATTTCGACACCGGCGTTTTTCGCGGCTTCGCCGAGGGCGCGCGAGAATTCGCCAAGCCCGCCGCGTGGGAAGGCGGCCGAACCGACAGGATGAGGATCGGCGGCGGCGCGGAGGAGCAAGAGCGCGGTGGAGCCGGCGGACCAGGGGCCGAGATTCGCGCCGAAGATGCCGCGGGCAGCGAGGGCGGCACGGAGGAGTTCGTTGTCAAAGAATTCGGCGACGAAATCGGCAACGGCCATGGGGCCCCAGCGAAGCAAATCGAAGATGCCGGTTTTGCCAAGGCCGCGGACAGCGCGGCCGGTGGTGAGCAAGTTCCAGAAATCTTCGGGAGAGGGATGATCGATGGCTGGCGGCGTGATGGAAGCGATGCGGCCGAAGACTTCGGAGAGTTCCAGAAGGATGGCGGCAAATTCGGTGTAGCGCGAGCTTTCTTTCACGGGGAGATGCGAGAGCGCGGCCACGGTTTTGGCGGTGTCGTTGTAAAAAAGCAGGCCACGGCCATCGGGCGACGGAGCAAAGAGGCGAGGCTCCGGCTGGATGATTTGGAGATTAAATTTCTGGAGCTGAAGGTCGCGGGCGATGTCGGCGCGGAGAGGGCCAAGCGTGTGCGAGAGCGTGGAGGCTTTGAAGCCGGGATGAAATTCCTCGGTGATAGCGCCGCCGCCGAGATGTTCGCGACGTTCGAGGACGGTGGGCTTGAATCCGCCCTTAGCCAGATAAAATGCGGTGATCAGTGCGTTATGACCGCCACCGATTAGAACTACTTTCTGTCCGATGGGCATGGTCAGTTGGCCGCCTTCTTCCAGTTTTTCAGTATGACCTGGCTGGCGATGCGGCCGTTGGCGCCCATGATGCCGCCGCCCGGATGCGTGGCGGAGCCGCACATGTAGAGATTGTCGATAGGAGTGCGGTAGTAGGCCCAGCCGGGAACGGGGCGGAGGAAGAAGAGTTGCTCGAGCGAAAGCTCGCCCTGGAAAATATTGCCTTGCGTAAGGCCGAATTCGCGCTCGAGATCGAGCGGCGTGAGGACTTGTTTGTCGATGATGATGTCTTTGATGTTGGGAGCGTGCTCGGCAATTGTGTTGATAACGTTGTTGCCAAAAGCTTCGCGGTGATCGTCCCAGGTACCCTGGGCGAGTTTGTAGGGCGCGTATTGCACGAAGCAGGAGAGAACGTGCTTTCCCGGCGGCGCGACGGAGGGATCGGTGAGGCTGGGGATGACCATATCAATGTACGGACGCTGCGAGTAGCAGCCATATTTGGCGTCGTCGTAGGCGCGTTCCATGTATTCCATGCCGGGTGAAATGGAAATTGCGCCGCGAAGATGGGCACCGGGCCCGGGAAGGGCTTTGAAATTCGGGAGGGCGCTTAGAGCAAGATTGACTTTGCCGGAGGAGCCGCGAAATTTGTAACGCTTCACGCTGTCGACGAAATCGCTTGGGAGATCCTTGGCGTCCATGAAGGAGAGGAAAGTGTGATGGGGATCGACGCTGGAAGAGATGACGTTGCAGCGGATTTCTTCGCCGGATTGGAGAACGACGCCGGTGGCGCGGCCGTTTTTACTGAGGATTTTTCCGACCGGAGCGTTGGTCCGGATTTCCACACCGAGTTCGCGCGCGGCGGCGCCGATGGCGTTGGAAATGGCGCCGGTGCCGCCTCGGCTGAAGCCCCAGGAGCGGAAGGCGCCGTCGATTTCACCCATGTAGTGATGGAGGAGAACGTAGGCGGTGCCGGGCGAATGGATGCCGAGAAACGTGCCGATGATGCCGGACGCGGACATGGTGGCTTTGAGGACATCGGTTTCGAACCACTGGTCGAGGAAGTCGGCGGCGCTCATGGTCATGAGCTGGATCAAGGTGTAGCGCTCGTCGGAGCTGAGTTCGCGGAAACGTTGCAGCATGAAGTGAAGCTGCTTGAGGTCCTTCGGATTCAGCGTGGTGGGATCGGGCGGAATCATCGAAAGCATGGGCTTCACGAAGCGGCACATCGGGGTCATCATTTTGGAGAATTCGTCGTAGGCTTCGGCGTCGAGCCGGGAGTGGCGGCGAATTTCGCGCTGGGTTTTGGCGTGATCGTTGACACGCCAGAGGTGGTCGCCGTTGAGCATGGGGGAAAAAGTGCCATCGAGGGGAAGGATTTCGAGGCCATGACGCGGGAGATCGAGTTCGCGAATGATTTCGGGGCGGAGAAGAGAGACGACGTAGGAACATTCGGAGAAGAGGAAGCCAGGGAAGATTTCTTCGGTAACAGCGGCGCCGCCAAGGACGCCGCGGCGCTCCAGGACCAGCACTTTTTTCCCGGCTTTGGCCAGGTAGGCGGCGTTCACTAGACCGTTGTGACCGCCTCCGATGACGACCACATCGTAGGACTGCGGCATTCGTTAGGACTCCGCAATGAATATGAAAAATTCGATGAAACGTGGAACGAAACATTCTACTGGGAGTGTGGATGGTTCACAAGGAGTTGGCGGAGTTGGGATTTAAATAGAAAAGGGCGCCCGCCTCGGAAGGCGGCAGCTACAAAGACAAGAAGGCGGGCCACCCATTCCTTCGTCAGGGCAAGCCTGAAGGTGGCCGCTACGCTATTGGATTCAGTTTGGGGTGGCGGCGCTGGCGGCTACCGGGGTGGTTTTGCCGATGGCGTCGCCGTTCACTACGAGTTCGACGCGGCGATTGCGCTGGCGGCCTTCGGTGGTGTCGTTGGAGGCCACGGGTTGGGTTTTACCGAAGCCGCGGGCGGTCATGGTGCTTGCGGGCACGCCTGCTTCGGCAAGGTAGTCGCGGACGGAATCGGAGCGGCGTTCGGAGAGTTGTTGGTTGAAGTCGTCGGTACCGACACTGTCGGTGTGGCCTTCGATCTGCAGCGTGAGGCCATTGTGAGCGAGAAGAATTCCGGAAATTTTGGCGAGCTTTTCGCGCGCGCCGGGTTTAAGCGTGGAGCTGCCCGTATCGAAGAGGACGTCCGACATATTGACGATGAGGCCGCGGGCGGAGTCGCGAGTCTGCAGAATGGAATTGAGCTGTTGCAAGAGCTGAGCGCGCAACTGGGCTTTTTCGTTTTCGGCTTGCGCGGCGGCCTGCAGAGCTTTTTGTGTCTGCGCTTCGGCGGCGTGCTGCTGATCGAGAGCGGTTTGGCGAGCCTGCTCAGCTTCTGCCCTCTGCTTAGCGGCTTCCTGCGCGGCTTGCTGCGCTTCGGCTTTTTGCTTGGCGGCTTCCTGGGCGGCTTGCTGGGCTTCCAGTTTCATGCGCTCGGCTTCGGCTTTGGCTTGCTCGGCCTGAATGCGGGCCTGCTCGGCTTCCTGGCGGCGACGGGCTTCGGCTTCGGCATCCGCGCGGGCTTTGGCTTCGCGATCTTCAGCGGCTTTTTTCTCGGCGGCCAGGCGAGCTTGCGCTTCTTCTTCGGCCTTTTGCTTCACGGCCATTACGCGAACTTCCTCGGCGGTTTCAACGACATCGCGCGCGGTGGATTCAATTGTCTTCTTGTCGCGCTTGGCGTGATAGGCGTCTTCCGCTGCTGCCAGTTGCTGCTCGGCTTTGGTTAGCGTGGGAAGAGCGTACTTTCCGCCACTGGCGTTGCGGGCGATGCGAACCGCGTTACGGGCTTCGAAGAGTTCGCGCGGAGTCTTGGGATCGATGCCGAAAATAGCATTTTCGATTTTGGTGTTGGAAGAAGAATAGACACCGCGGCCAAGCAATTCGTAAGTGGCATCGATATTTTCGATTTTGCCGCTCCCGGTGGCAGGAACCGAATTTTCGAGGACCACCATGTTGCCCGGCTGGGTAACGGCGAAATAGGGTTCGGCAGTAACAATCATGCCAAAGGTCTGCATGTCTGTGACGGCCTTGACGTGGGCCTGGCCATTTTTCGCGACGACCTCGCCGAGATTTTCGGCGCGGCCTTGTGCGGAGACGGCCCAGAAGACGTAGGTGAGATATTCGAGGCCGAATTTTGTGGCATCGTTCAAGCCTTCGAATTTTGCTTCGATCTCCATGCGGTTGTTCTTGCTCTCAACCTTCACTTCGGCGTTGGCGCCTTGCAGGAGTTCGGTGCCCTGAAGATCGACTTTTGTGGAGCCGTTGGCGCGGCGATAGTTCACGGCCTTGGTGGTGCGCGCAACCGGCCCGGCAGCGGCCTGCGCAGGGGCGGGAGAGTCAGATTTATAGACCGCTGTGGTCTGAGGCATAGACTGACTTGCCGCGATCCCGAATAAGAGGATGCTAACCAAACCGCGATAGATGAATTTGAGTTTCACGTGAAGCTCCCTAACCCCGGCCTGATTATTTGAGTTTATTAGAGCGCCCACCCTCCGACGGCGGGCGCCTATGAACTAGACTCTCAAGGTAAGTTCAGGCTAACAAAAATCGAACGAAACGAACGCCGGCGGGGCAATGGTTCGTACAGTTAATCACTGGCCTTCCGGACAGGTGGTGCGCCGCTGACCGCAGCTTGCGGGCACAAGGAAATCGAAACTATAATCCGAAGTTCCTTTGACGAGCTGAGAGCGAAGTTTCATTCGATTCACGGAGGCCCTGTGCCGGTTGGAACCGCATTTCACGAGAGAACCCTGGCGCTTTGCGAGAGCCTGAGCTATCGCGAGTGGTCGGGCTATTACACGGTCAGCGTGTATGAGATGACCCACGAGCACGAATACAACGCGATCCGGAATTCGGCGGCGCTGATTGATATTTCGCCGCTGTTCAAATACCGGGTTACCGGGGCGGATGCGACGAAGTTCGTGAACCGGGTGATTGCCCGGGACATTAATAAGGTGGCCGTAGACCAGGTGATTTACTGCTGCTGGTGCGATCCCGAGGGGAAGGTGGTGGACGACGGGACGATTACGCGGCTGGGGGAGAACGAGTACCGGTGGACGGCGGCTGATCCCAGCTTGCGGTGGTTTAGCCAGAATTCGCTGGGGCTGGACGTGCAGATCGAGGATATTTCGGAGAAGGTGGCGGCGTTGGCGTTGCAAGGGCCGACTTCTGGCAAGCTGCTGCATGCGGCGGCTGAGGCGAACATTGCGGGGCTGAAATATTTTCGTGTGACGCATGGAAAGATCGCGGGCGTGCCAGTGGATATTTCGAGGACGGGTTACACGGGCGATCTCGGATATGAAATCTGGGCGCCGTGGAAGGACGCGATCAAAGTTTTTGACGAGTTGATGAACAAGGGACGGGCGTTCGACATTCATCCGGCGGGAATGGTGGCGCTAGACGTCGCGCGGATTGAGGCGGGATTGATTTTGATTGAGGTGGACTACATCTCGAGCAAGAAATCGTTGATCGAGGAGCAGCGGTATACGCCCGGGGAAATTGGGCTGGCAAAACTGGTGGACTTGAAGAAAGAAAGTTTTGTGGGGCGCGAAGCGCTGGCGATGGAAGCGAAGAGGGGTGGTCCGGCGCGGCGATTGGTGGGATTGGAAGTGAACTGGAACGAAGTGGAAGCGCTGTACGAAAAGATTGGGATGGCACCGCAAGTGCCGTCGACGGCTTCGCGCGTGGCGGTGCCGGTGTATCGCGAGGGACGCCAGGTGGGGAAGGCGACTTCGACGACGTGGTCGCCGACGTTGAAGAGGATGATTGCGCTGGCTACGGTCGGGCGGGAGAGCGCGGCGCTGGGGACGAATTTGAGCTTGGAATTGACGGTGGAGGCTTCGCGGAAGACGGTGTCGGCAAAGGTGGTGGCATTGCCGTTTTTTAATCCGGCGAGGAAGACGGGAGCGGTTTCAGTTTAGTTTCTTTGCCGAGCAAATGCCTCGGCTTCCCAGAGAAAACCGAAGAGGACAGGCAAGAGTGCCTGCCCCGCAAGAGAAAGGCGCCCGCCGCAGACGGCGGCCGCTACATCTTTGCGGCGAATTGGGCGGCTTTGTTCAGGAGCGCGTCTAGCGCATTTCGGTCGAGATAGTTCCCTTTTAAAATTACGGCGCGGATCTTTTGGGTGTTGTGGATGTCCTCGAGCGGATTCGCGTCGAGCAGAACGAGGTCTGCTCGATGGCCGGGGGCGATGGTGCCCTGCTCGTTGCTGCGGTTGAGGAATTCGGCTGGTTTGGAAGTCGCGGCTTGCAAGGCTTCCATGGGTGTGAAACCAGCTCGAACAAAATCGGCGATGCTATCCTGCAGGGCGAAGCCGGGGACGAGGTTCGGGGCGGTGGAATCCGTGCCCGCCATCATGGGGATGCCGGCGGCGTGCATGTCGCCAACAGCTTTGAGAGAGGCTTCCACGAGTTTTGCGCGCAACAGAAAATCGCCGGAAGTTTTGTTGGCGAGGCTTTCGGCGCGCCCCTGTTTCCAGATTTTTTGGAGGTTTTGGGGAATATATTTCAGGTTGGGATCGTCGGCGCGGTCGGTGGCTGGCGTGAGATAGGCAAGCTCGATCAACAAGGGGAGCGTGGGAACTTGCCAGGTGTGATTGGCAAGGAGCTTGGCGTAAAGCTGCTGGGCTTTTTCGTGGGAGTAGGAATTGAGGACGGCTTGCTGCCATGCTCGCTGGCGGAGGCTGGTTTGGCGGGGAGTTTCTTTGTGTGGAGGGGGATTCAGTTGCTGCTCTCGCAATTCGTCTTCCCTCGAAGAACAAGCTAAGAGAATTCCGGTGAGGTGCTCGATGCTGGACTGGCCGGCGTCGGAAGCTTGCGCGGGAGAAATGGAGTCCGGGACGTGGCCCACGAAGCGAATGTTTTCCTTGTGGGCGGCTTCGGCGATTGCGAAATAGGCAGGAGGTTTGAGGCGCGATTGTACTTTGATGAAGTCGACACCTTCGGATTTCAGTTTGTGCACGGCGGCAGCAGCTTCGGCGGGGGTGACGACGACGATTGAGGGCTGGAAGTAGGGCGGGTTGCCGTCGAGGTAAGGCCCGGTGAAGAAAATTTGTGGGCCGGGTTGGTCGCCGGAATCAATTTCCTTTTTTAATTTTTTGAGTTGGGCAACGTCGCCACCCATGTCGCGGACGGTGGTGATGCCGTTGGCAATGAGGAGCGGGAGGATGAATTCGCGGCTGCCTGCGGGTTCTCCGGCACCCATCAGGTGGATGTGCATGTCGGCCAGGCCGGGGATCAGAAATTTGCCGGTGGCGTCGATTACATGGGCGCCGGTGGGGATTTCGAGGGACGAGTCGGGGCCTATCGCGGAAATTTTTTCGTGATCAATGAGGATTGTGGAGTTTGGTTGTGGAGGAGTGCCGGTTGCGTCGATTACGGTTGCGTGTGTAATGGCGATTGTGGCGGGGATGGGTTTATGGCAGGCGGCGGTGAAGAAAAGAAATAGCAGGGGGAATGCGAGAGCAGGACGAATGGGTTTCGGCACGTTTGTATTGTAGCGGAGTGGGGTGCGTAAAAGCGGGAGCTTCGCTCCCGCACTCAATACGGGAGTGGCCGATCTGAAGATCGGCCACTACAGGAAGAAGGAGACGCCATTCGGGAGAATGGCGTTCCCAGGGAAGAGCGGTGGTTAGTTTAGGCGGTTGTATTTTTTCAGGACGGCGCGGAGTTTTTCGTGGTCGAGGGCGGTGACGTGGTGGCCGTCGATGCCGGTCATGGAGTCGGCGGCGATTATGGCGTTGACGATGGCTTCTTCGGTGGCCTGGACGACGGCGGAGAAGACGGGATCGAGGGAGTCGTTCGGGAACATTTTTACGTCGGCCACATTTTTGGAACTCCAGACCCCGGAGTTTGCGGTGGAGAAGGCGATAAAAATGTCGCCGGAGCCGTCGCCGGAGATGCTGCCGAGCCGGCCAAGGCCGAGAGTGGCGCGGTGGGCGAGGCGCTTGAGTTGGGTTGAGATAAGCGGGGCGTCGGTGGCGACGACGATGATGATGGAGCCGCGCTCGGAAATTTCGGATGGCTGGTAAGCATAGGGATCTTCCACGGGAATTTCGCGGCCGACGGGAATTCCAGCGATGCGAAGATTCTGGCGCGAGCCGAAGTTGCATTGGACGAGGACGCCGACGGTGTAGCCTTCGTCTTTTTCGGCAAGCTTGCGCGAGGACGTGCCGATGCCTCCTTTGTAGCCGCTGCAGATCATGCCGGTGCCGCCGCCGACGTTGCCTTCGTCAACATGCCCGGATTGCGCGGAATCGATGGCGTGGAAGGCGTGCTCGGGCTTGACGTGGAAGCCGTTGGTGTCATTGAGCCAGCCATCCCAGGTTTCCGCGACAACGGGGAGAGACCACCAGTAACCGCTGGCGTCGGGCTGGCCGTGAGCAACGCGCCACTGGATCACGGCGTCGCGAACGACGCCGACGCTGTGGGTGTTGGTGATCATCACTGGGCCCTCGAGGAAGCCGGATTCCTCGACCCAGGTCGTGCCGGTCATTTCGCCGTTGCCGTTTTGCGCGAACCATCCTGCGAAGACGGGATCCATCATGGAGTCTTTGCCGCGCGGGAGGATTGCGGTAACGCCGGTCCGAACAGGGCCTTTGCCGACGACAAGTTTTCCTTCACCGGAGATGAGCGTGGTGTGGCCGACGAGGACTCCGGCGACATCGGTGATGGCGTTGAAGGGGCCGGGCGTGCCGTCGAAGGGAACGCCGAGATCGCGGGCGCGTGGTTTGGCGGCGGGTTTTTCCTGGGCGAGCGTGGGAAGCACGGCAACGAACAGTGAACAGAAAAGACAGAAAGTAGGCACGACACGCCGCATGGGTGGTCTCCGTGGAACGAAGGAAATTGAATGCTGTTTGTTTCGTGAACCAAAGAGCAAAGAGCCTTCCCATTGCAACCCAGTCTCCGCCGTTTACGTTGAGATCCTTCGCCTATCCTCATCGGATAGGCTCAGGATGACAAGTATTGGCTTAGCGCGAGTACTGCGATCAGGCGGGAAAGACTTTGCCCAGGGCGTATTGTAAAGCATCGGCGATGAGTTGGCACTCCTGCGGCGAAATGATAAATGGTGGTGCGAGCAGGACGTGATCGCCGCGCGAGCCGTCGACGGTGCCTTGTGAAGGATAGGTGAGGACATTCTTCTCCAGGGCGGCCTGGCGGATTTTTTCGGCGATTCCTGATTCCTTGGGGAAAGGTTCGCGGGTGGATTTGTCTTTGACGAACTCGACGGCTTGCAACAAGCCGAGGCCGCGAACCTGGCCGACGTTGGGATGCGATTCGAGAGAAGAGAGGGCTTTGCGGAGCGCGTCGCCGGCAGGGGTGACACGATCAAGCAGTTTGTGCTGGTCGAGGTAATCGAAGACGGCGTTGCCGGCCGCGGTTGAGACGGGATGCGATTGATAGGTGAAGCCGTGCATGAAGGCGGCGGTGCCTTTTTCGAAAGCGTCAACGACGCGCGGAGCGACAAGGACTGCGCCGAGAGGAGCGTAACCGCTGGCGATTCCCTTCCCGGTGAGAATGATGTCCGGCTCCAGGCCCCAGTGTTGGCTGGCGAACGGTTTTCCGGTGCGGCCCATGCCGGACATCACTTCGTCGGCAATGAGAAGTATGCCGTGGCGGCGGCAGATCTCGGCGATGCGGGCGGTGTATCCGTCAACGGCGGGGGCGGCGCCGAGTGTGGCACCGACTACGGGCTCGAAGATGAACGCGGCGACGGTGGAGGCGCCGTTGGAGAGGAGAAAAGCTTCCAAGTCATCGGCGCAGGCGAGATTGCAGTCGGGATAGGTTTTATTGAACGGACAGTGGTAGCAGAAGCACGGCGCGACGTGGCCCCATTCGGGGATCATCGGGGCGTAGGGGGCGCGGCGGCCGACGTTGCCGCTGACGGACATCGCGCCAAGGGTGCTGCCATGGTAGCTCTGCTTGCGGGAGACGATGCGGTAACGGGAAGGCTGGTTCGTTTCGAGAAAAAATTGGCGTGCGAGTTTGATGGCGGTTTCGGTGGCCTCCGAGCCGCCGGACGTGAAGTAGACACGGCCGCCATTCTGAAAATTGCGGGGAGCGATGGCGAGGAGGCGGGCGGCAAGATATTCGGCGGATTCGGAATGAAATTGCGTGGTGTGAGCGAAGGCGATGCGGTTGGACTGCTCTGCCATAGCGCTGCCGATTTCGCGAACGCCGTGGCCGATGCTGACGACGGCGGCCTGGCCAGAAGCGTCGAGGAAGCGCCGGCCGTCGGAGGCGACGATCCAGCAGCCTTCCCCGCTGACGGCGAGAGGATAATCCTTGCGAAGATTGCGGGAAAAGAGCGAGGAGGAATGGATGGCGGTGCTCATTCGAAAATTGTAGCAGAAGGGGGGAGCGCAGAGTTGGCGCGCGAGATCGGCGAAAGGGCCAAGTTGGACGGGAGCGGCGAGGGGGTGGGATACTCTTTCCGGGTTTGGAGGATGAGCTTGAAATCGAAATTATTCATGCAGATTGCGGCTGTTCTGGTGATTGCGAGCGTACTTGGTTCGCGTGGGGCGGTGGCTCAAACGGCGGAAGATCCGGCGAGGATTGATGTGGATCTGCGCGATGCCGCGAAATACATTTTCCACGCGAAGATTTCGCTGCCGGTGAAGCCTGGGCCGATGACATTGGTCTACCCGAAATGGATTCCGGGGGATCATTCGCCGGTGGGACCGATTTTTGATCTTACGGGGCTGAAAATTTCGGCGGGCGGGAAGGAAGTGGCGTGGAAACGCGACGATGTGGACATGTTCGCGTTTCATGTGGATGTGCCCGGCGGGGTGAACCGGTTGGAGATCAAGCTGGATTATCTGTCGCCAACAGAAGCGTCGGGGTCACGAGAAAATCCCGCGGCCACGCCGCAGCTTGCGGTTTTGAACTGGTACCTGGTGATGCTGTATCCGCAGGGGACGCGCTCGGATGACATTAGTTATGTGGCGAGTTTGCGGCTGCCGGCGGGCTGGAAATATGGGACGGCGCTGCCGGTGCTGAAAGAGACGGCGGGAGAGATCGAGTTTGCGCCGGCTTCGTTGACGACGGTGATGGATTCGCCGGTGATTGCGGGGGCGTTTTTCAAGGACATCGATTTGTCGCCGGGACAAAAACCGCAGCATACGCTGCATATTGCGGCGGATGGACCGGCAGCGCTGGAACCGGGCGCGGCGGAGGTGCAGCATCTGCGGCAATTGATCGCAGAGGACTTTGCCCTTTTCGGCGCGCGGCATTACCGGCGGTACGACTTTTTGCTGGCGCTTTCTGACCGGATGCCGCCGGATGGCGTGGAGCATCACGAGTCGAGCGACAACCGGACGCCGGAAGCGCTGTTTCTGGACCCGGATGTGCGCGAAACGCAGATGGATCTGCTGGCGCACGAGTACACGCATTCATGGAACGGAAAATACCGGCGGCCAGCCGGGCTGGCGACGCCGGACTATCAGGCGCCGATGAAGGGCGAGTTGCTCTGGGTGTATGAGGGACTGACGCAGTATTACGGGCAGATTCTTTCGGCGCGCGCGGGATTCTGGACTCCGGAAAAATTCCGGGAGCAATTGGCGGCAACGGCGGCATACCTGAATGACCGGCCGGGGCGGACATGGCGCGATTTAGAGGACACGGCGATTGCAGCGCAGTTGCTGTACAGCGCGCCATCGGCGGGATCGTCGTGGCGGCGCGGGGTGGATTATTACGACGAGAGCATACTGATCTGGCTGGAAGCGGACACAATCATCCGCCGCGAGAGCAAGGGAAAGAAATCGCTGGACGATTATTGCCGGAAATTTTATGGCGGGGAGAATACGGGGCCGAAGCTGGTGACCTATACGTTCGAGGATGTGGTTGCCGGAATGAATGAGGTTGCAGCGTACGACTGGCGGACTTTTTTTGAGGAGCGGTTGAAGTCGCATGGGCCGGGCGCACCGCTGAAGGGGATTGAGAATAGCGGGTGGAAGCTGGTGTTCAACGATACGATGAATGAACATGCGCGGGCGGAAGAGGCGGCGGAATTCACTATGAATGCGCAGTTTTCGCTGGGATTGCTGCTGCATGCGCCGGGCGGGCCGGACGGCGGGCAGATCCTGGATGTGATTCCGGGTTCACCGGCGGAGCGGGCTGGGTTGGCG
>Ga0210400_10002351_pt1 | contig 17690 bp, 14 predicted proteins | sample IncBWH26MmetaG_FD_155456 | JGI IMG/M metagenome (GOLD analysis project Ga0210400, IMG submission 155456) | Forest soil microbial communities from Barre Woods Harvard Forest LTER site, Petersham, Massachusetts, United States - Inc-BW-H-26-M | ecosystem: Environmental > Terrestrial > Soil >...
CGAAGGAGCAACGCATCGAAAGCGCTTAAGACCACTACCGAGAACGGCGTGTCTTCTTGCAGGCTGAATTGACGTAGCAAATCGCTGAGGTCGGAGGGGAGACACACTGAGCGTGAGTCGAGGCAGGATGCCGGCTGTGCCGGCCTTGGTTTGTCGGTGGGTAGGTTTAACACTGAGTTGAAAGCTTCATGGCGGGATTACAGCTCAGCAAAGGGATGCGTTTGAAGTTCGCAAACGAGCGGAGGAGATGCACGAGTTCAGGCAGCGCCAGACCCGCGGAGCACTGCTGGAATGGTCCGGGCCAGTATCTGAAGGTCCAGCCACAAAGACCAGTTGCGAACATATTCCAGATCGAGTTCCATCCACTGGTGAAAGGGGAGCGAACTGCGGCCATTGACCTGCCAGAGGCAAGTAATCCCCGGTCGGACACTAAAGCGGCAGCGCTGCCAGTCCTCACCCGTCTCGGTAAGCAATTCGTAGTCGCGCAATTGCAGTGGGCGTGGGCCGACCAGGCTCATATCCCCGGCAAGGACATTAAAGAGCTGGGGTAGTTCGTCAATGCTGGTCTTCCGTAAGAACTTTCCGATGGGCGTCAACCGGGGATCGTTCTTGATCTTGAACACAGGTCCTGAGACCTCGTTCAGATGCTCGATCTCATGCAGTTTTTGTTCCGCATGCGCGACCATCGTGCGGAATTTATAGATGCTGAAGACCCGCTTGTTCAGACCAATGCGCTTTTGGACGAAGAAGACCGGCCCCGGAGATGTGAGCTTAATCAATATGGCGCAGACCCACAGCACGGGTGCGATGGCGGCGAGAAGTATCACGGAGAGGACAACGTCGAGCCCGCGCTTGATAACCGTGGGCCATCCTTCCGTAACTCCGCCAGCCTGCGTGATCATGGTGGCGTTTTCGAAATCATCCGCCATAGGACGAGCATTCTTCAAGTTGAACAGGTCGGAAAGAATGCGGAGGAGGATGCCTTGCTCTTCGCACATGGCGGCAACGTCAGAGGCCAGATCATGGAACGAACGCAGCGGGACCGCGAGCACCACTTCATCCACCACACTGCGACGCAAAAACGTGCGTAGGTCATCCTGGTCACACACCAACGACCAGCCATTGCTTCGGAGTTCTACCGTGCCCGCCCACTCTGTATCTGCGAAGCCGATAATCCGGTAACCCAGCTCAGGTTTCGACTGAATCATCTTGGCGAACTCGATGGCACGCTTATTGGACCCTACGATGAGCATGTTGCGCGAGTCGCGGCCATGGCTGCGAAGCCGGCGCTGCCAGGTTCTGACGGTGATCCTGGTAAACACCGCGACAAACGTGCTGAAGCCCCAGAAGATGGCGACGAATCGCGGAGTCACCATCTGGAAGTGCAGCATGAAAGAGCACACCAGGAGGAATACGGATGCCAGCGAGGTAGCTTTGACGACGTCAACCGCCTCTGCCCTGCGACTGGTCAACCGTTTGGAGCCATACAGTCCCAGCATGGAGAAGATGAAGTACCACAAACCGAGCAGAACGAAAAAGACGATAAAGTTCTCAAGCTTGACTCTCATCTCGAGAAACTGGGCAAATGAAACCGGTCCAACTTTCGCCAGAACCGGTAAAGTGGCTGCGCCAAATGAAATGACCATGAGCACCATGTCGAACACCTTCATGGCTCCAGTCATCATTCGCCGTCGGGCGATACGCATTCGTAACTCCTTGGAAGGAAGCTTTGGTCCTGATTAGTTTGTTCAGCGAGGTGACACTGCAGGGGCAATTGAGTCTCGGCCGTCAGAGGCGTTTATAGATTGCTTCGGGGATGGGAAATGTTCTCCGGTTTAAGACGACCCCGCGCACGGCGACGCTTGCGGCATGAAATTCCTGCATGGCTTTCCCGGCGGTATCCCGACGCGAAGAGTTCGCCTTTAGAACCAGTACAACGCCATTTGAGAGACCGCCTAAAACGATACTGTCCGTTCCCACGTCCAAAGGAGCCGCATCGACGATGATGTAATCGAACTCTGCCCGCAATTCCTGGACGACCATCCGCATGCGATCCGATCCCAGCATGGCCTGTCCGTTTTCAATGGGCGATCCGCAACTGAACAGCCAAAAGTTCGGCCGCGACAATGGCCTAAGGTAGGATCGAATTCCGTCGTTCTGCCTAAGTGCGTCAGACAGCCCGTAGTGATTTGGAAGCCCGAATTCCTGATGCAAGCTAGGGCTCTGAAAGTTGCAGTCAAGAAGGCACACAGAGCCAGTTACCTGAGTTGCCAAGTGCTCGCCCAACCGGGCGCATAACCAGCTGCAACCATTCCCGGTTTCGGTTCCAGCGAATACGACCACCCGAGGCGCTTCGGCTCCCGGAATCTGAAACAGCCGCCGCACTAGTTTAGTTATCTCGCCACGGGCCGTTTCCCCTACTTCCAAAACTGGGGCGCTGGCCTCAGTATCAATTGGTAGACTCGGCCTGCTTTGGTCGAGGCTGGAGCTCGAGATATCATGCAGCTTGTCCGCTTGCTGTAACAACTCAAAGTTCTTACTCATTCACCACCCCTAGGACACTCTCTTCAATGGAAGCCAACTGTTTAAACCTAACTGGCGGGGCTGGAAGTTTGCAGTCTTTCCATGCACCGATGAGAACCTGCGGGCACAAAACTACGACCTCGAAATCACTCAGGCTCCGGAGCCTGAAAGGCGGGGCCGAGGGCGCTTCCGCCATACACCTGATAGGGAACGCCGCCCTGGTCTGGAACAGCAGCCAGTACAGGCCGATTGAAGAACGCTTCTACTTCAGCGGGAGTGTGGAAGGAGGGGTCAAAGTACTCGAGGGCAAATACTATGCCAGCACTCACCGTGGCAGCCAGGAAAATGCCAACCAAACCATACATCAAGAGAGATTCGCGCGGCAGGCTAGGAACGCTGGGCTTCTCCGCGACCGCGACGTTAAGAATACGCTGGGCGTCGAGCGCGTCCGAAATCCGCGCCTCCTCGCGCTTGTGAAGGTACAACAGATACTTCTCTTCTGCGGCTTTCGCGGTTCGGATCAAATCCCCTTGTTCCACGCCTTCGGTATCCAGTTTTCCAGCGGAGGCCAGGGTTTGATTTACCAGTCTTCTTGTTTCTTCCGCCTTGGCTTCGAAGCCCCGCACCTCTGCCTTGGTTTTGACCAGTTCTGCATTGATCCAGGCAGAAGCGGGATTCTGGTCCGTGGTCACATCATTGAGCGGCTTCTCGGCGCCGATCGCCTTACGCGTATCGGCTATTTCGCGGTCCAATTCCTGGAGCGGCGGATAATCGGGCTGAAATTTGGAGGCAAGATCACTACGCTTCAATTCGAGAGCAAGAAGAGTCGACTTCATCTGCTGCAGCACCGGAGCATCGTCCTGCTGTCGCATCTGAGTGGTCAGCCGGGTTGGTGTGGTCTGGGATAACTGCTCCATTGCTTCGATCTTCTTCTTGGATTCCGCGAGCGCGGCTTCGGTCTGCCCCAAGCTAGCATTGAAATCATTGACCTTCTGCAACGCTATATCACGCGCAAGGTTTGGATTAGCGGTACCGGTCTCGTGCGGAAAAGCCTTCAGTCGATCTTCGGCGGCGTCAAGTTCCGCTTTTGCCCCTTGGGTCTGTTGGTCGAAGAATGCAAATTGGCCCGGGGTTCGTTGTACTTCCTGATTTTTCTGAAGATAAACGTCGTCGAGCACGCTTAGGACTCGAGCTGCCATCTGCGGATTACTGGAGCTGTAAGTCACCCGGATCATGTTGGTCTTAGGCAATGAGTCCACGCCAAGACTGGAGCGCAGGTTCTTAATTGCTTTGCCGATGCGGCGCTCGGGATCGCTTGAGCCGAGCCGAGTTCCCAGCCACGAATGTGGCTTATCCAGCCCACACTCCAACGCAACCTTGCGGAGGACATCTTCGCTGGTGATGAGTTCGACTTCGGAGTTAATTTCCTCTTCGGTCACGGTGCCGCTCACGACCATGGGGCTGTTCTGCTCAGCTGTCACCACTGGGTCGACGCGCTGGCGACGCACCATGATTTCAGTTTGGGCTCGATAGGTGGGCCACACCACAGCGGCAATCAGCGAACCCAGCAGAATTCCAAAGAAACAAAACAGCAATGTGCGGCTGCGACGGAAAGCCACGGCGGCGAAGTCCCGCACCGTGAACCGGGCGATCCGATTGCTGTTCTGAAGAATTATTTCCTGACCTTCCATTTCAGTCTCCTTAAGTCTCCCCTGTTGGGGTCGGGCGCGATCCAACTACATCTCCCTAGGGGGTCTTCGGGACCATGCTCAAGTTCGAAGTCGGTATAAATGGCATTACTTTGGAAAGCCGGTTCTTGGGGACGTACAGCATATCTCCTGGTTGGAGGTGCACGTCTTCTGACAAATTATGATCGTCCTGCATTTTCTTGACATCGATCAGCATGGCTGACGCCCACTGGTCAGACACGCGCCGGTAGAGCACGACCTGCGAATGTTTCGCACTGGACAGAAAGCCGCCGGCCATTGCGACAGCCTGTACTAGCGTGGTGTCTTCACGAAGGTCGTACTTGCCCGGATGGCCGACTTGTCCATCGGCAATGAAATACGGCTTCTGAAAATCCTTGAGCACAATTGACACGGCCGGGCGGTTTAAAACCTTCCCGTAGGCGGTGCGCAGATTGTCCGTCACTTGAGGAACGGTCTGCCCCACAACATAAACATCGCCAACATCGCGCAACGAAACATAACCGTCTGGCTGTACCGTAACCGTCTGATTGAACTCAGGCGTGTACGCAAAACTCACGTCAAAGATGTCTCCAGGGCGCATTTCGTATCGCGGATGACGCTGTGAAAACCATGGTCCGCTGCCGGAACTTGCAACTGCGGTTGTGGCCCCCTGTACGGGCGGAGCCGCAGGAGCACTATTGTCCTGACCGAGCGTTAAGATGGAGACGAACAACACGACGGCGACGCAAATACAAACTTTTTTCATAAACATCCTCAGATACGCAAGAAGCGAGTAACCAAACTCTAAGCGGAAAATCTCTGCCGCATCTAACGGTGCCGATTTAACGTCGAGGGTGGCCTATCTACAGCTTCGCCCTCTGAGTCACATTCCGTGACCCTAGAATTACAAGACTTGACAGACATGGCAGCCACACCAACGTGGTGCCTAGCACCTTGGAGAACGCCCTGCTTAAAAAGGGGGAGAGTTAACGTACTGCGCGAGCATTTCGTTCCAGTACAGCTTGACGGCTAGAATACGCAGGTGCCCAGACTTCTTCAAGAGCCGAATCACCTTGTTTCCAAAGACTCTGTTACCGGGCAAAAGTATAGAGACTAAAGACTCTACCATCGCCGTTGCCTAGCCCTTAACTGCCCCACAAATGGGGATTTACCGCCCGCCGGTCCGCATACGCAAGGGTCCCCCGACTGCGGACAAAATACCCAATCAATTCCCTCTAAATGTACGTGAAGAGTGTGTCGCCATTGGTGAAATTCAGATGAAAATATTGCTCAGCTTCTGATGCATATTTGCGACACCTGGTTGGGTCAGATTCTGCGCGCTGAATTCAGAGATCAGGACACTCGAGGAACAGAAGCAGTAAACTCCATTGATGTTTGTAGCAATTTAGCAAGCTACTTCGCTACCTCTAAAAGCGACCTACTGATTGTGCAGCAGTAAAGGCTTGAAGCCGATGTTAACCTTGCCGCCAGTAATACTGCTGGTGCTGCCGCTCAAATCATCGGCCTTTTTGAACCGCGGGTTCGACGAATAAGATTTGTTACCGCTCAAACTCCAGACCGCCACAGCTTCGTAGCCACCGGGCCGCGTCAAGCTGCAAGTCCAGACTCCATCTCCAGCTGCGGAACACGGAGCGTTCATTGTGGCTCCCACCATCCAGTTGTAGATTTGCTTGTAGGCTGTGGCAGCCTCATGCAGATGGCCGGCACGAGACGGGTCTCCGGCTTCAGGAGTCCACAACGTGCCAAACTGCTCGTTGTTCCAGGCATACCAATAGAAACGGGAAACACCGGCGGACCAGTGCAACAAGTAGAACTGCGCCAGGAACCCTGATTCGAATTCGTCGTTGCCTTCAAACCCCATGGTGCTGGCGCGTCCCCAGCTCGCCTCGGTATCAAAGATGGGCTTCGATTCCAGCCCTTCCCGCTTCATCAACCTGCGCAGCGTCTCAACCGCGGAAAGAATCTCGGCCGCCTCCGGATACACCCCCGCCCTGCCGTTATTCACGTAGCCGTGAAAGGCGATGACGTCCGCGCTTTCCCCGCCTCCATCCTGCAGATACTTTTCCATCCAGTGCTGATGCTTCGGAGTTTTCATGTACGAGCTTGGACTCACAATGACCGCACTGGGATCCGCGCTCAACAGAATACTGCGCGCGTCCCGCGCCATCCGAATCAGTTGGGCATTAGTTCCGCCCCACTGCGGTTCGTTGTAGGGCTCATTCCAGATCTCCCAATAGCGGATGTGTGCGCCGAGGCTGCTCTTGTTGTGCGCGGCAATCGCTGAGACAAAATCCTTCCAATGTTGATTCGGTCCCGTGCCATCTGGTTTAAGGTCGTTGGGCGGCTCACCAGACCCATTTCCGCGGAACTCGCGGCCAGAATCATTCGTCTTCGACGATGCCCATCGCGGCACGTGGCCAAACGTATACAAGAGATCGTCGACCCCGTGTTCGTGATACTTGGCGAACCATTTGTCGAGCAACTCCCAGTCGTACTCTCTTTGCGACTTATTCACTTCCGCCCACGAAACCCCGCCGTCCCACAGACGGCCTGCTCCAAACGGCACAGTTGGCCAAGGCTGTCCGGCGAGGACCATGGGCTTGTGCATTTGCAATCCGAAAAAGCTCGCGGGAACTGCGCCGCTCGGGCCGGGTGCCGCAGCGGATGATCGCAACGCGAGCCAGATCAACGTTCCTACCAAACCGCAACCGATCACAGACCACCAGCCCACCTTGCGTTTGAAGTGCTTCACGGAATGTCCTTAGCGTCGGAGTGTTGAACGAGTTCGTCTTCTTGCGCCTGACCAAGCACTTGCCGGTAGATATCTGTCAGGAGTTTGTAGTTTATCGCAGCCGTGTATTTGGTTTCGTATTCCCGCCGTGCTTCCCTTCCCATGTCGCTCATGCGCGCGGGATTTTGCCACGCCCAGTCCATCTTTGCTGCGAGATCGCCGATCTCTCCGGGCGTGTAGTGAAGCCCGGTGCGGCCATCCTCTACGATCTCCGCCATCGCCCCCATCCGCGCGCATATGACAGGCGTGCCGCAAGCGAAAGCCTCGGCAATCGTCACTGGAAAATTCTCATAAATCTCGCTCGATAAAACCAGAAATCGAGCTTTGCGAATCGTAGCAATGACCTCCGGACGTGGCACCTGTCCCTTGAAATGAACTCCCGAAAGACCTCGTCGCCGCGCCGCCTGTTCCAACCCGGCGCGTTCGGGCCCATCGCCCAGAATGAAAAGCGGGAAATGCGAAATTCCCCGTTCCCACGCATCTAGCAAACTGCCGACGCGCTTCTCCGGAGAAAGCCGCCCGGCGAAGACCGCGTATTGCTCCTTGTCCTCGACGCGGGAAGCGCCGGGGTCCGGATGCACGAAGTTCGGTTTCACAAAAATCTTGTCTGCAGGCATTCCCGCATCCACAAATTTCTGACGGGCAAATTTGCAAAGCGCAATGTAGTAGTGCGCAGGTCGGCTCCAGGTACGCAATCCGCGATGCACAGCGATCATGCTGGCGACGACGGCTGTAGCCGCCTTGGAATCGTGGTAGCAACCGTGGCGAACCCCGGACCACAGGCTCTCGAGGCAGTCTTCACAAACGTGGCCATCGCGGTAAAAGGCGCCCGCGGGACACAGCAAACGGTAATTGTGCAGGGTCTGGACCACCGGAATCCCAGCCTCTTCGCACGCGGAAAAAATCGACGGGGAAATCATGACAAACGTATTATGCACGTGCACGAGTGTGGGCTTCTCGCGCTCCAGCAGAGCCTTTACTTGTCTGCGAGAGTCCACTGCCCAAATGGTTTGGGGGATAAGCGCAATGCGACGGAGGCCCGAATACTGATCGACTTCGTCATTATTTCGAAGATAAGTCACCACTTCGTGGCCGGCGTTCTGCAGCATGCGTCGCTCTTGCTCAAAAACGAAATCTTCCCCGCCCGCTAGTTGATATGGGTTGTGCACCATCAGGATTTTCACTTGTTTTGGAACTCTCCTTTAGGTGTCGAACTCGGGGAATTTAGAGCAGGTGACCCTTGCGACCAGGGACCTTTCATCAGTGCGGCAAGTGTAACACGCGCCTTGAGTATTGGAGGGGCGGAGACTGTCGCGACCAGCGGGAAAACGACCGCAGCTCGCGTCCGGTGCCTCTGCTCAGCAGTTCCGCGTCAAGGTATTGATTTCGTCTCGAGTAGAATCGGCGAAGCCCCGATGGTTACCTGCGAACCGAGATGATGGATCTGTCCGTTCAGGTCTCTGTAGTGGGTGAATCCCTGCGGAACGTAATACGTTGACGTGGCCGTCCAATCCACACCGCTCCTGGTTGTCTTAACAAACCAGACTGCCTGCCCCTCATAATTATTGGGGCGCACCAGATTGACGACGTAGGTTCCGTCGAGTTTGGTGCATTTGTAGATGTCGGGCTGAAATGTTCCTGAGGAATCCAAACATCCCGTTGACTTCAGGTTCGTCCCCAGCAACCATATAGCAACCTGTTGGTAGCCTACACCCGCCGGGGTAAGCACGTCCGACTTCCATAGCGGGGCAAGTCCGCTCCACAGGTACCACATCATTTCCTTAATTTGAGTGGCCACTTGAAGAAGGATGTAGCGGGCGGCGTAGGCTGCCTGGGCACTATCCGAAGGCGGGGGGAATAGGCCCCAAGATCCTTCAGTGTTCACCAGAGGACTGGTTACGTGATTGCTCGTCATGAGGCGTCTCATGATCATGGTGGGATAGACCATGCTTTCAGGCACCGGATGACTGGGCATGGGATACGCGTGAACCGCGATTTGATCGAAGTCCGTCAGCGCTCCCGGGGCATTCCAATACTGCGTCATAAACGCGGGAGCGCCTGATGGCGAAGACACCAGAGCATTCGGGTCAATACGCTTGATGATGCGCTGCGCATCTTGCGTCATCCTCACAAAACCTTCCATGGTTTGACGCGCATCGTAATTGTATTTCTTCTGTTTGGGCCGCCACATCGCCGGGTTGAAGGGTTCGTTCCACAGTTCGTAGATATTGATCACGCCATGGCATTGCGGTTGCGTCCCCGGACAACCGACTTGCACCCCGGTCGAGGTATAGCGCGAAACCACGGCGGTCATAAAATCGTCGAAAGTGTCCCAATCGGCGGGAGCGTCGCAACTTCCGGGAATGTTCCTGCACAATCGATCCGACGGGTCTGACGACGCCCAAGGCGGAGTCTGCCCAACTTCATAGAGAACCCGCACGCCGTTAGCTTGCGCGACCCTCACGTACTGGTCCATGTTAGTCCAGTCGAAAACTCCCTGAGACTTTTCGACCTCGTACCAGGACGTATTTGTATCCCACATTCTGACTACGCCAAACGGATTGGTTGCAGAAGAAACCGGCGGCCAGTCACTGGTCGCATTGTGGGTGTGAAGGCCGAAGAGACTCGGCCCAGTGGCGCCCGCAAAACCTTCGGAGTAGATGGTAAGAAGTAACGCGCCCTGGGCCTTCAGCGGTGGAACAGAAGAATCTTGTACAGTCACGCCCAGTTGGTAAGAGCGAACATTTTTTGGAGTCCCCGAAATGACCCCGGCTTGGCTGGCGCTTAGTCCCGAGCCAGCGAGGCCGCTCACCGACCACCTGTAAGGAGCAATACCGCCGGAAGCGTAAATCTTAAAATCATAGTGGGCATTTTGCTCGGCCTCCGGCATTCGGTTGGTCACCACCGCCAATTTGGCAGCCACGCTGAGCGTCGGACTTAGCATCGCAGCGATCGTTAGGCCAACGGCAAGCAGACATTTTCGACGCGCGGACAAAAACAGCGAGGGCTGACAGCTTTCGGGAGAGGTGAGCATGGCGAGACAGATTTTGCAGGGTTCTGAAAAAGAGGGATAGGTCTCAGTAGTACACGAGGGGCGTCACGAAGTCAGTCTTGAGTAAAATGGGAAGGTTTTCTTGGCGTCAATCTGCCGCGGTAAATACACTGCCGGCCTGGATTGGAACGACTCCGTTTGCAGTCGACATTTCGAACAGAGTGCCATTGGTGACCTTGATCAGCGATCGTCGTTCCGCAATGGATTTGAAAACGGAGTCGAGGATACCCCAGTGTCCGTATGCGTCAATTTCCCAACTGTGCATACCCAGGTGCGCGATACCGCCGTGCTCGGACACGTGATCCAGGGCGCGCAGGAATTGCTCCTGCCAAACCGTAGTTCCTTTGTAGACACTCCAGTAATTCCAGGCGCCGGCGAAGTTCCCTTCTAGGAGCGCATGCCGCATTTGCACCAGGTGGCTGTGCGAGCAGGCATGCGTGCTCACGCCCCAACGAAACGGGTCCGCGGGGAAATCATGGAGATTGAACAAACAGGTGCGGGCCGCAAGGAAACCAGCTTTCTTCGCCAACCCCGCCGTCACACGGTCGAACTTACCCTTTGGGTAGCAGAACGACGTGACCGTCTTGCCAGTGAGATCTTCCAGCCAATTCTTGCAATCTACAATTTCGGACCAGGCTCTCTCCCTTGACAGTGACGGTAGCGAAACGTGATTGAGAGTATGCCCGCCCACTTCGAAACTGCTGGAAAGTCGCCGCAGATCGTTGGGAGACATGACCGGGCGTTCAGGGTTCGTGGCAGGAGCGTAAAAGGTCGCCTTGATGCCGTGCTTGTGCAGAAGCTCCGCGGTTCTCAGATCGGTCGGGTGCCCGTCGTCGACGCTGATAGTCACGAATGCCCGACAACTCACTGCAGTAGCGTCACTCATGTTCGGACCACCCTACCCCTGCCGACTGATATTCGGTATTGCCAAACCTGGACAGTTGAAATCAGGAAAACAGCTTACCTTTCTTTCTTGATCTCATCTTGGTACTTCGATGCCGGTTGGGAGCAATGCGGCTAATTTTTCCGCCGCAACAAACCGGGGTAGTCCAACCCCAATTCTCATCACGATCAGACCGAATACTCAAACCCAATTATGCCACATATTGTCGGATTTCAAGAAGGCCAAAATCTGGAGAGGTCGGAACCTTTTACGCATGTCACCAAGGCCTTTGGTGACCTTTCGTCCGGCCTACTCCCCCACCCACCGGGGCAGGCCGATCAAGCCAAACCCCCGCCCAACGCGGAGTATACAGCAGATCAACTAACTGAAGGGCATTTTCCGCGTCGTCATGCGGAATAAAAAGACTGGAGCCGATTGTCTGTAGGGAGCGGTCTTTATCGCCCGACAAGAAGGAGAATGAACCAACGCACTCCGATTAATTTGCTTCTTGCTAACTTCCCTTCCGTCAAATCCTGCCAAATGAGATATTGGAAAGCGCAAACATGTAACGCCGATCGCTCGCCCTATGGCCTCAGCTGAGTTGCGGGGCCGCGGTTGCGTTTTCAACCGACATCGATCCCGAGTCTAATGTAACTACCGGATACTGCAGGCGTTGCAGGATATTGCCCGTGTGTTCCTCGATGACCCGCAGTTGTTCCTGGGTGAGTTGCTGCTGCCAACCACCCATTTTGCCCGATCGAATAAAGCGTCCGCCCGGTTGCACGCTCTTCACGGGACGGCTCGGCACCGCAGCATAATTCTCCTCTTTGTACAGGCGGTCTTCTTTTTCGCGCATCCTCTGCACGCTATTGTTGGCCACTGCCCTCTCCACCGCATCCCGGTCCTTGCTCATGCCTAGAAAATCCGCGATCTTCATGAACGTCTTCACGCTGTCTTGCCGCAGATCCTCGTATCGGATCACCAACAAATCGCCGTTGCTTGCCAGTGGCGAATCGAGCCAGGACTGCGCATGTTTCTGCCACGAACCATGTCGCTTGCGTCCACCTACGAAATCCTTCAAATATTCATCGAGGTTTTGGCGGCCGATCCCGAGATTCTGCTCGAAAGCGAACTCCGAAAGCACGACGTCGCGGACATCGCGCACCAGGTAAACCGCTCTCCGGTAACTCGCTCGGAAGGGTTCGTGGGTACCGATGAATCGCCCGCCACCCGGCAGTACATGCCACGCTTGCCGGTGGTCTTTCAGACCACGAAACGCAGAGTTCACATCCCCAAAGCTGGAGGGTTTTCCGGTTAAAATCTCAAAAAGAGTAAAGCGTAACCAAGTGCTGCCCGAACGCGGATAGCTTCCCAGAATTACGTCCTCTCGTTTGAGCCCAATGTGACGCCACCAAATGATTGGCGTGCGAACCTTCGTAGATGTTATTTTATGCCGCAGACGGCGAAAAAAGACCTTAGCTCGACCCGCACTGGGACGCGACGATTGCCCTTCCTTTGACATCGTTCAAACCTCCACCGAAATTCAGTTCCCATCTTACGCGATCAGCGGAACCCGCCAGTTGAATACTTGGAACACATTCTGCGGCTACGCCGCAAAGTTATGTCTCCCCTACAAACTGGAATCCCCATCAAAGAACGAGGGTTCCCAAACCTCTGCGTTTTTCAACTTCTCCCCTAACCACGGCTCATTTGCTTTATAAAAATAAGTCCAATTAGGCAGTTGGCGCCGATGCGGACGTGCCCCTTCCACTTCCCTTTCCAACCTTGAAGCAAGCCCGATTAGTTCGAGCATGTGAACGGACTCGCGTCGGCATCGGTCGATTGCCGCATCCAGCATTGCAGTTAACAGCTCTGGGGCACTTCCTTCGTCCAGACATTGGAAATCGGCCAACCTCACCCGCGTAAGTCCCGCCTCAGGACTGTCCTGGCGAACGAACACCGCGTACGCCGCCAGACCTGAGTTGCCTTCGACGGTATAAATCCAGGCTGCATTTTCCAGCAGGGCAAACTTGAAGTGCCACTCCAGCACCTCCCGGGTGCGAACCGCCAAAAGCCGGTTGAACTTCCATTTCTTCAGCTCCGCCCAGAACGCGTCGAACCGATCATCGAATCCGGCGCAAGAGATCACTCGAGTCTTGTTCCGCTTTTTCGCGAAACGCTTTCCCACGACCCGATCTCGCAAGAACAGGCCGGCAGCCAGGGGATAACTCAACGGCGCGGCCATCGTCGTGCCGCTTTTTCGCAGAAAGCTTTCCGTAAAACCGCGGTAATCCGTAATCCAAAACGACGACCGATCCCACGCACCCACCGGCACTCGCACACCCTGAAAAGTGCCGTAGGCTTGTGCGGCCTTAGCGTTCACGGTCGTGTTCATAAACAAATCCACATTAGGCTGCTTGAAATAGGTCGCCAAAAGTAGAAGTGAATGGGTGCGATAAGCGGTATCCACCACCCAGGACCGGGTCGTCGCGGCGAGGAGTTTCCTGCCCTCGAATTCGTAGCTCAACGGAATATTGCCGAGATAACCAGCAATCGCGCCCGCCTCATTTTGCAGCACCCACCCGATCGGAAACCGGTCTTTGAGATCGCGATAGACCGGATTGTTCACCCACAGATGCGTCCAATCCTCATTGCTCTTCGAAACCAGATGGAATTTGGACTCAAGCGCACATACTCCGGAATAATCCTCAAAGCGAGCCTCGCGCAGTTTGAGGGCTTTGGCCGGCGTCGTAGCGGGTGCAGCTTGAATTGAGGATTGCACACTCATGACCATGGCCCCGCAAACCAGTAGGATCCAGAACAAACCTCGGGCGCGCCGATCATCTTCCGAAGTCCCGACCCATTTTGAGAGCCAGCGCCTTCGCCAGCCTCCTGCTTGGTCAAACTGCCCAATGCCTTTTCACCCATCACGATTGGCACAACCCGAACTTTAGAGTTTGATTGGACCACTATGCGCGCTCGTGCCCTGGAGTCCCGGCTTCTCAAAGATCAAACTAGCTGGGGACAGCCTCCCTTGGGCGCTTGTAAATTTATGCGCGGCACGAGACCTTCCTCGACGGACACGGCCGGAGCAAGACGAAGAGATCGGGGGGAATCGCACTCCCCGGCGAGCGAAACTATATCACAGCAAACGGCTCTGTCGCCATCAACATTGGTGGAAAATCCAAACCGGCAAGCCATTATGATGCCGCGTCTACCGCCCGTCAATGCGCGACTGGCGCGCCTTACGCCGTCAACTCTAAAAGGCCGCTCCGCAGTCCCTAGGTCCCCATCCCACCATTTATCGGACAGCTTCCGCCCGAACTCGGCTATAATGCCGTCAAGAGTTTGACAGGTGCGCGCCCAGCCTGATTTCCCCGGATCACGCGTCTCTGGCTCTCCCTTGGTGCGCCACCCAAATGAGTCATTGCGTATGCAAAGCGGCCAAGCAATCCGATCTGGCATCACAGGCGGTCAAGGAGTTCCGATGACCCCGTGTGTGCCCGAGTTACTTCAGCGCCGAAGCGCGTTTTCACCCGAAGCCCTCGCGGTAAGCGCCGGTTCCAATCACCTCACGTATGGAGAATTGGATCGCCGCTCCAACCAACTAGCGCACCACCTCCAAAATCTCGGAGTAGTTCCCGGGAGGGTCGTGGCTGTGTGTATGATGCGTTCTGTCGAGTTCCCCATCGCTGCCCTGGCGATCTTGAAAGCCGGCGCCGCATATTTGCCTCTGGATACCAAGACGCCGGTCGAGCGATTGAAGCGGATGCTGGACACAGCGCAGGTCTCGGTCGTATTGACCGACTCGAGTATGTCGGGATCGTTGGCCGGAGCACAAAAGCTGGTTGCACTTGATGAGTCCGCCGCTGAATTAAACCGCTGCCCCACTGACGCAATCCCCCTTCAAGTAACTCCGGAGCATCTGGCTTACGTGATCTTTACCTCAGGCTCAACCGGGAAGCCCAAGGCGGTAAAGGTGGGCCACTCTAGCTTGCTGAATTTGATCGAGTGGCACAATCGCGCCTTTGAAGTTTCACCCGCGGATCGCGCGACCCAGTTGGCTTCTATCGGCTTCGATGCCGCCGTCTGGGAGCTCTGGCCCTATCTGGTCGCCGGAGCCAGCGTGCACGTCGTGGACGATGAGACCCGCACGCAACCCGACAAACTTCGCGACTGGCTGGTGCGCGAGAAAATCACCATCAGTTTCGTCCCGACGCCGCTGGCTGAACGCACCATCAAGCTGCCCTGGCCGCCAGAAACATCCCTGCGTTTCCTTCTAACCGGCGCCGATGTTTTGCACCAACCTCCGCCGCCCCGTCTGCCCTTCGCCCTGGTCAACAACTACGGGCCCACGGAGTGTACGGTGGTAGCAACTTCTGCAACCATCGCCGCCGAGAGAGATTCGCACCGCCGACCCCCGATCGGCAAACCGATCGCTAACGTCGAAGTCCATATCCTCGACGAGAACATGAAGCCAGTGGCACACGGGCAAACCGGCGAGATCTTTATCGGCGGCGCTTGCCTGGCGCTCGGATATCTCAGCGATCCTGCATCCACGGAGGAACGCTTCGTCCGGAATCCTTTCAGTCCTGGGGCAAGACTGTATCGGACCGGCGATTTAGGCTGCTATGGCCCGCATGGTGCAATCGAATTTCACGGCCGAGTCGACGACCAGGTGAAAATTCGAGGCTATCGCATCGAACTGAATGAAGTTACCAGCGCGCTGCTCCAGCATCAAGGAGTTCGCGAAACCACAGTTGTAGCCAGCGACGACAATCACGGAGAAAAGCGCCTGGTCGCATACGTTGTGCCGCACGCCGCTCCTCCTTCCATCGGTGAGCTTCGCGATTTCCTGGGAAACGTTTTGCCGGACTACATGGTCCCCGCGGCATTCGTAACTCTGAAAGCTCTCCCCATAGGGCCAAACGGCAAAGTCGATCGCTCCCAGCTACCAACACCGGACGACAAAAATATCCTGCGGGAAGAAACCTCAACTAGTCCGCGCACCCCAACCGAGCAGCGCATTGCGGCAATTGTCGGCTCTCTCCTCGGCCTCGACAACATCGGCGTCGACGACAACTTTTTCTTTCTCGGCGGCAACTCATTGTTCGGGACCCAGGTCATCGCCCGTTTGCGTGATGCGTTCAACGTCGATGTCTCCCTGCTGGCGCTATTCGATCACCCCACGGTTGCCGCCGCCGCCGCCGAGGTTGAACGCCTGATGGTCGCGAAACTCGATACCATGAGTGAAGACGAGGTGCAGCGCCTGCTGGCTTCGAACGCTGAACAAGTCGACCTATGACCGCATCCACCGACGGCGCCATTTCCAGAAGCACCGGAACCAGCGCGCTCAGTCTTTATCACCTCCTCGACCCCGAGGTGCTCGCCAATCCGTATCCGTTGTTCCGCCGTCTGCGTAGCGAAGATCCAGTTCACTGGGATCATTTTCTCCACACCTGGGTCGTCACCCGTTACGCGGATGTACTCGAGGTGCTGCACAACTTCTCCGCCGAGCGCACTCACACGCCGGAAAAACTGAAGGCCATGGGATTGCCCGAGATGGGTCCCATCGCCCAGTTGATGGTCAAGCAGATGCTCTTCATGGATCCGCCGGCGCACACCCGGCTGCGCAGTCTGGCATCCTACGCGTTCAGTCCCGCGCGGGTCGCGGTGTTGCGAACCCACATCCGCGAGATCGTGAACCAGCTTCTGGAGCCGCTCCAGAAGAAAAACCGCATGGACCTGATTCGCGACCTGGCCGAGCCCCTGCCGGGAATCGTGACCGCCGAAATGTTGGGTGTTCCCTTAAGCGATCGCGATCAGCTCAAAGCCTGGTCCGCCGACTTCGCGGAAATGCTGGGCAATTTTCAGCACAATCCGGAACACGCTCCCCGCATGTTGCGCACCGTACATGCCATGACCACTTATTTTCGCGACGCCATTCGGCAGCAGCAGAACAATCCTCGCGAGGGTCTCGTTCACTCTCTCATGACGGCGGAGGTCGATGGCGACCGCTTGACCGAGGAAGAAATTGTAGCCAACAGTATCGTGACCATGGTCGGCGGACAGGAAACCACCACCAACCTTATCGGCAACGGCGTGCTCACCTTGTTGCGCAATCCCGGCGAACTGAAACGATTGCAAAAAGATTTGACTTTGATTCCTTCGGCTGTCGAAGAAATGCTGCGCTACGAAAGCCCCAGCCAGCATACCGGACGGCTGGCCCCGGACAACGTTCAACTCGGCGGAAAGACGATCAGCAAAGGGCAGGCGGTGATGGCAGTAATGGCCGCCGCCAACCGCGATCCGGAGCGCTTCCCCGATCCTGACCGCTTCGATATCGGCCGGCAGGATAATCGGCATCTCGCCTTTGGATACGCCGCTCACTTTTGTTTCGGTGCGGCGCTCGCGCGTGTGGAAGCGCAGGAAGCTTTGGAAGCAATCGTTCGCGGCCTGCCCAATCTTCAGTTGGAACCGGGACCGCTGGTTTGGCGAAACAACCTCGGGCTGAGGGGCCTCACCGCCCTTCCCGTGGAGTTCTAGCTGGATGAGAAACACTCTGCGATTGAGTGGCGCGGCACTTCCAGCGCTACAAGAGATAACCATGATGAGATTCCAACGACATGCCAGGGCAATCCTCGTGACGGTGTTCGCTAGTCTGGTTATGTTGGGAGGGACAGCCCACGCCAAGGATGGGGTATACCAAGTAATCCACAATTTTAGCGGTTA
>Ga0210400_10002352_pt1 | contig 17688 bp, 17 predicted proteins | sample IncBWH26MmetaG_FD_155456 | JGI IMG/M metagenome (GOLD analysis project Ga0210400, IMG submission 155456) | Forest soil microbial communities from Barre Woods Harvard Forest LTER site, Petersham, Massachusetts, United States - Inc-BW-H-26-M | ecosystem: Environmental > Terrestrial > Soil >...
TGCGGTGCGGCTGGCCCAGGCCACCGAGACGCTGCCGCAGCGCTTGAAAGTTCCCGCGACATCCGCCACGGAAGTGCCGCAGGTCGTCAAGGCGGAGGTTTCTGAAGAAGATCAGGTTCTGGACGGAAAAGTTCTGCAAGATCAAGATCAGGTGCTCGTGGGAGAGGTTGTGGAGGACCTGATTTTGCAGGATGAAGATGAGCCGATACTGCAGGTCGCGACCGCGGATGCGGAAGCCGTGGCGGACCAGGGACGCCCCGTCGCGAAGCCCGAAGCACTGCGCGACCCCCTCGCCAATGTCGCAGGAAATCAAGAGCCCGTCGCGCTGCAAGATCCGATCGAGGTCGCTGCGGGTGTTTCGGGGAATCGCGACGCGGCAGCGTCGGAACTTGTAGCGTCCGAGCCTGTAGTGTCGGAACCTGTAGTGACGAAATCTGAGGCCCAGAAGGTTCCTCTGCTCGCGCCAGCGGCGCCTCAGGCCGAGGCATCGATTCCCGCAGCCAAAGTCGAGGGAACTGTGCCCGCGGAAACGGTGCAACCTAAGAAGTTATTCTGGTCGGCGGCGATCAATCCTGGAGCCGAAGCCGAGCGACCGGAAGAACTCGACCAGAGCCACGTTCCACCGGTGTTGAGAAACCTGCGCAAGTGCGAGGCTTGTGGTTTCCCGGTGTCGGCGGGGCGCCTGTTTTGTGTGGAGTGTGAAGAGAAGAAGTGGCGCGGCCAACTGAAGGCCCCCCATGCAGCCGCGAAGGGGGAAGCGCGGGCGTTCGCGGCCGCGGCGCAGTCCGTTGCGGCCAGCAGTCCCGCGCCGTCGCCGTCGACGAGTCGAGCGTCTGCTCCGAACGCCAGTTCGGCCGGCGGTTCGGGCGCGGCGGTTGCTGCGACCCCGGCGGCCAAGCAGGAGGGACTGCGACCGGCTCCTGCGGGACCCTTGTCGAATGCTGCGACGCGTGAAACCCGCCCCCCAGCGGCGCCGGCTACCGTTGTTGCGCAGGCGGCATCGGCTCCAGCTTCCCGGGTCAACTCACCAGAGTTCGTTCTGAGTGCGGGAATGCAGCCCTCACAATCATGGCTCGCAGCGCACAAGTACATTGTGGGAGTGCTTCTCGTAGTGGGCGCCGCTGTAGCCGCTGTTTTCCTGCTGCGCTAGCGGAGCCATTCCGCGCTAGTTCTGCGCTATCCCGGTCTTCCCCGTCCGGGTCTGCACAATCCAGTCGTCAGGCCCAGGCCTTCCCGCGGCTCCGAAACCCTTGACAACACTGGCAACTCTGCTAGAGTGCGAAGAAAGGATTTCGAAACCTTTGACACAATCGGCAGGTGCCATGGTCATGAAAAATGTTTACGAGGTGTTGCGGCAGAAGGAAATGGAACTGACCCGCCTGGAGAAAGAAGTGGAAGCCCTGCGACTGGTGGCCCCGCTGCTCTCCGAGGAAAAAGAAATGATCTCCGACATGGGTAAGCCGGCCCTGGCCACCGCGGTCAACGGCCCGCAAGCCACGGCCCGCATTTCGATTCCGGCGCCTCCGTCGATTCCCGCGCCGCAGGCGGTACGAGCCGCCGGATGGGACGACACCGCCAAGCGCTGGCCGTAGAGATTGGAGACCGCGCTGTCGCTGATTCCCACGCCGGGCGGCGTGCGGAGGATTCGTTTTCACGGCCCGGGATGCGTCCCGGGCTGTTGTGCGTGTGAGACACATTAGGACCGCAAGAAATCAGGAGATGCATATGAGGCAAGCCTTTCTGCTACTGGCAGTGTTAGCCCTGAGTATGACCGCTGGGGCCAAAGACAAGGTTATGTCGGGAACGATCGTATCGGAGAACTCCGTTCCCTGCGGCTCCGAGGCCAAGGGCAAGAAGCAGACGATCCAGCTGATGTGCCAGGAATATGTGCTTCGCACCGAAGCTACCGAGTACCACGTGCGTCAGGAAAAGGAAGCGCACAAAGAGATGATCCCGGTGAATGCCCCGGTCGAGATGACGCTCAGCAAAGATAAAATGAAATTCAAAGTGAACGGCAAGAGTTACGAGATGCTGGTGGTGTCGGAGTCGGCGGCGCCCGCCGCAACTGCTCCGGCTCCGGCGGCTGCGAAGCCCTAGGTGTGTCGAACGAATTTTGGTTTGTCATCCTGAGCGAAGCGAAGGACCTATGCAACTTCCTCGCTGCGAGCAAAATTGCATAGATCCTTCGCTGCGCTCAGGGATGACAAGGCGAGTTGCTGTTTCGTCGCTTGGTGAAGTCCCTTCTACTCTCCGACAATTTCGTGCATCGCGGCCAGCAAGCGGTCGACTTCGTCCGCGGTGTTGTAGTGCACCAGGCCGATGCGCAGGAAGCCGCCGGATTTCTCCACGTCCAGATGCTCGGTGAGGTTCAGGGCGTAGTAGTTGCCGTCCCAGGTGAAGAAGCCGCGGTCGCCGAGTTGGGTGGAGAGTTCGAGCGGCGTGTGGCCCGCTATGCGGATGGCGAGAGTCGCGCAGCGTTCGTGAAAGCGGGCGGGGTCGGTGATGCCGTAGATTTTCAGGCCGGGGGTTTTGTTTAGGCCGGACATGATTCTTTCGAGCAGCGCGCGTTCGTGCTCGTGGATGGCGGTGTAGGCGGCTTCGATGGCTGACCGTCTCTCAGTTACCCCACTTGTGCCGACAGCATCGTTCCCACCCTTCGAAACGCGCGAAGAGCCTGCCCTGACCTTGTCGAAGGGGTGGGGCACCCTCATTTCGGTGGTCTTATTCATCAAACCACGGCCCAGGTCGGCAATGTAATCCACACAGGCGGCGATGCCGGCGATGCACTCGTGGTTCAGCGTGCCCCACTCCCAGCAATTCGGAATTGCGTTCGTGTTCGGGCGAACTTTATAGGGGCGGAAACGTTGGAGGTGCTCGCGCTTGCCGAAGAGCACACCCATGTGCGGGCCGAAAAATTTGTAGGTCGAGCAGGCCAGAAAATCGCAATCGAGCGCGGCCACGTCGATCAGGCCGTGCGGGCCGTAGTGTACGGCATCGATGAAGGCGAGGGCTCCGGCTTTATGAGCGAGTTGCACAATTTCTTTCACGGGATTGATGGTGCCTACCGCGTTGGAGGCGTATCCGGCGGCGACTAGCTTCGTCTTGGAATTTATTTTCGCGGCGAGGTCGGCCATGTCGAGGGTGCAGTCTTCGTCGTGGATCTCGGCCCAGCGGACGGTGATTCCCCGATCTTCGGCCATCTGCAGCCACGGGGAAACGTTGGCGTCGTGGTCGAGGCGGGTGACTACGATTTCGTCTCCCGGCTTCAACTCGCGGCCAATGGCGCGGGACATGGCGTAGGTGAGCGTCGTCATGTTGGGGCCGAAGGCGACTTCGTCGGCGGCAGAGTGCACGAAGTCGGCCATGGCGCTCCGGGCTTCGGCGATCATCGCGTCGGTGCGGCGGCTGGTCGCGTAGGCTCCGCCGGTGTTGGCGTTGTCGCGGCGCAGGTAGTTGGAGATGGCGTCAATCACGCGCTGCGGAACTTGCGTCCCGCCGGGGCCGTCGAGGAACGCGGCGGGATGTCCGTTGACGGTTTGGGCGAGGGAAGGGAATTGGGCGCGGACGTGGGTTAGGTCGAGGGCGGGAGTTATGGTTTCAGTTGTGAGCATGTCTAGCTAAGTATTATCACCTAGCATGATCGCGACTTTCTAGCGGCAAGGCTGAAGCCGTGCCCCTCCCGGTTCTATCCTGCGATGCGAACGATTGCCTCGACGTGGAAGAGCGGCCCTTTAGGGCCGCGTCGGAAGGACGAATGATGTGGCTTTAGCCCCTGCGGCGGCTTGGATTCAGGAAGGGAATTTTCTAAGGCGGACTTGAGCGCAGGCAAGGATCCTTCGGGGGCTAAAAAGCCCGTTTAACTTTGACCGACCTAGCGCGGCCCTGAAGGGCGGCTCTTCCACGATGCTGCGAGCATTCGTACAGAGAACTTCAGGCGTTCGAACGAGCTTCGCGTATGGCTCTTACGAAATCTGCCAGCATCCCGTAAGCCGTCGCGTACAAGCCGGGATTTTCTTCAGTCACCGCGAGGCCGGGGAAGATATCCGTTTCGAAATGGAGGTAGGAGGACGAGCCGGTAATCTTCCCCATCGGCGAAGTCGACAGCACTTTTTCCGGGCCGACGGTGACTTCGACAGCGTCGCCCACGCGCTGGGCGCGGCAGACTAGTTTGAAGGGCCAGCCGTCGCGGCGGGCGTTGTGCAGGGCTTGAGGAGTGAGGCCGCGGATGCCTTCGCGCTCGATGTCCTCGAGGCGGACGGGAATATCCATCAAGACGGTGATGAGAGCGGCCGTTTTTACGGCTGCGTCCCAGCCGTCGATGTCGTGACTGGCGTCAGTTTCGGCGATGCCGAGGGCTTGCGCCTTTCCTAGCGCCTGGTCGAAGGTGAGGCCCTCCTCCATTTCGCTGAGGATCACGTTGGTGGTCGAGTTGAGGATTCCGTGAAAACCTTGCACGTGCACGGTGGGCATCTGCTCGAAAAGAGAAAAAATTGGGACGCCGTCCATGACCGTGGATTCGAAGAGAAACTTTTTTCCGTGCGCTTTGGCCAGGTCGCGAAGTTCGCGGTAGGCGTGGACGATGGGGCCCTTGTTGGCGGTGATTGCGTGGGCTCCGTGCTCGAGTGCTGCGCGGATGTGGGCGATGGCCGGCTGGCCATCCTTCACGTTGAGGGACGTGGCTTCGAAGAGGACGTCGGCGCGGGCCGCGGCGAGCCAGTCGCGGACTTTGTTCAGTGGTGCCGGTGGCCCATTCAAGTCCGCATCTGGCTTGAGTGGGGATGTCATGCCGGGAGTCGAAGCAGAATTCGGATCGAACGTCGCGGTAGGATCGAGGCCGTTCGCGTCGGCGATCCACCCGATGCGGCGGGACGCGATTCCGGTGACGCGGAAGCCGATGCCGTGGCGGTCGCGGAGTTCTTGCGCGCGGTCTTCGAGGAGGTGGACCAGCGTCCGGTTGACGTTGCCGAAGCCAAGGAAGCAGAGGTTGTAAGTGTGAATAGTTCCTCGCGCAGGGCTAAAGCCCAATGGATTTTAAAACGTCTGACGCGGCGTTGAAGCGCCGCTCTTCCACGGTGCTGCGCGCCTCACCTAGCGAGCAGTCTGTTCCTAAGCTCTCGGCGTTGGCGGACAAAGCCTGCCGTAAGCCTGCCGAAGGAAGTGTCCGCCCCACAACACCTAGCCCATCACCGTGGCGTGCTCGGGTTTGATTTTGTAGATCACGCGGACTTCGCTGGGCTGGGCGTAAGGATATTTGTCGACGCCGAGATACTTTTTGGCCAGCTTGTTGATGCTGTCGTCCGCGCCGTCTTCGGTAATTTCGACCACGCGGCCGCGGATTTCCATGAAGCGATATGGATTTTCGGGATCGATGATGGCGAGCGATACGCGGGGATCGCGGCGGACGTTTTTATCCTTCTGGCGTCCTTTGGCGGAGTTGAAGATGACGTGTTCGCCATCGAAGTCGCACCACACGGGCGTGACCTGGGGGCGGCCGTCGGGCATAAGGGTCCCCAGGCTGGCAAAGGCGCGTTTCTGGAAAAGGTCGCGGTACTTCTCGGGGATGACTTGCGACATAAGAGCCTCCGGGAAATTTGGATTGCAGCAGCATTATAGAACGGCGAGTGGGAACTTGGGCGCGCGGGGCTTCCGGGTTTTGCTTCACTTGGTTAGAATTGTGGCCCCATGAATTCACAACCGAGAAGTTGCAGCCTTGCGTTGCGGCGAGAGATCGCCGTCACCGTCATATTTTTTCTTTTCGCGGCCGCGTCGGCGCGCCTGTGTGCGGCGAGTGACACCGCTCAGAAATATCCGCCCACGATTGTCTTCATGACGGATTTTGGGGTGCTGGATGACTCCGTGGCGCTGTGTCGCGGCGTAATGTACACCATCATGCCCGATGTGCGAATTGTGGATCTGACGCACGAGGTGACGCCGTTTTCGATTCTCGACGGCGCACGATTCTTATACGGTGCGACGCCTTACTTCCCGGCGGGCACCGTGTTTGTGGTGGTGATTGATCCCGGTGTGGGAAGCACGCGCAAGGCGATTGTGGCACGATCGAAGCGTGGCCAATATTTTGTGCTGCCGGATAACGGGCTGCTGACGCTGGTAGAACAGCGTGACGGGATCGAGGCGGTGCGCGAGATTACGAATCCGGAGTGGATGATTGGCACCAAGCTGTCGTCCACGTTTCACGGACGCGACATTTTTTCTCCGGTAGGCGCGCACATGGCTCGTGGAGACGACTGGACCAAAGTCGGGTCAGAGATGTCGGTGAGGGATCTAGTGCGGCTGGAGCTAAAGGCGGCGACGCTTGATGAGCGTGGCCTAAGCGCCACGGTGATTGCGACCGATGGTCCGTTTGGCAACCTCGTGACAAATGTTGATGCGGAGGATTTTCTGAAGCTGGGATACCAGCGCGGGCAGGAAGTTCCGGTGACGGTGAACGGTCGCGATATGAAGATGAAGTTCGTGCGAACGTTCAGCGATGTGCCGGTGGGGCAGGCTTTGCTCTACATCGACTCGCGGGGGCATCTAGGCTTGGCGGTGAATCAGAATAGTTTTGCCGCGACGTACGGGGTGAAGCCGCCGGCGGCGCTGTTTATCCCGCGGGGGAAATAGCTGGTTGCCATTCCGAGCGCAGCGAGGAATCTGCTTTTCCTTTTCGACCTCACAAAAGCAGATTCCTCGCGCCAGAAACAAGGCGCTCGGAATGACAAGGCCTTTCTTGAGTTGGCTTTGGGATGGTTGCCGCGGGGCACGCCCACGCGGGACGGCCGAAGGCGGCCGTCGCCATAGGATTCGCGGCGCTACGCTATGTCTTTTGCGATTCGCGGCAGCACCGCTCGCAGTAACGCTTCGAATGTAGTCTTGACGCGCTCGCCGGTTTCCATCACTTCCGCGTGGGACAGCGGTTGGTCGAGGATGCCAGCCGCCATGTTAGTAACGCAGGAAATTGCCAGCACTTTAATTCCCATGTGGCGGGCGGCGATCACTTCGGCTACCGTCGACATGCCCACCAGGTCAGCGCCGATGCGGCGTAGATATTCGATCTCCGCAGGCGTCTCGTAGCTGGGGCCGAGCAGTCCGGCATAGATGCCTTCGTGTTGTGGGATGCCGAGCCTTCCCGCTTCCTCGCGTGCGATCTGGCGATATTCCTTGGCGTAAGCGTGCGTCATGTCGGGGAAGCGAACGCCGAAGCGGTCGTCGTTCGGCCCGACCAGAGGATTCGCTCCCTGCAGATTGATGTGGTCGCGGATCACGACCAGCGCGCCCTGCGAGTAGCTGAGATTGATTCCTCCGGCGGCGTTGGTCAGGATGACGGCGCGAACGCCCATGCGTCCGAAGACGCGGATGGGGAATGTGATTTCCTGTGGAGAATATCCTTCATAGAGATGCACGCGGCCTTGCATGGCCGCGACCGGGACGCTGCCGGCTTTACCGATCACCATTTGTCCGGCGTGGCCGATTGCGGTCGAGCGCGGGAACGACGGAATTTCGGCGTACGGAACACGGACGGCGTCGGTGAGTGAATCGGCGAATCCACCGAGGCCGGAGCCGAGGACGAGTGCAATCTGCGGGCGCAGAGCGGTGCGTTGCAGGATGAGTTGTGCGGCAGCGTCGGCAAGCGTGAATTGATCGAGCATAATGATGTTTCGAGCACTCGCGCCATCGCACGAGGATGAGCGGTTCGTCTCAGGGGCTAAAAGCCCCGCAGCCTCGACGTGCTTTTCGCGGCGCTGAAGCCCGCTCTTCCACAATCTTACAAAGGCGACAGGTTGCAAAGTCGCAATCTTACAAGTCGCCGTCGGCCAGATGACGGCCGTGGCCGTTGCGGTACAGCCAATCATACAGAAATGTTTGATAGAGATATGACGCGACGATCTCTTCGCCGAGTTCGTGAGTTTCGGTGCAGATGAAAGGCAGCCGCAATCCGGTGAGCACCGCGATCAGCGATTGCGCGATGCGGTTGGGATTGGCGGCGCGGTAAGGATATTCGGATTTGATCTCGGTCAGCGATGCGGTGACGACGAGCAGGGAGTGCGGCAGTTCGGCCATGCGGCGAAGGCGGCTGACGAAGACCGCACGGTTGGTGGTGAAGGACTGAATCAGGTCTGCGAGATCTTTACGTTCGACGACGCAGGAATCTTCCATGCCGCTGACGGAATAATCGCCGAGTTTCAGGGCGCGATGCTCAATGCGGGCGAACCATCCCTTGAATCGACGGAAGGAAAGCGGATTCTGTTCACGCGTGTCGATGATGGCTACGGGGAGCGGGGTGCGCAGTTGGGTGCCTCCGCGCTCGGCGAGCACGGGGAGAAGCGGGGGAGCAACGGGCGCGGGTTGCATGGTCCATGCCAGCGGGGACGGGACTAGGGTTCGTTTGCGCGGCATGAGATTGCTATACCTTCTTTAAGGCAAATCCCCACTTCTCGCAAAGGACGCGAGAAATGCGGCACCCGGCGAAGCCTTCTCCATCCAGAGGTTAGAAATTCTTTTCGAACTTCGCGAATTCGCCTTCCAGCTTCCACTGTTCTCTTGCGCGCTCGCTGGCGGCCAGAAAACTCGCGCACGCGGCGGAAGGATTCGCGGCGCCAGGAGTGTCACCCACGCACGCAGGGACCGGGCGGAAGATCAATTTGGTAACCGTCCACAAACTATCTCCCGGCAGAAAGCTGTGTTCGAGGCTCTGCCGGGTCATGCGTTTCAGCTCCGTGTAGGGCAGTCTGTAGCCTTCAACGGCGCGCACGTATTCGTGCGTCATGTCGGATCGGGCCACGCCTTCGTCGTCGCTTGAAATCGCCACTGGGACGCCGTATTTCATGTACTCGGGCAGAGGATGGTCGTCGCCGCTGATGCCGAGAATCTGATCGTTCGACGTGAGGTTGATTTCGACCAGCACGTTGCGCTCCGCCATTTCCTTCATCAGGCCGATGGGATCGGTCTCAAGCATGACGTCGACGCCATGGCCGATGCGCTCGGCGTGGCCGCGTTCGACCGAGGCGCGAATGTGGAAGCTGAGATCTTCCGGCTTCACCAAGCCTGCGGCGATCTCCCCGGCATGCAGACTGATGTGGATCTTGGGATAGACGCCGCGCAGGTAATCGAGCATGGCCATGTGCTGGTTGAAATCATGGATGGGGACGTACCAGTCTTCGGGCATGACCAGGTTCAGTCCCACGAAACGCGGATCGGAAGACGCGAGTTCGAAGCCCAGCACGATCTGGGCGAAGACGGCCTCGCGCGGCAATCCGCGCAGCACCTGATAGATGTAACGCACTTTAACGCCGCATCCGGGTTCGGCGTCGGGAGTGCCGCACTTCAGTTCTTTCTGCGCGCGTGCTTCGTCTTCCGCCAGCGTTTTACTGGTAGCGGCGGCAATTTCCTTCAGGCCGCCGGATAGGAGTTGCTCCCGCATTTTGCCGAAGTCATTATTAGTATTAGTGTCCCAGCCGAGTTTCGTGCCAAGCTGCGCTGCGCTGCGTCCGTCGGCGGTGTGCATGAACTCGATGTACTGCACGTGCTCTTTTGCCGCGCGATTCACGACAGTGGCGACGGCTTCGGCAACGTGGTTGTGCGAGGAGAGTCCGAACTTGTCGAAGGTGGCGAAGAAGTGATCGTGACCGGATTCGTCGCCGGGCCGCCAGTTGCGCATCGACCAGGCGTCGATGATCTGGTTGTAGAGAATATGGTCGTCGTAGGCGCAGCGAATGGCGGGTTTCGGCGTGTAGTGCTCGCAGGAATCGCAGGGCGCGCCCAGCAGTTTCGAGGTGGTGCGGTCGACGCAAAAATTATCGGAGGCGGCGAAGTCGAGCAAGTCCTCGGCGTAGATGGCGCCGTCGAGGTGATTGTGCAGGTCTCCGCCCTTGGGCATGTCGTGAAGAAAAGCCAGCAGCAACGGAGGTTGACGGCGGATTGAGTCGAGATAGCGCGCCGTTTTCTGCTCGGCGTTCTGAGCGGCAGCGAGGGCGGAGAGGAGCCCGAGAATCAGGTAGAGACGGATCATCACCAAGGATCTCACGTTCACGCACGCGCCTCCTCGAATCAGGAAAGGCATTGTAATTCGTGCGTCGCGATGTGCGCCAATCCAAGGCTGTTCTTCTCTGCGATCTCACGGGTCGTTTCTTCGCGATCTCAGCGATTCAAAGCTTTTGACCGCCGAGTCCGCAGAGAACGCCCAGCAAGCCGGTAGGGAGGAGTCCCGAGCGCAATACTGGCGGCAGCTCTGCTACATTATTTTTCTATGCCCCAAGTTTCGCATAAGCCTACTCGCAATTTTGCCAGCGACAATAATGCCGGAGTTCATCCCGAAGTGCTGGAGGCGATCGCGCGCGCCAATCAGGGGCACGTGGTGGCCTACGGCGACGATCCCTACACGCGGTCTGCGATCGCGAGATTCGAAGAGCATTTTGGCCAAGGGATCGACGTCTTCTTCACCTTCAACGGGACAGGTGCGAACGTGCTCGGCTTGCAGGCGCTGAACCGGCCGTATCACGCCGTGTTGTGCAGCGACTATGCGCACATTTATACCGACGAGTGCGGCGCGCCCGAAAAACATACGGGATGCAAGCTGATCCCGCTGCCGCATCAGGATGGGAAGATTACGGTCGACCTCGTGCGGCACGCTTACCACGGCATCGGCGACCAGCATCATGTACAGGCGCGGGTGATATCGATCACGCAATCAACCGAGATGGGGACGGTTTACCGTCCGGAAGAAATTCAGGCGCTGGCTCAATTCTCGCACGAACATGAAATGTTTCTGCACATGGACGGCGCCCGCCTTGCCAACGCCGCGGTCAGTCTTGGGCAGACGCTGCATCAAGCTACGCGCGAGCTGGGTGTGGACGTGCTCTCCTTCGGCGGAACGAAGAATGGAATCATGGGCGGGGAGGCGGTAATCTTTTTCAACCGCGGCACCGGCAATCCCAAACCCAGCGCGGATTTCTTGTACCTGCGCAAGCAAGGCATGCAGCTGGCGTCGAAGATGCGCTTCATCGCGGCGCAATTTGAGGCGCTGCTGACCAATGGTTTGTGGCAGCGCAGCGCCGAACACGCCAACCGCATGGCGCGAGTACTCGAAGCCGAGGTGAGAAAGATTCCGCAGGTTCGTGTGGTGTGGAAGGTGGAAGCCAACGGCGTGTTCGCGCAGATTCCGCGGCATGCGATCGCAAGAATCAAGGAGCGGTATTTTTTCTATCCGTGGATTGAAGAGGAGTGTATCGTACGCTGGATGTGTTCGTTCGATACCACGGAACAGGATGTGAATGAGTTTGTGAAGGTCGTGGCGGAGGCGGTTCGGACTTGAGCTCGGGCAGGCGACCCCGCTGGCCGGTTGCGCTCCGGGGTGCAGCAGGAGGGATAGCCAAGGAGCTCGATTAATGGCTCGCCCGGTGTAAACGGTTGTTTACAGTTAATCCGGTGTCTTTGGCGAGTTATGATTACACCTTTCGGCCGGGAGCGATGCGAATGTGGCACCGAAGGGCCATTACAGAAAGGCAACTCAATTGCTATGGTGCATAGGTCAGTCACAGGAGAACCGGACGGTCTCCGCCGCTTTGCCCCCCATTTCTGATGTCAGGAGCAGTTATGACTTTTAGGTTCCGGTGCGCCCTCCTAGCCTTGGTGCTGGCTGCTTTCGCGGTTGGCGCCCTAAGTTGCGGTCACCAGCAGGAGTTAGTGTCCATCACGATCGTGCCCACCAGTGAAACCTTTGGAGCCTCAAACATACCGGTTCCATTCGACGCGGGGCTAGCCGTTCAGCTCAGAGCACTGGGTCAATACATTCATCCCCCGGTGACCAAAGATGTAACCAACCAAGTTACGTGGGGCTCGGATGACATACAGATGTTTACGATTACACCGACAGGTCTGCTGGTTGCTACTGGCGGCTCTTGTGGGGGCGCAGTGATTTCTGCAACCGTACAGACGAATAGCAGTGCGGGAAACATTTCGTCGTCGGGGGCGATTGTAACTGCGAGCATGCAGGCAAATGTGGTGTGTTTCACTGGCACGGGAACAGGCGGCTCGGGGCCGACATTGACAGTTGACTTCGCCGGAGGAGGCACTGGGAGCGTACTGAGCAACCCTTCGGGAATCAGTTGCGCCACGAATTGCAGCGCGAGCTTCGCGAGCGGCAGCGTGGTCAACGTTACCGCGACTCCCAACTCCGGCTCCACCTTCGGAAGCTGGGGCGGTTGCGATTCATCTTCCGCGCAAAACCCCTGCATAATTAACAGCCTGACTGCCGATCGAACGGTTACGGTGACCTTCAATTAGTCGGGTTTGAAGCAGCAATGAGGAAGAGAGTTTCTAATTTCGGAGGTAGGCAACAATGGGGCGCGTAAAAAGCTTGTGGTTTGTACTCCTCGCAATCATCGCAATGGCCAGTGGCTGCGGGAATGATAACCGCCTGCTGAGCGTGCAGGTCCTTCCGGTGGATCCCAATATACTTTCAAATAATACCGTCTACGTTTTGCCAGGTGCGACGGTGCAGTACCAGATCCAAGGCTGGTACAGCAACCGCACCACTCAGACCATCAGCACCGCGCAAGGCAAATGGACATCGACTAGTCCGTCGATTGCAACGGTCGACAGTAATGGTCTTGCCACTACCATTGGCCCAATCGGAGTCACTTCGATTACGGTCGAGGTCAGCGGACACACGAGTACGACGGTTTTGTCAGTCTGTGATTCCGGTCTCTGTCCTCCACTGCCATAGGAACGTCCAAGCCCAATTTGTTAAGTGTCTTCCAGCAGCTTTCCCAGCGTCGGTTTATGCTTCTCCGGCTTCTTCTTTTTCTCGACCACGATCTGCCCGGCGGGGGGCTCGCCGAGGCGCTCGCGGGCTAGTTCCTTTACCGCGGTGACCGCTTGAAAGCGCTTCACTTTTTTCTTTCTGGGCATCTGGGGGTCCTCCCCAATTTTGCGGCTGGGGCTGCAGCGAGTGTACCCTCGGCGCCTGCTCGCCGGGAATTAGGAACCGGACACTCCCACCGAATTTCGGACACAGCGAAAAGATGTGCAATAATTCATGGTTGGGTAATATTTTGGTCGAGCGGCCCAACTTCGACTATGGAAGAACGCGAGTTTTTTGACGAGAAGCAGGAAAAGAAACTGGCTTCTCTGAATTGTCCCCACTGCCACCAGGCGGCGGAATATGAAGTCACGTGGGTGGTGCGCACCAAGAAGCGTCAAGTCGCCGGCCGCGCCGACGAGCGTGACCGCGCCCGCTTTGCCAAAGCCCGATCCTATATGCTGCGCAAAGACGACATGTTGGCGTGCAAGAACCTGCGCTGCCGCAAGCGCTTCGAGATTTCGGGACTGCAGTCAGTCGTGTTCACCGAGTAGGGCCGACGACTCCGCCGGCGAGACGCCGGCGCTACGACTTCCGCATTTCCTTCATTCGCTCCCCCTCATTTATACTGACTGGTTTTGCTGTGGCTGCTTCTGTCTAATAAATATGTACCCACGGCTTAAGGAGTCATTCTCTTGAAGATCCTGGTCTGCATGAAGCAGGTGCCGCAGAAGGATGCACCGCTCAAGCTCAACGAAAGCGGCGCGTGGATTCGCGAAGACGTCTCCTACGAAGTCAATGAGCCCGACGCTTACGCTCTCGAAGAGGCGCTGCGTCAGAAGGAAAAGCACACTGGCGAAGTCGTCGTGATTACGAGCGGTCCGGCGCGGGCGCAGCAGGTGCTGCGCGAGGCGCTGGCCAAGGGCGCAGATCGCGCGATTCATCTGGAAGACGACAAGTTCGTGGGCCTGGATGCGTTCAATACTGCCAAGGCGTTTGCCGCCGCTATCAAAGACGAAAAGTTCGATCTGATTTTCACCGGGCTGCAATCCGACGATTACGGATATGCGCAGACCGGCGTGATTCTGGCCGAGTTGCTGGGACTGCCGCACGCCACCATCATCATGCACATCGAGAAGACGGAGAGCGGGGTTCGCGTGAAGCGCGAGCTCGAAGCCGGATACTTCCAGTTTGTCGACATGCCGACTCCGGCGGTGCTGACGATTCAGTCGGGCATCAACAAACTGCGGTATGCCACGCTGATCGGCATCAAGCAGGCCAAGAACAAGCCGCTGCGCAAGGTGATGCTGGCGGAGGTGCAATCGGCGATCGGCGAGAATCTGCAGAAAATCGAACGGCTGTATGTGCCGCAAAAAACGAAGAAGACGGAGTGCATCGAAGGATCGCCCGGAGAGATTGCGAAGAAGCTGGTGGACAAGCTGCGGAATGAGTTGCGGGTGTTGTAAACGTAGCCGCGGACGCATTCGTCCGCGGGCCGAGTTCTCTGAATCGAAAAATCCCCACTTCTCGCAAAAGACGCGAGAAATGGGGCACCCTGATCTTGTTTGGCTGAGAGCTGAGAGCTGAGAACCGAGAACTTTATTATGGCCGACACGATTTTAGTGGTCGTCGAACAGCGCGAAGGGAAACTGAATCGCGTCTCGTGGGAAACCATCACCGCCGGACAGGCTGTCGCGGCCGCCACCGGCTGGACTCTGGAAGCCGCGGTCGTCGGCAGCGGCGCCGCATCGATCGCTGCCGAAGTCGCCGCCAAGAAAGTCGCCAAGGTATACGCGGTCGAGTCGCCCAAACTCGAACCCTATACGCCGGATGCATTCGCGTCCGCGCTGAAGCAGTTCCTCGCCGCGAAGCAGCCCAAGCTAGTCTTGATGCCGCACACCTACCAGGTGCGCGACTTCGTGCCCAAGCTGGCGACGGCCATGGGACGCACCGTGATCAGCGACTGCATCGGCTTCAAGCAGGAAGCTGGCAAGTTGACGTTCACGCGGCAGATGTTTCAAGGCAAGCTGGCGGCAGACGTGAGTTTCACGAGCGATGCTCCGTGGTTCGCGACGTTTCAGAACGGAGCGTTCCGTGCAGACAAAGCCGAAGCCGGAGCGAGCGCGGCCCCGGTTGAAACTGTAAACGTTGAAATCGCCGACGGCGTCGTCCGGACCAAACCGCAGGAAGTCTTCAAGGAAGCCAAGCAGGCGGTCGATCTGACCCAGGCCGAAATTATTGTGGCCGTCGGGCGCGGAATCAAAGAGCAGAAAAATATCGAGATCGCCAAGCAACTTGCCGACGCACTCGGCGGCGACCTAGCCGCGTCGCGTCCGATTTGCGATTCCGGCTGGCTCCCCATGGACCGGCAGATCGGCTCGTCAGGGCAGACGGTCGCGCCCAAGCTGTATCTGGCGCTCGGCATCAGCGGGGCGATTCAGCACATTGTCGGAATGAAGGGCTCGCGCACGATCATCGCGGTGAACAAAGATTCGGAAGCGCCGATTTTCGAGATCGCCGATTACGCGGTTGTCGGCAACCTGTTCGACATCGTCCCGCCGCTGATTGAAGAAGTGAAGAAGGCGAAGGCGGGAGGCTAAACCTCTTGGCCACGGATTCACACGGATCTTCACGGATCAAAATCTTTATCGTGATTTATCCGTGATGATCCGCGTAAATCCGTGGCAGAGTTTTTCGTATGCTCATCTTCCGCAAACCGATCGAAGGTATCGAACGCCCCCAGATGCCTGCCGATGTTGTGATCGTCGGCGGCGGACCGGCGGGCATGGCCTGTGCGCTGCGCCTTGCGCAGTTGATCGATGCGCACAATGAGGCACATCCTGATTCGCAGCTCAGCAAAGAAAATATTTATGTGCTGGAAAAGGCACGCGAGATCGGGCAGCACTGCCTCTCGGGCGCGCTGCTTGATCCACGGTCGATGAACGAACTGCTCCCCGGGTTTGAGACGGAAGCACCGATTGACGCCAAGGTTGAAAAAGAATCTGTCTATTTCCTGACTGAAAAATCCAAGTTCAAATTTCCGATTACGCCGCCGCCCTTGCGCGATCACGGCAACTATGTGATCTCCCTGAACCGCTTTGTGAAGTGGCTGGGCAGCAAGGTGGAAGCGACCGGCATCACGGTCTTCACCGGGTTCGCCGGCTCGGAATTGCTCTTCGACGGCGATCGGGTTACGGGCGTCCGCACCGACGATAAGGGCGTCGACAAAGAAGGTCACCAGAAATCCAACTTCGAGCCGGGGTACGATCTGCAGGCGAAGGTCGTCATTCTCGCCGAGGGGCCGCGCGGTTCGCTGACCAAACAACTCATCTCGAAATTCGATCTCGCGAAAGACGCCAATCCGCAAACCTACGGCGTGGGCGTGAAGGAACTGTGGGAAGTCCCGGCGGGACGCATCGCGGCGGGCGAAGTGATTTACACCTTGGGCTGGCCTCTCACCACGAAAGAGTACGGCGGGGCGTGGATATACGGCTCAAAGGATAATGTCGTGTCCCTCGGTTTTGTCACCGGGCTCGACTATGCCGACCCGCGTCTCGATCCGCAGCGCGTGTTGCAGGAGTTCAAGAAGCATCCGTTTGTGGCGAAGCTGCTCGACGGCGGCAAGATGATCCGCTACGGGGCGAAGTCGATGCCTTACGGAGGCTGGTGGGCGATTCCGCCGGTCGCCGGCAACGGATGGATGATCCTCGGCGACTCAGCGGGCTTCTTGAATTCGGCGCGGCTGAAGGGAATTCATCTGGCGATCAAGAGCGGGATGCTGGCGGCGGAGACCGCGTACCACGCGCTGATGAAAAATGATTCGTCGTCGGCGACGCTCGGGGATTTTCAGAAGAAAGTCGAGTCAAGCTGGATCAAAGAAGAGCTCTGGAAGGTCCGCAACCTGCATCAGGGATTCGAACGTGGAATGTACGCGGGGATGTTCCATACCGCGCTGCAGATGGTCACCGGCGGACGCGGCCTGCGCAACCGTTATCCCGCGAAAGCCGGGTACGAGCACATGCGCAAACTGGCCGATCTTCCCGCGGATGGGGGCGCGGAAGCGCACCTGCTGGGCCCGGCCAAGGGCGACGGCAAACTTACGTTCGACAAGCTCACCGACCTTTACCACTCCGGCACGAAGCACGAAGAGGACCAGCCGGCGCACCTGGTGATTCACGACACGAACATTTGCAATACGCGGTGCGTGAAAGAATTTGGCAGCCCGTGCCAGAACTTCTGTCCGGCGAACGTCTATGAAATGGTCGACGACGCCAGCCAGCCCAACGGGAAACGCATCAGCCTGAACCCGTCAAACTGCGTCCACTGCAAAACCTGCGACATCGCCGACCCGTACCAGATCATCACTTGGGTTCCGCCGGAGGGTGGGGGCGGGCCGAATTACGACGGGATGTAAACGAGAGAACTTCTTTGCCACGGATTTGCGCGGATTCGCACGGATCAAACCAGGAAACATCCGCCCGGTCAGATGACCGTGGTAGCATCGGCGGGATGCGCTGCCGCCTCATAACTGTCGCGGTTTTTATTCTGTCTGTTGTTTCGTCTGCCCAACAGCCCGCGCCCTCCATCCCTCCGACCGGCGCACCCGGCCTCGACGAGTACCGCGCCTCGCGAATTGCTATCTACACCGACGACTTCGGTGAACTGAAACGCTATCGCGAGGCCAACGCCGCTCTCAAGCCGCCCGCGGCGGGGGAGAACCGCGTTGTGTTCCTCGGCGACTCCATTACCGACTACTGGAAGCTGGCGGACTATTTTCCCGGCAAGCCTTACATCGTCTTTAATCGCGGCATCGACGGCCAGACCACGCCGCAGATGCTGGTGCGTTTCCGCCAGGATGTGATTGACCTGCATCCCGCGGTGCTGGTCGTGCT
>Ga0210400_10002353_pt1 | contig 17683 bp, 13 predicted proteins | sample IncBWH26MmetaG_FD_155456 | JGI IMG/M metagenome (GOLD analysis project Ga0210400, IMG submission 155456) | Forest soil microbial communities from Barre Woods Harvard Forest LTER site, Petersham, Massachusetts, United States - Inc-BW-H-26-M | ecosystem: Environmental > Terrestrial > Soil >...
CCATCACCTTCGCGTGTTCGGCCATGTGTTTCGCCTGGTCGGCGTTGACCCTGGCCTGTTCGGCGTTGCGGTCGGCTGCTTCTTCGTTCCGCTTCGCCAGTTGCGCCACCAACTGATAACTGACCGCGTTCTCATCGGCCTTTTTCCACTCCCTTTCGGAAAAAACGGCCATAGCTGCGGTGACGAGCAACAGCGATGCCAGCACGCCGGCGGCAATCCGCGACTTGCGGAGTTCGCGATTGCGTTGAAGCTCACGCTTCGCCGCTTCCTCCAGTTGGCGGCGTTGCTCGCGCGCCGCGCGGCTCTGCGCCGCGGGATCGGTCAGCAGGTCATGCGTCAGTTCCAGCCAAACCACGCCCTCCCGTTCTTCACGGTGGAGAATCCGCCGGTCCACGAGCAGGTCGAAATCGGTTTCGGATAAGCCCAGGCGGAGCGCGTCCTCCATGGCCGCGCGATCGCGGAAACCAGACGCAGTAAGAAGTTCCTCCTCCACCCAGTCACGCACCCGGATGTCGATGTCTTCGAAAGCGCGTAAATAGAAACCTTGAATAATGCCTGCCTGCTCCGTGGTGAGAAGGTCCATGGTGATGCGATCCTGCGCGCGATCAAGGCGGCGCCGGTTCAATTCGTCGCACACCACGCTCAAAAGCGCAGGAGCCACATCGCGCTGTTCCATGGAACGAGCCAGTCGTCTGCGCTGCGAGGTGGAAACAAAGTCCACAATGGCCTGGGCCACGGCAGGCTCGACTAGCTCTCGTCCGGCGAGCTCGACTACGGAGAGGGCTTGCGCGCCGCTCATCTGTTCCAAGCGGAAGCGATTGGGGAGCAGCGACGGCATCCGCGCGCGCCAGGGGTCGATCTGGGGCAAAAAATCTTCGCGAATGCTTAAAACGAACTTCACCGTTTGCCGGTGAAAGTCATAGTGCAGGGCTTCGTCCGGGTGTAGGTCGAGTCTTTCGCGGACCGCGGCTGGCGGCCGATGCTCGATCACGGATTCCAAATCAGAGGCAAACTGGGCAACACGTGCGGCCGTCTTTTCGCTTCTCTGACCCAGAGTGAATACTTCCTCAAACTGATCGAGCACTAGGACCGGAGTGAGCAATCGATTGCGCGGGCCCCAGAAATCCACATCGCGCCGATGAAGGTATTCCCACAATGTCTCCTGCTCGCCTGGTTCCGGCGCATTGACCTCAGCACGGCTTAATTCCGAAGTCAGAGCCCGCAGGATCTGCTGCGCCAGGGGTGGAGCGTCCTCGCCGTGGTCGAGGCGCAGGCGCAATGGCAGGAAGTCGAGCCGCTTCAGCTCGGGGAACAGACCGGCCTGGAGTAAGGAAGTCTTGCCCAATCCCGACTGGCCATAGAGCACCACGACGGGCGCTCGCTTCACAATGCCAAGCAGTTCCGCAGCCTCGCGCTCCCGACCAAAGAAGAACTCGCGGTCACTCTCGGTGAAAGCGCGCAATCCCGGCCAGGGATTCTGCGCTGAGAGTTCGGCTGAGTTCAGCATCACGGGATTCATCCTCGACTGTATTGTTTGCGCCAGGCCTTTTGTGCTTCGTCAAGTTCTCTGATCAGTGTCTGAGGAACGTTTCCTCCCGGCGCTCGTGCGGCGCTGCGCCGGAAGAGATCGCGCTTGAATTCGATGAGCTCGTTATTGGGCGTGCCATCGACGACCACAGGAAAAAGGAAGGGGCGATCCGTACCGAAATAGAATCCCGCGCTGTCTCGTGCCAGTTCCCACTCCCTGCGAAACCAGCGTGCATCCTCTTTCTGGGTCTGGCGGGAAAGCACCGGCACGAAGGCGCAGCAAGAGCGGATATGGCGTTCGATCAGTTCACGGTAATTGTCGCCGGGGTTGATGCGGCGGTCGATCCACACCTCAAGGCCGGCGCCGGCCAGTTCGTCGGCGAGCCGGAACGCCGCTTCCCGATCCTCGCCAGCATAACTGATGAATATCGAACCCTCGGCCATATTGGCTGGCTTTTCGGCACTCACTTCCGCCCAGGCGTCGGACTGCGTTGTCGCCGGATTCCGCTCGAACCAACGGCGATGCAGTTCGCGTACGAAATCGACGGGAGATCCCTCCGTAAACAGACGCGATTGCTGTGGGCTGAAATGATGCAGAAAAACCGCGAAATCCTGCTGCGGGCGTCCACTGTCGGCGATGACCTCCATAATGGATCGGGAGTCCCAAAGGGGCTTGGCACGGGCAAAGCGCAGCAGAAAGCGGGCAAGCCAGTCCGGAAAGCCTACACCAAGAATCAGCAAATGGCTCTCCTTCAAACGCGCAATCAACTTGTCCGGACGTCGCGGCCCAGACATGAATTCGTGCATCTGTTCCAGGGTCTGGCCTTCGGTAATGGCAAATGGAGAAGAAGCGGAGAGCCGCCCGAGAATTTGAAACACAACGCTGCCACACTGCTCCAGCAAGGATTCGTCAAAGTCGATGAGATTCGATGCAGCGGGAAATGCCACTACGGCTGGCTTGCGTCGTCGAACGCTACAGATCGCCTCTTCCAGCAGCGTGTCATAGGTCGTGCTGACGAACAATCCGAATGTGGGGATTTCCGCCAGAAGGCGCAGAGGTTCCGGGATCGGCACCTTTAGCTCCCTGACGATGCGAACCACTCGAGGATTGAATCCCATCGAATCGCCATGAAACCTCTCGTTAGCGCAGATGACATCGTTACAATCGAAATCCGCGGGAAGATCTTGCGTAGAGGCGCCGAGGTCCGCGGCCAGCCGTGCCGCTACCAGATGATGGAACAAACGCGGCCCTGCCGGGGTGTCGACCACAAGCAAGTCACGCCCCACCATCGGCACGACCTGGCCTTCTTCGATCGCCAGCAGAATGTCTTCCCAGAGATTTAGGTCCAGTGATTTCATGCGCTTGACGTCAAGAACCAATTTCCTTTCTCTAATTGCGTCGGACCCCAGTTGCTAACAAGAATCAAGCCGTGACTGAGTGATATTAATGGCCAATTTCCCGAGTCCTACGAACATGGACAGTATGATCGACTTGCCTTAGCGGTGTTCGAATTACTGCACGGCGCAGACTCCTGGGGGGGTAGGTGCGTCCGATTTCGATTGCCGTAGCTTACCGCGACTAGCTATTCAAAACAATAGGAAAGGCTTAACGAGCTTTCACTACGAGCCCACGGGCCTTGCACATGGTCCTTGCAAATCGGGTATTCCTTCTCTATCCTCGATGCCGACCATGGAAGAGTCTCGTCTCACTCTGCTGCCGGACGAACGATTTGGGAGGTTGCTTCCTGCGCTTGAGGAACGTCTCGATTCAGTGGCGCGAAGCATTACGCACGAAAATTTGTGCTCAATACTAGACGAGACGATGCGAAGAACGATCACTCTCGCATTCGAGGACTCCGGCGCGACCGAGGGCACCGTGTGGATTCTCGAACCTGCGACTGAGTCGCTGGTCCCAGCCTACAATACAGGTCCGCATCCGGAGAGACTTGTTGGCAGGTTCAAGCAACCGTTGAATGCGGGTTTGATCAGCATGGTGTTTTCCGCCGAACAACCGTTTCTCGAGAACCACGTGTTTGAAGATTCCAATCTGGATAAAACGCTCGATTTAATGCTCCGTCAGCGTACATATGCCATGATCGCGGCTCCATTTTATTTCCTGGGCGCCTGCCGTGGCGTGGTCTCATGCGTTCAACTGACCGGTAGCGATTCGACTGAGCCGGACCCAACAGGATTTGATGAAGCGGATAAAGCTCGAGTGTGTTTTGCCGCCGCCACTCTCGGACGCCTTATTGATTGCAGCGTCCTTCGAAAGGCAATCGGATTGTCGTAGGGACTTTTGCGATGAAGCACTGGGTAGATCTCGATCGCGCCAGGCAAGCCATATTGGATGGCACCGGCTCCGGCGTCAGGGTGGCCGTCATAGATTCTGGAGTAGAAACGTCTCATCCCATGCTTCGTGGAATGGAACTCGTCGATGACCTGGCGATCAAAATCGATGGGCACCGGCTTCGGGTCGTACCCGGCGCGGGACACGATGTGTTCGGACACGGAACGGCGGTCGCCGGCATACTCCGGATGCTGGCTCCCGAAGCCGAGATCGGCAGCATACGAGTCCTGGGAAATGACAATACCTCTCGAACCGCGATTATCCAGCGAGCCGCCGAAGAAGCGCTGGACCGCGGGTATCACGTGCTGAACTGCAGCTTCGGATGTGGCGTACCCGGCCAGGTGCTGCAGTACAAAGCTTGGGTTGACCAGGCCTATCTCAAGGGAATTCATGTGGTAGCGGCATGTAATAACGAGGATTTCAGTAAACAAGAGTGGCCAGCCTATTTCCCCTCAGTCATTGCGGTGAACATGGCGCGCACCACAGGTGAGAGTGTTTTTTATTATCGGTCCGGGACCATGATCGAATTCGCGGCGCGAGGCGTTAACGTGAAGGTGCCCTGGATCGGCAGCACTGAAAAGGTGGTTACGGGCAGCAGTTTTGCAGCGCCGCGACTGGCGGCTTTGGTGGCGAGATTGCTGTCGGTCTTTCCCGACCTTGGACCGCTTCAGACCAAGGCCGTTCTTCACAGACTAGCCGTTCCGATGACGGCGAGGGTTGCGGGTCCAAACGTCATATGCGTGTAGGCTGCTCGTAGACTCCCGGGCTGCCGCTTTTTAGTTTATTTTGTCTTAGTTTATTTGTCCTGGAACAATTTGCGATGCGCGCCAAGCTACGCCTGATCGTACGATTCGGCATTTCGTTGTTGAGGGCCTGCCCGTTCCAGGCCGTTTCTTACGTGTTACTCACCTTCGTAGGTCAGACCCTCATTCCACTGGCGCTGCCGGTCCTGCTGGCCCGGCTAACCAATGCAATTCAAACCGAAGAGCAATCCGGCCGGGCTGTGCATGGCATCACCGGTGACTACATGCTTTGGGTTTTCCTGACCTTTGCTGCCATTCCCCTCGCCATCGCTGCACGCTGGGCACAGACCGAAACCGACAATCGCATGGAGAAGCAGGTTCGGGAGCGGCTTTTCGACAAGGTCATTCGCCAGGTTCCAGAATTTTTCCAAAAGTACAATCCGGGACAGCTCGCGAACATTTTGAACCAGACCGCGGTGGAAGCTCAACAGGCGTTCCGCGTCCTGACAGTCGATCCGATTCTGCAGTTCAGCAGCGTTTGTCTGGCGACCGTATTGCTGGTCGACCAGTTGCGAGGCCTGTCGGGCAATCACGGCGACCTTTGGGTTTGGGCTGTCGTAATTGCCATGGTTTTGTTCGGCGTTCTTTCCGTGGCCATTGTGCAGATAAAGGGGCAGGCTCCGGTGGACGCTGCGCAACGGCAGGTTCAGGAACAAAGATTCGCGCTGGCCGGCCTGACCGACTCGGCGGTGAAATGTCCTGAAGAGATACAGGCAATGGACGCCGAGCCTCTGTTCAGCCGGAGATACGCGCTGGGATTGACTCAGCTCATGACGCTCAAGCGCAAACAGGTTCTGATCATGGAATACGTCAATTCCGCAATTGGCCTTCCCACTCAGATCATGTTGGCGATCCTATACGGCTTGATCGTATATAAGGTGGTGGTGGGAGGCGGGCAGATCAAGCTGGGTGTCTTTGTAGCGCTGGCGGGGCTTGCACCACAATTGATGCAGCCCTTCAAGGCATTTGCTTTCCTGGGCATTGTCGCCAGTTCTTCTTGGCCGGCGGTCGAACTAGTTACCAAACTTCTGGTTGGCCAAACCAGAATAAAGGAACTGCCGGGAGCCAAAGACATCGAGAATCTTGAGCCTACGCTGGAAGTCCGCGACGTCAATTTTCGCTATCCGAATTCCCAGGAAGAAGTATTCAAGCATCTCACATTCACTGTTCCCCCCGGGAAGATTACCAGCCTGGTCGCCAAGATGGGCCAGGGCAAAACCACTTTCTTCCGGTTGTTGTTGCGCTTCTATGACCCGGAGACTGGCGACATCCTGTTTGGGAGCTTTCCTACGACCTCGCTCAAGCTGGATTGCCTAAGAAGTCAAGTAGTGATGATGTCGCAATTTCCGGCTTTCTTCCATGACTCGGTCCGAGACAATTTTCGCGTGGCCAAGGCGGATGCCAGCGACGAAGAAATTCGGAGCGTGTGTGTAAGAACCGGTTTGTGGCCCATTCTGGAAAAGGCGGTTGGAGCGAACCCACTGGACCGTCCATTCGCCGCCGGGATGGGCCTTTCGGGAGGACAAAAGCGGCTGTTTGCATTGACGCGCTGTATTTTGCGCGACCCCAAGATTCTTCTCCTCGACGAACCCACGACCAACATGAGTAATGACGAGAAATACCAACTTATTCCTATGATGCGCGAGGCTTGCGCTGGCCGAACCGTGATCGTGGTCGACCACGACATTTCATGGTTGATCGGCTTTTCCGACCATTTTATCGTGCTCGACAACGGCCGGGTCACACAGCAGGGCACGGCGGACCAACTTCTGGCGCAAGAAGGACTACTCAGGGAACTCAATTCCCATACCGTTTCGTCGGGTAATAAGGTGGTTACGCGATGACCCACCACCTTACCATCGCTGCGCTTGCAAAAGCGTAGGAACTTGTGTAAGTTCCTACCCACGTTTGCCGTCTCATGTTTTGAGTAGTCCTAATTTCAAAAAATAGAGAGAGGAGTACACCAATGGCAGCAACCAAGGCGAAAGGGAAAAAGGGGAAAAAACCATCTGGCAATATCGAGGGCGCCAAGGTCCACAAGGGCCTCAAGAAGGCGCCTGGGGGTAAAACCGAGGTGGCCGGGCACATGTCCCCCGGAGCCGTTTATTATTGCTGGAATTGTCTGGCCGCAAACTGGGTAGGGTTTGGATACAGCTTTTTCTATTGCTGGAATTGCGGTGCGCTAAACCGCGTCTAAGGGAGCGGTAGCACAGTCCGCGACAAGGTCAGGGTAGTAGTGTGCCCTCGTTGCGTTTGCAGGGAGACCGGGTCTCCAAAGGGCACGAGGAGATCCGGATCAGTCCCGATATACCGGAAAAAGTCAGCGAGTGGTTTTCGACCGCCGCCACAGCGGACCGGATCCCGCCATTTTTTGTCAGAGAATGGCTGGGTCAGGTTCTGCAGGAGAACTATCGCCTTTTCTACGGAATTGGATACGGGTACTTCCACGATCCCAGCTACGCCGAGGATGCGGTTCAGAGTGCCGCGCTAAAGGCGCTGCAGAAGCTCCGGCAGCTTAAGCGGCCGCAAACTGTCCTCGCCTGGTTTGCCAGCATCACCCGCAACACATGCCTTGATCTACTGCGGAACCCTAACAGCCGCGCCGCTGAATCACTGGACGAAGTGAGTTGCAGTCCCGCGAGTAACTCGATTGACCAGGTAAGAATTGACTGGCAGAGGAAGCTGCTCGTCGAGATCAATAAGTTGCCCGAGAACCAGGCGATTGTAGTGCGCCTTCGATTTCTGGACGACTGCGACCTCGGCGAAATCGCGGAGCGCCTCGGGCTGAGGAAAAATACCGTCGAGGTCAGGCTCCATCGAGCACTCGAGAAACTCTCCCACAGTCCCTGTCTGCGGGCCCTCAAGGAGGAGTATCTATGAAGGGACGCGATCTGCTGAGAGATTACCTTGCCGGACACTTGACTCGAGGGGACGTGCAAAGGAAACTGACGGGCCGCGCTAAAGAGAGCCGCCATCTGTTGCCGATTATGGACGCGGACCGCCACGGACGACATTTTCTCTCGGATCTTCAACCACCCGAGGGCGCTGCCGAGCGTCTCACCCAGGTCATCCTTAGCCCGGATCTGTCCTCCACTGTGTTTCAGGAAAATAAGCAAGTTGGTCGCTTACAAAAAATCTTCGATCTTATGCCTTTCGATGTTGTAGGCGCCGGCCAGCCTGTATCCAAGAGTAAGATTAAGAAAGGTAAGATTGAGAAAGCCGCTCCCGCGAAAATACGCCGATCCAACACGAAGACGGCCAACCGGAAAACGACCAATAAGAAGGGGAAAAGGAAGTAGCGCCGGCGTCGTCCCACCACCGTCAGAATTTCGCTCGAAGAGAACATTTGATGTTGTAAGGCATCCGATTCTGAGCACGCCCGCAGAGCCTGAGCGGCCCTCTCCTTCCTGGTTCTTGACTCCCTAAGCGGATGAACGAGGAAGGTGTCCTAAAGTTTTTTCCGGCAAGCGCCGATCTGGCCCTTGAGCGGCAGAGAACTCTGCCATGGGTGGTCATATCAGGATTCGATTCTAAGGAGAGACTAATGTCGATATCAGGGGTATCGAGTGTTTCGTTGAACCAGCAGTTGCAGTCGTATTTCCAGACCAGGAACAGCGACGTGCAACAACTGGGGCAGGCGCTGAGATCGGGCAATCTGGCCGGTGCACAAGTGGCATACAACAACATTACGGCGCTGGGGCAGGGTGGGCCGTTTGCCAGCGGGAACGCGTTTCGAGGATCACAACGGGAGCAGGATTTCAATGCCATCGGAGCGGCTCTGCAGTCGGGAGATCTGGCCGGGGCGCAGCAGGCATTTGGGGCGTTGAGGGCTACGGGCAGAGCGCATGATCCAGCTGTAGCGACAAGTAGCGCGGGGAGCGGAGCATCGCCGGCGAGCAGCGGTCCGGAGATCGTACTGAACCTGAGTGGCGGAAGCGGCAGCAGCGCCAATCCTGAGCAAATTACCATCAACATTGGGCAGGCGAGCAGCGGCGGAAACGAACAAATTTCGCTCAGCGTGGGGAATCCGGGATCGACCGCGCAGCAGGTAACCTTCAACTTGAATGCGAACAGCAACGAACAGATTGTGTTGAACCTGTTGAATGGTTCTTCCGGCAGTGGTCCTTCGGCCACTGGGGCAGCAGGCACGACCGGCGGAAACCTCAGCGTTTCGGCCTGAAATCGGTTGTTGCGGCCGGTGCAGTGGGCGGGAAGCCCTCCCCTCGCTCACTGCACCGGCACGTTCTTGTGGTGGCAGAGCAGTGGCCAGTTCTTAGTAGCGAACTATGGTAGTGTCCTAATAGTGCGTTGCTAGATCAGCTGCTCTACCGTGAAGTAGAGCGAGTAAGTGCCTGCTGAGCCTGCAACCCCAGTCACCGAAAACGTCACGGGCTGCCCGGCGTTAGCCTGTAAAATCACCACGCTCCCCGGTACGCCGGGTGCATAAGCATTTCCACCCCACGCTATCGGAGGGGTTTGCGTTGAATTAACCCAAATTGCGCCGTAATTTGGGAGGGTGGTCTCTGAACCTGCATCATCCGACCAAGCAAGGTGATACACCCAATAATTACCACTAGGATTTGGGATGGTTTGGATCATGCAAATCGTCACCCGAAATAGACCAACCGCGCCCGGAGTGAATAGGGTGGTCGTCGGGATGGGCGCGCTCTGGTTTTGAAAAACCGCCTTTTTAATAATCGTTGGCGTGGAAGTGGTGGCGGGCGTGCCAGTGGATCGAGCGGCTACCAGTCCAAATGCAACGAGCAGTACGGCTATCGAAAGATTCTTGTACATGGGCGTGCCTCCGGCGAGGGGATAGGGGAGGGGCGCAAGTCTACCACAGGTGAGATTCGCCGAGTGTTGGACACTACCCGAACTATCCGGCGCTGGCAGGTTCACGCCTAAACGGCTTACAATGACAAGCGTAAGCCGAATCTGCTATGTCGCCCACACCAGAAGATTTGACCATCATTAAAGATGACATGATTGCCTTCATCGAAGGCCATGGCATGAGCCGTTTCCACGGCTACGTGGACTACGAAGAAGTGCAGTGCGTCATGTGGGAAACAGGATCGAATCCCGATGCCTGGAAGGATTTCGTTGAACTCGCCAAGAGCGCCGGAGCTCCGTTCCTTACCATGCACTCCTGGAAATTGGAGCGCGAGGAATTGGATGAGTTGGTGCAGCGCCTTTCTCATTCCGAATTCTCCGACGGTGACGACCTTGAAGATGCGCGTTGGCTGCGCGCCCATACTGGCAAGGTCGGGTTTCTGCAGCTCGGCTGGGCCTATCAGGGATCGATGTTTTTGTGCGAGGTCAGCACCGAGTGGTATGAACGCTACCAGCGCCTGCTGGAAGTCTCGGAAGATTTCGGCGGCATCCCCATCGACGAACCGGATCAGGACGACGAGAACTAGTCGTGCGAGAGAATGCGCGAGAGAGCTTCCGCTGGGAACTGGCCGCGGCAGATCCAGCGCAAGTGCAGGTCCTGGCCGCCGCCCTTCGCGATCTGCCGCAACTGCCGTTCAGTCGCGGCGTCCAGAGCAGTAACGCCGACGGTCCTGCTCACACTCTGGCGCGGTTGCTCATTCGTCGCGGCGTGACCGACGCAGAATCCGCTGCGCGTTTTCTCGCTCCTTCGATCGCTCATCTCCATTTGCCAGAAAAAATGACTGGGCTGCGATGTGCGGTCGATCGCATCGACGCCGCCATCGAACGCAAAGATCCCATCCTGATCTATGGCGACTATGATGTCGACGGCACCATGGCGGTCATCATTCTGAAGACTGCCATTGAACTCTGCGGCGGTACGGCGGACTTCCACGTCCCCCACCGAATTCGCGAAGGCTACGACATGCGCGACGATGTCATCGAGCGCGCCGCCGCCGCCGGCATTCGCCTCATCATCAGCGTCGATATGGGCATTCGCGCCTTTGCTCCGGCGGAAACGGCGCACCGCCTCGGCGTGGATCTCATCGTTACCGACCATCACCTGCCCGGACCGGATGGCGTGCCTAAGGCGCACGCTGTAGTCAATCCCAATCAAGCGGGATGCGAATATCCGTACAAACAGCTTTGCGGTGCAGGTGTCGCCTTCAAAGTCGCGCAGGGATTGATGCAGCGCCGCCTGCCCGAAAAAGATCAGACTCGACTGCTGTTGAGCTTCATGAAAGTTGTGGCCATCGCGACTATCGCTGATGCCGTCCCGCTGACCGGCGAGAATCGAGTGTTCGCCAGCCTCGGTCTCGACGCACTGCGCCGTGCCGTGAATCCCGGTCTGAAGGCACTGCTCGAAGTAGCACAAGTTTCCACAAAGCGTCCGCCGAACTCCACCGAAGTTGCCTTTCGGATCGCTCCGCGCATCAACGCCGCTGGGCGCATGGATGTCGCTCGCGACGTGATCGATTTATTCAGCGTGAAAGATGTCGATCGCGCCCGGCTACTTGCTGGGAAACTTGATCGCCTCAATGCCGAACGTCAGGAAGAAGAACGCCGAATTCTTCGCTCGATTGACGAACGCATCATCAGCGATCCCGCGCTGTGCGAGGCCTACTGCATTGTGGTCGATGGCGAAGGCTGGCATCGCGGCGTCATCGGCATTGCCGCCACGCGCATCGTGGAGCGCTACCACCGTCCCGCCATGGTTATCTCGCGCAATGGCGAAGAAGCTTTCGGCTCGGGACGATCCATTCGTCCATTTCATTTGCTCGAAGCCGTCGAGTCGAGCCACAGCCTTTTCACGCGCTATGGTGGACATTCTCACGCCTGCGGCTTCGCCATGCCCTCGGCGAACGTTGCTCAACTGCGGGCGGAATTGGACGCGTTCGCGCGGGCGCGTCTCACCTCAGCAGATTTCGATCCCGTGCTTGATGTGGAGGCGGAATTGGATCTCGTGGAAATCACTCCCGCAATGTTTCAAACGTTGTCGCTGCTGGAGCCCTATGGCACGGGCAATCACGAGCCCGCATTCACCGCGCGAAATGTCCGCCTGATCGCGCCGCCGAAAATTCTGAAGGACAAACACATCAAGCTAAAGCTGAAAGCGGGCGATCGAGAGCCCGAACAACCTGAGCTCTCCGCCGTGGCAATTCTCACTACGCCGCGCTGCCATCCCGATGGCGCCGCCATTCGCCGCGAGGAACGAACTGGCGCTGCAGTCCTGGAACTGAGAAATGAGAAGCGAGGACTGAGAACGGTTTTCGACGCCCTGGGCTGGAACATGGCCGAACGCCTGCAGCAATCGCCACTGCTGGCCGGCGATGCCATCGACATCGCCTTCACCATCGGCCACAACGATCATCCCGATTTCGGCGGGCTGGAACTGACGCTGCGGGACTTCAAGAACGCCCGCGCGGAAAACCCGACCGGTGTTGTGGGTAAAGCCGAAACGCCCCTTCCCGTTAGACGTTAACTCGGGGCCGACCGCCGGATACAACCTCTGCTAAACTTCCGGTTCCACCCAATCGGAGGTTCGCCATGCGTCACTCGTCTGAGGTCATCCTCGCCTTCGCTCTGTTAAGCGCCCATTCTTTCGCCCAGACCAAACCATCGAAACCTCAGGCGACGCAGGCGACCGTGGTGTCTGGCGTCGCCGCGGATTCCTCGGCTCGCCTGCCCGTTAAACGCGTCGTTCTCTACAAGAACGGAGTTGGCTATTTCGAACACACTGCTCGCGTCCATGGCACGCAGGATCTCAGCATTGATTTCACAACCGCGCAGCTCAACGACGTTTTGAAATCGCTTACCGCCGTCGATCTCGGGGACGGCCGCATCTCATCGGTTCGCTACAACTCGATTGCGCCACTCGATGAGCGACTCAAGTCACTTCGGCTGCCATTTGGAGAGCAAGTGACCCAGGCCGAATACCTATCCGCGCTTCGCGGGGCGCGTGTGGAAGTTCATAGCGGCTCGGCAACGGCAGCGGGCCGCCTGCTTAGCGTGGAAAAGATCCGCAAGCAACGCTCGAAGGATGATTTTGAAGAAGTCACTGCTTTTGCCATCGTTACCGATGTGGGTGAGCTGCGGAACTTTGAACTCGGATCCGGTACATCGGTGCGCATCGCTGAGCGTGAACTCACCGACGAAGTTGGCCGTTACCTCACTCTCATCGGTTCTTCCCGCGCTCGCGATGTGCGGCGCATGAGCTTCGCTGCTGCGGGCTCCGGAGATCGCGACGTCTTCGTCAGCTACATTAGCGAAGTGCCGATTTGGAAGAGTACGTACCGCATTCTGTTTCCAGAGAAGCCGGGCGAAAGACCCCTGTTGCAAGGCTGGGCGATTGTAGACAACACCATCGGCGAAGACTGGAAAGATGTTCAGCTTTCTCTAGTCGCCGGCGCTCCTCAATCTTTTATTCAGAATATTTCGCAGCCGTTCTATGCGCGGCGCCCCGTGGTTCCACTACCCGAGTCGGTGATGCTCACGCCACAATCGCACGAGGCCACCATGCAGTTTGATCGGCTGGAACAATTCGCGGAATTGCAGGCTGGTGCGGCGGGACCAAGCCATGCAACCACCAGCCTTGAAGGATTGGTCAAGGATCCATCGGGCGCCGCCGTTTCCGGAGCTCGCGTTACGGTCCGCAATGAAGAGACCGGCGCGGCTCAAGTCGCCATGACAGATTCTCGTGGACACTATCGCTTTAACGACCTGCAGGCGGGAAATGCTGCGGTATTCGTGAATGCCACCGGATTCCAGCGATTCAACCTGACGAACGTCTATCTCGGCATCGGCCGCACGAATGAAATCGATGCCACCCTGAATGTGGGCGCTGCGAACGAAACTGTCGAAGTTTCAGGACAAGCTTCTCGAGTTGAGACTTCAACTGCCACGGTGAGCACGCTTGCTGAGAAACAAGGTGCCGAGGCAGAAGGCAAGTCTGCCGGGGACTTTTTCGAATACAAGATCAAACAGAAAATCACAATTGGCAAGAATCAGTCGGCCCTTGTGCCTATTCTGCAGGCACACATAGACGCCGAGAAAGTAACGCTCTGGAATGAACAGTCCGCTCCTCTGCGGGCGCTGTGGATCAAGAACACAAGCGGCCAAGTGCTTGATGCGGGTTCGTTCAACGTCCTGGAAGCCGACACTTTCGCGGGAGAAGGTGTTTTGGAAACCATCCACCCGGATGAGCGCCGGTTGCTTTCCTACGCAGGCGATGCCGCAGTGCATGTCAAGTACACTGCCGATGAGACAGAAAAGCCTTTCAGCCAGGTACGAATCTCCAAAGGCGTCATGCAACTGACCAAAGAGCGGCGCAGATCAAACAAGTTCACGATCCGCAATGCCGACGCCGATCCCCGGCAAGTCATTGTGGAATATCCTGCGGAAGAAGGGTGGAAACTAACTTCCGCCACGCCGAAGCCGGAGGAGTCCTCAGAGTCGTATCACCGCTTCCGGGTTCCGGTGGACGCTGGCAAAACCGCTGAACTAACGGTCGAGTCGATCCATCCAGAGGAGACTCGCTACGAGTTGACCAATCTCGACGACGAAGAAGTTGCGCTTCTCGTGGAGCAGAAGCGCATGACTCCCAGCCTGCAGCAGGCGTTCGATCGCATCCTGAAGCAGAAAGAAAAAATCGAAGGGCTCGCTGTCCAGCTTTCCGATCGAAAGCGGGAAAGCGAGCAAATAACGGCCGACCAGAATCGCATCCGCGAGAACATGAAGGCGCTGAAAGGCAGCTCCGAAGAAAAAGCCTTACTGCAGCGTTACGTCGGGCAACTCGACTCACAGGAGAGCCGCCTTGCAACCCTGCGCAGGGAGTCTATCGATATCACAAATCAAGAAAACCAGGCGAAATCCGAACTCGACCGCATAATTATGGAAGTGAATGTGGACGAAAACTTCTAGTAGAAATCCCCCGGTTACCGAGCTTGATGTTTCCTGCCAATAGGCAGACCCCACCCGTGAGTGGGGCCCCGTTAGTTGTCTTCGGCGAATCCTCAGTTAGGTTTCTAGTAGGTGCACTTCAATCCAGCTTCGGTAAAGGGCACGGCGTAGCCTTTGCCGTTACCCTGGCCGTAAGCCACGATAAATGTGCCTTTCGGGACATTCTTGACGAGCGACACGTTGAGCAAACCCTCCGCCCCTAAGTCGGCATTCAGCGCGTAGACATGAATATCAAAACTCGTGGGGTCCAGCCCAAGATATTCTTCGTCACTCCCGAACCAGTTGGTGAAGCTGTTGGAGTTGTTCGCGCTGCCGAGACCAAGAAATCCATAGACCTCCTGGCTCGGCATCATCGTGCCAAAGAAGCCATCGGAAATGGGATTGATCAAACCGTAGGTTCCACCTGCCGCGAAAGTTGCCGTACCGGTGGTAATCGTGCCGCCAGGATAAGGATTGGAGGCCTTAACGCCGGTAATCGGCATAAGCGGAAACTTGCTGGCAAATTCGCTCGGCACGCCGAAGATAATCAGCACCGGTTGGGAGAGTGTTGGCGCGCCGCCACTGGTCTGATAGATGTCGACCTTGGTGGCTCCTGCAAGCAGGTTGGGATCTCCGGCACATCCCTCCGCGCATTTAGTCCCGGCTCCGGGCCCAATATGAAGAGTGGACTGGGCCAGAGCAGCAGACAGTCCGGCTAAACACAGAAACGCAACTACGATAATCCTTGAAGTGAATCCGCGCATGTTAATTCTCCGACGAAATGGTTTTTCAAGACTTTCCGCAAGCCCGCAGATGCTACAGCCGATTCAACAGACTCACAAGAAGTCGAAGGACTTGGTGCAGGAATTTGCAACTTCTTGACCCATGGCATGAAGCCCCGCGAGGTTGATATCTGAAGACTTGATTTCGTTTGGATTAGACTGAACTGAATGCCACTTCCCATCTACCGCCTACGCCGCTGGCTGGCTGTAATCGCCGTGCTGTTCAGCACGGTGGTCGCGGGAATGTACATCTACGCGCGGCTGCGCCAGCACAGCGTTCTCAAAGGATTCCCCGGCAAGATTTCTTACGACATCAAGCAGACGGCCAGCGGCTTCCAGTTTTCAAAGTCGGAGGCGGGCCGCACGGTGTTCACCATCCGCGCCAAAGACGTGAAAGAGTTCAAACTCAACGGCCGCGCCGAGCTGCACGATGTAAGCATCATTCTCTACGGTCGAGACACCTCGCGCTTCGATCAGATTTATGGGGACGCCTTCACCTTCGATCCGAAATCCGGCAACGTTACCGCGCAGGGCGAAGTGCAGATTGATCTGGAAGCGAACCCGGCCGGTGTGACCTCGCCCGATCAATCGGCTCCGAGGGAACTCAAGAATCCCATTCACCTGCAAACCAGCAATCTGGTTTTCAACCGCGACAGCGGAGACGCTTTCACCGACGCGCGCGTCGACTTCCGCACGCCGCAGGCCACCGGCTGGGCCGTCGGCATTCGCTATGCGGCAAAAAGCAAGACGCTCACGCTGGCCTCACAGATTCACGTGACCTTAACTGGACAAGAGGCCGCCAGCCTTTTCGCCGCGCACGCCACCATCACCCGCGATTCACGGGAGATCGTGCTGGACCATCCGGTCATGAAGCGTGAAGCCGGAACGCTGCAATCGGAACAAGCCACATTCTTCCTCGGACCGGAGAATGAAGTGCACCGCGTCCTAGCCACCGGCAACGTGGACGCCGAAGCCCCCGCAAAAGAAGAAGATCAGCTGCACGCCCGCGCCGACGAAGCCGAACTCCTGCTGGCCGGCAAGCAAAACCAACTCCAGACGGCAACGCTTACAGGAAGAGTCCACGTCGAGCGCACGGGATCGCAACCCATGCAAGGCGATGCGGGACGCGCGGTTCTAGATTTCGGCGGAGCTAATGAAATCCAGAAAGTGCATGCCGCAGACGGCGTGCGCCTAACACAGCATTCCACCAACGCATCGGCGGCAAACGCATCCGCGCCACAGGATTTCGATATCACCGCGCCAGTCATCGACTTCTTCATGGCCGAAGGACGCCGCCTCGATCACGCGCAAACGTCCGGCGCCGCACAGATCGTCCTCTCGCCCGCACAGAGCGCGAGCACCGTCAGCGGGCGGCCGCAACGCACTGTAGTGACTGCCGGCCGCTTCGACGCCAAATTCGTCGCGACTCCCCAGGGCTCCAGCCACTTGACTTCAGTCCACGGCTCGCCCGATGCGAAAATCGTCGACGTAATTCCGAACCAGCCCGACCGCGTCAGCACAAGTCAAACCCTCGATGCCACATTTCTCCCGCAGGGAGGAATTGCCTCCATCATTCAGCAGGGAAGCGTCGCTTACAGCGACGGCCAGGCTACCGAAAAACGCACGCAGGCCTGGGCAGATAAAGCTCTCTACACTCCGGCTGACCGCATCCTTCTACTCACGGGGAGTCCGCGCGTCTCCGATGGTGGAATGACCACAACGGCGAAAACAATTCGCATCGATCGCACCACCGACGACGCCTTCGCCGAGGGAAACGTTAAGACCACTTACAGCGATCTCAAGGAGCAGCCCAACGGAGCCCTGCTGGCGTCCTCGTCACCGATCCATGTGACGGCTGCTACGATGACCGCGCACAACTCTCCAGGCATTGCTTTGTACGAAGGCAATGCCCGCCTCTGGCAGGACGCCAATATCATCGAGGCCCCTTCCATTCAGTTCGACCGCGATCACCGGTCACTGCTTGCCCAAGGGACGGCGGCTAAACCCGTTTCTACCGTGTTGGTCCAGGAAAAGCTAATTCAGCCAGACGAGCCCAGGCAAAGTCTGTCGCAGCCCGGAAAGACCCCGCCAAGAGACGAACATACAAAGAAGAGAAAATCTGACGTGAAACTCGGTGAAGCGAGCCCCATTTCCGTAACGGCCGCCCGGCTGACCTATGCCGATGCCGAGCGCCAGGCTCACTACGATGGAGGCGTCTCCGCCCGGGGGACCGGCTTCCAGGCCACCGCTTCTGAGATAGACGTCTACCTGATGCCGCGAAGCCAAACTTCCAGTAATCAATCACTTAACGCACCGGGACGCCTGGATCGAATGGTGGCGCGCGGCAACGTAGTCAT